>Ga0210388_10000403_pt1 | contig 36162 bp, 22 predicted proteins | sample IncBWC19OmetaG_FD_155485 | JGI IMG/M metagenome (GOLD analysis project Ga0210388, IMG submission 155485) | Forest soil microbial communities from Barre Woods Harvard Forest LTER site, Petersham, Massachusetts, United States - Inc-BW-C-19-O ...
CTTAAATTGAAAAAGAAGACGAGGATGATTTCCCCACCCCCGGCACTTATTTTACAGAAGGTAACGGAGGGAACGGAGACAGGAGCCGGATTCTTAACCACGAAAGACGCGAAATACACGAAAGGGCAATGCCAATCTTGAATTGAAAACGACGACGAGGATGATTTCCCCACTCCCGGCACTTATTTTACAGAAAGTAACGGAGGGAACGGAGACGGGAGCCAGATTCTTAACCACGAAAGGCGCGAAATACACGAAAGGGGAATGCCAATCTTGAATTGAAAATGAGGAGGTGTAGTGTCCGGTCCCGCCAATGCGGAACCGGAAATGCTGTGTTCAAAATTTATCGAGGCGCAGCCTCGACGCTACACCGCCAGTCCCCGGCGAATACGCGCAAGACCGGCGAGCGGCCTTTGACGCAATTGGCATTCCCAGATGCGGATGACGCGCCAGCCGGCGCGACGCAGGGTGCGGTTTACGCGGAGGTCGCGCGCGATGTTGCCGGCCAACTTCTTATTCCAGAAGGCGCGATTGGTCTTGGGCTTGGTGGCGTGACGGGGGCAGCCGTGCCAGAAGCAGCCGTCCACGAAGAGTGCGAGGCGCACTTCCTTAAATACAAAATCGGGCTTAACTGAAAATGGCCTGGTAGGGCGGCGTTGCCGCGCCGCCCCAATATGTGAACCCCGCCGCAACGCGGCTTGAAATTTTGAATCCCCTCCGACGCCTTTCCCCAATCGTAAATCGGCCCTACCGCGAATTTGGACGTGTCTTCGCCAGCCGGTGATTTGGTTGGCGCGTAAAAGTTTGGCCAGCACCAGTTCGGTGTCCTTGTTGCCGCGCGAACGGATGAGGGACATTCGTTCTGATCTTTGAATCTTGGTCAGAAAGTCCATCCACAAAAAAGGCTCATAAAGAGGCTTCTAGCTCGAGAAGATTATCACGATGTTTTTTCAAATCTTTGCGAATCTTAATGAGATTTTCCGGGGTATTAAGAAATTCCTTCCCTTTGCCTTTAACCTTAATTCTCTTATGCCCCGTTTCACCATCTTCAGCAATCTGATGTGCCAGAGCATTTCTAATGTGAATAACATCATCAAAAAATGCGTCGAGCGTCTTTTTGCAAGCCTGAACTTTTGCGAGGGCTGGAAGAATTCCGGCATTGGTAAGCTCCTCGATTCTGTCGTGTAACAAATTGTTTAGAACCATGTGTTTTTTGCCAAAATCAAAGAGTCCTTCGTGCCCCAACACACATTTCACAAAAATATCTTTTTGCTCCTTAAAACACTTTGCGATCACTCGACCTAAAACGCCTTCTAATTCAATCGAGTCAGCCACTACCCATCCTCGAAACGTTGCCAAATCAGAAACACGCTTAATTCTCAATGCGATCAATTGTTTGATGGTGTTTTTTGCGTCCTTCTTGTCGGCGGTGAAAACCCCGTCAAGGGGTGTTGCAAAAACTTCATCTGGAATTGGACCGCCAGAATAAAAAACGATGTCGTGATAATAATTTTTGTCGCGGATGCTCTTGATGATTTCGTTCCCTTTTTTATTTCCACGCAGCTTGTAATCCAAAATTATCAACTCGATTTCTTTTGTTTTTAGGTCAGCTTCGACACCAGTCTCGCCCTTATGTGGATATACCACCAATGAAAAACCCTGCTCGTCCATCCATGTTTTTAGAGGGTCTGCCAAAGAATTAACAAAATCTTGGTTGTCATCCACCCATAGGATTGAGAAGTCAGTTTTCATCTTTTTGGAAATGTAAGAACAAACTCTGCGCCAGGTTTTTTCTCCTGATTAACCGCTATACCGCCTTCCATTTCAGTCATTATTTCGCGAATATGGTGCAAACCAAGGCCGGAGCCGTCAGTTGTAGTAAATCCAATTTTGAACAAATGAACCATGTTCCGTCTGGGAATGCCATCGCCATTATCTGCAAAACTCACAACAAGCCTTTCGGGTGAACATTCAACAACTTTTACATCAATTCTTTTGGCATGATGCTTACGAGCGTTGCTAAGCAAGTTGTCGAATACAATGCTTATGTCTATTGGCGCAAATCTTGTTACAAATGCCGCCCGATCTGCTTGCTGAAAGTTTATTGGAATCCAATTCTTATGGTTATCGGCTATAACACCTCCATAAACATTCAACAAATATTCACGAATGTATTCAATCAAATCGCTAACAGCCTCCTCTTGAGCAGCTATGTGATTTGCATGAGTTGCAAATTTTGTGATTGTGCCAATTTTTTTTGCAATCTTGCTGATGCGCTCTAGTGAAACCTTCAATTGTTCTGGACTAGGGGGCTTCGTACCGCGTAGTAGAGATAGTAACTCTTGGGCATAATTTTCTATTGCGAGAGCATCTTGTCCAACGCTGTGATGAAGTGATACAACGTGTTCTAAATCTTTTGAAAGAACAGATTTTAAAAATACATTTTGGGTATTGAGTTGTTTTTTCCCACGTTCGGCTTCTTGAGTCGCAATGGCAGATTTACGCGCAGCTTCCTCGGCTTCAACTTGTTTTGCTTGGGCCTCGCGTGCCTTTTCTTCTGCGGCCTTGGCACGCTCTCGTTCACGCCTTTCTCCTTCTTCTGCTTCTTCTTTTGCCTTTGAAATATTTTTAAGCTGCTCCTCCGCCTTGGAAATTTCTTTGGATAATTCAGGCGAGTCTTGTTGGGCTGCTATCCGTTTTAAGTTTCCAAGCAATGCCGAAACACTTTCAGCAGACTTGTTTTTTAATATGTTAAGAAAATCAGAATTATATTCTATTTTGATTACGTCTTTGGAACGCGTCAGCTTTGCAATTATATCAAAAATTACCTGCTGGACTTCGCTCTTAGACATTGTTTTTGAATCTGGAAGCTCGCCGGTTCCAATTCCAAATCTTGCAATATCAATAAAAAACGTTTCCAAACGCTTAAGCGCGTAATCAATAAATAATTCCAGGAGATAATGAAAGGCTGCGGTCTGAATTAAACCCCCATCCCTGCTTGAGGTTTCTTGAAAATTGGGGTTTATGCCATTGATTTCAATTCTGCCTGATAAATCTCGAGTGCCCAATGTCCTGAATACACCGTGCTGGTGTCGCTTGTCTATCCCAAGCTTGTCATCGCTGGGATCTCCAAACGGATGAATCCTAAAGCCGTTTTTGTAAAGGAATACCGAGCCATATTCAGCAGGACGCACACCCATGCGTCGTGTAAAAGCATTTTTTGCCCCTGCATTAAGGGCGAATAAATGAATTCGAATATCATGGAGCTTTCCGTTAAACGGGTTCTTCTCAAGTAAAACATAAATGTCGCGACCACGATCCGTAAGACGAGTAGTTATTGTCTCCCCCGACGGGTCTACCTGCACAACTATTTGCGCCGTCTTCAAATGAAGTGTTTCAAAGACAAAGTTTTTTATCGGCCCGTTAACTAGTTGCCATGCTTCAATTTCTTCCCCGCTTTTTCTGGCCTCAGATTTGAGGCGCATATCTTCGGACAGTTCTGTGGGGCAATGAAGGTGAATTTGAAAATTGTCGGCGTCATTTTCCTGATTCGGGTTAACCAACCGCTCCAAGGAGCGCCGTAATTCCAAGAGCTTGTCGCGATTCCAATCCCCATTGCGCAAAATTTCTATCTCCAGAATTGTGCCGTGACGCAAATCATAAGGGATGCTGGCTTGCGTTGTATGTTGAGCCGGGATGTTTTGAAATTCTTTTTCGGGATCGGCTTCAAAACGACTCCAATTAACATCCAGAACATTCCAAGAGCCTTTTTCACCTTTCTTTTTAGTGTAAACCCTCAGCTTTTCCCCAAGGCTGTCACAAGAAAACCTGCCAATTCCTTTCGCTCCAGCAAATACGCGCCCAGCGTTAATTTTATCTCGATAATCTTGCTGTCTTTTTTTGGCGGAGTATGCAACAAACAACCACTTCCCGATAATGTCTTCCTTGTTCATGCCGTCGCCATTGTCCTGAATAATTATCTTTGCATCTGGAGTTCCAAGTGAATCGAAAGTGATATCAACACGTTTTGCTTGTGCATCGAACGCATTTTTGACCAATTCAAAGACGGCGATGAAATCATCGGTGATAAGCTCCTTACCAATGATGGTCTTGAGTGCAGAGCTAATCCTGAATTGAACGTTAGACATTTTGAATTGCCTTCCTAGCGGCAATGCCAATTATTTCTGCGAATAACGGAGGGACCGCGTTCCCAACCTGAGTGTAACGAGGTGTTTGCTTGACCCTACGTTTTCCGCCAGTGGTATATGGCCCTTTAAATTGATACCAATCTGGGAATGATTGAAGGCGGGCACATTCACGGACCGTCATCACTCGCGGCTCGCAATAATGAATGAAGTCATCTGGAATTGTAGTGACGGTTGGAGCCATGTCATCAGGATCAAGCACCTTCACGCTGCGTTTTTTTAGGCCATACTTTGCCCGATCTTCGCCAGCAATTGTTTTTGTCCTTGGTGCTGAATCCAAAAGTTTTTTGAAAACAATTTTAGCTTCCGACCTGTGGTTCACAAAACGGTGGCTATTGGGCGAAGGTAAATCTTGTCCGAGACGAAGCGATCGTTGGATATCCGACATTGCCACTCCGGTGACACCAGATTTGAACCCTTTCTTGTCCGGACATGGGATGGTTCCGTGTTTATTTTCCAAATCAGAAAGTGCATCCCAAACCGTGTTAGTCGCCGAGATCCTCTTGGCCTTTAACAATTCCGTCCGAATTTCACCCAAACTTCCAAAAATATCCTTCGCCAATTTGTCGCGCGTAGCGATTACAATAAATCGTTCGCGGCGTTGAGGAACACCGTATTTTGACATGTCGATGATTTCGCCATGGGCATCGGGATAGCCGAGCTTTTTTAACTCTCCAACAACAAGTTCCGAGTAATCAATGCCATCGGCTTCATTGACATCAAACTTCATCGTAAAACCGCGAACGTTTTCAAAAAGAATGGCGCGTGGTTGAACAATCTCAACAAACTCTAAATATGAGTGAACCAGTTGGTTGCGTTTGTCCGATTCCTTTCGGCGTCCAGCCATGGAAAATCCCTGGCACGGCGGTCCGCCCACGACCAAGTCCACTTGGCCGCGCAAACCAATTAGGTGTTCAGGAAATTTAGCAAGGAGCTTGTTGATGTCCCACGCTTGTTGCGGCAGCCAACTTGGCCAATCGAAATGCTTTTTATTATCAATGAGATTGGCCTTGAGCGTCGAAAAAGCATCCGGATTTCTCTCTACTGCAAACAATCCCTTCCAGCCCGCCAAGTGCAGCCCCAAGCTGAGCCCCCCGCAACCGGCAAAAAGGTCAATATATTTTGGCTTCGCCACAGACTTTGTGGCCTTGGTTGGAGTGGTGACAGTCATGCCTCCACCTCCACGCAAAGTTCCGAAGTTGTGATTCCAAGCGCCTTGGCAATCCGGGCTACATTTTTGATGCCTGGATTTCGAAGCCCCCGTTCAATTCCACTGATGTAGGTTTGATCGAGGTCGGCTTTTTCAGCCAGAATTTCTTGGGAAAAATCTAATTCTTCACGGTATTTACGGACATTTCGTCCAAACGCAGCAAGAGTTGGATGTACAGGTCGCCGTGGTGCCATGACTCATAGTCTATAACCTTTCCTTATAATTTGAATAGACTATGAGTCATAATCGGAATTGCTTTCATTAGGCGTCCAAACGCGTGGACTTCGGCCTTCTTTCCGCGTGACGTTTCAGAAATTCACTGTCGGGCGTGAATTGTTTTGGCAGCAAAAGTCGCGAACCATCAAAACTGGTGAGCCAACTAAGTGCCGCATCTTCGGCTTTTTTGACCTGTTTTGAAAAACGGATGACATAGTCGTCCTCAATCCACATCAGGTGCCGATCGAAGGCGCGGTCATGAAGCGCGTTCAGGCATAGGCCGTTTCGGGGATTCAGCCGGTTCTTTTCATCTTCGGCCCATGGGATGATGTGGCTGGCCGTCAGCAGCTGTTGGACGGTCAGGCCGGTGACGCAGCAGCGGAAATTGTAGGCGGAAAGTATGCGGTCGCGGAAAAAACTCTGGTTCACGCGCACGCGGACTACGGCTTCGCGTTCGCGTCCGGCGGGCGGCAGGTCGCCGGTGTCCACGTCGGCGACTTGCTCGATGGGCTGGCCGAGTCGGTCGGCCAACAGGCGTTCGCTTTCAAAGGCGAGTGTTTCGGGATGTTCGGCAAATTCGCGCCAGACTTCCACCTCGCCCTTGGCTCCGTGGCTCATGCCTTTGATACCGCGCGCCTGCAACGCCGGGTCAAGCCGTGCGAAATTAGAAAGTTTTAGGGAGACGGAACCGACACTGCGTTTGAGCATCCGCGCGAGTTCGATGATGCGCGGGTTGAGCATGTGGATCTGACCGAAGGGGATTTTGCAATACAGGTTGAAAGCCAGGATGTGTTCCTCGCGAGTCCAATCTCGTTTTTGCCCAGCCATAAAAAATTTTCAGTTACGTTTTTCGGCCCGTTTCCCAAGAGCTGCGAGGCGCTGATATCTCCGTTCTTCCAATTCGATTTCCTTGCGTTTGTGATCGGCCCACCATTCGGCAAATGGTTTTTCGCCCGGCTTGCGCTTGAGCGAGCCGCGCAAGGAGTGGATGAACTCCCGCATTTGCTCTGGCGAGAGCTTTTTCCGTGGTTTCGCCATGCGGGGATTTTGTGCCGGAAGGCGGCGGATTACAAGGTCCTTCCGGACGGGCACTATCCGACCCGGACGGGGTCAGAGCCTGACTGGCACACCACCCTGGTGCCGGGGTCCGAGCCGGGCAGGCGTAAAAGTTACAGGTTGCAGGTTGAAAGTTGCAGGTTGCTGGTTGAAAGTTGCAGGTTGCTGGTTGAAAGTTGCAGGTTGCTGGTTAAAAACGGCTCGCTCCACCAGTATGAGCCTCGTCACCTCGGCTGTTAGGCCGGAGCGATTCAGTTGAAAAGGGAGCGCGCCGGCCCCGGGCGCAACGGGTCGCGCCCTCGCGACCCACGATGACGCGCGCGAACAACGAACTGTTTGGTGTGCTTCCCGCCGCTCAGGTTCGGCGCGAGGGCGCGCCGAACAACAGCCGGGGCGGCTGTGCTCCCAAAATTTCAACTGCATCGTTCCGGCTAAGGTCGAATTGATAGACGATCAACTTGGTTGAGGTCCGAGCCGGACGGGCCATCAAGGGAAGGAAGAAGTGAGAATGTTGAATGCAGAAGGCCGGGATGCCGGTTGAAGTTTGCGACGACGCGTCGCATCCACCTTTATTTCAGCCAGTGGATTTTGATTTCCTTTTCGACTTCCTTGAATTCGAGGTCGCCGGTGACGAACTCGGCGTTTTTGAATTTGGCCAGCGCGGCCCCAAAACAGTCGGCGTAGGACATCTTTTTGGTGGCTTTGAAGTGCGCCGCGAGTTTGGCCAGATGCTGATCCACCCCCACGATTTCAATGGGGATGGAGGCGATTTCCTGGAGCCTTTGTTCGGCGACGGCGGCGGAAACCTTGCGCGCGGTGTTGTAATAGACTTCGCCCCAGTTGACCACGCTCATCAGCAGTTTGTGCTTTTCCGCGGTGGCCTGTTCGAGGATTTTCTCCACGGCATCCGCCGCCGGCTCGTCCTCAAAAAAGGCGATCAGCGCCCAACTGTCCAAAACCTTGGTGGCCATGTCACAGTTCGCGTTCGCGTTTGCGGTCTTCCAGCATGGCCTTCATGACGCCCGAGCCCTTGAGCGAGCCGCGCAGGCTCCGGATGTAGGAGCGGGTGATGGGTTTGAGCAGGATGCCTTCGGGCGTGGAAACGACGGTGGCCTTGGTGCCATCCTCGATCTCGAATTCCTTGCGGAGGCGGCGGGGGATGACGACCTGGCCTTTGGTGCCGAAACTGACGGTGTCCAACTTCAAAGTAGAAATCATGTTATGAAGTTAAACCAAAATATAAAAGTATGTCAAAATAATTTTGTATGACTTATTAACAGTGGTAGGTGCCGGGGTCCGAGCCGGGCAGGCGTAAAAGTTGCAGGTTGCTAGTTAAAAAACGGCTCGCTCCATCAGTATGAGCCTCGTCACCCCGGCTGCTACAAGGTCAAGATTATGCAACCACTTTCAGAAATCTCTGCAAAAGCCGCACGCAGTACGGTGTAGTGTCCGGCCTGTGGCCGGAAATGCAGGGATTGGCGAGGATGCAGTCGAGGCGCAGCCTCGACACTACACTTTTTGCAGAGATTTCCTTTCAGGGTTGGAATTTTTTGTTGGCCAGATCCGGGGGTGCTTGCGCACGGCCACCAGCGCGCACCAATCCCGGGCTGTCTTATTGTACGTCTTCAGCGTACTCCTGCCGCACGCGGGCGGCGATGCGGCGGAACGCCAGTTGCGGCGAGGGCAGCAACCTGCTGCCGGGGTTCGGGTTGGAGCGGCCAGCCTATTAAAAATTAAAAAGGGGTAAGGCAGGGCCGGAAACAAGGTGATGGGCGATAGTTGATAGTTGATAGCCGGAAAGGGGGCGGTGGAGTGCGGCTGAATTTACGATTTACGGTATACAATTTACGATTGGGGGAAAGGGTGTGGGGTTTGCGATCCCGCAGGCGGGACGCAGACGGCGCATCCTCCTTCGCCAAGGCTTCTGAGGACAGGGCGCGCCGTCCCTCCCGCCTACGTTGAAACTTCGGCGTGGCGAGCCCGCCTTCGTTTAACTGCGGCGTGGCAAGCCCGCCTTCGTCGGACTTCGGCGTGGCAAGCCCGCCTACGTTGAAACTACGGCGTGGCAAGGGAGGATTCCCTGCTGCCCTGCGGCCGTCCCGGCGGGACTTGAACCGATTTGATGATGCATACCCGCCGTTGAAACGGCGGGCTATTTTCAATTGTCCCGTCGGGACAGTCCGAGCCGGACGGATAAACGGCTGGTGACGGTTTTAGTTATGGTAAACACAGGAAGTTTTATTGTTGACAAAGTAAACTATGTTGGGTATGGTGGGAACGGATTCCGGTTTTCGGAGTTCGGGTGGTTTGCGGGCGGTTCTTTGACATAGCCGGCGAAGCCGGTCTTAACGGGAAAAGGGCCACGGCGCGGGGCGTGGGTCTGAATGTCTTAATCGAGCCATTCAGTCCCGGTCCGAGCCGGACGGGCGCGTTCCCTATGTTCGCTTATTGAATGGAGAAATCTACGCTTATGTTCGCGTATGTTCGGATAAATTCGCTTATGTTCGCTTAACGGGAAATTTTTTTTTAAACCGCCAAGACGCCAGGGCGCAGAGGTCCTTCCGGGCGGGCTGCCATGGGACGAAACCCGCCTCACACCTTTTGCGGTTCGCCTTCAAAATCGCCCGGGTTCAGGGTTTTAGTTTTGCTGTCGTGCCGGTGCTTCCATGACAAGCGCATGCGGTCCAGATAAAGATAAACCACCGGCGTGGTATAGAGCGTCAGGGCCTGGCTCATGATCAACCCGCCGACAATCGTGATGCCCAGCGGCCGGCGCAGTTCCGAGCCGACGCCGTTGCTCAAAATCAGCGGCAGCGCGCCGAAGAGCGCGGACATCGTGGTCATCACAATCGGCCGGAAGCGCAATATGCAGGCCTGAAAAATGGCATCGCGCGAGTTTTTGCCCTCCTCGCGTTCCGCCGTGAGCGCAAAGTCCACCATCATGATCGCGTTCTTTTTCACGATGCCGATGAGCAGCAGGATTCCGATGACGGCGATGATGCTCAAATCCGTTTTGAAAATCAGCAGCGCCAGCACCGCGCCGACGCCCGCCGAGGGCAGGGTGGACAGGATCGTGATCGGATGGATCAAGCTTTCGTAGAGTATCCCCAGCACGATGTACACCGCGATGAGCGCGGTGAGAATAAGCATGGGTTCGGTGCTCAATGATTGCTGAAAAGCCTGCAAGGTTCCCGCAAAGCTGCCGTGAACCGTCTCGGGCAATTTGATTTTTTGTTCCATCTCCTGGATCGACTTCACGGCATCGCCCAACGCAAATCCCGGCTTGAGATTGAACGAGAGCGTGACCGCCGGGAACTGGCCCTGATGGTTCACGGCGATGGGGGCGGTGGTCGGTTCGTAATGCGCGACGGCACCCAGCGGAATCATCGCACTGCTGTTGGTCGCGTGCATGTAAATGCCGTTGAGTCCCTGCGGGCCCTGCAAATATTGCGGGGCGGCCTCCATCACGACGTGATACTGGTTCAGCGAGGCATACATGGTCGAAACCTGGGCCTGTCCGAAGGCATCATACAGCGTCTGATCCAGGGTCTGCGGCGAAATGCCCAGCCGCGCGGCGGTGGCGCGGTCGTAAACCAGCGACGCCTGCAGTCCATTGTTTTGCTGGTCGGTGTTGACCTCGGTGAAGCCGGGCAGTTTTTGCATCTGGCCCAGCAAAATGGGACCCCATTTCACGAGGTCATCCAGATTTTCACTTTGAATCGTGTATTGATACTGCGCATTGCCCTGACGCCCGCCGATCCGCAGATCCTGCCCGGCCTGCAAAAAAAGCGACGCGCCCGGCACCGCGCCAAGTTTTGACCGCAGACGCGCGATCACCACGTCCGCGCCGACCTTGCGCACATTGAGCGGCTTGAGCGCGAGAAAAATAAACCCGCTGTTGGCCGCCCCCTGTCCACCGGTAAAGGCGACGACATTTTGCACCGCCGGGTCGTTGGTGATGACGCGCACAAACTTGAGGGATGCCGCCTGCATCGCCGAAAACGAAATGTCCTGCGAGCCTTGCACGCCGCCCTGGATCGTGCCGTTGTCCTGCTGCGGGAAAAATCCCTTGGGTACGATGACGAAGAGGTAAATGTTCAGGGCGATGGTCAGCAGCAGCGAAATCAGGGTGATGGCCGGATGCCGCAACACCACCGTCAAACTTCGTTCGTATCCGCGAAGCAATCCCGTGAAAACCTTTTCACTCGCGTGATAAAGTTTCCCGTGATCCTCCGGCTTGCGATGTCGCAGCAGGCGCGAACACATCATCGCCGTCGTGGTCAGCGAAACGACCAGCGAGATGAGGATGGCCGTGGAAAGCACGACCGCAAACTCGCGGAACAGGCGGCCCACAATCCCGCCCATCAGCAAAATCGGGATGAACACCACCACGAGCGAAATGCTGATGGACAGCACGGTGAAACCGACCTCCTGCGCCCCGCGCAACGCCGCCTGCATCGGGCGCAGACCGGCCTCCAGATGGCGCGAGACATTTTCGATGACGACAATGGCATCGTCCACCACGAAGCCGGTTGAGATCGTCAACGCCATCAACGACAGGTTGTCCACGCTGTAGCCGAACAGATACATCACGCCAAAGGTGGCGATCAAGGAAACCGGCACGACGACGGCGGGAATCAAGGTCGCGCGCGGGCTGCGCAGAAAAATGAACACGACGAGAATCACCAGCGCAATCGCGATGAGCAGCGTGCGCTCGATTTCGCGGACCGACGCACGGATGGTGGTCGTGCGGTCCAGCACCACATCCATTTGGATCCCCGCCGGGATGGATGCCTTGAGCGAGGGCAGCGCGGCTTTCACCCGGTCCACCGTATCAATGATGTTTGCGCCGGGCTGCCGCAGAATGATCAACGGGATCGCGGGCTTGGCGTTCAGATAACCGGCCGCGCGGACATTCTCCACGCTATCCTCCACATTCGCCACGTCGGCAAGCCGGATCGGCGCGCCGTTGGTGGCTACTGCCACGATCAGGTCTTTATAGTCAGCGGCCTTGAGCAACTGGTCGTTGACGAGGATATCCAGCGTCGTCTGGTTGTCGGCGAGCTGGCCCTTGGCAAGATTCGCGTTTTGTTGCCCCAGCATCGTGCTCACGTCAGAAAGGCTCAGGCCGAAGCTGTTCAGCAACGCCGGATTCACCTCCACCCGCACCGCCGGCAACGCCCCGCCGCCGACATTGACGGAGCCGACACCGTCGATCTGCAGCAGTTTTTGCTCAATGATCGTCGAGGCCGCATCGTAAAGCTGGCCACGGTCGTAGACGTCCGAAGTCAGCGCGATGATCAGGATCGGCGCGTCGGCGGGATTCACCTTGCGGTAGGTGGGATTACTCGGAAGATTCGCCGGCAGATTGGCCCGCGCGGCATTGATCGCGGCCTGCACGTCGCGCGCCGCGCCATTGATGTCGCGGTTCAAATCAAATTGCAGCGTGATGGAACTCGCGCCGAGCGTGCTCGACGAAGTCATTTCGTTCACGCCCGCGATGTGTCCGAGCTGCCTTTCGAGCGGGGCGGCGACGGAGGACGCCATGATTTCCGGGCTCGCCCCCGGCAGCGCCGCGCCCACGCTGATGGTCGGAAAATCCACCTGGGGCAGCGGGGCAACCGGCAATTGCATATACGCCACCACGCCCGCCAGTGCGATCGCCGCGGTCAGCAGCACCGTGCCGACCGGGCGGCGGATGAATGGCGCGGAAATGTTCATGCCACCGGCCCGGTGGCCGCCGTGTCATCGGCGGCGGTTTCTTTCGGGCGTGAAACTTTTGCCGCCAGCCGGCCAAACCACAGATAAATCACCGGGGTCGTGTAAAGCGTCAGCACCTGGCTTACGATCAAGCCGCCAACGATGGCGATGCCGAGCGGCTGGCGCAGTTCCGAGCCCACGCCGCGGCCGAATGCCAGCGGCAGGCCGCCGAACAGCGCGGCGAAGGTCGTCATCAATATCGGCCGGAAGCGCAGGAGACACGCCTGATAAATCGCCTCGGTCGGCGGGCGCTTTTCCTTCCGTTCCATATCGAGCGCGAAGTCGATCATCATGATCGCGTTTTTCTGCACGATGCCGATCAGCAGGATGATTCCGATCAACGCCACCACGCCGAGTTCGGTTCCGGAAATAAGCAGCGCCAGGATGGCGCCCGCACCCGCGGACGGCAGCGTGGAAAGAATCGTGATGGGATGGATGTAGCTTTCGTAAAGCACCCCGAGGATGATGTAAACGGTGATGATCGCCGCGAGAATCAGCCACGGCTCGTTCGCGAGCGACGCGATGAACGCCTGCGCCGTTCCTTGAAACGACGCCTGCACGCTCAACGGCATTTTCATTTCCTTTTGCGCGGCCTCGATGGCCTTCGTCGCTTCGCCGAGCGCCGCACCCGGGGCGAGGTTGAACGAGATCGTCACCGCCGGGAATTGTCCCTGATGATTGATCGCCAGGGCGGCGACACCGGATTCAAAATGTGCGAACGTACCCAACGGCACGGCGCCGCCCGAGGAGGACAGCACATAAATATCATTCAACTTTGACGGGTTCCGTTGAAAATCCGGCGCGGCTTCCAAAATGACGTGGTACTGGTTGAGCTGCGTGAAAAGGGTGGAAATCTGCCGCTGGCCGAACGCGTCGTAGAGCGCGTTGTCAATCGCCTGGGGCGTGATGCCAAGCCGCGAGGCCGTCACGCGGTCAATCACCAGTGTCGTCTCTGCGCCCTGATTCTGCTGGTCGGTCGCGACATCGCGGAGCTGCGGCAGCGTCTTTAATTTGTCCACGACCTTCGTGGTCCATTCGTTCAATTCGTCGGCGTTGGCGTCTTCGAGCGTGTATTGATACTGCGTCCGGCTCACGCGGTCTTCGACCGTCAAATCCTGTACCGGTTGCATGCTGAGCGTGATGCCTTCGACATTCGCCAGTTGGGGCTGCAGGCGCCGGATCACGTCGCTCGCGCTGATTTTCCGGTCTTCGAGCGGCTTGAGGTTGATGAGAATGCGTCCGCTGTTGAGCGTCGCATTGATGCCGTCCACGCCGATGAACGAAGACAAACTGTCGACCGCCGGATCTTTCAAGATCACCCCGGCCAGCGCCTGCTGCCGCTCCGCCATCGCCTTGAAGGATATGTTTTGCGCGGCGTCGGAAATGCCCTGGATCACGCCGGTGTCCTGCACCGGGAAAAATCCTTTTGGCACAATGATGTAGAGGAAGATGGTCAGCGCGAGCGTCCCGATGGCCACGAACAACGTCAGGGTCTGGTGGTCCAATACCGTTTTCAGCGTGCGCCCGTAAAAACCGACGATACGGTTGTAGATGTCCTCGGTCTTTTCAAAAAAGCGGCCGTGTTTTTTCTCGTCGGCCTTCGCCTTGAGCAGCCATGAACACATCATCGGCGTGAGGGTCAGTGAAATGCCGGCGGAAACCAGGATCGTCACGCTCAACGTCACGGCAAATTCACGGAACAACCGGCCTACGATGTCGCCCATGAACAACAGCGGAATGAGTCCGGCGATCAACGAGATGGTCAGCGAAATGATCGTGAAGCCGATTTGTTCCGCGCCCTTCAACGCGGCTTGCAACGGTTTCTCCCCCTCCTCAATGTAGCGAAAAACGTTTTCGATCATCACGATGGCGTCATCCACCACAAACCCGGTGGAGATCGTCAGCGCCATCAGCGTGAGGTTGTTCAGGCTGTAGCCGAGCAGATACATGACCCCCAGGGTGCCGACGAGCGAGAGCGGCACGGCGAAGCTCGGGATGATCGTCGCCCGAATGCTTCGCAGGAACAAAAAGATCGCCAATACCACGAGCACGATGGTGAAAATTCCCGATACGTACGCATCATTCACCGAGGCCCGAATTGTCGTGGTTCGGTCGGTGAGGATGGAAACGTCGATGGACGCGGGCAGGTTGGCCTTCAGTTGCGGCAGCATTTGCTTCACGCGGTCCACCACCTGGATGATGTTGGCGCCGGGCTGCCGCTGGATGTTCAAGATGACCGCCGGCGTGCTGTTGGCCCACGCGGCGAGCTTGGTGTTTTCGACATCGTCCACCACCTTCGCCACATCGGACAGGACCACGGGCGCGCCGTTGCGATACGCGACGACCAGCGATTGATAGTCCTTGCTGGTCAGGAGCTGGTCGTTGGCGTTGATTTCATAGGACTGTCGCGCGCCGTCGAAGTTTCCTTTCGCCAGGTTTACGCTGGCCGATTGGAGGGAGCTGCGGAGGCTTTCCAGGCTGATCCCGTAGGATGAGAGCTGGGTGGGATTCGCCTGTACCCGCACCGCTGGCTTTTGCCCGCCGCTGATGGTGACGAGACCAACGCCCGTCACCTGGGAAATTTTTTGCGCGAGCCGCGTATCGGTATAATCCTCGACCTGCGAGAGCGGCAGCGATTTGGACGTCAGGGCCAGCGTCATGATCGGCGCGTCGGCGGGATTGGACTTGCTGTAAATCGGCGGGGACGGCAGGCCGGCGGGCAGATAACTTTGCGCCGCGTTGATGGCCGCCTGCACTTCCTGTTCGGCCACATCGATGTTCAGGGTCAGCTCGAATTGCAGCGTGATGATGGAGCTGCCGCCGGAACTGATCGAAGTCATCTGGTTAAGCCCGGGCAACTCGCCGAACTGGCGCTCCAGCGGCGCGGTGATGGTGGACGCGGAGACATCGGGACTCGCGCCGGGATAAAACGTGACGATTTGAATCGTCGGATAATCCACCTCCGGCAACGCGGAAACGGCGAGTTGCAGGTAGGCGACAATGCCGGTCAGAAAAACGGCGACCATCAGCAATGACGTCGCCACCGGTCGCAAGATAAATGGGCGGGACGGACTCACTGCGAATCTTTCTTGTGCCAGTTGCCTTTGCCCGCGCCGCCGCCGTTCGCCGGGCGAAGCGTCACCTTCGCGCCATCGGTGAGTTTGTTGAAGTTATCCGCGGCGACGACGGTGTCCGGATCAATTCCCGTCACCGACGAAACATTGCCGTCGGTTGTGCCCACAGTGATGGTCTGCGCGGCTACGACCTCGGTTTTATTCGTGCCGCTCTGGTTCGTGCCGGACGTGTCCGGTTTGATGAGATAAACGAAGGCGCTGTCCGCGTTGCGCTGGATGACCGTGTTCGGCAGCAGGGTCGCGTCTTCCTCGGTATCCACCAGCAATCGCGCATTGACGAATTGATTTGGAAAAAGAGCCTCGTCATCGTTGGTGAAAACGGCCTTGAACTTCACCGTGCCGGTGGTTGGATCGATCTGGTTATCGACGGTCAACAACGTTCCCGTGGCAATTTTTTTGGTCTGGGCGCGGTCAAAGGCATCCACGGTCAGCGTGTTTCCCGCCTTCAACTGCTCCTGAACTTGCGGCAGGTCATCCTCGGCCACATTAAAGATCACGGAGATCGGTTGCAATTCGGTGATGATGACCAGCGGACTTGTGTCGCTGGCTTGAACGATGTTGCCCGCATCCACCAGCCGCAGGCCGACCCGCCCGGTGATCGGCGAGGTGATGTGGCAGTAAGCGAGTTGAACTTGCGCGCTGACAATCGCGGCCTCGTCCGATTTCACCGTGGCTGCCAGTTCCGCCACCTGCGCGGCCACCTGATCGTACGTATCCTGCGAATCGATTTTGGCGGCGAGCAGGGCGGCTTCGCGTTTCAATTCAACAAGCTGCAAATTATACGATGCCTGGTCCTGGTTTTTTTTCGCGATGGCCTGGTCGAGCAGAGCCTGATACGGAGCGGGGTCAATTTCCACCAGCGAATCGCCCGCGTGAACCAATTGACCCTCCTGATAATTTACTTTCATGAGCTGGCCGTCCACGCGGGTTTTGATGGACACCGTATTGAGCGGCGTCACCACGCCCAGTGCATTGACGTAAATCCCGATATCGCCCGTTTGTGCCTTCGCGGTGCTGACCACGGTGGGGCCCAAACCCGCGCCACGCCCGGACGCTGCTCCGGATGAAGCTTTGGCCCGGGCGTGCAGAAAGTAAAGGATCCCCAATATGAGCAGAATTAGGATTAAAATGAGCAGCCACCAGCCCAACTGAGATTTCCGGCGGGGTGCGGTTGGGGGGGATCCAAAAGTGGTTTTGTCAGTGTCTGGCTGTGTTTGTAAATTGGACATTGTTGGCTCCGTGGAACGGTATTTAAATCAGTCGGAACAATTGCATCAGACGGTAAAATATCAAGATACATAATTATGTCACCACCGGATGTTCGGTGACTTCGACCCGCAAAAGCAGAAGACGTTCACGTTATGACTTTAGTTTCACAATTGAATTGCCGGGCGGTGGTGCGCATTAATTGCGCATCACGTCGAATAAAATAACCGAATAGTTACTTGTTTGCAATGGTTGGAGCAGGTGAAGATAATCGAACCCTCGTTAATTTCCCTTATAATTAGAGGGCTGGAAATGTCTAAAACACAATACCCGGCTCTTTCGTTGTCGTCAGTCTTGACTGCGAGACGGGATTACTCTTTGGCTTGGGCGATTATTTTTTCGGCCTTCCGGTCGGCCAGGCCCGGTGAATTTTGCACGGTGAAGCGGCTTACATTTTCCAGCCGCAGAGTCTCGCCAGCGGTGGATTTTTGCGTCTTCACATTATCAAACGTCAAACCGTCTGCGTCGGAAACCACAAACGCCGGGCGCGCGTCCGGCTGGTCGAAGGTGATTTCGACATTTTTAAAAGTCAGTTCCTTGACATGGCGGATGTAAAATCCCGAAGCCGGGCGCGGGCCGAAGCTATGCGGTGAATAATCTTTTGGATACGGCGGGACGATGTCCGCCGCCGCGGCATTCGTTGCACCGCCGGGATAATTTATTTTCACATCTTCAAACGTGATGTCTTCAAAGCTGGAATTTTTCCACCCGGCGATGGCGCTGGTCTGCACCGGTCCTTGCCGTCCGGCGGCGCAATCGGTGATGGTCACGTTTTGCAGGTGAACGTGCTTGATCGTGCCGACCTTGGCGTCCGGTTCGCCGGTGCGCAAGCGATCCCAAATCAAAAAATAAATCGGACACGCCGCGCCTTTCACGACGATGTTGCTGTAATTGACATCGTCGATCACCGCGCCGTCGCCGCTCGTGATGCCGATGCCCGCCTTCATCGCGCGGCCGATCTTGATGTTCCAGAAATTCACGTTGTGAAAATCACCCGCCGTTTCGGAGCCGAATTGCAGCCCGTTGCATCCGGATTCGAAATAGGAATCCCAGACGTAGATATTCGCGCTGTTGATTTTCCGGCCCAGCGCGTAATCGCTTTTCACGCCAATCGTGTCGTCGACGCAGCCGGTGAAGTTGCAATCGTGGATCTGCACGTCGCTGCAGCCCATCAAATCCACCGCGTCGCGCGATTCCTTGATGACGACGCCCTTGAGCGTGACGCCGGTGCAGTCATTGAGCAGATAACAAAAATGCCCGCCCTTTTCGTGCGTGATGTTTTCAAAGTCCAGGTTCCTGCCAGTGCGGATGGAAATCAGCTTGTCGCCATTGCCGGGTTTCGGGTCGCCGTGGCCAATGGCGCCGCCTCCCCCGTTGATTTGGCCGCCGATGATGGCAACGTTCTCGACATCCTCCCCATAGATAAGCGAATCGTGGAAATGACTGTGACCGCGGTCTTGATATTTGCTGAACGGATTCGGTTCAGCGGCTTCAAAGGCTCCCGCCAGCCCGGATATGACCGCAGCCTTGTCGAGCAGCAGGCGGACGTTGCTTTTGAGATGAATCGAACCCGCCGCGTATTTGCCCGCCGGAAAAATCACCGTGCCGCCGCCGGCTGAATTGCATTTCTCAATTGCGGCGTTGATGGCAGGCGTGTCGTTGATGATTCCGCCGCCGGTCGCGCCGGAATCCTTCACGTTGTAAGTCTGATCAGGAAAATTTGGTGCAGGGAAATCCGGCGGCGTGAAGGGGTTCGCAGTTTCCGCCGCGCTGTTTTGCAGCGGCATCCAGACGGCGAGGAGCAGAATCGGGAAAATAAATTTGTTTTTCATGATTGGCAGACCTTTTTGCTCAAGGCAGTTCGAGCAACGGACATTTCAACAGGTAAAATTGGTCTGGCACGCCGGGGTTGGGCGCGTTGCTGAAAATAAAATTCCCGCCCGGATCAAAAACATTGGTCGCCAGTGCTTTCCAACTGGCCGGCGGCAGGGCGAGATTGGTGGAAGTTAGCACATAATATGTCGCTGTCGGGATGCCGTTGGTTCCGCGGAAAACCAGATTCGCGCCGGACGCGCTGATGCCGCCGATTTTCGGTGGTTGCGGCAAACCGGCTTGAAGCTGGGTGAAGATAAAACGATCGGTGGAAATCCAGTAGCCGGTCGCCGCCGAATTCTCGCCAGTCACGGCGAGGTGGATGCTGTGGCTGGTGCTGTTCGTCAAAGCGACGATGCCGTAATCCGTCGTTGGATAAGTCTGTGTCGAAGAATACTGGTCCAGACCGCTTCCCAAAACCGTTCCGTCCAGCGCAAAAGTGCTGATACCGCGCTCCGTGTTGCCTTTCCACGACATCTGGACGTCATAAGTGCCGGCGGGAAGGTTCGTGACCGTGTAATCAATGGACTGCCCGATGCCGGTGGCTTCCAACGCTAGCCAGTGACCGCCGCTGGAGTTGGCGTCGTTTTGCAGGACGGCGGCCGCGCCATTCGCGACGTAAGGCAATGATTCGGCTTCAAAGGCGAAAGCGACATAGTTTGTCGGAAGGACAACCGCCGGCGCAGCGTTGCTGGCGTAAATCCGCAACGGCGAATCGGGAACGGGTGCGTTGGTTGTCGCAACACAGTTTGTCGCAATAAAACCGGCGTTGTTGAGAAAACTAATGTCGAAGTTTGTATTTCCGGTTCCGACGTCGGCCTTGAAATTGCTGAAAAGAATATTTGTCGCGGTGTCGGCAACGACTACGGGCCGGTTGTCGTTGTGGTCGAAATGCACCTGGCAGTTTGTGAAGCTGATGTTTTGGGCATAACGCAAATACCAGCCGAATGACGGGCGCACACCCATGGAATCAGGCGTCCAATTGTCATCTTGCACGGGATAATTGGCGAGGGCCGTGGCGGGATAGCCGCCGATGGTGGAAATGTTCACGTTACTGAACATGATGTTGCTGATCGGAATGTTCGTGGTGCTGGAAAAACCGTCAATCGTCGCTGTGTTCGTGCGCGGCGAAATTCCGGTGTCAATCGAAACGGAATGGACGGCGGTAACGTCGCTGATGCTGATGTTGCGGATGCGGCCGACCGAGGGATTCGGACTGCCGGCTTGTCCGGAACGCAGGTCCAATTTCAAAAAAATCGGACAGGCGCAGTTGGACATGGTGATGTCGTCATAAGTCACCCCGTCAATGATGGAACCGTCCTGCGAGGTGATCCCGATGCCCGCCTTGCCCGCCTGCGTGAGTTGAAGGTGCGTCCAGGTGACGTTCGTGAAATCGCCGACGGTTTCGGAGCCGAATTGCGTGGCATTGTTCTGGGTGGAAAAAATCTGGCAATCCGTGACCGTGATGTCGTGGCTGTTGATCGCCATGCCAAGCGCGTAATCGCTTTTCAAAACCATCGCATCGTCGCTGCCCTGGATGATGCAATTGCTGACGATGACATCCGAACTGCTGATCAAATTGAAGGCGTCGCGATGATAATTGCCCGACGAGCAGAGCAGTTGGATGTTGGTCACCGTCAGGTTCAGGCATCCGTTCGCCAAAATACCAAAGTGTCCGGCGTGAGTGATCGTGATGCCGGCAAAAACCACGTTGGTGCAAAGTTTCAGCGCCACCGCCTTGTCACCCTGATTGTTGGTGATGGAATTGTTCGCCAGGTTGCCGTTGCCGTCAATTTTGCCCGGCCCCGCGAAAGCAAGATTGGTCAGATGTTCGCCCCAAATCAACGCGTCGTGAAAATAACTGTGCCCAAAATCCTGATAAACCGAATAAGGGTTGCTTTCCGGCGCGTCAATGTTGGTGGGCGAGGCCAGAATCACCGCGTTGTTGCTCAAATATAGCGTGAGGTTGTTCGTGAGATGGATCGAGCCGCAAAAATAATTTCCGGCGGGAAAAGTCACCGTCCCGCCGCCCGCCGCGCCGGCGGCGGCGATGGCGGAGTTGACCGCCGGGCTGTCCAGCGTGACGCCATCACCCGCCGCGCCAAAATTTTTGACGTTGAAAATCGGCGGCATTTGCGCAAGACAGAAACTTCCGGCGACGAAAAGTAAAATTGCCGGCGCAAATCGCAGCTTCAAAAATTCCGACATGAGCAAGGTTTATCAACAATTTGCCGCCGGACTGAACCCGGACAGTCCGGCGGCGTGATTTAACTCAAAATCTTCAAGCGACCGTTGGCATCACGGATAACGCAGCTGGAAAAACACATTCGGGTTGGTCCGAATGATGTTGATCGTTTCGTTGGTGACGGCGGCGGATCCGGGCACGGGAAACCAGCTGCCGGGGGCGGTCAGGCCGACGGCGTTGGTGTAAAGCTGCCAGCCGAGGTGGTCAGATGCCCACGAAAATTGAAGCGTGCCGCCGGTCGCGACGGCGCTGAAATTCGCCGTCGCCGGATTGATGTTCACCATGGGCGGCGGACTGACGACCACGAGGTCGATGGAACTGTTGGCGATGTTGTTGGTCAGGTAAGCGACTCCGGGCGCATTCACGCCGAGTGTTGTCAGAACGTTGTTGCCGTTCGTCGCGCCGGGATCCAGCGCGAGGTAAGAAATGACCGGAATATCCGCGGGATAGGACCCATAGCCCGGCACCGAAGTGATTTGAAGCCGGTTCGTCGCGCCGCCAATCGCAAATGCTCCTGCCGCGCCGGTGAGGATGATGTTCGCGGCGGACGAATTGGTGTTGACCGCAAGAACCAGTGTGGAGTTGGTGACGGCCAGGCTGTTGAGGCTGGAAACCAGATTGATGCCGAGAACAAACGTGCTGTTCGTCAGCGAAAGCGAACCGCTGCCGTTCATCGGGCTGGACGAGGCGGAGATATCGAACGTCGCGTTGCTGACGATGATGTCCGCGCTGCTGCCAATCGAACCCGCGCCGGTCAAGGTGAGCGCGCCGCCCAGCACCAGCGTGGTGCCGGTGTAGGTGTTGGCACCGGCGAGGTAATTAGTCCCCCGGCTTGACAGCACGGTGCCGGTGCTGTCGTCGCCGATGGCGTTGGTAACGGTGACGCCCCGGCCGCTGCCAAAACTCAAAATGCCGCCGGTGTTGAGCGTCACACTGCCGCCGCCTGTGCCGAGCGGTGTGGCAAGCGCGGCGGCGTCGCCTGGCATGCCGAGTTGGAGCGTGCCTCCGTAAACCGTTGTTGCGGCGGTGATGGTGTTGTTGTTGTCGAGAGCCATGACGCCGGGGCCGTATTTGATGATGCTGGTGTCGTGCATGGTGGTGCCATTAATCAAAGTGCCGCTGACGAGCAGGTCAATGCCGCTGGCGGTGGTGCCGTTAGTGATGTTAAAAATCGTGCCGCCGGTCTGGTGCGGGACCACGTCGAGGCAGGCGATGATGGAAGTGAACTGTCCGCCGGGAACGGCCACGCCGCCTTCCAGATCCCAGGTGCCGTTTGCGGGGATGAGTTGCGTGCCGCCGTCAGTCAGCGTGCCGCCGTTGAGCGTGAGCAGTCCGGCAAGGTGGCTGCTGGCGCCGGCCCCGGTGTTCAAGCTCGAGAGCCCGGTCAAAAACCCACCGGCGTTGATGGTGATCGGCAGTTTGCCGGTGGTGCCGGCCAGGGCGTTGTCAACGTTGACCTGTACCGTGGCGTTGGTGTTAATGGTCAGGCCGCTGCTTGTGGAAATGCCGCTGGCGCTTTGATTTGGCCCGGCAAACGCGAGCGTTCCGCCGTTCGCGACCACCGGGCCGGTCAAGGTTTCTACCACGCTCAAAACCACCGTGCCGCTGCCGCTGTTGGTCACCGCGCCCGGACCGGAAATGACGCTGCCTACGCTGAGCGCGCTGTCGCTACGATTGAAGATCAGCCCTCCATTGTTGGTGATCGAGCCGGACGACACGCCGCCTTTGGCGTCATTGTTGCCGATTTGCAAAATATCGTTGGTACCGATGGTGGTCAGGCCGGTGGCATTAAAATTGGTATCATCCAAAACCAACGTGCCGCCGTTGTCAGCGATCATGATGCCGCCGCTGAAGTCGTCGCCGCCATTTTCGGTCAGCGTCAATGAGGCGGTGCCTTGTTTGACGAGCGTGATAGCACCACTGATTTTACCGCTGCCGCTGAAAACGTAATTTGAAATGGAATTATTTATGGTCAGGCTGCCGGGCGTGAGCGCCGTGGTCAGGTTCACATTGGTCGTTCCGGTGAGCGTATCGTCGAAGGTCACGAAATCACCCGATCCGGAAGTGGTGATATTTGTGTAAATCACCGGCTGGCCGGCGTTGAGCCAGTTGGCGGTGTTGGTGTCCCAGTTTCCGGTCGGCTTGCCGTTCCAGATGATTGATATCGGCGGCGGCGGCGGGTTGCTCGCCTGCGGGCCGTTGGTCAGCACCAGATCCACCGAGCCGGCGGCGACATTATTGGAAATGTAACCTTGATAATTTGGCGTACCCGCCGGCAACGTGCCCAGGACAAACGTCGTCAAATCACCGGTTGACGCGGAATAGCCGATCAAATGAAATTGCGCCGGGTAGCTGAAGATCAACGGCGCGCTGCCGATATTGATGGTGTTGGCCGTGCCGCTGGAATTGATGGTGCCAACGGAGATGTTCGTGGCCCCGGTCACGGGCGAGAGTGTCAGCGTCGAATTGGCGATGCTAAAATTATTGATCGGCGCGGCGGAGGTTCCTGCGAGGTTGGTCAGAACCAGGCTGGCGCTGTTCATGGTGATGGTCGCGGTGGCATTGCCGGTGCCCCGGCTGATGGCGTTTGCCAGGACGGTGCCGCTGCTGATGTTCAACGTGCCGCTGGCGCTGCCGGCGCCGCCGGTCTGGCCCATGACCAGCCGCGTGTTCACCTTGAGCGTGCCGCCGTTGACATTGATCGTTCCACTTCCCACCGGACTGCCGCCGGTTCCCAAACTCCAGCCGTTGGTCAAAATATTTACGTCAATTGTGCCGGCACTAAAAGTCAACGTGCCAGTGGCACCCGCGCCGGTGGTTCCGCCGGTTCCCACGCCAACATTCATTTTATCAACCAGCGCATCCACGCTGCCGCCCGTGAAATCGATCGTGCCGGAACAACCGCTGCCGGCATTGGGGGTGTCGGTCACGTCGCCAACGCCCCAGAAAAGCACACGGCTGGTGGCCGCCGCCGACCGGCCGCGGAAATAGGCCACCGGATTGTTCAAACCGTTTTGAAAATTCATGAAACAGCCGGTCGCCTTGAAACTGCCAATGCATACAGCGTCGGCAAAAATGAGGTTTGATTGCCCCAGATAGATTCCGCTGTTGTTGCCGGCATTGCTGTTCCAGCCTGCCAGCAGCCCGTTGGTGGAGTGCGTGCCGGTGCCGCTCAAGGCGATGATGTTGGTCATGGCCAGATACAAAATGCCCTCCTGATTATTTGCGTTGTAAGGCGCGGCGCCGACCACGCCGAGCAAAATCCGGTTGACGTTTGTGACCGTTAAATTGTACAGGCCGGACAGATCCAGAACGGAGGTCTTTGACGTCGTGCCCGATCCCGCCGCCGCGTCCACCAGCAAATTGCCGCCGGTTGTCATGGCCAGCGTGCCGGCGCCTTGAATCATGTCATAGCCGTTGAAGTTACCGATGACGCCGGCGGTCAGGCCGTTCGTGACGGTCAAAACATTTCCCCCCGGAATCAGCGTCACATTGTCGCCGTTCGCGACGTTGGTGAATTGAAGCTGGGCGACGGAAAAACTGGTATCCACGACATTGTTTGGCGTCCCCAGCGAGCCGACCATCGTCGCCGTCCCAAAAATCACGTTGCTGGCCGCGCCCGGCACGGCGTTTGGCGTCCAGTTGGCGGCTGTTGACCAGTTGGTGTTGGCGCTGCTGCCGCCGATGGCGTTCCAAAGACTTTGAGCGCGAGTTTCGGGAACCAGTCCGAACCCGCACAGGGCGAGCATCAGCAAGGTGGAGGACATCAAACCGTTGGTTGGCACCGCAGTTTTTTTTATGAGGGTTTTCATGGATGACAAGAATTTTGGGTTGCGTTTCGTCCGCGGATTTCTTTCGGTGATGGTGGAAAAATATTGGAAAACCCCTCAGCCCGCCTGTCGGATGTTTGTTCAAGCTTGGAACGCGCCCGGACAAACATTTGTGTCCGGGCGAAAATTTAATAGGGCGTGCCGATTTGAATGGCCGGATTGGGTGGCTGTCCCCAATTGTTGTGCCAGGTGAGATTCCACAGGTTGGGCAGTTTGGAGGTTTCAACGTGCCCATCAAACATTCCCACATTGATTGCGCCCGGCGGTATTTGGGTGGCTGAGGTCCACGTGTTGTGGCTGCCGGGATTGGCGTTGCCATGGCGTGCGAGGCAGACGCGCGCCATTTCCCGGCCCCCGCTGGATCCTTCATTCGGACTGCCATTGCCAATGGTCCCCAACAGATCATGACAGGGAGCATCGCTTTCCATCGGCCAGCAGTCCGCCCACACTCCATCGGACAGAACCGGCGAAGTGCTGGGGGAGCGAACCGTCGAATCCTTGGTGTAATAACCCGATGCCCCGGCCTCACCAGTCTTGGTGCCGTCACCCGCCCCGTCATAATAAAACCACCCGTTCATGGTATAGCCGGAAAGCCAGTATGCGTTATTGTCAATCTGCTGCTTGCACCACGGCGTGACGGCGTTGCCCACGAGATTGTTTGCCAGCGGCGCGGGCTGGGATTGTTTTGCCGAGGGGCAGAGAATCATGTTGGTTGCGCTGGCATAATAACCGAGCAGATTGATGAACCACGCGCCCGTGGTGTCGTTGCCGCCGTTTGATGGATGATAATTGTCGGGTATGGAATGGCCGAAATCGCCGACATACATGGCGTTGGCGAGCGACATCTGTTTCAGGTTGCTGACGCAGTTGATCTGCTGCGCCTTGCGCTTGGCGCTGGCCAGCGCGGGTAAAAGCATGGCCGCCAGAATTGCGATGATGGCGATGACCACCAATAATTCAATCAGCGTGAAACCTTGACGGCAGGAGGGGGTCTTCATCCTGTGAAGATTATCGTGCAAGACCCGGCCGCGCCTGTCAGATGTTTGTTCAATCAGCCCCGCCGAGAAATTTCACCGTCGCCTCCGTCCGTGTCTGGACATGCAGCTTTTCATAGATGCGCTGGAGATGCGTCCGAACCGTGCCGAGGCTGATGCCGAGTGCATCGCCAATCTGCCGGTAGAGGTAACCCTTCGCCAGCAGGGTCAAAATTTCCTGCTCCCGCTTGCTCAATTTTTCCATGTCCGAAGCCGGCTGCCGGATCTGATGAAAGTGATCCACGACCTTGCGGGCGACGCGCATGGACATCGGCGAACCACCGAGCCGTACCTGTTCGATGGCCTGGATCAATTCGGTCGGCACCATCCGCTTGAGCAAATAGCCGCTCGCGCCGGCGCGCAACGAATTGAAAATCTTGTCGCTGTCCTCATAGGCCGTCAGCATCAGCACCTGCAACTCCGGCAACGCCGCCTTGAGCTTCGCCGTGCAATCGATGCCGCTCATGCCCGGCAGATGAATGTCCACCAGCGCGACCTGCGGCTTCTCGGCCGGCATCCGGCGCACGGCGTCCTCGCCGCTTTCGTAGGCGGAGAGCAGCGCCAAGCTGGTCTCGCTTTTCAACAGCGCCATTAAATTGCTCCGCGTGTTACGGTCGTCCTCGACGATGGAAATCGTTATGGCCATAAAAATAATTTTACTGCGGCATCGGGACGGACAGCCAGATGCGCGTGCCGCCGCCGGAATTTTCTCCCACTTCAAACCGGCCGCCAAGTTCGTCCATGCGCTGCTTCATGTTCCGCAGCCCGTTGCCGGAGCCATTGACTGTAACGGGGTCAAAACTTTTGCCGTTGTCCTGAACCGTCACCTCCAAGCATTCCTCCGCCACCGTCACCCGCAGCAAGACCGCGCGCGCACCGGAGTGCCGGGCCACGTTGTTGAGCGCCTCCTTGACGACCAGAAATAAATTGTGCCGCACGTCCGACGAAACCGCGCGGTGCGGCGGATGATCCGGCAAATCCACCTGGCACGGAATGCCGGCGGTCTGCATGAACTCGACCGCAAACTGGCCGATGTAGTCAATCAACTGCGGCAGCGTGTCGTTGCGGGGGTTGACCGCCCAGACGATTTCATCGAGCGAACACGTGACCTGTTCAATCGTCGAGGAAATCTGGCGCGCGTGCGCGCCGGTTTTTTCCGGCTCGGTGCGGTCGCGCAGCGTCAGCTCGCTCAACAACGTCGCCTGCGTAAGCAAATTTCCTATGTCGTCGTGGATGTCGCGTGCGATGCGCGTGCGCTCGCGGTCGAGCGCGGCCTGCCGTTCCAGCGCCTGCACCTTCAGCCGCAATTGCCGGTGCGATACAAAACGCACCACGGCCACCACGACCGACGTGAAAAATGCCAGCGTCAGGCACCAGAACCACCAAGTCTGCCAGAAAAACGGCGCGACGGCGAACGTCATTCCGGCGGCGGCGCTCCAAACCCCTTCGCTGTCGCAGGCGCGGACAAGAAATTGATAGCTCCCCGCCGCGAGCCGGGAATAGCTTGCGCGGCGTTCCGTTCCGGCATCCACCCAGCCGTTGTCGAAGCCTTGGAGCTGATACTGGAAGCGGGTGTTTTCCGGCGCGTTGAAACTCAAGGCGGTGAAAATAAATTCCAAATGGCGGTGATCCGGCGGCAGTCGGAGCGGAGCTTTTATGTCCGCGAATTTTTCCAGCGGCACGTCGCCGCCGTATTGCGCGGCGATCCGGTCATCCACGATGACCTGCTTGAGCAGCGCCGGCGGCGGCCCGGAATTTTCCCGGAGCGATTTTGGATTGATGACCGCGAGTGCCGTGCGCATGGGCATCCACAGCCGTCCGTCGCGGCTGCGCAGCACCCCCGGCGAATCACCGAAGTTTGCCTGCAAGCCTGCCAGGCCTTCACCCGGTCCATAGCGCACCGAAGTCACGCGGCCGGTTTTTTTCTCTGCGAACGCCTCCAGTTCCTCCTGCCGGATCTTAAAAATGCCGTGGTCGCTGCCGAGCCAGAGCCAGCCATGTTCATCGGAGATGATTTGTGAGATGTGGTCGTCGAACAACCCCTCGCCGCTGGTGACGCGCGCGTAGCGGCCGTTTTTGTCGATCCAGCCCAACCCCCCGCCGGCGTAGCCAATCCACAGGCTGCCGTCCGCGGTTGTCTGCAAAGTACGGATGGCGATCGGTGTGCGGACCGTGTTGGCGGTTTCATCGGTGACCGTGGCGTCATGCACGCGCAGCAAAATTCCTTTTGAGGTGCCGAGCCAGATGTCACCGGCGGCATCTTCGACGATGCCGTGGATGATTTGCACATCGGGCGGAAGTTTGATGTTTTCCAGGATTCCCGCGTGCAACCGTTGCAGACTTTCAGGGGTGTTTCCGGGAATCCATAAATCGCCCTTGCTGCCGGCCAGCAGCACATGAAAATTCCGGTTGACCAAACCGTTGCTCGATTGCAAGACAGTGAACTGCCCGTCGCGCAGGCAATAAATTTTCGGATTCCGCATGCCGATCCAGAGCGCACCGGACTTGTCCGTCGTCACGCACGCGGCCCGTCCGCCGGGCCAATTTTTGCCGGTGGAAACCGTCTGCCAGACGCCGTTGCTCTGGCAGATCAGCAGGCCATTTTCCGTGGTCGCCCAGATGCTGCCGTTCGTGTCCTGGCAAAGCGACTGCACGGCCTGGAACGGCAAACCGCTGGCGGCGTCCTCCAGTTCCACCACGCGCGGCTGGACACGTTCGAGGCCGCCACCGCCGGTGCCCGCCCAAATATTTCCCTCGCGGTCCTCGAGCAGGCTCAGGATTTGCGGGTGCGATACCGGAATGTTTTCAAACGTCGTGCCGTCGTAACGGAACAGGCCGCTGTCCGAAGTGCCGATCCACAATCCGCCGCTGCGGTCTTCGAGCATGGCGAGCGGTTCCGTGCCGGACGACTGCGCCTTGAAAAGGCCGCAGGACACTGGCGGCGTGCCTTCCTCCAATCTAAAAAGTTCCGAGCCGAGGCAGATCCAGACGCCGCCGGTCTTTGCGCCCGTCAAACGCGCGGCGATGGATTTGCCAAGTTGCGCAACCGTTTCAAACCGGCCATCGCGAAAGATTCCCGCCTCGCCGTTTTTGACAAACCAGATACGGCCCTGGCGGTCCGGCGTCACCGAGCGGTAGCTTCCCGCCATCGGCATTTCCGTGACCCGGCCATCCACGATGCGGCAGATGTTGCCACCGCCGCGATTTTTTATCCACAGTGCGCCCGCACCATCCTCGACCATGGACTCGACGAACAGCGCGGGCAGGCCGTTGGTGAACACCCGCACGCGGCCCGCCTTCACGCTTGCCACCAGGCCGCGATCCGTCGCCACCCAGAGCGCGCCGTCGCGCCCACAAGCCAGGGTGACGATGCGCTGGTTGGCTCCACCGAGGAGGTTTGCGGCGGGAAATTCCTCGAACTGCACGCCGTCGAAGCGCGCGAGCCGCGTTGGATTGGCCACCCATAAGTAACCGTCCGGAGTTTGTGCGATCCCGGTGACGATGTTATTCGGCAGCCCGTCATCCGACTGCCATGCGTGCACCGACCAGGCTGAATCCTTGGCCGTCGCCCTGCCAGCAGTGCCCAGATAAAGCAGCGCGGCCAGCAACCATGAACGATTGGCAGCCATCACGCGCATAATCAAAACCGGCCAAAAGCAAAAACCATCATGTAAAGCCCCAACAAAAACTGTTTTCTTGATCCTCAATTTACCATCGCATACGCCCGGCACGGGTTAAAACCCGCTTTCGTCGCGCGTCATTGTTACACACAAGGCGCAACCCCAGCCCGGCATCCAGGATAATAATTGTGTACAAGGTGTTGCAAGTTCACTAACCGCATCAGGAACAATTAACAAGTCAAAAAGAAGAAGGGCCATGCCAGCCATGTGCAGGGCGTTTAGCAGCAGATCGCCATGAACGGTTCAAAAAGCATTTGCCGGGAGTTTCTAGAATGGAGCGGGTGAAGGGAATCGAACCCTCGTCTCAGGCTTGGGAAGCCCACATTCTACCATTGAACCACACCCGCCGCAAAATGACGGCGACACCTTTTCTAACAGACTTTGCGGCGGGTGGCAACTGCGGCGTTTGCCGGGCATTTTTAAACGAATGCCTCGAGCTGCCCGATGGCCGCCCGCAAGGCGGTTTCGATTTCCGGGCCGCGGTTTTCGAGGTTCACCTGGGCGCCGCCGATTTCGCGGACATAAAAACTGTCCAGCGCCGCGCCGCGTTCCGTCGCGATGCGCGCAGCGGAGATGTCCAGCCGCAATTCCGCCAGGGTCTGCGAGATGGCGTGCAACAGGCCGAGCCGGTCCTCCGTCTCGATCTCGATGAGCGTGCGCCCTTCGGATGCGTCGTTATCGAGGTGGAGGTGCGTCTCGATGCGTTCGCCGAAATACGCGGTGTAATGCGGCTGGCTGCCCGCGCGGCGCGCGATGAGCCGGGGCAGGTCGACATTCTCGCCGGTCAATACCTTTTCCAGCAGCTCGGAAAATCTTTCCCGCTGGTCGCGTTCGGCCAGCGCGCCGGTGCGGCCGTCGTTCACAAAAAACGTGTCCAGGGCGATGCCGTCGTTGCGCGTGAAGATTTGCGCGCCCAGGATGTTCAAGCCGGCCGCGCTCAACGTGCCGGCGATCTTGCCGAACAATCCGGCGCGGTCCCAGGTGCAGACCTTCACGAGGCTGTAGCCGCGGTCGCGTTCGTCAATCCAGGCGGTGGCCGGCACGAGCGCGCGGTTGCCTTCCGCGACCAGCCGGTGCATGAAGCGGTGCGCCAGCTCGAGGTCGTCCTGGATCTGCTTCGCCGTGTGGATCTCGAAATAGCGTTGGGGCAGGGCGGCGAAATGCGCAGCGACCTCCTCGTCGGAAATACGGCTGGGCGCAAGTTCGCGGACCAAATCGCGCAGTTCCCCGCGCGCCTGTTCATTGGCCTTGCGGAATTCCGTGCCGCCGGCCAGCAGCGCGGCGGACCGGTTGTGCAATTGCCAGAGCAACGAATCCTTGAACCCGCTCCACAGCTTGTCGCTGGTACCTTGCGAATCGGCGAAGGTCAGCAACATCAACTGGCTCAACCTTTCCGGCGTGCCGACCAGCCGTGAAAAATCGCGGATGACCGCCGAATCGTCCAGGTCACGCCGTTGGGAAATACTGGCCATGGCCAGATGGTTCTCCACAAGAAATTTCAGCAGGCCGGTCGCGCCTTCATCCAGGTTCAAGCGCCGGGCCGCGCGCAACGCCAGCGCCGCCCCGACGTCCGCGTGCTTCCCTTGTTCATGTTTCGCGCCCTTGCCCACGTCATGCAGCAACAATGCGAGATAGAGCAGGCCGGGCCGTTCGAGGCCTTGAAAGATCGGCTCGTAATATTTGAACGGCGGTTCCTTCGCCTCCCAAATGCGGTCGAGCTGCTCGATGCACACGAGCGTGTGTTCATCGGCGGCGTATTGATGATAAAATTCATGCTGCACGAGGCAGGTCAGCTTGCCGAATTCCGGGATGTATTTCCCGAGCAGGTTGACCTCGTGCATGGCGCGCAAGGCGGGGCCGACCTCGCCGCGTTTTTCCAGGATGGTCAAAAAAGTTTCGCGCACGTGCTCATCGTTCAAAAATTCGCGGTCCACCAGACTGATCTGGCTGCGGATGAGCTGTGCGAGGTCGGGATGCAGGCGGAGATGCCGCTGCTGTGCGTGCAGGAATACGCGCATGAGCCGCCGCGGGGAATCGCGGAAGATGCGGTTGTTCGCCGCGCGGATCTCATCATCCACAAAAATGAAACCGTCCACGGGTTCCGGCAGCGGGCGCGGTTTGGCGGCGGGCAACAGACTGCGGATCTTGCTGATTTTGCCCGTTTGCGCGGGGGAAAGCAGGACCATGCGTTGTTCCAGCGTGCGCGTGGTGAGAAAAACGTTGCGCATGTGCACATACAGGTCGCGCATGAATTTTTCGATGCGTTTGCTGGGCGAGCGGTCGGTGTAGCCGAGATTGTGCGCGACGGCGGGCTGAATGTTCTTGCCGAGCACGTCCTGCTGGCGGTTCAGATGGTAATGCATCTCCGTGCGGACCCGCAGGAGGAATTCATAGGCGGCCTCGAGCTGTTTGCGTTCGGCGGGCGTGATGAATTCGCGCTCCTGCAGGTCGGCGAGCGAACGCGTGCGGTACTTGAAGAATGACATCCACAACAGGTTTTGAAAATCGCGCAGGCCGCCGCAGCCGTTCTTGATGTTCGGCTCCTGCATGCAGGCGGAGTTGCCGTGCTTGCTGCGGCGCGTCGCCTGGTCCTCCATGCGCGCGGCGATGTATTTACTTTCATACCCGACGACGCATTTCGCGACGACCGCCGCCTGGAATTTTTTGAACAGCGCCTCGTCCCCGATGACCAGGCGCGACTCGATGAGCGACGTTTTTGACTGCATGTCGGTGTTCGCCACCTTGATACAATCATCGATATCGCGCACGGAGTAGCCGACCTTGAAGCCCAGGTCCCACAGGGGATATAAAATTCCATCGAACAGCTCGGACAAGGGCGGCTGCGGTTTGCCGCCGGACACGAGGCCTTCATGCAAAAACATGAAGTCGATGTCGCTGTGCGGGTTCAATTCCGCCCGGCCGAAACCGCCGATGGCCACGAGCGCGACGGGCGGGGTTTCCTTTTTTGCGCCAGGAATCTTTTCCAGCGCCTCCGCCCAGAAATGCTTCAATAACGCATCCAGGATCGTGACCCGTGCCCGGCAGATGATGTTTCCGGCCTCGCCCGCCCGGTGCAGGAGCTTGAGCCGGTGAGTCTCCACCTTGAGATAAGTTTTGTAGCGCGCAAGTTTTTCCACCGGCGTTGTCCCGGGCGGGAACAGCAAACGCGCGTCGGCGGCGGCTTCGATCTTTTTCAGCAGGTTTTGCACGGGCGCATATCATCCGGTTTCAAGTTTCAAGTTTCAAGTGTTCAGAGCCGGAAAGTTGCGTGTAGAACCCGCGTCCCGCGGGTTCAATTCGGCATCCCGCCGAATTGCAGCGATGCGCGCACGAAGACTGTTCGATTTACTGAAATTGTTTGCCGCAGTTGCAGGCGGTTTCGGGCGGGACGCCCGAAACGACCCGCGGGATGCGGGTGCTACATCACACAAAGATTACGAGGAGGAGAACGAGGACGAGGAAGATTCCCCTTTACCATTTGTTTGCAACCTTGTCGCTTGCGCGGTGTTGGTTACACTTTCAGAATGCCGGTAACTCCCGACCCTGATGCCGCCCTGATGCTGCGCGTAAAGCGCGGCGACCGCGCGGCGTTCACGGGACTGGTGGAGAAATGGAAGCAGCCGGTGATGAATTTCATTTTCAGCACCCTGCGCGACGAGACCGAGTCCGAGGACGTGGCGCAAAACACCTTTGTGCAGGTCTGGAAATCCCGGGCGCGTTACGAACGGACGGCGAAATTTTCCACCTGGCTGTTCACCATCGCGCGCAATCTTTGCCTGAACGAGATCCGCCGGCGTTCCCGGCATCCGGCGGAATCGCTCGAGGAAACGCACGGCGAGACGGACGACCAGCCTTCGCGGCAGTTCGAGGACAAGAACATCGCGCTGGCCACGGAAAACGTGCTGTACGGCGAGCTGGCGAAAAAGATCGAGGAGGCGCTGGCGGAACTGCCGGAAAACCAACGCACGGCGATTTTGCTCTGCCGCCGGGACGAGGTGAGCTACGAGGAGATCGCGGAAATCCTCGGCTGCTCGCTCTCGGCGACGAAATCGATCATCCACCGCGGGCGCGAGGCATTGAAGGAAAAGCTGAAGCCGTATCTCCAGACCGGCGAGTGGGATTGAGATGGTTAAAGAGTTGAAGAGTTAAAAAGTTGAAGCGGTTCGACTGCTGCCAAACTCAAAGCAGTCGGGCAAACTACTCCTTTGTCAAACCGGCCTCACGGATCAGCGCCCGCAAAGTTCCTTTTGCCAATTCGCGATGGTTGGGAACGGTCAGCCGGCGTTGGGAAGGATGCCGTAGGATGATGTGGCTGCCCGTCTGATGATCGACTTCGTTACCCACCTGCCGGAAGGCTTTCACCGCATCCGCCCCTGAACACACCGGCAACCGGCTCATGCAGGTACCTCGACCACTTCTTCATTCACCGGCAGCGGCACGGCCTCGCCATGTTTTTCGAGGCTGGCCAGATAACCGGCGATGGCATCCCGGATATTCTGCACCGCTGCCTCGCGCGTCTCACCCTGGGAGATACAACCAGGCAACGTCGGGCATTCCGCCACAAAAATCCCGTCCTCGTCCGGTTCGATATGAACGCGAAATTTCATGCCGACAACCTAGCCGCTTCCCATGGTATTGCAAATCCGGTTCAGGGGTGGTAGCGGCTACGCGAAGCCTCAGGTGGAGCGGATGAATGAGTCCTCGCGCAACGCGGCGGCGGCGAACTGTTCCAGCTTCGGATAAGTGCGGCGGGCGGCGATGATGCGCTCCCACTCCGTATCGCCGGACTGCTGCTGGAGAAAACGCGCGAAGTCCAGCACCTCACGCGCCTTGTCGGCGGGCAGCGCGTCCACGATGCCAATCAATTCCTGTGCGGCGGAACTCATGTGGGAATTATCGTCCGCCAGGGTGATTTTGCAAGTCCGGTTCAAAAGCGGCGGCTGCGCCGCAAAATTGCGTTCTCTTTTTTTGGCCGGGCATTAAACTGCGCGCATGGTTTCAGCCATCATCGTCGCCGCCGGCAAGGGCACGCGCATGGGTCCAAACGTGGATAAGCTCTGGCTTGAGGTCGCGGGCCGTCCGGTCGTGGCGCATACCTGGAAACAGTTCAATGACGCGCCGTGCATCGATGACATCATCCTCGTCGTGCGCGACGGTTTGCAGGACGAATTCAAAAAGCTCGCGGCGCAGTTCCATTTCCAAAAAAGTTTCCGGCTGGTTGCCGGGGGGGCGGAACGGCAGGATTCAGTCTGGAACGGGCTGGAAGCCATCCCGGCCGGGACGGAAATCGTCGCCATCCAGGATGCGGCGCGGCCCTGTACCACGGCGGATTTGATCGCGGCGACGGTGGCGGCGGCGCGCGAGACCGGCGCGGCGGTCGCCGCCCAGCCGGTGACGGATACCATCAAGGAAACCGCGGATGGCAGGACCATTTCCCGCACGGTGGACCGTTCCAAGCTGTGGTCGGTGCAGACGCCGCAGACATTCCGCGTGGAGGTCATCCGGCGGGCCATCGCCTCCGCCCGGCAACAGAACCTGATTTTGACGGACGACACGGCGGCGTGCGAGTTGATCGGCCAAGCCGTCCGGCTGGTACCCGGGAAAGCGCCGAATCCCAAGGTGACCGTGCCGGCGGATCTGCCGTTTGTGGAGAATTTGTTGAAAAAGTTTTAACAGAAGGGAACGGAGAGGGGACTTTGTCCGCAGAGTCCGAGCCGGACGGGCCGATGGGAAAACTTTAACCGCCAAGACGCCAAGGTGCGAGCCGCACGGGCTGACCAATTAAAAAGTCAAAGTGTAAAAGAAAAAAGACGGAGGTGGGCTTTAACCACAGATGGACACGGATTCACCGGCGGGACCCGTTTACGGGTGCAGAAAGTGAGAACGAATGAAAAAGTGTCAATAGTTGGGACTGACCCCTTTCTTTGTGGGGAAAGTTAGCACAACGTGCGGCTAGGACAGAGACGACAGTCAGCATCTAGCTAAATCGGGTTTCACGAATACTGAAACAACTTCCTGTTTAATAAGCCCTTTATGCCCATTCCGTTTTGGCGGCAGATTCCGACACTCAATCTTGTCTCCAAACTGTTCTCGTAAAACCAGCCCACCATTTTCAGCCATTGAGTTCAATATCCGCCAAGTTGGAATCCGTTGGCCTGCAACTAAATTAGGGATGGCGCGCTGCGCCGTCCGCGCCCGTATCCCGGGCGCAATCCCCTTTCCGGCGGCTTTACCGCCGGGGACAGCGCAGCGCGCTGTCCCTACCACAAAGAATTTTAGGGGTAAAATCGCGTTCGTTCGGGCTTCGTTGCCGTAAGGCCTTGGTTTAGAGCTTTTTCGGGGCGCGCGGGCCGGGAAAAAATAATTCAAAATCGGATGCGCGGCGCAACGGGGTGGTTGGCGGGGACATGGTAAAATTTACGATATGCGATTTACGATTTACGAATTGCAAACGGGAAAGCGAGAGGTGTCAGGCGTGAGGGGGACGGCGCTCCGATAGTGAGGAATCTGCCGACTGCATGTCGGCAGCACATTATTGAATAATTATGAAAACTAAAACTACGATGACGGTATCGGCGGCGAGGGTGGCGGCGAACCGGCGGAATGCGAAAAAATCCACGGGTCCCAAATCGGCGCAGGGGAAGGCGGTGTCCC
>Ga0210388_10000404_pt1 | contig 36100 bp, 31 predicted proteins | sample IncBWC19OmetaG_FD_155485 | JGI IMG/M metagenome (GOLD analysis project Ga0210388, IMG submission 155485) | Forest soil microbial communities from Barre Woods Harvard Forest LTER site, Petersham, Massachusetts, United States - Inc-BW-C-19-O ...
TCAACATCTGTTTTCCCTTCGTGAAGATCAATGCCATGCTGTCGCTGTGGATCTGGCCGCAACTGGATGCCGAACGCGCCCGCCGGTGGTATCACTTCGTCTCGAACATCGGCAAATGGTCCATGCTCGATGTTTTCATCATGGCGATCCTGGTCCTGACCGTCAAATCCACCGGGGTGGCCAACATCAAGGTCGGCGTGGGCTTTTTCCTCTTTTTCCTGTCCGTGATGTTGACGCAACTGTCGTCGCTATGGACCGGAAAAATCGTGTCCCGCCTGGAGTGAAAAACTTTGCCGCCTCCCGCCCGGAGTTGCGCCGCTTGTTTTAAGTTCCCAACCGGTGAGCGAGCGCGTCCAGCACGCGGTTCATTTCGTCGCCGTTCAATACGCCAAGCCGGCGTTCGAGCTTGATAGTGGAAACGGTCTGGATTTGCTGGAGATGAAAGGCGCCGGGCTTCAGAAATGGTTTTGGAATGTTTAATTCCCAGCGATTGCCGCGCAAGGCGGTGGTGTGGAGCAACAGGGTGATGAGATCCAGTTCGTCATCAGCAGGTTCGCCGGTCAGCAGCAGCGCAGGACGCACTTTGGCGGCCAGTCCAAAATCCACCATCCAGATCTCACCGGGATGAATTCCGCGCATCGTCATCCTCCATGCGATCGAGCAACTGTGCGCCGTCGAGGGCGGACTGGTTGCTCAGGGCTACGTCGGGGTTTTCGTTGGCGATTTCGAGCAGCACTTCGCGGATGTGCCGCCGGTCGGCTTCGGTGAGTCGGGGCAGTTCCCTGATGATGTCGGTCGCGCTCATGGGGCCAATCTAGCCGGTGCCGGGGAAATTGTCATCCGGCAAATTCTTTCCATTCGTTTCCGTCTGCGTCTGTGTGGGCTAGTGGGGCAATTTGGTAGGGACGGCGCGCTGCGCCGTCCGCGCCCGAGCGAAGTCGAGGTCGCAATGAGCGTGGTAAAGCCCAGAAAGGGGTCAGGCCTGACTAATGACGTGTTTTTGGTCTTTGGTTTGTCGACTTAAAACAGTGACCAGCGGGAGTTTCCCGCAATCCCGTTCATCCTGTCCACTCCGAGCCTGTGAGAATCCGTGTCTCAATCTGCGGAAACAACTCTCTGTGCCTTGGCGTCTTTGCGGTTAAAGTTCAAGCGCCTTCGTTCCCTCCGTTTCCTTCTGTTAAACCAAACAGGTCGGGCTTTTGTTTTCACTTCCCTGCATGAAATCCTGCTTCCCTTGATCCCTGATTATCTGTGTGAATCTGTGTCCATCCGTGGTTAAAGCCTGTTCGTCTCCGCGCCTCTGTGGTTAAAATTTGTCAGCTTAAACCAGTGACCAGCGGGAGTTTCCCGCAAGATGTTTTCTCTTCGTCAAGATCAACGCCATGCTGTCGCTTTGGATCTGGCCGCAACTGGATGCCGAACGCGCCCGGCGGTGGTATCACTTCGTCTCGAACATCGGCAAATGGTCCATGCTCGATGTTTTCATCATGGCGATCCTGGTCCTGACCGTCAAATCCACCGGCGTGGCCAACATCAAGGTCGGCGTGGGCTTTTTCCTCTTTTTCCTGTCCGTGATGTTGACGCAATTATCGTCGCTATGGACCGGAAAAATCGTGTCCCGCCTGGTGTGACAAATTTCCCCGTGCAGGTTCAGAACATGGGTAACACTTGAGTTGGGATGGCCGAAACGCAGGCTTTTGCTTGGCCTTGGCCTCTGGAAGGTTTACGATGCCGGTCTACAATGAATCGGGTGAGCGAAATCGACGCCGACTTGAAAGGCGTCACCGGCTGCATCCTGAAAATGATTGGAGGCCCGACCAAATGAAGCCTGAAAAAAAACTCCAAATCCGCAACAGCACCGCCGAGTTTCTCATCTTCACCTCGCAGGCCGGGGAAAAGGGCATCGAAGTCCGCGTGGAGAACGAAAGCGTCTGGCTCACCCAGAAACTCATCGCCGTTTTGTTCGCGGTCACGGTGCCAACCGTCAACGAGCATCTGAAAAATCTCTTCTCCGATGGCGAGATTCAGGAAAATTCAGTGGTTCGGAAATTCCGAACAACTGCCGCCGATGGGAAAAATTACCAGACCCAGTTCTACAACCTCGACGCCATCATCGCCGTCGGCTTCCGTGTGAATTCCGCCCGTGCCATCCAGTTCCGGCAATGGGCCGCCGGCGTGCTGCGGGATTATGCCCTTCGCGGCTACGTGCTCGACAAGGAACGCCTGAAAAACGGCGCATTCTTGAGCCAGGAGTATTACGAAAACCTGCTGGCGGAAATCCGCGAAATCCGCGCCAGCGAACGGCGGTTTTACCAGAAAATCACCGACATCTACACCACCGCCATGGATTACGACCCGGCGGCAGAGACCACGCAGGCGTTCTTTGCCACCGTGCAAAACAAGCTGCATTTCGCCATCCACGGCCGCACCGCCGCCGAATTGCTCGTGGCGCGGGCGGACAGCAAAAAGGAGCGCATGGGCCTGACCACCTGGAAAAACGCGCCGCACGGGAAAATCATCAAGCCTGATGTCATCGTCGCGAAAAATTATCTCACCGGGAAGGAATTGAAATCGCTCGACCGCATCGTGACCATGTATCTGGATTATGCCGAGGATCAGGCCGAACGGAAGATTCCCATGACCATGCAAGATTGGGCCGGCAAACTGAATGCGTTTCTCAAATTCAACGAACGAGACCTCTTGGATCATCCCGGCAAGGTCACCCAGGAAGTCGCCCGGGCGTTTGCCGAAAGCGAATTTGAAAAATACCGCGTCGTGCAGGACCGATTGTTTGAATCCGACTTCGACCGCCATGTGAAAAAGACCCTGAAAGGCGGTGCCAAATGACGCCTCCCAGCCATGCAAACGGCGCACTCCTTGCGCAATAACAAATCAAAGTCCGTGTAAAATCCATCCGGTAAATCCTGTTCATCCTGTCCTCCCGCCTTCGTCTCCCGTTTTTGGTTGCCTCCGTTGGCTTCTGTTAAACCTCTCCGCGCCTCTGCGTTTAATTTGCCGGATTAAAACAGTGACCAGCAGGAGTTTCCTGCTCCGACCTGAAACATCGCCATGCAGACCTTCGCCACCGCCGGATCGTTCAGACAAATCGCGCCCGCGCGGATGCGCGGCATCAGTTCGCCCTCCATCTGGAGCGGAAATTTCTCCGCGAGCATCCTGGCGTAGGCCGGAAAATCTTCCACGCCTTCAGCCCGGAGTTGCGCCGCGTTGATCAGACGGAAGACGCCGCCGGTGTTCTGTGCCGCCTGCGCCATCAATTCCACCAGCACGCGGCCCATCGTGTAACGCGGATTGATCTCCACGACCGGCTTTAATTTCACCGCGCCATCCGCCGTGCGATAAACAAAGGCATCGATGCCGAGCGGTCCGAGGAAATTCACCGCGCGCAGTTCCGCCGCCAGCCGCGCAAAAACCCCGGCATAAAATTCCAGCAACAAGCCGGAGATATCCGCCGGCGCATTGAACAGCGAAATGACCCGCGCCGGAATCCGTTTATGAAAATGCGATTCCGCGAAGTTGGCGATGAACTGCCCGCGCGCATCGTTCACCAGGCCGGTGAATCCGCAGACTTTCAGCCCGCGCTCCGTCATCTCCAGTTGGATGGAAAAATCCATCAACCGCTCCAGCCACGGCTCGACTACCAGCTCCCGCTTCTGCGCGAAATGATTCTCGAGCCAGCGAAGTTGGGCCGGTAAAATTTCCGGCTCGAACAACCGCAGTGCATTGCTGCCGGCCACGCCAAAAGCCTCCTTGATGACAATCTTGTGATGCCCGCGCCCGCGGATTTGGGAAATCACGGCCTGCGCCTCGGCCAGCGAATTGACGGCGACACCAATTTCGTTTTCCGTGCAAAACCAATTATCTGTAGCAGCCGACGTGAGGAGGCTCTGATTCGTCTTTATTTTTTCAATTTGAGCCTCGTCACCTCGGCTGCTACGAAGACATTTTCTCAAAAAATTTGCGCTCCAAGCTTTGGAATAAAGCTGTGCAATTTGCAGGTTGAACCGGTCCGCATCCGCCCGTCTTTCACCCGTGACGCTGCCAAAGATCGGTCGCAGCAATTCAAAACTGTCCGGCGCCCACGCCCACGGGCGCAACGTCCCCAGCTTGCGCGGGGGAGCACAGCCGCCCCGGCTGTCGTTCGGCGCGCCCTCGCGCCGAACACGAGCTACGGGAAGCGCATCAAACGGTTCGATGTTCGCGAGTGTAATCGTTGGTCGCGAGGGCGCGACCGACCGCGCCCCGGGCGGGCGGGCTCCCTCTTCAACTGCCTCGTCCTGGTTTGAGGCGGAGAGGGAGCCAGATAGAGAGCGATTCGGCATGCCAAGCTCCACAAACTCCGGCAGCGGAAAACCCGCCCGCTTGATGCCGCTCAAAAATTCGACGGACGGCTTTTGGCCCGTCAAAACAATGTCGTCCTGCCGGCATAAAAACTGGGGCAAATTTTCCAGGTCGCGGGCCAGTTGCGCTTGGTGCTTGGTGGGATTGAATTTTTTGCCCTCGGCGATCAAACCTTCGGCGAACGGGTTGAACACATACACCCCCGGCGTGCGGCCCTTGGATTGCGAGAAGACATCCAGTTCGGCGATGAAATGGGCGTCGAGACCGGCGGCTTTGCGCCCGTCCACATTGAGATTAAAACCTTTGGCGCGCTGCGGTGAGAGCGGAAATTTCAAGACGCGGCAAAAGGCGTCCCAATCGTTCTCGCCCGGATTTTTCCAGCGTCGGAACCATTTCAGGCCGTAGGCGACATGGCCGATCTCGTCGCGATAAATCTTTTCCAGCAGTTGCGCGGTGCCGCCATCGCCGACCGCGCCAAAATTTTTGGCGTAGAAGCGCGCGAAATCCAGGTTCGCCTGCTCGAACGTGAGGCAAAGCCCGGCGACGTAATCGATCGGATGTTCCATCGGCGCAATACAGCGCCAGAAATAGCCGCTGACGGGAAAATCGCCGAGCGTCACGCCGCACTGCTTCATGCGCTCCAGATAAAGGCGCGTGTGCCCCTGCTCGTCCTTGAGCGTCGCCAGCACGCCTTTGCGGAAAGCGGCCGGCGCATCGGGAAATTTCAGCAGCACCAGCGCCATCAACTCCGTGGCCAGCAGCTCGTGGTTCGCGAAAAAATGGAGCAGCTTGCCCCGCTCGGCTTCCTGCTCCAGCCGGTGCAGGCCGGGAAAATCGTTTTTGCCGGTGGCATGAGCCTTGAAGACCAGATTGGGCGGTCGACTTGGCGCCTCCGGCGTGAGGAAGGCCGCACCGGGATGCTTGTCGGTGATGATTTCCGGTGCGCGCAGCTTATCTTCCAGCGAGGTGGAGAATAAAATCTGTTCGGCAAAGGCGCGCAGTTCCATCAAGTGTATTTTGCCATCGAACGAATTGAACTTCACGTCTGATTTTGAAGGACGTGCGCAGCGTCTTGGCAAATTATAAACGGTCAGCGGCTCCGCTGGTTTTCGCGCAGGTGGAAATGTACAACTGCTGTTCCTTCTCCCCGAGGGAGAAGGTCAGGATGAGGGGAAAGGCGGCGCTCATTTCAAATTGTGCGGACTTAAAATTTGGGTGACCACTTTCCCCTCACCCCGGCCCTCTCCCTTGGGAGAGGGAGAAACGCTCCCAGCGTCTTGACAGTGGTAGCGCGTGATGGTTCAAGGGTTCCAGGCTACAACTATCTCAAACGCTCTACACATTAAACTTAAACAGCAACACGTCGCCGTCCTTGACCACGTATTCCTTGCCTTCCATCCGGTAGAGGCCTTTTTCGCGCGCGCTGGCCACGCTGCCCAGTTTCACCAGGTCATCGTAGGCAACGGTCTCGGCCTTGATGAAACCGCGTTCGAAGTCGGAATGGATCACGCCCGCCGCCTTCGGCGCGGTGTCGCCGGCGTGGATGGTCCAGGCGCGGACTTCCTTTTCGCCCGCCGTAAAATATGTCCGCAAGCCGAGCAGATGATACGTCGCGCGGATGAGCGCGCCGACGCCGGATTCGTCCACGCCCAGTTCCTTCAAAAACTCCTTCGCCTCGGCCTCGGACAAATCAATCAGGTCGCTTTCGATCTGCGCGCTGATGACCACCGCCTCGCAGGCAAAATGATTTTTGGTGTATTCGCGCACTTTTTGGACGAAGGCATTGGTGTCCGCCGTCGCCAGGTCGCCTTCCTTCACGTTACACGCAAAAATCGTCGGCTTGTCGGTCATCAGCCAGAACAGTTTGGAGACCGCTTTCTCTTCCGGCGTGAGTTGCAGCGTGAGCGCGGGTTTGCCGGTGTTCAGATGCGGCTCGATTTTTTTCAAGACCGCTTCCTGCGCGAGCGCTTCCTTGTCGCCGCGCTTGGCATCTTTCGCCACGCTGGCGAGACGTTTCTGCACGGCTTCCAGGTCGGACAGCACGAGTTCGGTCGTGATGACTTCGATGTCGCGCACGGGATCAACGCTGCCGGCGACATGATGGATGTCCGCGTCTTCAAAGCAGCGGACGACCTGGACGATCGCATCCACCTCGCGGATGTGCGTGAGAAATTTATTGCCGAGTCCTTCGCCCTGTGACGCGCCCTTGACGAGGCCGGCGATGTCCACGAACTCGACCGCCGCCGGGATCACCACGCTCGTTTTGGCGATGTCCTTCAAGACCTGCAGCCGCGCGTCGGGAACGGTGACGATCCCCACATTCGGATCGATGGTGCAGAACGGGTAGTTCGCGGCCTCCGCCTTGCGCGTGCGCGTGACGGCGTTGAACAGGGTTGATTTGCCGACATTCGGCAATCCGACGATTCCAGCTTTAAGCATAATTAAATTTTGTGATGGGCGAGGTCGAACGCGATCTTGGCGCCGTCAATAAAGGCGGTCGCAATCAGGCACATACCGGACACATGTTGCAACCGGAGCAGGGTCTTTTCGCTGAACTTTCCGTGCCCGCGCGACACCGCATAACTGATGAACGCAAACCACAGCAAGTATGCGAGAACGACGCCCCCCAGACAGGCGGTCTTCGCCGCCAGTGTATCAGCCACCCAATCGTGCGCCATCAACATCGCCGACACCACCACCCATGTGACCAGTACGCCGAGATTCGCGGCGACACGCACAAAGCCCGTGGCGTAGGCCGAATGCGGGTTGAATTTCTGTTCCAGCTTGTGCTCCAGTTTTTCCGAGGCGGCGTCAAGTTTGTTCGGCACGTTCACCGTCGGCGCCATCAGGAACTTGAAACCAAGATAGAGCAAAAAAACGAAGCTCGCCACCTGCAGCGAGGCTTTCACGATGCCGTGGTCGATGAACTGCGAAATGCCCGTGAAGGAAACCGCGCAGTAGATCGCATCCATCGACGCCGCGCCCATCCCGACCATGAAACACCAGCGGAAGCCGCGCCGCGCGCCTTCGCCGAGGATGGTGAGGTTGATCGGGCCGACCGGAATCGAGGCGAACAGCAGCGAGAAGATGAAACCCGCAACCGCCGAGGCCAGCACTGGATGCGAATCACCCATCAGTCCTGCGCCTCCGCATCGTCATCTTCCTCGATTTCCCGCCGCCAGGCGCGCGAGATGTGCGGGCGTACAAAGCCGTAGATCAAATAGCCCGTGAAAAACAATGGCAGGACGTAATACAATATTTTCTCGCGGAAAATCACGATCAGGCCCACGAACATCGCCGTCACGATGAATTTTGAAAACGTCGTCGTGGAACGCAGCCCCAGGCCCTTGAAGCTCGGATACTTCACTTCGCTGACCATCATCGCGGAGAGGAAGATCAAGACCGCCGGCAGCAGATAACCCCAGTGGCCGAGGCTTTTTTCCTTCTCGTTGGAATGGATGATGAGCAGCGTCAACGACGCGACCAGCCCCGCCGCCGAGGGGATGGGAAATCCAAGAAAATCCTTGCCCGCGCCCGGCAGGTTCATCGCGGACAGGCAATTGAACCGCGCCAACCGGAAGGCGCCGCAGATGAGGTATATCGAGGCGATGAACCAGCCGAGTTCCGCGTATTCCTCCGGCAACGCGTCGCGCAAAACGACGCGATGCACCAGAAACGCCGGGGCGACGCCGAACGAAACCAGATCCGCCAGCGAATCGAATTCGCGGCCGAACGGGCTTTCATGGCCGCCCATGCGCGCCACACGGCCGTCGAACAAATCGAAGATGCACGCGAGCAGGATGGCCGCCAGCGCGATCTTGATCGGCATCCAGTGGACCTGGCCGTAAGCATCCGGATCAAGGTTCGCCTCCACGATCTTGGTCAACGCCACGAAGCCGCAAAACAAATTCCCCGCCGTGAGCAGATTCGGCAGAAAATAAATCTTCAGCTTCTGTTCGCCGTTCGGATTGGATGCGTTTTCGGCCATTTCAAAATTAATTCTTCAGGCGAGTTCCGCCAGGATGCTTTCGCCGCCGACCACCCGGTCGCCCAGCTTCGCCTTGATCGTCGCGCTCTTGGGCAGATACACGTTCACGCGCGAGCCGAATTGGATGAGGCTGATGCGTTCACCGCGCAGGATGGTATCATTTTTCCCGACCCATGGCACGATGCGCCGCGCGATCAGCCCGGCGATCAGCCGCACGCCGACCTTCTCGCCCGCCGGTTCGGCGGCTTCGATGCCGAGGAGGACGTTTTCATTGAAATCCGCGCAGTCGGCGCGCATGGCGTTCAAATACTGGCCGTCCTTGTGTTGAAAAAAAACGATACGTCCGGCACAAGGCGCGTTCTGGACATGGACGTCGAACACGGAAAGAAAGATCGAGATGCGCTGGCATTCGCCGCCCATGAATTCGTTTTCCGTCGTGGTGTCAATCGTGTCCACCTTGCCATGGCCGGGAGCGAGCACGAGATTTTTGCCCGCCGGCACGGTGGCTTCGGGGTCGCGAAAAAAATAAATCGTGAAGACGACGAACAGAGCCCACAACACCAGCAAGCCGCCGGAAACCGCGATGATCAGGCTGCCGATGATTTTGCCCAGCCATGCCATGGCGATGAGCACCAGCACCGCCGCGAGCGACAGGCCGATGAGACTAAGCGCCGATTGCGCGGCTTTGCCAGAGTGTTTCACGGGGTAAAAATAAATTTTTCACGCGCCACTTGCAATCCGGCAGTTTGGGTGCAATTTCCACCCTGAACGGTTTAACCACAATTCAATTATGTCACTTCATACACCCGACCTCACCCAATTCCCGCCGCGCAGCCCGCGCGTGCGCCTCGGCGGCTATGCCATCCTGCCGCGCATGCTGGACAAGGGCCGTGCGACCCTCGCCGGCAAACAGGGAGAATATCACTTCGGCTGTCCATTGGACTACGATTTTCTGGATTTCGTAGGCCTCACCCACGAGGAAGTCAAACCGCACCTGGCCAAGAGCGATACGGAAATCCTCGAATGGATCAACGCCAATGCCAAGATCAAGCGCACCGCGCCCGAAATCGCCGCCTGGTCGCTCTGGCAGGAACAGTCGCCGCCGGACAACCCCAAGTCGCGCGACTATTTCAACGACCTGCACAAGAAAGGCGCGCCCAACCGCACCGATATCTCGAGCTGGTTCGATGTGCTGGACATGGACGACTACGTCAGCTTCGGCGGCAAGGCGTAATTCAAGACCCAATCAAAAAACGGAGGCGGAATTAAGTTCCGCCTCCGTTTTTACGTTTTCCAAATGCTTCAAGCCGTCGGTGTCGCCTCGGTCTTCCACGCAACGATACTTTCAATGCGCTGGCGGCTTTTGCCGCCTTGCAGTTCGGCTTCCACTTCGTCGCCGACCTTGTGGTTGATGAGCGCCTGGGCGACGGGCGTAAGATAACTGATAACACCCCTGTCGGGGTCGGAGTCCCATGCACCCAGAATGGTGAATGTTTCCTGCTGGCCGGATTGCAAGTTGGTGATCACGACCACCGTGCCGGCGGCGACAACGTCCGTCTTCACATTGAGGAAATCCTGTCCGCGCGCACGGGTGAGCGCGGCTTCAAGCTCGTCCTTCTGGCGCAGCAAAACTTTTTGCATTTCCTTCGCGGCCTTGTATTCGTGGTTTTCGCGCAGGTCGCCGTAACTGCGGGCGATGGCAATCTCCTTCGAGTTCGCCGGGATCTTTTTCTGGACGAGTTCCTCGTAATCCTTGCGGCGGCGTTCGAGGCTCTCCCAGGAGACGAGCAGTGCGCTGTCCTGCTTGCTGCTCTGGTCGCCGGTGATCATGCTTTGCACGGCCGGGTGCGCCTTGACCAGGCGCGCGAGGAGCGAACGCTTGTCCATGTCATCGAACACGGGCGAAAGCTGCAGCGCACGCGTGAGGTCCTTGATGACCTCGATGTCCGCGCTGGACGTCAATTCGCCGAGCAATTCCTGGTCTTCGAGGATGAAATCACGCAGACGGTTGGAGCGCCTTTCATTGAACTGGTCGCGTTCCATCGCGGTCAACATGGCGCGGAAGACTTCCGGTCCGAGGATGTCCACGAAATCCTCGGTGCGTTCCTTGCCGAACCAGAGAAGCAGTTCGCTGCTGGCGGCGTGCTGGTTGATGAACCGCGCCAGGGTTTCCTTCAAATCGTTCAACTTGCCTGCGTGGACGAGCACGCTGACGATCTCCTTCGCCAGTTTCGCGGACACGAAATTCAACGCGCCGCGGAAAACGTCCGGCCAGGTCTCGGGATTGGCGGTCTTGAATGATTCCAGCGCGCGATGATGTTTCGCGGCGGGAATGGTTTCGAGCAACGGGCCGAACTTGATGCCTTCCTGCGCCCAGATCTGGGCGGCGGAAATCTCGCCCTCGGCCACCGGCGTGCCCACGGCATGGCGCAATTCCTCGCGCGCAAAAACGGCCTCCAGCGCGACCGACGGCTGGGTGCGCTGATGCGACGTGATGTCCGTGTTCAATGCCGCGATGACCTCGTTCGCCACCGCAGCCTTGTCGGCGATGTCGGAAATCATCTTCTGGATTTCCGAGACAACGACGACGCGCGCCTTCAAGCCTTTCGCCGCGCGAAAATCCGTGAGTAAACGCTGGGACAACGAGGTTTCCTGCGCCTGATAAACCACCGGCTCGGTCTTTTTCGTCGGCACGACAAAGTGACCGTCTTTCTTCATCTCGCGTTTGGTCGTGTCCCACCATTTTTTGTAGTCGTCAGAAATCACGTCCGGCACCAGCATGGACTGGATCTGGTCGGCCGTGGCCCTGCCGCCGAAGCTGTTAAGCACGATTTTGATGAGATCCAGATGATGGGCGGCAAGATGGCGCACGGCTTCGAGATCCGCGGCCTTGCGCGCGAGGATATGGTCCTTGGCGATCGGCTTCAACTGTTCCGCCGCGAAGGAAAGATCCATCGTGTGGCCGGGCCGGCCCGCGAAATCAATCGTGAAGCGGGCAAATACCGTGTCCACCGCCTTAATTTTTCCAAAACCCCAGCTGCGGTGCGAGCAGCAGCCGCCGGCAACCAGTTGCGTGAGCGGTTCGACGTGCTTGCCTTCGATCTTTCCGGCAGCCGCCAGTTTTTCAAATTCTTCTCTCATAAATAGTTTTTAATCTCGCGTCCCGAAATCAGGTTCCTCACATTAAAACCAATTGAACGACCAAAATCCACGACAAATTGCGGCCCGCATCCTCTCACAACGGCTAAATAGCGGGGAATACACTGAAAACCTGCTCGAAACCGCGCTGGCCACCGCCCGGCTTTCGCCCGCCGACCGCGGCCTCTGCCACGAACTCGTCTGCGGCATCGTGCGCTGGCAAAAGACGCTCGACGCCCTGATCGCCCGAAAAACCGACCCCGCGCGCGAACAGCGCCCCGCGTTGAAAAACCTGTTGCGCCTCGGACTCTACCAGATTTTCTGGCTGACCCGGATTCCACCGCACGCCGCCGTCCACGAAACCGTCGAACTCGCCAAGCGCAGCGGCTACGGCAGTCAGGCCGGATTCATCAACGCCGTCCTGCGCGGCTATCTGCGCGAAACCGACGAGATCAGAAAAATTCTCGCCGACATGAAACTCTCCCAGCCCGCGCTCGGCTGGTCGCATCCGGAATGGCTGGTGGAAAAATGGCGCGCCGGTTACGGCGATGACCAGACGCGGCAACTTTTGGAATGGAACAACACGCCGCCGAAAACATTCGCCCGCGTCAACACGCTGAAAACCGACGCCGGCAAACTCATCGAAAAATGGCGTGAGGAAAATGTCGAATACGATTTTATCACCCGTGACTGGACAGGCGAAAATCTTGCGTTCGAATTAAAAGCGCACGCGCCGCTTCACTCGCTCCAAAGTCTTCGTGATGGCTGGTTTTATGTACAGGATCCGAGCACGCTGCTCGCGCCGGTCATTCTCGCGCCGCAGCCGGGCGAAAACATCCTCGACGCCTGCGCCGCCCCTGGCGGCAAGACGACCTTTCTCGCCCAGTTGATGAACAACGAAGGCCGGATCACCGCCTGCGACATCGAACCAAACCGCCTGCGGCTGGTGAAAGATAATTGCATCCGGCTGGGAGTGACTTGTGTTGATTTTGGTAGCAGCCGAGGTAACGAGGCTCAAACTTCAAAAACCGGTCAGAGCCTCCTCACGTCGGCTGCTACGGATAAAGGTTTTGATAAAATTTTGATCGACGCCCCCTGTTCCAATACCGGCGTCATGCGCCGCCGCGTGGATTTGCGCTGGCGGATTTCGTCCGAGGAAATTTTACGCCTGCAAAAGACCCAGTTGGAACTGCTCCGGCAGGCCGCAACGAAACTCAAGCCCGGCGGCATATTGGTCTATAGCACCTGCAGTTTGGAACCGGAGGAAAATTCCGAAGCAGTCAAAAGGTTTTTGAGCGAACACAAAAACTTCACGCTCGAAAGCGAACGGCAGTTGCTGCCGTTTGCCGATGGCGTGGACGGCGCGTATATTGCAAAGTTAAAACATAATTAATTTATGGAACTGAATCTTGAAACCGATTTTGCCGATCGCGCCTATCAATTGCTGGTCAGCCTGGTCGTGCCGCGGCCGATCGCGCTGGTCACCACCATCAGCGAGGACGGCAAAATCAACGCCGCACCGTTCAGCTTTTTCAACGTGCTCGGCGCAAATCCGCCGATATGCGCGTTTGCACCCGCCGACCGCCCGAACGGCGTGCCGAAGGACACCGCGCTCAATGTCCGCGCCACGCACGAGTTTGTCGTGAACCTCGTGGACGAAGGTATCGCGGAAAAAATGAACCTGTGCGCCGCCTCCCTGCCCTACGGTGAAAATGAATTGCTCCACGCCGGGCTGACATCCGCGCCGTCAACCTCCGTCAAGCCGCCGCGGATTGCCGAGGCTCCCGCCAGCCTGGAATGTACCGAGTGGGGCACCCTGCAAATCGGTGCTAATCGCGTGGTCATCGGCCTGATCAAACGTATACACCTCCGTGATGAACTTTACGACGCGCAGAAAAAGCGGATCGTGGTGGACAAATATTTTCCGATCGGCCGTCTGTCGGCGCCGCATTGGTATTGCAAAACCCGCGACCGGTTTGAGATGAAGCGACCGGACTGATACTGATTTGCTTTCAAAACGAAGCTCGCGTTTTGAACCCCGAACTACCAGGCGCTTTCCAACGACGAGACGCTGTGAGCGTTTCCCCCTCTCCCCAAGGGAGAGGGCCGGGGTGAGGGGGAAGTGGTCATCCAAATTTTAGACCCGCACAATTTGAAACGAGCGCCGCCTTTCCCCTCATCCTGACCTTCTCCCTTGGGGAGAAGAAACAGCAGTTGCACCTTTCTATATTCGCGAAAACCACCCGGGCCGCTGACTGCTCACAATTCGCCAAGACGCTGCGAGCACCCCCCATCATGAGGTTCATGGAAAGCGAAGCGCAACACCATGCCATAAGCGGCCACAGTTTTTATGAATTGCTATATATTACTTCCAAACGCCCCAGAAACTCTCAAAGCTCTGCCGTTCACGCACCAGTTTCAATCCCTTTTCGCCATGCCACAGCACCGCCGCGTGACCGTGCGAAAATCTGGTTTCCCACGGGATATGATATGCGCCGGCCTCCAGCCACACCAGATGGTCACCGGCCTTGAGCGAACGCGGAAGCGGAATCCGCGCGAGTTGGTCAAAGGCCATGCACGTCGGGCCGTGAACCGCGGTCAACACCTCCGCACCGCTGCGCTCCGGGACCGGCAACAGTTTGTGCTGCTCCCAGATCGACGTGAGCGCATTCAGCGTTCGTCCGCCATCGCAAATCAACTGGCGCAAGCCGCGCCGCTCCTTCACGTCCAAAATCTTCACGACGAGCACCCCGCTGCCGGCGCTGATCCAGCGGCCGTTTTCCAGCCAGATTTCGCGCAGGGCCGGGAATTGTTTCGCCGCCAGCCGCAACGTTTCGGCAAAGGCGCGCAGGCCGAATTCGCCGTCGAAAACCTTTCCGGCGCGAGATAGAACATGCCGCACCGGCAAGCCGCCGCCGAGGTCGATGACCTGCGGCGAAAATTTTGCGATCCGGCAAATTTCAGCGACCTCAGCCAGCGCACGTTGATAAACCTGTGCGGAATGCAGGTTGGTACGGAGATGAAAATGAACGGTTTCAATCCGCACCTTGGCACGCAGCAATTTCTTCAGCGCGGCCACAGCCTCGTCGTGCGTGAAACCGAACTGTGTGGGAAACTGCGGATTCTCGGGGTCAAATTCCTCGCTGGTGTTGAAGCGTATGCCGCAACGCCAATCCAGTTTTTTGGCAATCGGCAATAGCTTGGTGATTTCAGCCGGCGAATCGAAATTGACCGACAATCCGCGCAAAAAAAACTTTTGCAGCCAGGAATGTTTGGCGGGGCCGTTGACCAAAATATTTTCCGGCGCAAACCCGATCGCCAGCGCCGCCTGCAATTCAAATTCACTGACGACTTCAATCGGGCGGCCCTGCCCGTGCCACCATTTTAGCAGCGCCGCGACGGGCTGGGTTTTGCACGACAACCAGTTTTGAATTTTTATTTTTGAATTTTTAGTTCCAAAGCCTGCCGTTCCCAACGCGGCCTCAAGTTCAGAAATTCGTTCGGCAATCGGTTGCGCGGAACAGATGTAGAACGGCGTGGGCGTGGAAACCGAAAGCGCCTCGCGGACGAGACGCTGCCAGAATTCAATCGTTTCGGGTTTATGGCCGAATTTGAGCGGGGCCGGAGTCTTCATGTTAGAGCCGTTCACTAAACCTATAGCCGTAATTCTGCTGGGCGTGCGCGGTTGGCGCGCCAGCGTCTTGGACTGCGGCAGTCCAAAACCTCGCGGATGGTTTCCGCAGCTTGCAAATACAAGCCACAGCTTTGGTTGAACCGTTCCAGCCAGTCCGTCACGGACCTCACATGCCCATAATCTGATAGCCGCCGTCCACGTAGAGGACCTGGCCGGTGATGGCCGCCGCACCGTCACTGGCGAGAAACGCGCCGGTCTGACCGAGTTCGTCGGTCGTGCAACTGCGCTTGAGCGGAGCGTGAGCCTCGTAGTGCTTCATCATTTCGCTGAACCCTGCGATGCCACGAGCGGCAAGCGTTTGCACCGGCCCGGCGCTGATGCAATTGACGCGGATCTTTTTCGGACCCAAATCGTAGGCCAGATAACGCGTGGACGCCTCCAGCGCAGCCTTGGCCACACCCATGACATTGTAATGCGGCACCACTTTTTCCGCGCCGTAATAGCTCATCGCCACGATGCTCCCGCCGTCGGTCATCAGAGGCGCAGCGCCACGGGCAAGCGCGACGAGTGAATATGCGCTGACATCGTGCGCCACGCGGAAAGCCTCGCGCGTGGTGTTCACAAACTGGCCTTCAAGCGCCTCCTTCGGCGCAAAGGCGACGGAGTGCAGAAGCAAATTGAGTTTGCCAAATTTTTCCCCCACGGCTTTGAAGACGCTGGCGATGTCCTCGTCCTTCGTGACATCGCACGGCAGAAGCAGCGTATCCGCGCCGAACGTGCTGGCGAGTTCGGTGACGTTCTCCTTGAGGCGCTCGCCCTGGTAGGTGAACGCGAGCTGCGCGCCTTCCCTGGCCCACGCCTGCGCGATGGCCCAGGCAATGGAGCGTTTGTTGGCCACGCCGAAGACGATTCCGGTTTTTCCAGCGAGTAATGACATAGTTCCGGTATTTTTCAAAATAATTGCCGCTGCGTCCAGCCTCGACTCGCATCCGGCCAAAAGTTATTTTGGCGCGATGGATATTTACGATTGGCTTATCCAATATCTGATGTTGATCGCCTTGCTGACCTTCCACGAATACGGTCATGCGTGGATGGCCGGGAAATGCGGTGATGACACGGCGCGATTGATGGGGCGGCTGTCGCTCAACCCGGTGGTGCATATCGATCCGGTCGGGACGGTTTTGATTCCGTTCCTGCAACTGGTGTTGCCGTCAGCCTTTGGCGGTTTGCTTTTGGGCGGCGCCAAGCCTGTGCCCGTCAATGTATTCAACCTTCGCCATCGCGATCGCGACGACGTCCTGGTGACGCTGGCAGGACCGGGCATGAACTTGATCCTTGGCATCTTGCCGTTGGTCATCGCGCGGATACTGGTGCTGTTCAACGTGGACCAAACGATCATCGAACTGCTGGCCAAGTTTTCCCAACTGAGTTTCATGTTGTGTTTTTTCAACCTTTTGATGCCGATTCCACCACTGGATGGCTCGCGGATTGTCCGGGTGCTGATCGGCATGAGCCATGAACAATACTTCCGGCTGACCTTAATGGGTTTTGTCCCGGCCGCACTGGTCTGGCAAATCCCCATCGTCCGGCAAATCATCTTGGGGGTTACCGATGCGGCATACGGACTCACCATCCGTTGCCTGATGTTTTGACACCGTGGAAAAAACTCGCGCGATGAAAACGAATCTTCCACATTTCCGCGCGTGAACGACTCCGAAAAAGGCCCCGCTGCCGAAAAGGAATACGAATTGCCGCTCGCCGGCTTCACCGGCACGCCGGAGGAGATCGAGCGCCAGTGGTTTGAGCAATGTTATCGCGGACGCGGCGACTCGATGCGCCAGTTGACGTGGCGGGCAGTCCTCATGGGCACGGTGCTTGGCGCGGTTCTCTCGCTCACCAACCTTTACATCGGCCTGAAATCCGGCTGGGCCATGGGGGTGGCGATCACCGCGTGCATCCTTTCCTACGCCATCTGGACAACCTTTGTAAAAATCGGCCTCGCCCGGACGCCGATGACCATCCTCGAAAACAACTGCATGCAGTCCACCGCCAGCTCGGCGGGCTATTCCACCGGCGGCACGCTCGTCGCGGCGTTCGCGGCGTTCATCATGCTGAACGGCCATAATCTCCCGCTGCCGCTGATGTTCGCGTGGGTTTTCTTCCTGGCGGTTCTCGGCGTAACGATGGCCGTGCCCATGAAAAAACAGATGATCAACATCGAGCAACTGCGTTTTCCCAGCGGCGTGGCGGCGGCGGAAACACTGCGGGCGCTGCACTCGCACGGACAAAAAGGCATGCGCGCCGCCAAAGCGCTCGGCATCGCCGGTTTGATTTCGGCGATTGATAATTTTATCCACGACGGCTTCGCCGCAATTCCGAAACTCGCCGCCTTCTCCAGCGACACGCTTTGCACCCGGTTAAACGAATTCATTTTTGGCCCGGTGTGGATGGGCCGCACGGTGATGATGAGCTGGGAGCCGATTTTCATCGCGTCCGGCGCGATCATGGGAATGCGCGTATGCTTGAGCATTCTCGCCGGCAGCATCGTCTGCTGGATGATGTTTGTGCCCGCGTTCCAGCATGCCGGATTCATCACGCACGACGGCTTCCGCGACTGCGTGCAATGGTCGCTCTGGCCCGGCGTGTCGTGCATGGTCTTCGCGAGCTTGCTGGACTTGATCCTGAAATGGCGGATTTCCCTCCGCGCCTTCCGTGACCTCGGCAAAATGTTTTCACCGCGTTCGAAAAATCTAAGCGAAATGGAAGCCATCGAGACACCGATGTCCTGGTTTGCCGCCGGACAAATCGTTTCGCTCATCGCCCTCGGCTGGCTTGCACATGCATCGTTCGCGATGCCGTATTGGCAGAGCGCCATCGCCGTCGTGATGTCCTTCGCGCTCGCGCTCGTCGCCTGCCGGGTCACCGGCGAAACGGATACCACGCCGATGGGACCGATGGGCAAGGTGACGCAGCTCGCCTTCGGCGCGCTGAATCCGGGCAACATGAACGTCAACCTGATGAGCGCCAATATCACTGCCGGGGCCGCCGCGTCCTCCGCCGATCTGCTCACCGATCTGAAAAGCGGCTACCTGCTGGGGGCCCATCCGCGAAAACAATTCATTGCGCAGTTCGCGGGAATATTCATCGGCACCGTCGTCAGCGTTTTTGCGTTCACGCTTATCGTCAACAAGCCGGAAGTCATCGGCTCGGATCAGTTTCCCGCGCCTTCCGCGCAGACGTGGGCGGCAGTCGCCCGGGCATTGAGCCAGGGTTTCGAGGCGCTGGCGCCGGCGAAAATCTGGAGCATTGTCGCGGGCGGCGCGGTGGGAATTTTGTTCACGATGTTGCCTGTGATTTTTCCGAAACAGCAAAAATATCTGCCCTCCGCCTCCGGCTTCGGCCTCGCGTGGATTTTTCAGTGGTATTATGGCGTGCTGTTCTTCCTCGGGGCGCTCATCGGCTGGTTCTGGCAGAAAAAATCCGATGCCAACTACAAGGAATTCGCTTTCCCGGTCGCCTCCGGGGTGATGGCTGGCGGTGCACTGATGGGTGTGGCCATCATCTTCTGGCAGAACGGCCCGGAAATGTGGCACAAATTTTTGGGACACTGACAAAAAATGAAATTGCTTTCCCACCGCAATCGCCGGATGATTTTTTGAAATGAAACGTTTTCTTCCGCTGTCGGTGTTGCTTTTGGCGTTTTGCCTGTCCGGATGCAGCTGGTTCCACTGGCACAAGTCCGCCCCGGCTACGACGATGAAAAAGCCCGCTGCGCCCGCGCCGATCGTCACGCCGGACCTGTCGCTCGCCGCCAAGGTCGTCTCCGTCAATGAAGTCGCTCGTTTTGTCGTCCTGAATTTCCCCCCGCACCAATTGCCCAAGCTGCAACAGACGATGTTCCTTTACCATGCCGGGTTGAAAGTCGCCGAGGTGAAGATTTCCGGCACGGCCGCCGCCGGCACGCTGGATACCCAAAACAACAACGTAGTGGCCGATCTTGTTTCCGGCAGCGCCCAGGTCGGCGATTACGTCCGTGCGGACTGAATCATTTGGCAGCGTCCTAATTTCAGGTGGTGGACTAATTTGATTGGTAGGGGCAGCGCGATGCGCTGTCCCCGGCGGTAAAGCCGCCGGAACGGATGCACCAAACGCGGGTCTTACCACGTTCGTTGCGCCCGCTCTACGGGCGCGGACGGCGCAGCGCGCCGTCCCTACCAAATCGTCCCACCACCTAATTTCAACTGGTGGGCAAGTGTCCCACCAAGCCAGACCCCTTACTTTCCGCTTTTGGTCTTTTCCACCAGCGGCGCCAGCTTCGTCGGCAGCGTCTCCTTGCGATATGGCGAGTGGAGATTGAAATAAATCCCGCATAGCGGCCGGTCGCCCTCGGCCTGGCTCAAGATCACGGTCGTATCCCGATCCAGCGCGATGCCGTGGCGCAGTCCGGCGGCCCGGTTTTCATAGGCCTTGATGGCCTTTTGCACCAGCGAAGACATCGAATCGGCAAATTCTTCCTGGGTCTTATGCAGACAAATGACGTAGCGGTCAAAATTCCGCATCGCCTCGGCGATCTCCGGCTGGAACGTGTCCACGGTCATAATTCAACTTAATCCATATCGGCAGATTTGCATTTTTATTTAGAGCGTTTTTAAAAAATCCGCAGCCAGCCTTCACCCCCATAAACCCACTGTTGTTGGCATTTGCACCTCACCCGGCATATTATGAGCGGTCAGCGGCTCGCCTGGCTTTCGTGAATAGAGGAATGCACAACTGCTGTTCCTTCTCCCCCAAGGGAGAAGGTCAGGATGAGGGGGAAAGCGACGCCATAGTATAAACGGTCACGGCTTTCCTCAACAGCCCTGGTCCGGAGTTGCACGGACGGTTTTCTGCCGTTCACCAAAAAGCGCCGTCCCGACGCGCACCAAGGTGGCGCCCTCTTCGATCGCGATCTCAAAATCGCCGCTCATGCCCATGCTCAAATGCGGCAGCGGCACGCCCAAAATCTTTTCGCATCCGGTTCTCAGCTCGCGAAGTTTTTTAAAATAGGGACGCGCCTTTTCCGGCACGGCAACGAAGGGCGGAATCGCCATCAACCCGTGAATTTCAATGCGCGGCAGTGCATTCAGCCTCTCCAGCTCGGCCAGCAACCTTTCCGGCGCGTAGCCGAACTTGCTGGCCTCGCCCGCCACATTCACCTCCAGCAGGATGGGCATCGTCTTCGCGGCCTGGTCCGCGCGCCGGGAAATTTCCGTGGCGATCTCCAGGCTGTCCACGCCCTGGATCATCTCAAACAGCCCGACCGCATCGCGCACCTTGTTCGATTGCAAATGGCCGATGAAATGCCAGCGCGCCTTGCCGGGCGACAGTGGAATTTTCGCCTTCGCCTCCTGGATCTTGTTCTCGCCGAAATAAATCTGTCCGGCGTCCACGGCCTCGTGGATGGTATCCGGCGGATGCGACTTGGAAACGGCCAGCAAGGTCACGGATTTTTCCTCGCGCCCGGCGCGGAGGCACGCGGCGCGGATCCGTTGTTGGATAGTCTGAAGATTTTCGGCAAAACTCACGGCCTTATCTTAGCCGCTTCAGGAAGAGGTTTAAAACGGATTCTGCGATTTTGGTACCCGAATAGCATCTTTAATTGGTGGGGCAAGCGTCCTCGCGAGCCGCTTAAACCCAGGGCTCACGCCGGCTCACGGGGATGCTCGCCCCACCGGGTTTCTTGATATTAAGCCACTCCGTCACCCACAAATCTTGACAATCCACGGCAAAAACCTGATAAGCGGTTCATGCGTATTCGAATCATTCTGCTGGCCGGGCTGGGGTTGATCGCGGCAAACGCGTTTGCCGACGAGCAGATGGCGACGCTCAAGGTTGGGGACACCGTGTACCACAACGTGACGATCACCAAAGCTTCGGCTGACGAGATTTTTTTTATCTCCAACGAAGGCATGGGGAACGCAAAAATGAAGGACCTGGATGCCGAAACCCGGCAGCATTTCCGCGCCGGTCCCGATCCGGCGGCCCGGCCGAAACCGGCATCTGCCAATCCGGCCGTCCAATATCATTTCCGGGTCGTCGATCCCACCAATGCCCCGGCCGCTCCGGCCGATGTAAAACTGGAACTTAATGACGCCCTTAATCGCGTCCGCGAAATCGTAAACCAACCGGTCCACCGTTTCAAACAGACGCCGGACATGGTGGTGTCGGTTTATAATCAAGGCTGGTTTCATCCGGGTTCGACCCGGCCGGACTTCAACACCGTGGATATCCGCAAGACCCAGGAACTGAACTATGCCACCCAGGCACCTTATGTCACTTCCGATATAACCCCCGGGGTGGTTTTCCTCGGTTCCGAGCTGGAATTCAATCCCATGACCAAATGTTTTTACACGGACCGTACCGTGCCGAAGAAAAAGCTGACCGAGGCCGAAATGCTGGAGATCAACCGGCTCTATCGCATCATCGGCAACGACGAGGCTAAATTATTCGGCCAGCCGGCCCCTTGAAACCCGACACGTTGGGCTTTCATCAAACTGGCAAACGCGGCTACAATTCCCGTATGAATTACTGGCTCGTGAAATCAGAACCCGAAGCGTATTCGTGGTCGCAGTTTTTGCAGGACAAAAAGACCGCCTGGACGGGTGTCCGCAATTTTGCCGCCCGGTTGAATTTGCGCGCCATGAAAAAGGGCGATGCCGTTTTCTTTTACCACAGCGTCACCGGCAAGGAAGTCGTCGGCCTCGCGAAAGTGGTGAAGGAACATTACCCCGACGCCACGGCGGAGGAAGGCGACTGGTCGTGCGTGGACCTCGCGCCGGATAAAACCCTCAAAAAAACGGTCACGCTCGAAACCATCAAGGCCGACAAGATTTTACGGGAGATGAAACTGGTCAGACAGTCAAGGCTGTCCGTTTCGCCGCTGACGGCGGAGCAGGCGGAACGGCTGCTGGAACTGGCTCACTGATACCAGACGCGGTAGAATTTTCTGGAACTTCCCTGCAGATTGACACTGCTGGTTACATTACTGCTGGCCGATAATCCGCCGATGACTTCCAGGTCATTCCACGAGGTAAGGTTGGTTGACCATTGCAGATGGTAGGTGTAAGACGGCATGGCGGTGAAGCTTACCGTGCAATTTTGCCCGCTGCCGGCAATCCCCAATCCCATCGGTAAGGCCGCAAAATTTGTTGAACCGTATTCGTACGCACCGGCATCCACGCTGCTGCCGAAAGGCCGTATAAATCCGCGCTGGTCAACGTCGGGCGCGCCGTTGTTGTCGCCATAGTCGATGGCGGGGCTGTCCGGTGCCAGGGCCATCGTGAGCGTCGAACCGCCGTTGTTAGTCAAGGCCAGCAGCATCGGGTCGGTGTAATTATAACTGGAGCCGCTGGCAAACAAGGCAGCGGAGCCATCGGAACTGAAATTGTAACCGTCATCGGTGACGGTGCCGTAGGCATTGCCATTGGTACCGGCATAGGCGAGCAGCGTGTTTTCCAGGCTTAAAGTTCCGCCCTGATTGGCAACCTGATCGCCCGCGGAAAAACCTGGGAAGGGATGCTGGTAATAGACTGGCATTTCGGCGGCATTGCAGGCGTTGCTGTCCAGGGTTGAATTCATCAGGAAAGCGGTTGCATTGGAAGCGTTGTAAATCCCCGCTCCCAAAGCGATTCCGTTAGTGCCGAGCATTCCGTAAAAGTAAAATCCTAAACCCGCGACCGCGGAATTCAAGGCGACCGTGCAATTGGTCATCCACAACTGGCCCGCATTAAAAAGTCCCCCGCCCTGTCCGGCACCCGCCGAACTGATCCCCAACTCGCTTGATGTGCCGCTGCTGCCCGAAACGGAATTGGAACACACACAACAACGATTTAGGATCATCATGCCACTGTTGAAAATGGCGCCGCCTTGATTGGTTTGAACCAGTGCTGAAAATCTGCCCGGAGCTTGATTGTTGAAGAAGAAGCTGTCCGAAATGCTGGCAGTGGTCATGGAATAAATCGCACCGCCGCGACTGGGACCGGCGAACCCATCTGCGCCTCCGATTGCTCCATAGGCAAGATTGTTCAAGAACTGGCATTGTTGAACGGTCACGTTGCCACCCGCCATGACAATGGCTCCTCCGAATCCGGGTATGGCTTCGCCGGAAGTGAGCACATCGTTGGCCCCAATCCCCGACGCAGTGTTTGTGCTAAAAAGGCTGGCGGCCACACGGACATTGCCGGATGCAATGTACAAGGCTCCGCCCCCGGATGGGACGGACAGACAGGAAACGGTTCCATTGGCGATGAACGAACAACCGGAAATTGTCACGCTGCCATTGGTCGTAAAAATGGCTCCGCCGTTGCCAAAAGCGTTTCCGTTTGTTCCCATTGCCAGGTTATTAGTAAAGACAGAGCCTTGCAAAGACGCGGTTCCGCCATTATTAAAAATTGCCCCGCCCCGAGCGGCGCTTACGGGCGTTGGATAAGAAGAACTCTGATACTCATTCATGACATTGTTGTTCAACAGCGCACAGGAAACCAAAACAACGGTCCCTGCGTTGTTGTAAATCGCGCCGCCGTCTTTAAACGAACCGTCATTGGAATTCGTGCTTTGAACCAACCCGTTCGCCAAGGTCAGGTTTGAAATGGTCAGGCTGGCGTTGGGCGAGACAGTGAACATTCGTACCGCGTTGCCGCCGCTCACCGTCGCCGATACCAGGCTGCCGTCCAAAATCACATTGTTCGACACCACGATCGTGTTTGTCAGGGTGATTGTCCCGTTGCAGCCGAATTGGATCCAGCCGCCCGCCTTGATCGCCGCCCGCAGGTCCGGCTCGTCACACACGCTGACCGGATTCGCAAAACCGTTCGTCAACACCAGTACCACCACCGAACTCGTCGCGCTGCCGTAGCTGTTCTTGACCTGCAACTGGTAAAAGCCGGCGGAGGTAAATTGCACATTGGTGAGACTCAATGAACTGTTCGTCGCCCCGGGCACGCCAACGCTGTTGAAATACCACTGATATGCCAGCGGCGACGTGCCGCCCGCATTCGCCGAAAAACCGACCGTACTGCCGGGCTGGTTCGTCACGCTCACCGGCTGGAGGTTGATCGCCGGCAACTGCGCGAAATTACCCGTCAACGAATTGGCCGCATTCATGTTGAAGGAAAGCGGATTGGTCGTTCCCGCCGCGCTGCCCGTCCAACCGGCGAACACCCAGCCCGCCGACGGCGTCGCGGTCGCCGTCACCAGCGTGTTGCTGGTGTAATTCGGCCCGGCAGGGTTCAACAAAATGCTCCCCTGCCCGTTGGTCGTCAGCGTGAGCGGATACGTCGGAAACGCGGAAAAGTTGCCGGTGATGACATAGTTATTGTTCATCGTGATGTTGAGCGGGGATACCAGGCTGTTCGTATCGCCCGTCCAGCCGGTGAAATAAGCCCCGGCATTGGACGTGCCGGTGATGGTCACGGTCACCCCGGCGAGATAGCTCGCATTATTCGGATTTTTGAAGACGGTGCCCGGACCCTGTGCCGTGAGCGTCAGCGTGTAGCTGGTCGCCGTGGCGGTTTCAACCCGCAGTAAGCAGAAGCAAAGCAACCATGCGCCAAAAATGATTTTTGTTCTCATACCCGTCCTGATTTTCAAACCAGCTTGTGGCGAATTGCACGACTATTCCCCCGAAATCCGCACTTGTCAACCGCAAACGTTACCAATAATGGGACAAGGTACGGAGCGGCGATAAAAACTTGCCTTCCCCGCCACCTTGTGAAAAAATTCACAAACAAACTTTAAATTTTATGCCACCTGTCAAATTATTCATCCCCGGTCCCGTCCAGGTCAGCGAAAAGACGTTCAAGGCGCTGTGCTCGCCAATGATCGGCCATCGCGGCCAGGGCTTCAAAGACCTTTACGCCAAAATGCAACCGCAGCTTCAGCAGTTGCTCACCACCAAGCAACTCGTGTATCTGTCGACTTCCTCCGCCTGGGGCGTCATGGAAGGTGCCATCCGCAATGTGGTACAGAAGAAAGTCCTGAATTGCATGTGCGGCGCTTTTTCAGACAAATGGTTCGATGTCTCCAAGAAATGCGGCAAAAACGCCGAGGCGCTCCAGGTCGAATGGGGTGCCCCGATCCGTGCCGAGTCGATCGACAAAAAACTGGCGACCGGCGAATTCGATGCGCTCACGCTCATCCACAATGAAACCTCCACCGGCGTGATGTCGCCGCTGGCGGAAATCGCCGCCCTCAAGAAAAAATATCCCGACGTGATGTTCATCGTGGACGCCGTCAGCTCAATGACCGCGGTACCACTGAAATTTGACGAACTCGGCATTGACGTCCTGCTGGCCGGCACGCAAAAGGCCTTCGCCCTGCCGCCCGGTTTGGCGGTGTTTGTCGCTTCACCCGCCGGGCTCGCGAAAGCGGCCACAACGAAGGATCGCGGCTACTATTTCGATTTCGTCGAATTCCAGAAAAATGCCGAGCAGAGCATGACGCCGAGCACGCCGGCCATTCCCCACATCTACGCGTTGAGCAGCAAGCTCGACGAATTCTTTGCGGAAGGCCTCGAAGCCCGTTACGCACGCCATGCGAAGACAAACAAGATGACGCATGACTGGGCGGCGAAGCACGGCTTCACGCTATACCCCGAAAAAGGATTCGAGTCCATCACGCTGACCTGCGTCAGCAACGGCGCCCGGCCCGGCGGCCGCACGGTGGATGTGGCGAAATTGCAGAAGCTCGTGAAGGATCAGGGCTTCCTGATCGACGGCGGCTACGGAAAAATCAAGGGCACGACCTTCCGCCTCTCGAACATGGGCGACGAGACGCCGGAGACGATGAACCTGCTTTACGCCGCGCTCGACAAGGCGATGGCGCAGCTCTAAGTCGTCCAGCAAAAAATTCAACCGGCGGAGGCGCAGGCCTCCGCCGGTTTTTTGTATGCCGATGCGGAAAAATTTTTCTTTTTGGCCCCGCCGTGTTTCGGCATGATTCGGCAAATGTATCAAGGCAAGAAGATCGTCGTCGTCATGCCGGCCTACAAGGCGGCGAAGACCGTCACGAAAACCGTGGATGAAGTCCATCAGCAGGCCATTGTGGACGAAATCATCCTGGTGGATGACCACAGCCCGGACGACACGGTGATGGTCGCGTCGCAACTGCTGGGCGTCAAAGTCCATGTCCACGAGAAAAACAAGGGCTACGGCGGCAACCAAAAGACCTGTTACCGCCTCGCGCTCGAAGCCGGCGCGGACATCGTCATCATGGTGCATCCCGATTATCAATACACGCCGCTGCTCATCCCCGCGATGGCCTCGATGATCGCGAACGGCCTGCATCCCTGCATTTTGGCGAGCCGCATTCTGGGAAATTATTCGTTGCAGGGCGGGATGCCGCTGTGGAAATACATCGCCAACCGCGGGCTCACGGCGATGGAAAACATCCTGCTCGGCGCAAAACTTTCCGAATATCACACCGGCTACCGCGCGTTCTCGCGCGAACTGCTGGAGAAAATCGACCTGTCGCCCAATTCCGACGATTTCGTGTTCGACAACCAGATGATCGCGCAAATCTTCTGGCACGGCTTCACCATCGGCGAAGTCAGCTGCCCGACGAAATATTTCAAGGAAGCCTCGTCCATCAACTTCCAGCGCAGTTGCAAATACGGCTTCGGCTGCCTTTCGGTCGGCTCTCAATTCCGCCTCGCGAAATGGGGCTTATGGAACTCGCCGTTGTTCCCGAAGCAGAAATAGTTTGCCGCTGGTAAAAACTCCGCTGTTGAATATTCAATAGTGGTTTAAGAAAAATTGTAGCCGTTCGTTTTCATTAATTTTCTCCCTCACCCCGGCCCTCTCCCGCTGGGCGAGGGTGAAACGCTCCCAGTGTTATGCGAAAACCCGCGGCTGGATTGGAGCCCGCGGCATTCAAAAAGAAAAAGCCAACATAGCTGTTCCCTCTCCCAGCGGGCTTGTCATTACCCACATCTTATGCAGAGTTAGTTCAGCTCTGCTCATCATCTAAATTTTATTCCAGCTACCACCTGTTTGATTACAGACTCGACAAACCAGCCGCCGGCCTGTAAAATTCATCTACCCGCATTGCACGGCATCAATGCGGGTAGATGTCTTTTTCACTTCCATCAGTTCCCCCTGCCAATTTAAGTTGGTTGCGTGAACTCGTTATAAGCTAATGCCGGTTGCTTGGGCGGCGGCCCGGCATGCCCACGAAAACGGATCAAGGTTCATCCCGCGCGCCATGGCCGCCGCCATGCGAGTGGCTATTCTTGGTTTCTTGAATTTTAAACGGTTTTTAAGCCCATAGTAGCAAATATCATATTGCCGCTAAAAAGATGTGGGTAATGACAAGGGCTGAAGCCCGCGCTCCGAAACGTAGAATCGGACACTGACCTCTCGGTTAATCGCTCGATGCTCGATTTTTTCCGGTAATATCGTAGTATCGTCAGATGGACGCAGACGAACGTGACATCTACCACTGTCTCCAGACCCGGGGGGAGCAGTTCGTCCTTGCCAGGGAAATCGCCAGGCGGCCCGCCGGCAAAAAACGTTTCTCCACCGGGCCTTGATGGGCGACCCTCTTTAAGAAAAAATGAAAAGCGACCTCCACGTCGCCGCGCCGCCGCCAAAGCCGCTCATCGTTTTCGACGGCGACTGTAATTTTTGCACCCTCTGGATTCACCGCTGGCGGCAGATCACCGGCGATACCGTGGATTATCTGCCGTCACAAGCTGCCGGCATCGGCGCACAATTCCCGGAAATCCCGCCCGGGCAATTCCAAACCGCCATTCAATTGATCGAAACCGACGGCGCGGTTTATTCCGGCGCGCAGGCCGTGTTTCGGGTGCTGTCGAAAAACCCGGGCTGGCAATGGCCGTTGGCCGCTTATGAATTGTTTCCGGGAATTTCCCGGATCACGGAATCCGCCTATGGCTTTGTCGCCGGGCACCGGACTTTTTTCTCGCGGCTCACGCGGTGGTTATGGGGCCGGCATGTTGAACTGCCGGATCATTTTCTCACGCGCTGGTTTTTCCTGCGCGCGCTCGGCTTGATTTATCTGGTCGCTTTTGTCTCGCTCTGGTCGCAGATCGGCGGCCTTGTCGGCCATGGCGGAATTTTGCCGGCCGACCAGTTCATGTCCGCCATCAAACAACATTGCGATGCCCGGGGCATTGGCCCGGACCGGTTTCGTCTGGTGCCGACGTTGTGCTGGTTTGATTCCTCCGATGGTTTTCTCGATTTGCAATGCGCTGCCGGAACCGCTTGCGCCCTGTTGCTCATCGTCGGCCTTGCGCCGGTGCCTTGTCTGGCGCTGCTCTGGTTGCTCTATCTTTCGCTCGCCACGGTTGGGCAGGATTTTCTCGGTTTTCAGTGGGACTACTTGCTGCTTGAAGCCGGTTTTCTCGCCATCTTTTTTGCGCCGCTGCAATGGTTGCCGCGACCTTCGCGCGAATCACCGCCCTCACGCATTCTTCTCTGGCTGCTGCGCTTGCTGTTGTTCAAGCTGATGTTTTCATCCGGCTGCGTGAAGCTCTTGAGCGGCGACCCGGCCTGGCGCGATCTCACCGCGCTCACGTTTCATTATCAAACCCAGCCGCTGCCGACGTGGCCCGGCTGGTACGCGAATCAACTGCCGCTTTGGCTTCAAAAATGTTCCTGCGTTGCCATGTTCGCCATCGAACTCGGCGCGCCGTGGCTGATCTTCGCCCCTCGCCGGATCCGGTTTCTGGGCGCGGGGGCCATGATCGGCTTGCAAACACTCATTTTACTCACCGGCAATTACACGTTCTTCAACTTTCTTACCCTCGCCCTGTGCCTGCTGTTGTTGGACGATTTCGTCATCAAACGAATTTTGACATCCCGTTTTTGTCGTCTGTTCTGTCGTCGGTTTTCCTTCAACCGGCCCCCCGCAACCGGCGGCCATTTCCGCCGCTGGCCCAAGGCGGTGACGATTCCACTCGCGGCAGTCGTTGTTGCCATTTCCCTTTACCAGGTGGCGTCCATGTTCGGAGCGCATTCCGGGCTGTGGTATCCAGCGGCTGATCTGGACGCGGAAATGGCACCGTTTCGGACCGTCAATAGCTACGGCCTGTTCGCGGTGATGACAACCACGCGCAATGAAATCATCATCGAAGGCAGCAACGACGGCGTGAACTGGCTGCCTTATGAATTCAAATACAAACCCGGCGATGTGAACCGGCGGCCCGCCTTCGTCGAACCGTTTCAACCGCGCCTCGACTGGCAGATGTGGTTCGCTGCGCTGGGCGATTACCGGCAGAACCCGTGGGTTATTAATTTTTGCGCGCGGCTGCTGCAAGGCTCGCCCGAAGTCCTGGCCTTGCTGGCGAAGAACCCGTTTCCCGAACAGGCACCACGTTACCTTCGCGCCCGGCTTTACGAATACCATTTCACTAACCTTAACGAGCGCCGCGCGTCCGGTGCCTGGTGGAAACGGGAACCGGCTGGCGATTATCTGCCCCCGTTCTCGCTCGCCGATCTGCAAGAAAATGAAAAAAAATAGTCACGTTGAGTGCGCTGAAGGTGCACTAGGAGATTAGCCCGGGGTTGGCTCGTCGCGCCGTATCCCGCATGCGGGAGGAGGCGGAAGCGAGCCTACCCCGGGTAATCGTCCCAAAAAATCTCCTCTCTTTTGCCCGCCGACCGCCGGCTTGTCCCGCCGTAGCCTTTGGCGAAGGCGGAAGGGCGGCGGGCAAAAGAGAGCCTCCGGTTCCCGGCCATAAATCCTCGACACCTTTCGTCCGCTGCAGTATGCGCCCCCGCCGTCAGTCGGCTCAAATTCTTGGCGGGAGGGATAGCGTGCCGCCGTCCCAAACATAAATGTCGCGCTGCTAGCCACTGTGGCAAAAGTTAGTTTGGATTAATTTCCGTTGTAGTAAAAAGCCGCAGATTTTTTGCAATAAGAGTGGCGCGTCTGCTAAAATTTTGTAGTATAAAGCCATGATTCTGCAATTTTCAGTCTCAAATTTTCGATGCTTTCGCAAGTTGCATACGTTGAACTTTGCGGCCAGTGGTCAGGACAAGACACTTCCAGACAATTGCATTACCACTGATTTACCCAGCCTTGAAGGAAAGCGATGGATCAAGGGCGTGGGGATTTACGGTGCAAATGCCAGTGGCAAAACCACAATTTTGGCGGCGTTGGAAGCGCTGGCCGAAATGGTTACAACTTCAGCCAAAATGACCGACCCCAAAGAACCCATTGGGCAAATCCAACCGTTTGCGCTTTGTCCCAGCGAGTCAACTCCACCAACTGCTTTCGGGGTGGTATTTGTGGCCGAGTCTGTGCGTTACGAATATCGCGTGGCTGCCACCCGGGAACGAATCTGGCACGAATCGTTACGGGCATTTCCAAACAAGGTGGAGCAACTTTGGTTCAGCCGCGATTGGAATCCCGACACAGGCAATTACGCTTGGTCGCCGGAACGTCCGTCCGGTTTCGATCGCGACCGACAATTAGAGGGCTACACTTTGAGCAATATGCTTTTTTTGTCAAAAGCTGTGGCGAGCAACCAAACGAAACTAGAGCCCGTCTTTAGGTTTTTCAAGGATCGGTTGGTTTTTTTGGATTTGGGTGCTCGAAGTCAGATGGGTGCTGGCTTCACACTAAAGCAGGTGGAAGAAAACACGCCGCTATTAAGTCGGATTGTTGAGTTGCTACGTCATGCTGATTTAGGCGTCACCGGTGTAAAAGCCGTTGAGCACCGCCCCCCGGCTAAAGATTTAGAGGAGTTGGCGGCGAGCTTGCCGCCGGAAGTACAGGAACAGCTTCGGAAGGAAAGATGGATGCAGCCAGAATTAACTCACCGTGGTAGCAAAGCTGTCGAAGTGGCCTTGCCGTGGTCGCTGGAATCAGCAGGCACCAACCGCTACTTTTCACTGGCCGGACCGTGGCTCGACATTTTGAGCAATGGTTACACCGTGTGTATTGATGAGTTGGAAACCAGTTTGCATCCCTTGATGGTGCGTGAGCTGTTGCGCCTGTTTTTTTGCCCGAAGGAAAATCCGAAAGGCGCGCAAATCCTGTTCACCACGCACAACCCATTATTGCTGGATGCCACGCTGCTGCGTCGGGATCAAGTGTGGTTCACGGATAAGGATGTGGAAGGCGAATCGCACCTATACCCATTGACGGATTACAGTCCTCGCAAGGGTGAATCCTTGGTGCGTGGCTACTTGTCAGGGCGTTATGGTGCGGTGCCGTTTGTACCGACCGGGTTGCTGGGATCATTCCCAGCGGTGGAAACTCTCGATAAAACCGAATCTCAAAAGGAGTCCCATGACTGAGGATTGCGCGTGGAATCCCAATTGGTGGCGGGAAGAAAAAGCGGCGAGTCTTGAACGCAAGCAGCGCGCGGTTGCGGCATCTGCTTTGGCGCAACCGGGCGACGCATTTTTAATTGTTACCGAGGGCAAAGTGACCGAGCCAGTTTATTTTGACCTACTCATCCGTGATCTCTCGCTGGTCGTCGTTTGTATTAAAGTTCAGCCGGGCGACCACTCAGATCCACGGCACGTTATTCGCTCCGCTGAACGGGTAGCGCAACAGCAGGTGCAAGACTCCGAAGATGGTGTGCTAGGAATTGGCGAACCAAAAAAATTCGATCATATCTGGGCGGTAATTGATACGGATGTCGCCGTGCGGCAGGGTTTTTGGAACGACGTCCAGCAACTGGCGGCAGCGCGCAAGGTAATGCTAGCACATTCGTCGCCGTGTTTTGAGTTTTGGTTGCTGCTACATATTGTTGGTTTCACAACGCGGGCAGATTTGGTGGACGGTGACGCCGCCAAAGGCGCGGTTAAAGATGCGCTTGGTCGTGACTACTCAACCAATGAGAAAACAGCGAACGAAGCCATTGCAACCTTCATTGCCAATTGGCCAAAAGCTGTTGTCCATGCCGAGCGAGTGCGTGTCCACCACCACGCTGCGACAACTCCACAGCCAGCCAATCCATCTACGGAAGTCTGCCGGTTAGTTCGCGCGTTAAATGATTCTGCACTGGCATACCAGCGCAAAATCCATCCGTGATTTGTTATGCCCACCATTCGCAAATGACCAGAGGCCGCGACCAAACGGTTTTAATCTATTCTGGAAATCCATCAAAATTCCTAGAGGTCAGAAACGGGGCGGTTCCTAATATTGTAGTATTTTTAAACGAGTCAGAAAAGAAAGGGAGCCGACCTGACTAATGCTCTCTGCGGAAAACCCCTTCTCTGTCCGTCTTCCGAAACCCGAAATCCGAGAGCCGAGACCCGAAATCCCCCCGTTTCCGCTTTCCGCTCTTGTCACGCCGTAGCCCAGCGAAGGCGGATTGTCCTCTTTGTGGTTCATTTCAATCTGACACCCATCTTCTATCTACTATCTTCCACCTTCATTTCCGCTTCCCCCATCCCCCCGTTTATGGGATTTGAGATAACTGCCCCGCCGGTTTAGAGTGTGGCGTTGTATCTTTTATGCCAGCGCAGTTAAGACAGGAACCCGCCCACGCCCCGGCCATCGCGCCCATGCCCGCGACCGTCAAGGTCATCCGCGTCGCCATCGTGGAGGATCAGCCGCGTGTGTCCGAAAGCCTCCGGATGCTGCTCACCAGCATCCCCGGTTTCGAGGTCGTCGGCATTCATTCCGATGGCGAAACCGCGCTGCAAAAACTTCCCGCCCAGTCGCCCGATGTCGTGCTCATGGATATCGGCCTGCCCGGCATGTCCGGCATCGATTGCGTCCGCAATCTTAAGGAACTGCTCCCCGCGCTGCCCGTCCTCATGCTCACCGTGTATGACGAAGGTGAATTTCTTTTTAACTCTCTGAAGGCCGGTGCCAACGGCTACATCCTCAAGCGCACCACCGGCGACAAGCTCGTGGAATCCATCCATGAAGCCCTCCTCGGCGGCGTGCCGCTGACCCGCCAGATGGCCGGCAAGGTCGCCGGCTATTTTCAAAAGATGGGGAGCGCCAATTCCGAGCTCGCCGGCCTTTCCAAGCGCGAACGCGAAACCCTTGCCCTGCTCGCCGAGGGTTGCCGCTACAAGGAGATCGCCGACCGCCTGGGCATCGCCATCGAGACCGTTCGCGAATACGTCCGCAACACCTATCGCAAACTGCATGTCACTTCCCGCACCGAGGCCGTGGTGAAGTACCTGAATAAGTGAACCATTGAGATTGTTCAACCGCCGCTCCACAAACAACCGATCCATGATTTACGGTGTGTTGAAAACAATTTGTGTGTGCCTGCTCCTCGCCGTCGCCGGCACCGCCTTTGGCTACGGCATCCTGGTGGATGACACCTACTCCACCGGCAACCGCACCAACAACACCGGCAATCCCCTCGGCCTCGTCTATTACATGGGCCAGCCCACCGGAACCCTCATCGTCACCAACGACTCCGCCGGCATCGGTTCCAGCAACGCCCTGTTCATGGCCCCCGCCGCAGATTGGGAAAAATATCTCGCCTATTTCGGTCCCGTCACGCTGACGAACGCCGGCGATGCCGTCACAATGAGTTTCGATATCCGCTTCACCAGCCAGCCGACCAACCTCAACTCCGGCTTCCGCTGCGGCCTCTACAATTCCATGGGCACACGCCAGACCACCGATGCCTCGGATACCACCGTGCCCGGCCCCGGCGACCGCTCGGACGATGTCGGCTACGGTTTCCAGACGAATCCCGGCACCAATCAAATCAACGGTCTTGATGTTTACAGCGAAGCCGCCGGCAATGACATCCTCGGCGGCGCTTCGCCCAGCCAGACGGCCAACCAAGGCACGGACGGCCAGACGTTTGTTTTCGGCGCCACCAAACATCACATCATGTTTCAGATCGCGCTGGAACCAAACGGCAACCTCGCCCTCGGCTGCCAGATTGATGGCGGCAATCTCGCCTTCGCCTCCATCACCGCCGCCACCGTTCTGACCAATTCGTTCGATGAGCTTTGCCTGGGCGAAGGCGGCACCGGCAATTCCACGCCGTGGTTCATCGACAATCTCGTCATCACCACCAATTCCAGCTCCGACTACGACACCATGCGGACCAACTGGTGGACCATCGAGACCGGCGGCACCAATATCAACCTCGGCGATTCCCAGTTCCGTTCCCGGCTCACGTCGCTCACCAACAGCGCGCTGAGTGATTGGAACAGCATGGACAAGACCGGCGTCAATACCTATCTCTGGAGCGACCTGACCAGCACCACCGATTCTTCCCAAATCAGCACCGCTTATTCCCGGCTCCAGCAAATGTCCCTGGCCTATGCCACCGTCGGTTCCGCGCTCCGTACCAACGCGCAGCTCGCCGCCGACATCCAGACCGGTCTCAACTGGATGTACACCAACCGCTACAACCCGTCCGCTGCCGAATACGATAACTGGTACGATTGGGAGATCGGCTCGCCCTTGCTCATCGTGGACATCGGCACCTTCATGTACGGCTCCATCAGCAGTTCCTGCCTGTCCAACACGCTGACGGCCATGGACCATTTCACACCCTATCCTTTCAGCGGCACCTCGGGCACCTCCACCGGCGGCAATCTCACGGACAAGCTCCGCGTGGTGGCCGTGCGCGGCGCGCTCGTCAAGGACGCGGGCAAACTTTTCGCCGCCCAGACCGCCTTTAGCAGCCTCTTCCAAACCGTCACCAACGGCGATGGCTTTTACGCCGACGGCTCCTTCATCCAGCACACCCATCATCCTTACAACGGCAGTTACGGATTGGAGGTCATCAACGACGTCGCCCTGGTTCTGCCCTGGCTGGTAAATTCTCCCTGGCAGGTGACCGACCCCGATCAGACCAACGTCGTCCAATGGGTCTATAATTCCTACCAGCCTTTTCTCTATCTCGGCGCGATGATGGACATGACGCGCGGCCGCGCCATGAGCCGTTACAGCGATCAGGACCAGGTCGCCGGCGACGCCGTCATGCGTTGGATTCTCACGCTTGCCGCCTCGCCGTTCCCCGCCGCCGGCGATGCCCAAAAGATGCAGGGCATCGTGAAATATCTCGCGCAATCGGACACGTTCCTCGTCCTGACCAATAATATCGGGCTCGCCCAGCTTGCCATCGCCGAGCAGCTCATGACCAACACCGCCGTCACGCCCCGCGGTGAATTGTTCGCTCACTGGAGCTTCGCCAGCATGGACCAGATGGTGCACCTGCGCCCCGGCTGGGGCCTCGGCCTGTGCCTGTCCTCCAGCCGCGTCTATAATTACGAATCCATCAACAGCGAAAATCTTAAAGGCTGGTTCCAGGGCGATGGCGCTTCTTATTTCTATGTCAGCAACGACCTCGCCCAGTTCAGCAACAATTTCTGGCCTACCGTCGATCCCTACAGCCTCACCGGCACCACCGTGGATACCACCCCGCTCGCCGCTGCCGCCGGCCAGTCGTCGCTCACCACCAAGAACTGGGTTGGCGGCGTCACGCTCTTCACCAACGGCACCGCCGGCCTCGACCTTTCTCCGGTGAACACCACGCAGCTCTCGGGAAAAAAATCCTGGTTCATGCTGCCGAACGAAGTCGTCTGCCTCGGTGCCGGCATCACCTGCTCCGACTCCGCCGATATCCAGACCACCGCGCTGAACCGGAAGATCAGCAGCAACAACACCAACGTCTTCACCGTCAACGGCACCAACCAAACCCTCACGCTCGGCTGGACCAACTATTTCACGAACACCACCTGGTGCGCCCTCACCGGCTTTGGCGGCTGTTATTTCCCGGGCGGCGCGATCATCAAAGCCACCCGCACCGCCCGCACCAATGCCTGGACCGCCATCAATGCCGGCGGCACCACGGGCAACAACACCAATAATTTCCTGACCCTGACGTTCGACCACGGCGTGAAACCGGCCAATTCCAATTACGCGTATGTGGTGCTGCCCAATTACTCGGCCTTGCAGGCCAGTAATTACGCCCTTGCCTCGCCGGTCATCATCGTGAGCAACACCGCCACCGTGCAGGCCATCAAATACACCAACCT
>Ga0210388_10000405_pt1 | contig 36088 bp, 64 predicted proteins | sample IncBWC19OmetaG_FD_155485 | JGI IMG/M metagenome (GOLD analysis project Ga0210388, IMG submission 155485) | Forest soil microbial communities from Barre Woods Harvard Forest LTER site, Petersham, Massachusetts, United States - Inc-BW-C-19-O ...
AGTCACAGGAATGGACGCCGGGCTTCCAGGTCTTGATAGATTTTCGGGCGCGGTGATTATTGATGATGCGCACAAGCCCGATGAAGTACATTCAGATACAATAAGACAATCAGTCATAGAAAATTATAGACAGACAATTCAGCAACGAAATAGAGGCATAAATGTACCATTTATTTTTATTGGACAACGACTACATGAAGACGACCTTGCGGCCTATCTGTTAGCGGGTAAAGATGGCTACACATGGAATCAAGTGATACTTAAAAGCATAGATGATGCGGGGAATGCTCTTTATCCTGAAGTGAATACACTCCAATCCCTTCTTATCAAGCAAGAACGAGACCCCTACGTATTCTCCTCACAATATCAGCAAGACCCAATACCCGCAGGCGGCGCATTATTCAAACCTGAGTGGTTCGTCATGCTAGATGAAGAACCAAAAATATTATTTAGCTTTATTACAGCAGATACCGCAGAAACATCTAAAAGTTACAATGACGCAACAGTGTTTAGTTTTTGGGGGATTTATGACATTCAATCATATGGTATTAATACAGGTCAATATGGACTACATTGGATAGATACTTTAGAATGCAGGATTGAGCCGAAGGATTTAAAGCCAACCTTTTTAGATTTCTGGCAGCAGTGTATGCGTTACGAAAAGCCTCCACAAATGGTCGCTATTGAAAAGAAATCAACGGGAGGTACATTATTAAGCCTTCTAGATGAGATACGTACTATTAAGCTTATGGACATCCCTAGGACGTCTCAGCAAGGGAATAAGACAAAAAGATTTCTAGATGCCCAGCCCTATGTTGCAGAAAGGCGCGTGTCTTTCCCGTCACTCGGGAGGCATGTAAAATTGTGCGTTGATCATATGGCAAAAATTACTGCCAATGAGACGCACCGATGGGATGATATAGCCGATACTATGGCCGATGCCATAAAAATAGCATTAATTGATAAAGCCATAATTTCCGCACATGTAAATGTTGTTGATTATGATAAGATAGCTAAAGATATGACTGGAAATTATAATAAGGTTAATAGGCTCAGACAAAGCGCCTATAGGAGATGATTTGAAGATAGAAGATTTACCTTTGCCCTCTAGGATAATTAAATTACTTTTACTTGAAGAGTGTTTATTTAAGATAACTTATGCGGAAGAATTATTAGAAATAGATGATAAAACTTTGCTTAAAGTTCCTAGGTTGCATAAAGATGGGATTGAATTATTAAGAAAAGTTTTGGATTTGGTTTTTAAGAAAGAGAAACCTAAGCAAGTAAACGAGACAGCTATCATAATAGAAATGAGAAGTTTGTTTTTTGAGTACATGGCCTCTATCAGGCGTGAGATGAATGAATTAAGAACGATTACATGTGAGCAATATAGACTCCTGCAATCAATACAACTAGAAAAAAGTCCTGATGGCGTACTTAGAAGAATAAATGATAAAGTTCCAGGATTTGCAATTGCAATGCATGATTTATATAAAAAATTAGAGGAATGATACACAAAATAAACAATTGATATACACTTGTAAAAAGGAAAGCATTTCCTTAATAAAGTTAACAAGATTAGACAAAGTGCATACAGAAGGTAGATTATGATTAATATTATGAAAGGAGCTATATTTGGTCGTGATACCCCTACTTATGGTATCCTCATGCAATTTAGAGACGATATTTTTTGCATAGAAAATTTATCTGAATATGAGTGTGCCCCATTCTTGGGTGTAAAATTGGATAAAGAATGGGCTGAGAAACTTATTATATGGCTGCAATCCGTAATTGAAAAGAATAAAATTTGTGATGATTGTTACAATTATAAAATGCCAGAAAACTTTATCGGGGAAATTAATTGCTTAAAATGTAAGAACATAATAAAAAATATATAATTTACATTACAGGGAAAGGATTTCCCTAGGAGCTACAATACATGAAGGACGTAGCAAAACGCCACTTGGATCAATTGGCAAAGATTAAGAAAAAAGTGCGTAATGCGCATGATTACTTCAAAGATAACTATGACAGATATAACGAATTTCGTAAATTCGTTTTCGAGTCATCCCTAACAAACGATGAAGTGACATTATTGATGTCCATGAATCGTCCTCAGCTTGAATTCAATGTTCTAGAAGCCTACATTAGTCGACTGCTCGGCGAATTCTCAAAGCAGGAACCCGATATTGAAGTCAATGCCTTTGATGAAGATAAAGCAGATCCAATCACCATAAAAGTCGTGGAGCAGCATCTAAAACATGTCTTCATGGACTCAAACAACGAACATACTCGCTATGAGGTCTATAAAGACCTCCTCTCCGGTGGTTTTAGTACAATCAAAGTATTCACGGATTATGAACATCCGATGTCTATGAATCAGACCATTAAAATCAGTCGTGAAGAACCGACCCTATGTGGTTTCGATAAAGTTTCACGCTTCAGTCACAAAGGCGATGGGCAGTTCTGCTTTCAGTTGTTCCCTCAAGATAAAGAATTATTCGAGGAAGAACATCCAGAAATTCCTGTAAATACTATTAGCTTTAGGCGAGATTTTGCGGGCTTTAACTGGTCCTATATGAATGATAATAGCCAAATTATAGTTGTGGCTGATTACTATGAGAAAAAACGCAAAGAAGAAACCATAGTGCAAGTTCGTGACGGTGCAGTTATGACCATGAGAAAATATCGAGAGCTTGTTGATAATTGGAATGAAATAACAGTGCCTCCAAGCATTGTCGGGAAATCTCGAAAAACTTTAATCGATACTATTTGTAGGTATCGTCTAATTGAAAGCCAAGTTATAGAATACGAAGAAACAGATTTTAAGCATTTGCCACTCGTATTCATTGATGGCCATTCTTTAATGATAAGAGCAGGCCAAAAATCAGGAAACGTGAGACAAGTAACGAGGCCCTATGTATATCACGCGAAAGGTGCGCAACGCCTTAAAAATTATGCAGGTATATCTCTTGCGAACGAAATTGAAAATACGGTTCAACATAAGTTTATGGTTGCTAAAGAAGCTTTGCCAAAAGAGGAAAATTTCCTTGAAGCTTACAAGGATGTTCAGAAGGAAGCGGTACTTGTTTTTAATTCGGTACATGAGTCTAATCCTGACTTGCCGATTAATAATCCAATACGTGAAGTCGCTCGCATCCCTGCGCCACCTGAGATTGCACAGGCTTTCACGGGTGCTGATTCGCTTATTCAAAATGTACTGGGTTCCTATGACGCTAGTCTTGGTATTAATAACAATCAGCTTTCTGGAATTGCAATCGTAGAAGCTGCTAGCCAGTCAAATGCTACTGCTATGCCTTATATTGTGGGATGTTTGCAAGGATTCCAAAGGGTCGCAGAAATTTATGTAGACTTGATGCCTAAGTATTTTGTGACACCAAGAACGCTACCTATTATAGATGAAGATGGTGAAAGACATTTTGTTAAGATAAACCAGCCAAATGGGCTACCGCTAGACTATGATAGCAACGCGTTAAATGTCGTCGTCAAAGCAGGCGCTAGCTTCCAGGTGCAAAAATCACGCACTATTATGATGGTCAAAGAAATGATGGGAATGTCTCCATTGTTTGCCCAATTCATTGCTGAAAAAGGCTTAAACTTTGTCCTAGATAATATGGAAGGCAAAGGCGTTGAGCAGTTAAAATCATTAACTGGAGAATGGCTAGACGAATATCAACAACAAAAACAAGCTCAAATGCAGGCAGAGCAACAAAATCCCGCAGCTATGAAGGCTCAAATTGATATGGCAAAATTACAGCATGAGCAACAAAAAACACAACAAACATTTACATTGGATATTGCAAAGTTACAACAAGATGAGCGAAAAGTTCTTGCTAATTTACGTCTTGGTCAACAATCTGCTAATGTTCAAATTGTAAAAGCTATGACTGAGAGATTTTCCAAACAGGTAGATTTGGAACTTAAACACAAAGATATGAAACATAGACATTTCAAAGAAGCTTTTGAAACGCACCACAAAATACACGGAGAACATGGTGGAAGAGCACATTGAAACCCCGGTAGAAAATCCAATAATAATGGATGTAATAACTTTTAGGGAATTCATTAAACATATAACAGGCGAAAACCTATCAAAATTTTATGATGAATTTTCAACCCAAGGAGATGGCGAGAATGTCAAAAGTAACATGGAATGATTTATTTTCAGGGACTTTTAAAGATTTAAAAAAATCTTATAATCTGGATGACAAAGGTTTAGAGATTCAGGTTCGTCGCCATATGGATGGCGCTAATGCACAAGAGCGACGTGATCTATATAAGAGTGTTTGGGATAAAAAGGATAAATAATCATGCCTTTTAAATCTAAAGCACAGCAGCGATACATGTTCGCAAAACATCCGGAAATAGCACAAGAATTTGCCGAAGCAACGCCCAATATTAAAAAGTTGCCAGAGCATGTTAAGAGTAAAAACCATAAAACAACAGGGAGCGTTAAAATGGCACATCACAAAGAGCATCACGAACACAAAGAACATAAGAAAGAGCACCATAAGAAGGAGCATCACAAATCTGAGCATGAAGACCACAAGCACATGCATAAACACCATCATGAAATGAAAAAGCACCACGAAAAAGAATTGAAGCATCATGAAAAGATGATGGGTCACCATATGAAACATGCAAAAAAAAAGTAAGTCATTCAGATGAAGCAGAGGACAAGGCATTAATTCGTAAGATGGTAAAAAAGGAAAGTTTAAAATGAATAATGATTTAAATGACGCCCTGGAAAGGGTATCACATGAAGTTAAGGCGGCCTTGGATGCAATGTATATAGCATTACAAGCATTTAATGAGCGGATGGAGCGTGTAGAAAAATGGATATTAGACCAAGAAAAAAGAAGTTAGAGGAGGATGCAAATCCTTATAACAGGCGCGCCGAAAAGGATACGAAACGTGCTTTCAAGAGTGTTAGTAAGTCTGTTACCCCAGTAGCTAAAGATACAAATAAAACACGGCGTAAAATGGTAAAACCTACGTCTAGACCAACTAAGGGATGAGTATTATGCAAAAAAAGGAAAGATTTAATATAAGTAAGTGGTCTAAAATCTACAGAAAAGTCTATCAGGTTGCTTCTGAATCAGGCTCAGAGAGTAGGAATATGAAATTAGATTGCCTTAAACAGCAAGCCAGGGATTATTTAGATAAATGCGGGCTTGTTCTTGAGAAAGCAAAATTTCCGTATTCAAAAAATAATAAGTTGACGTGGAAATATTTAGAAAACACGAAAACTAACAATCCTAGTAAACATGTACATGATTTTTCCCCAACGATTCTCAACAAGAATTGTATTTATAATGAAATGGAAGGTTTTTAAAAGGAATTAAAATGCATATATTTCAATCAATGATTTTACCTTTAGTAGAGCGAGAATTAGTTACTCATGAAACTGAAATAGGTAGGGTAGTGTTAACGCAATTACACGGATTGTTAACGAAGTTTATCGTGCATGTTGATAAACATTCCGGCGCAGCTCCAATTGTTCAAACTGAAGAAGGGGCGAAAAATGGCTGAAATGTTTATACAAAAGGCCCTATCTAAAAAAGGCAGTAAAGGAAAGCTTCACAGAAAACTACATGTTCCAGAGGGCGAAAAGATTCCTGCTAAAAAGCTTGAGAAAGCAGAGCATAGTAAAAACCCTACGCTAAGGCGGGAGGCTAATCTTGCAAAAACCTTAAGTAAATTACGTCGCCATTGAAATTATATTCATATGAGCGCACAATAATAAAATATTTATACGGAGATAAATAAATGAGTGAATACAAATGCATGGCAGGGATGATAGATAATAATATTGTTAAAGAAAATCATCAGCAAGGTATAGAGCGAGTCAAACAGCGAAAACATGATAAAATGGACGTTGAAGGGCACAACGGTAAGATGGGTGTTCGTCATGATAAAGCTCATTGGAGCCGCAAAGGTGACTCATTAACACCAAGAAAAGCTTAAGGATTAAGCTTTAACATAATAAGGACATTATCATGGGCGTTATACAATTTCCAACACCAATTCCCGCAACTAATGGGAATTTTCCTAATTTAAAATCAGCTTTGTTTAGTGATAATTTGGCAACTGTTACTACAGCGGGTTATTTAACAACCAGCAGTTTAGATGCAGGAATGCCGTTATCTAATGCCGATGTAATTATGGCGTTATATAGTTACAGCCAAAATACAAACTCAGGGACTTTTGGAATATTTACAGTTAGTATTTCTACGAGTACTGGGCAGGTAACATTAAGTTCATGGGCTAATCCTGGGGATGCGGTTCTACCCACTATTGCCAATTATATTGCGCATTTTACTAATACCACTGGCACAATTTCTTCGGGAGCTGCTAATATTATTAATGCAGGTAATATACAAGCTGGCCTTTCAGGAACTGCCGGCACACTGGCTTCCTTCCCAGCTACGGCCTCAAAAGGTTCATTAATAGTTGCAGGTGTTGCAAATACCGGTAATACAAATACAACGGTTAGCAACGTTGCGATGGGCCAAGCATCCGTTGTCAGCATACCAGACCCTGCAAATGCCATAGGTCGCTTCATGATTGGTGCTACTGCTACACCATTCGTTTCTGGCAATTTCCCAATCGCTAGTGGTACAGGTGGCCTATTTATTGATTCAGGGGCTGCTCCTGGCTCTTTTGCAAACCTAACAGCAGCTAATGTTTTTAGCGGTGCAGGTCAAATAACACTGGCAAAGGCAAATGGGACAGAATCAGGGAACGCTGTGACTGCAAGTGGTAATGCAGGGGTTATTACTACCTCATCTTTAACTACTGTAGGTGGTTCAAGTTATGCAATTACCTGGACTAATACATTAATCACAGCTACTTCTGTTATTTTGTTAACTATTATGGGTGGTACCAATACGACTGAAAATATCACTCTCAAAGCAACAGCTGGTTCTGGAACCAGTACATTAACAATTTATAATAATACGGCAGCTACTTCTCTTAATGGGACAATTTTTATTGGTTACTCTGTATTATAATCGTGTTACAAACTATCTGAGCATGGTTTTCTCCTTTTTCCATGCTCAGATTTTTAATTAGTCATTTGTTCTAAATGCTCTTTAAACCAAATATCCAAATCATTTGCTGTGTAAAATATTTTACCATTTAATTTGTAATATTTGGGGGTATTTTCTGTATAACGGGCTTTCCTAAACCAATGAATGGAGTATCCATATTTTTGGGCAGCTTCCTTTTCTACTAGATATTCTATTCCATCTATAATTAACATGATCATCCTTAATTTGATTTACTTTAATCTTCTTCCTTTTTCATCGCTTTCTTACTTTTAGATTCTTTTTTAATAAATTCCTTGTATTCATTTAATTTGGTTTCTTTTCTACATATTGTCTTTAATATATATTTTATGGATAAATTATTTTTACTTATACTGTTTTCTATTTTCTTGAACTCATTAAATATTTTAGTTAGGTTATCGAGTTTTATACCCTCTACTGCGCAGTAATTATTTTTTTTGATAGCAGATAGAACCTCTGAGTTAATCCCAAAATTTTCCATGATTTCAAAATCTGGATACCCCTTTTTTAAGAAACTTTTAATTTTGATTAGATCATCTAAATCCGGTTGCTGATTAAAATCATTGCCTATTCTATTCTTTCTCCATTCGGAAGTGATTAGTTTTTTTGATTTCTCACTTGGCTTCCAATTATCAATTGATTCAAAATCATCCTCAGTGTCTGCATCAAATATCTCAGGGTCAAATTCATACATGCCGTCTTTCATATCTATATCCTTATGTTAATTATCCATCTAACAAAGCCATGATAACAATGAAATTTTTGTTGAGCCTTAATATTAAATCTTAAAAATTCATACTAGTTCATACAGATAGCTACTTCCCATTCTTATCTTTGTTATATCTATTTATTCTTGAAGTGTGAATTTCGCAAAAGGTGCAATGGAATGCAATTTCACACGAGACCCATGCGTATTTTGGGGAATCTTTTCAGCGTGATGGCGTAATAATCCGAGACCTGTTCGTAAGGCAGAGGTATTACCGTGGCGGGGAAATAGCTAGAAGGAACTATGATGGACAATAGTGTTATGGATAACACGGCGTCTGATATGAATCAGGCTCCAGTTGAACAAATAGGCCAGACTAATTCTGAGCGTTTGTTTAGGCAATCTGAATTAAATGAAATTGTTGGACGGGCTAAGCATGATGCCGTTGAGAGCTTTAAGCGCCAAAACGCGCAGCAGCAATCACAGAGTACACAGCAAAGTTACGCACAACAATCAAATAATTCACAAAAAACATTGTCGGAAGATGATGTAAAGCGTCTTACTACCGAAGAGCTAGGACGGCAGCGCGAAGAGTGGGAGCGACAAACTCTCGAGAAAAAGCATGCTGATGAAGCGCAACGAATAGTATCTGCTTATAAAGATAAGATTGCTGCTGGACGAGATAAATATCAGGATTTTGAGGCGGTCACCAGTAATGTTGATATGCGTTATTATCCTAATGTGGTTCAACTATTAGCTGAGCACGTAGATAATTCTGCTGATATATTATATGACTTGGCAAAGAACAGAACTAAGCTAGGTAATCTAGAGTTCATGTGCGGCCATAATCCTCAAGATGCTATTTACGAGATTAAGCGTTTGGCTGAGTCCATCAAGGCAAATGAGTCTTCCTCGCAAATACGTTCACCCAATACACCATTGTCACAACAGAGACCTTCTAACACCGGTACGGATTCGGGTGCTCTGTCGATGACTGATTTGAAGCGTAAATATCGCGCATAACATCTGAATCCTAACTTTAACTTAAGTTAGGAGTTACTAACATGGCTGTTTTTCCAACAAATATTTTACAACAGGTACAAACGTACCAACGCTCAGGATTAGCACTATTACAAAACCTGTGCTGCCACATTGCTACAGCTAATACAAAATTTAAAGATTTCGATAAGATTCAAGCAAACTTAGGTTCTACCGTAACGTTTGACTTGCCTCCACGTGCTACAACTACTGCAGGTTTGGTTGCGGCATTCCAACCAGCGGTTCAACGTGTGCAAACACTTGCATGTGACCAAGCTAACACCAGCTCATTCACTGTTACTTCCCAACAACGCATCTTCAACTTAGAAAAAGGTGAAGAGGACTATATGCGCGTTTTTGGTAAGAGCTTCATTGCTGAACTTGCAGCTAGAGTTGAAGGTAATATAGCGCTTAACTGGGCATCTGGGGTTGTTTCACAATTAGATGGAACCACAAATAACTTTTCTGGGCCTTACAGATTCTTCGGTAATGGTACACAAGCGTTGTCATCCTACCAACAATTATCACAAGCTATTATGTTCTTCAAGAACTATGGCTCCGTAGCTGAAGGGATTAAAGTTTACCTTCCAGATAGCGTTGTTCCAAGCATTGTGGGTAACGGCCTTAACCAATTTGTTCCACGTCGTAATGATGAAATCGCAATGTCTTGGGAAATCGGGGATTTTGGTACGCCATTAGTTAGTTATTACCAATCAAACTTAATGCCTTTGCATGTGTCTGGTGATACTGGTGTTCTGCAACAAACATTAACTGTAGTTAGCGTTGACGATCCGACAGGACAAAACGTTACTCAAATTACATTTAGTGGTGCATCAACAAGCGATGCTAACGCAGTATTTTCTGGCGACTTATTCCAATTCCAAGATGGCGTAAGTGGTCAAACAAATGCTCGATACTTAACATTTATCGGCCATTTCCCATCTGCTAACCCTGTCCAATTTAGAGCAACGGCAAATGCTGCTTCTAACTCTGGTGGCGTTGTAACAATTAACATTACTCCCGCTCTTAACTGGGCTGGTGGGCAAAACCAAAATGTTAATACGCCAATTGTTGCAGGCATGCAGGTTCTCGGGCTTCCTAGTCATCGTTGCGGAGGAATATTAGGTGGAGAAGCATTCTATCTTGCAATGCCTCAATTACCTGAACAATCACCATTTGATACCGCTAATGAGTACGACCCGGACACTGGCTGTTCAGTGCGTTTAACTTATGGTTCTCTGTTCGGTCAAAACCAAACAGGTATGATTTACGATGAGACTCATGGTTCTGTAATTGTTCCTGAGTACTCTATGCGTTATGTCGTGCCTTTGTCACAGGGTTAGAATTTCAACCGGTTACATTTTGTAACCGACTGAATTTTAGAATATGGCCTACACCTCTGGGTAACTATGTGTAGGTTCTTTGAACACTAGAATTAAGGATAATAAAATGGCTATTGCACAAATTCAAAATGAAACAGTATATCCCTTACCGCATTTATATGTACAAGGATTGCAGTTATCAGCCGCAACACCATTAGCAGCGACTGTTATAGCTGTATCGCCTGGGGCTGCTCGTGATTCAACTAATAGTATTGATATGGTGGTTGGTCTTCAGAACTATTTTGGTATCGATAATCCTGCGTTGTTATTCCAAGGTTATCAGCCAGGATTGTTTATAAATTCACTTGTAAATGGTGCTAATGGTCTAGACACCGGTGCCATTGCAGCGAGTACTCAGTATGCCATCTATTTGATTGGTGATTCACGCAACTATTTAAATACAGCAGCAGTGTTGAGCTTGACTAGCAATGTTGCTCCAACGCTACCATCTGGATATGACTCCTACCGTTTGATAGGTTTCTGGGCTACAGATGGTTCAAAGAACTTTGTTTATGCTACTAATAAACCACAAAATATCGGTGGATTGCTAACATACTTCAATTCTCCTGGTGTGTCTGTGCTGTCTGGTGGGACTGCCACAAGCTTTACTGCAATTGATTTAACAGCAAACTCTGCAATTCCAACAACTACTTTGGAGAATATAATTGTAACGATATTAGTTACTTTTACTCCTGCGGCTGTTGGGGATACTGTCCAGTTTAGACCTACGGGTTCTTCAGCTACTGGAAATCTACCTACTATTACTGGTGTGACTGCCGGCATCGCACAATCACAATATATTCAGATGATTGCAGGCGTTGGGTCAAATAAACCTGAAATTGACTATAAGGTAACGTCAGGCTCGGATGCAGTAAGTGTATCTGTAGTAGAATGGGCGGGAGTTTCTAACACTGCTTATCCTGCGTTAGTGTAGTAACAAAACCCGCTTAGGCTATGCTCTTTGAGTATCCTTACTATGGCGGGTTATTTTATGCAAGTAACTAAGGATAGTTATGGCCACATACACAGCACAAGATTTAATAACGCGTGCCTGGTTCCTATCCGGCATTGTTGCTAGAAACTTACAAGTTCCTACAGGAGATCAAATTTACGATGGTCTCCAGATGCTTAACGACCTTCTGAATTTCAAACAAATTGAAACGGACCTTATCCCTTATTGGCAATACATAACCTTCAATGCGGTCCCACAGCAAGAGTATTATTTTCTGCCCTATGTAGCAGCTATTGAGACCTCAACGTTCAACCTAGGCGTCGTACGTTACCCCATGGTGGGGACAAGTAGGAGCAATTACTTTGGTTCATCTCGGGTTGATAATATTTATACGCTGCCATTTTCATGGAACTATGAGCGCTCTGTCGGTGGCGGCACATTTGGTATGTATTTTATCCCAGACCAACCTTATGTAATGAAAATGAAGGCTAAAATATTTTTAGTCGATGTGGACCTTACAACTGATTTGCAAGATGTTACAGCATCATTTGTTAATACGTATTCTGTGCCAAATTATACACCCTATACTTTTATTAATAATGGCATACAAGGTTATGATACGGCCTATATTGAATATTTGCGCTATGCCCTTGCACGCTATATGTGCAGTGAATATGGAGTTTTATTTAATCCTGAATCTGAAAAAATCTTGATGTCTTATCAACGTAAATTGATGTATGAGGGGCCACCTGATTTGTCGGGTAAAAAGCTTACTATATTGAACTCTGATAGAGCTACAGGGTACTCGTGGGGGGACGTCAATATTGGACACGGTTGGAGGCCTTAAACAATATGTATATTTATTTATCTATTATATGGGGATTCATGTGGTAATTGGGGTGTGACAATCATTGGAACGAAAAGGTACTCTAAGAAAAAATAAATATTCTCCAGTCCGCGATAAACTATTTAAAATCGCATGAACATACAGAGTAATTTAAGAGTAATATCTAAAACCAATCAAGGACGATTATGCAACATACAGAAGTTATTACTAATAATAATATAATGCTTGAAAAACGTCTGACTAAGCTTGAAACCGATCATCTATACATGCATAGTGATATAAAGGAAATAAAACGTAATGTTCGGTGGATAATTGGTGTGATGGTGACGTCACACACAACGATAATCGGCACATTGGCAAAAGGATTTGGCTTTATATGATAAACCGTGGGCAAAACTTTAGACAGTTTCCTATCAATATTGTGGGTTCCAGTATCTTCGGACGATATCCGAAAATAGATGTTGAGAAAACCTTCAATATGTTTATCTCTGACAATTTCATGGTTCCCTATGCTGGCTATCAAATTGCCATTGGCTCCAGCAATTTCGGAAGTGGTAAAGTGGGACGCGGAATATTTACCAGCACAAAATTTGATAAATTAGTTATCGTAATAGGCCAAAATGTTTACTTAGCAAATATTAAATTCTCTCAACAATTTCAAAAAGTCATTTATAGCCAAGTAATACATATTGGCGTTTTGCAGACAACTACTGGTGTTGTTTATATAGCCGAGAATAATAAACCACAAATTGGTATATCAGATGGAACGGCATTTTATATTTACGATCCTACTTTGACACCCTCATTCCAAGCCATTACATTGAATTTTACGCCTGGATATTTAACATTCCATGATACTTATTTTATTTTAGCGGCTTCTAATGATAACACTTATACGCCTCCTGCTAATAATACTTGGCGTTTGTCTGGGCAAAATGATGGCACTGACTGGCCACCGCTTACAGCTAATGTTGGTCTACTACAAACCAAGCCTGATAACGTACAAGCCGTAGTGCGGTTTCCATCAAAAGGTAACATGATATTTGTTATGGGCTCTGTAGTAACTGAAGCATGGTTTGATACAGGTGCGCAATTATTCCCATATCAACGTAACAACCAATTCAATATCGACTATGGATGTCTGCAGCCTGCTACTGTGGCTTACATGGATGAGTTCGTAGTATGGCTGGCACAAAATGAAAAGTCTGGCCCAATCATTGTATATTCCGATGGTGGTATGCCTAAAAAGATTACCACTGATGGCTTAGACTATTTATTTTCTACTCTCCAAAACCCTGAAGATTCACAAGCTTTTTTGTATAGGCAGGACGGTCATTTATTTTATCATTTGAACTTTTACGAAGATAACTTTTCTATTTTTCATGATTTTACGACCGGAAAAACTTATCACGCTTCTGACCAAAGTTTAAATTATTTCATAGCAGCCGAGGTGGCATTTTTTAATAACCAATATTACTTTGTAACAAAAAATAATGGTAATTTGTTTGCACTTGATACAACATTCTATACCTATCAAGATGTAGATAGTCTAGGAAATGTTGAAACTCATGAAGTTCCAAGAATTAGAATTTGTGCAAACATTAGAACACCGGACCAAGAATATCAAATTATCAATGATGTTGGATTTACCATCGAATCAGGTGAAACAGATTATCAGCAACAATCATTAGGTGAAATAATTCTCACTACGCAAGATGGCCATCCATTGGTTACACAAGGTGGTTTCATTGGATTGGTCACGCAAGATGAAGAGTTTCTACTTACCCAAGATGGGGAAATATTATTAACGCAGCAAACTGATATAGGCATGCCCGCATTATTAATTGCGCAACAAATGGCTAATACAGGGACATCAAATTTATCGTTACCGCATGTGGACTTATCCATTTCCGTTGATGGTGGCGCAACATTTGGCAATGAATGGGCTTATTATCTACCAGCCATTGGGCATCGTAAGAACAGGCTTATGTGGTGGCAAATAGGAATAGCAAATGATTTTGTGCCTCAGTTTAAATTCTGGGGCATGGGAAGATTCGTTTGTACTGATGGCATAGCTAATGTAAGGATATAGCATGGCAGTAGAAACCCCAATTTTACAGGCGATATTTCCAGACTTGCCAAGAGAACGCCCCGTTCTTGATAAAGATGGGGATTTCAGTCCTCTATGGTCACTAGGTCTATCATCATTATTTCAGGCTCTACAAGAGAATTTTAAAAATGAGGGCATTATCTTTCCAAGACTAAGTGCCGCAAATATCGCAAATATAGCAGCAATTTATACGCCATTAATCGGTGGTCCATTACCACAAAATATTCCTGATATAAGTGGGCAGACAGTTTTTGATACTACAAATCGTGTATCCAAACAATTTGTAATAACATACGATGGAGCTATGCCGCCTAATATAGTCACTGCGACTTGGCGAACGTTCGCATTTGTATGATAATGTAATGACAACATTGATTTAAGGATGAATCATGGGATTTTTAAGTAATCTATTTGGTGGCGGGAAGAATCCATCTGACTCTGCGATGCAGTATTTACAACAAATACCTGGACGCACGCAACAATACCAACAACCGTATTTTAATGCTGGAGTTCAAGCACTTCCACAATTGCAACAACAATATGGTTCTTTATTAGGTAATCCTGGGGGGAAGCTTAACGAAATTGGGCAAAACTACCAACAGTCTCCAGGTTTAGATTTCGCAATACAGCAAGCTCTACAAGGCGCAGGCCACGCTGCTGCTGCCGGGGGCATGGCCGGCAGTCCCGAGCATGAACAGCAAAATATGAGTCTTGCTACAAACTTAGCCAATCAAGATTATAACAACTGGTTAGGCCAAGCTACTGGTTTATACGGACAAGGATTATCCGGGGAACAAAACTTGGCTGGCATGGGCCAACAATCGGGTAATAGTATGGCCGATATGATTGCTCAAGCATTGGCGTCCCAAGCAGGTTATAGTTATGCCGGCCAAGCAGCTAAGAATCAACAACATTCGGGATTATTGGGTAATATTGGTAGAGGTATTGGCGCACTATCAGCATTTACTCCTTGGGGCCAAGCTGGGCACGCAATTGGTGGATTTCTAGGAGGTCAATAATGGCTTTTACGAATTATGTTCCTCCACTTTTAAATCGTGAGCAAGCAGGTGCTATGCCCGATTTGATCGGTAGTTTGTTGTCAGGTTATAGCGATGTCTATAAAGCTCGTATGATGCCTCAGGACCTTATTAAGAAGCAATTAGAAAACCAATACTATGGTCCTAACATAGAGTCTCAAATAGGTCTTAGAGGGGCCCAGGCGGGTCATTTAGGCTCCATGACTGCTGGACAGAACATTGCCAATCAATTTGCACCTCAAAAATTACAGTCTGAGCAAGAGGACAGGGAATTTAAACTACACAATCCTTTCTTTGGCCAAACAGGAACATCTGGGGATTTAGGGCGATTATTGTATCTACAAGAAATGATTAAAAATAATCCTGAGATTGCTAATCAAATGAATATGGGTAATCAGCAGCAGGCTGGGATGCAAACATCTCCGTCTCAAATTCCAACATCTAATCAAGAACCGCCTCAGACTCAAGGCAATAATTTTGATTTATCTAAATTAGTTCAACAGGCATTTTCTAAAGTTGCTAATCCCGGAGCTAATAAAGCCATCCCACAAAGCGTTACCGTAAAAGATTTAAATGCTTTACGGGATGCTGAAGCAGGATTTGTTCCTGGTACTGGAAGATCGCAGCCTTTTGAATCTAAAGAGCAACAAGATTACTACACAAATGTTTTGCAAGAACATACTACAGGCCTTAAAAAAGGTGAACATTATATTTACGATCCCGAAACTAAGGAAAAAATAGGTATCGAACGTCCTTATTCACCAAAACAAATAGAAGAGGAATCCGGTAGAGCTTTTTTTAATAATGTTTTTCCAGCTATTAATAGTGGTTTCAAGGATTATATTGGTAAAGATTCTGTTAAACATTTTGTTAAAGATGCAGATAATTATGGCAAGAATCCAATGGCTACTCGTAGAATTGATGATTTATTGTTAGCTCAAAAATTGGTGAGTGCTGGTGTAGTTAAAGAAGCCGCTACTTTGGGTGCGGGAAAAACAAATATGACTTATAGGAATTTATTAAAATCATTCCCTGGATCTGATGTACCAAAATTAATAGCAAAATATGGTAATGAATTAAAACTACCTGGAACCGCATTCACAAAAGCTGGCGTTCGATATCAGGATATATTAAATCAAGCGACTCAAAAAGCTAATGCCAGTGTTCCTGCAACAAAAAAAGTTTATTTTCACCCCGAAAAATATTTAAAAAATGCTGAAGAAAAACAATCAAACTTAGATGAACATCATGAAACTATAACTGTTAGAAATAAAAAAACAGGTAAAACAGAGACTATTTCTAAGGCTGAAGCCAGAAAGAGAGGAATTAAAAATGTCTGATTGGGAAGTAGTTTCAGTTAATAAAAAAAAGCCTAAAAAGGAAGAATCAGATTATGAAGTGGTCAACGAGGAAGCTCCAGATTTAGAATCCAAAGGTTTTGGCGGTATTGCCTCTGATGCTTTGAATAAAGGAACGGATGCATTATTAAATATTCCTAGTCAATTATTAAATCTACCAGGGGAGTTATATGGTACTGGTAAGCAAGTTTTGACTAATCCCAAAAGAGCATTACAAAATGTTGGAGCCGGATTTGGAGAATTAGGACATGACATATTAAGTGCCCCTGGAAATATTAGAGATTATTTACAGAAAAAAGATATAGTTTCTGAAAATGCCCCCAGTTTTAGATTGCCTGAATCAGTTCTTCCTCGAGAATTTAATTATGCTGAAGCTTTAGGAGCGCAGGGAGAGGAACCAGGCGATACTATGTTACGTGGACTTCCTACTTCTGCCGCATTAAGTCCGATTTCTAAATTATTACCTCATATTCAATCCGGTATTTCTAAGGGAATAGAAAAAATAAAACCAGAAAGTCCCTACCATACGATTCAAAAAGCTTATGATATTAAAGAAAAAGATTTATCAAATATATTTTCCAATGTCTCTAAAGAAGCCAATAAGGAAAATATTAAAATTGATTTACCAAAAAATCTTATCAATGAAATTAAGAAAACAGGTCCCAAAACAGATAGGTTCAATAATTTCGTAGATAAGGCTAAATCTGGTGATTATGATGCTTTGCGAAAAGTGCAGAGTGAACTCTTTGCGCGAGGTAAAAATTATTCTAAATCGCATTTAGCCTCTGAAAACGATTTTGGAGCACACCTATTCGAACAACGAGCTAAGTTGAATAACGCAATTATAAAATCACTAGAAGAGGCTGGGCGACCAGATCTAGCCTCACAATTGACTAAAGCACGCGAAGGGTGGAGAAATTTAGAGGAGACTTATCACGCTAACCCGACAATATCTAAATTGGTAGGAGAAGAGAGAGAGGTGCCATTTACCTTTGGACCATTAAGAAAGGAATCTACCTTTATTAAAAATCTTAAAAATGAACATCCGGAAATTCAGCGAAAATTAAATAATATACGACGTGCTAAGCAAGTCTCTGCGGCATTAGGTGCGCTGGGACTAAAAAAGCTATATTCTGGTAGAGAAACCCCCTATTACGATTATAATGATTGATTTTAATTCCTGATGTGTTAAAATCGGGCATTTAAAAGGGGAATAAAATGACTGATTTGTATGAATGGGCTAGCATTGTAGTTTTAATTTACCTTGCTTATGATTTTATATTTGAAAAGATTCATAATTATTCGGGAAAATTGGATGAGTAATGAAGAAAAAGTAGTGGGATATCCATTTGGCATAGATGTTAGGGTGGCTTTGCTTGAGTCTGCCGTTGATAATATCAATCAGACGTTATTACGTATTGAAACGCAACTTTCTGATATCAGAAGAGATGCTAAGTCTGATTTTCGATGGTTACTATCTATGATCATTGGCTCTACAGTTGGTATTACTGCTATAATGGCACATGGATTTCACTGGTTTTAATAGCTAAGTTAAAGGACTAATAATGCCAATTAACACGGATTTGTTAATAGCAGCACCAATGTTACAGGATTATCTGGTAGACAAGGACGGAAAACTCATGTCTGGCGGCACTATCACCATGTATCACGATAATAGCCGAACAACATTAAAAAACTGGTACTACCAAACTGGACCAGATTCAACTGGCGCATATTCTTACCCGGCATTACCTAATCCTTTAACTCTTAGCGCTGCAGGAACTATATGTGATATCAATGGTGTAGATACCATACCATTTTACTATCCTTATAGTGAATTAGATGAAACCGTAGACGATCCTTATTACGTAACTATTGTTAATTATGCTCAAACCAATCAGATAACACGTGCTAATTTCCCATTCAATAGGGAAGAAGGCGTTGTTCCTACTGCGCTTACCGATTCTTTAAATAACCTTATTGTTAATGGGGGATTTTGGCAGAATATACAGCCAAATACTTTAAATATTACACCTTTTACAAGTTTTAGTTATACTACAACTGATACGGTGGTCGCTCCTAGCCAACATGATGGCTTTCGATTGCCTGACGTAAGATTTGTCAGAACTAATACGTCTTCTTCAGATACTGCTACTTTTACACCATTTCCGTTTTCTAACTCCGCAGTAATTGATAATTTTATCGTTCCTGAATATTACCTTTCACATAATTGCACTGTTGCTGGAAGTGGCGTAACACAAAAATATTATCAATTTCCAATCTCATTGCATATTAATACACTGTCCAATGTTCCTTACACATTCTCAATACAAGCTCAAAATTCGGGAGGCACTGGCACAGGCGAAAACATTATTGAGATATTTATTTTACAAGATTTGGGAACTGGAGCTTCATCCCCTGCACCCCAATCTATTGGAACAATTACATTAAATAGCGCTTGGACAAATTATACAATCACCAATATTTTCCCGAGTGCAGTGGGTTTGTCATTAAGCAATGCCCCTGATGATGCTTTTTATTTATTAGTTGGAATGCCCACAAATTCACTTTGTACTATCAATTTCACAAATCCCAGTATTTTCTTAACCGATGGGCTAATTCCGAACAATGATTTTCAAACTTATGATCAAGTAGATACGGTAATAAATAGCCCACGAACGGGCGATCTAAGAACCAGTATTAATACTTTCAATCCTTTTGGATGGGTCCCAATGAACGACGGGACGATTGGCAATCATAGTTCCAACGGAACATCTAGGCATAACCAAGATGTTTGGAAGTTATTTAATTTAATTTGGAATCTTGGTAAAACTTATGATTCAGGTTCCAATTTCAACCCAATTGCGCAAATGTATACTAGCGGTGGTGCGGCCACAAATTACGCTGGTACAGCACTGACTGACTATAATACTAATAATGCTTTGGCATTAACAAAAGCCATGGGAAAAGTTTTGTTAGGAACTGTTCCATTAGCTAATTTATTAGCTGCGACACCTACATTGACCGGCTTTTCATCTGTAGTTACAGCTTCTAGTTCTACAGGCTTATTATGGACTACAGCCGCTGCCAATTTATTAAATTTATTTTTGGGAAATACCATAAGTTTTACAAGTACTACCAGTCTCGTGAATGTGATTTCGACGAGCATTTATTATATTATTCCTATATCGACTACTACATTTAAAATTGCGACAACTTTTGCTAATGCTTTAGCAGGAACTGCTGTAGCTTACACGGGTGCAGAAACAGGGACTGTGACAGCATATCTGCAAACAACGGGGTCTATTGAAGGTGAATATGGGCATACTCAGCTCGCCACGGAAGTTGCAGCACACATACACGGCCTAACGGGTCAAACTGGTACAGCAGTATCTGTTGTTAGCACTGGTGGCGGATCTACATTCTTAACTAATTCACCGGGTAGTAACGTGACCAATGCATCATCAGCGGGCACAGCTTTCAACGTAACACAACCTGGTGTATTCTATAATATATTTATAAAGTTATAATATGTCGACGCCATAAACATGATGTTAAATTGTGTCGATAAAAAGTAAAATCATCAACATAAGGATTTGTGATGGCTCAATCTACTCAATTAAACTTTGGTAGGGATGTACAAGGGTTTAATGCTTATGCCCCTTCTTTTCCGACTGATATCTTTACTGCAACGCTGGCAGCGTCCACAGCAGAATCTGTAACAGTTCCTGGCAATGCTCCTGTTTGGATTATGTACGTACGAGTTCAACCAAATGGATGGGCTTGGTGTTCGAGAACAACTACAGCGGCTGTTCCAGCGGGGGGCACATTAGCTTCAGCAAAATCAGAATTAATTGTAGGCACTATAGAATATAAAAGAATTGTATATGCTGCGGATGTTATAAGCTTTATTACACCAAATACTACTTGTGACATTGAAGTCGCATTCTTTATTAATACATACCCTTAGTAATTAACTTTTAGAAAAGGATTTCTAATGGCTACAGAAGAAATGTTTACATCGCTACCCACCGTAGCGACTGCTCAAATGTCAGATATTATATGTGCTGTTCAAGGGTATGTTAGTCCTACAAATCTAGGTTTGTCGGTACAAGAGAACCTACAGCAAGTATATAATCTCTTCCAATCAAATGTGATTTTATCCTACCCCGGAAATCCTAATGGTTTTGTTGCAGGAACCACTTATCAATTATGCTGGGATACAGTGGATCATATTTTATTCGTATGTACGACATCAGGCACAGCCTCTACCGCAGTTTGGACGCCCTGTATAAGTTCTGAAAGCACGTGGATAGACCAAACATCCAGCCCTGTAACTCTTGTTCCTGACAGAAAATATCTCGTAAATAATGGTGCGAGTTTAGTTACCTTCAGTTTGCCGGCGACAGCAGCATTTGGAACACAAATAGAAATTGCAGGTTTATCGTCAGGAGGTTGGACCTTAACACAAGCGGCAGGACAATCGATTAATTTTGGTTCTAAAGCCACGACCGTAGGAGTTGGGGGCAGTTTGTCTTCTTCAAATCAGAATGATTATGTGAAGTTATTATGTGTAACAGCTAACACGACATGGAATGTCATAGGTTCAATTGGAAATATAACTATTGTATAAGGATATACAAAAATGGCTACTAATAATGCAACCAACACCCCAGAACTTACCTTAAATGGTCAGACTTTCATAGGCTCATCGGGTGTAAACCCAGTGGCAGCAACATTAACGGCTGGTGTGGGTATAACAATAACAAATGGCGCAGGTAGCATTACAATTTCTGGATCTGGTAGCTCAGGGTGGGTTGATCAAACTACCGGTACGGTAACAATGACTTCCAATACTGGATATACCTCAGATGATGGCGCATCTCTTGTTACCTTCACTCTACCAACCACCTCATCGATTGGTGACTTTGTAGAAATCAATGGAAAAGGCTCAGGTCTATATACTATAGCTCAAGCATCAGGACAACAAATCCACTTTTGTAATATTGCAAGTACCTCGGGTGCAACGGGAACGGTTTCATCAACATTACAATATGACTGTATCAGATTACGTTGTATTACAGCTAATACCATATGGGTTGTAGTTAGTAGCGTTGGGAATTTTACCATAGTGTAATATTTTACAGATTAAGGATAATTTAATGGCCACTAACAATAGTATAAATGCTAATAGTACTACACCACTGCCCATTGTGGATGGGGGTACGCAGGTGACATCAGTAACAATAGCACCGGCTGCTACAGCTTTTGCTGGATGGGATGCAAATAAAAATTTATCTGCTAATAACCACCTTCAAGGCTATACCACCACTGCTACTGCTGCAGGAACTACTGTATTAACGGTCGGAAGTACTTATCAACAATTCTTTACCGGTTCTACAACACAAACTGTAACATTGCCAGTAACATCGACTTTGGTTTTGGGATTTTCATTTTTTATCGTGAATAACTCGACTGGTATAGTTACTGTGCAATCTTCTGGTGCTAATACTGTCACTGCAATGGCAGCAGGAACTGTTGCAACCTTTACCTGCATTTTAACATCGGGCACGACTGCAGCTTCTTGGAGTTCTGATTATACAGCCGCAGGTGGTTTAAAAGCTCCAACAGTGCAAAAGTTTACTTCTGGTTCTGGAACATACACTACTCCCACGGGACCTGTTCCACTTTACATTAGAGTATATGCTCAAGGCGGTGGTGGTGGTGGAGCTGGTACCGGTTCTTCTGGTATAGGTGCATCGTCTGCTGGAGGCAATACAACATTTGGAACAACATTGATTGTAGCAAATGGTGGTTCAGGAGCTTCTGCTAACGTCGGAGCTGCAGGTGGCTCTGGTTCATTAGGAGCAGCTATCGGATTTGCGCAGACAGGAATGACCGGTAACAATGGCGGAACCGCCGCTAGCTCAATCGGAGGCGGAGGCGGTGTAAGCTTTTTCCCTGGGCCAGGTAATGGCGCTGGAGGAACAGCTATAACAAATTCTGGCTCAGGAGGTGGTGGAGCAATTGGAGGAGCAGCATTTGTTGCAGGTGGTGGTGGTGGTTCCGGTGGATTTGTAGATGGAATTATAGGGAGCCCTACTACTTCTTACTCATATGCAGTGGGCGGATCGGGCGGAGGCGGCTCCGCAGGTGTTGGTGGATCGGCTGGTGGGGCTGGGGCAGCCGGTATTATTGTTGTATGGGAATATTATCAGTAAAAAAAGGATAAAAAATGTCTATAATATCTACAATAGCATCATATGAAATAACCTTAGGATTTTTCCCAGGAACCGTACTTATAGATACCAGCGATACACTATCAACTGTTATGGGTACAGGATATTTAAATGGTCAGACATTGCAACCAACTGGAGATTTATTAGCTACTCCTACATGGCAAACGAATCAAATGGCCATTGTCACTACATCTGATAAAGGTTCAGTTATTTTGTTAGTACAAATTGATGGAGAGTCTAATATTAATTTGGTAGCCCCATTCTGGCCTTCCTGATTGTAAAATGGGAGGCGACAATTGGTTAATGTTATTAAATTACTTAAGTCAGGCGAAATTTCAGAGGAATCGATACAAAAAGCAGTCATACAATGGGTAAGACTCCAACCTAAAATAAAAAAGCTTGTTCTGCACTTTCCTAATGAGGGTAAGCGTAGTGAACGCTATGGAAGAATATTGAAAGACATGGGACTAAGGCCAGGCGTGAGCGATCTCTTCATAGCGATGCAATGTAGAGGCTTTGGGGGGGCATGGATTGAATTAAAGTCTGCCAATGGTGTCGTAAGCATCCATCAAAAGGAATTCTTAGAAGATATGGACCAACAAAATTACTTTACGGCAGTTTGTAGGTCCATTGACGAAGCTATTAAAACCATTAATTGGTATTGTTTTCCTTGATTACTTTTGTGCCCATCCGTGAGACTCAAACAATCTTGTTTCTTGAGTCACTCGTTTTAGGTTACACAAATTAACCCATTAATGGAGAATTAGAAACTACTCCTATTGGAATTATCGTGAACTTCTATCGAAGGTTCAGGTGATGAAGGATTCCTGCCCTTAGAAAAAAAGGAATTAAAACCCTTAGGCACAGACGTTATCTTACTTCTACAAAAAGAAGTTATTAATTCCCAAAGCTGATAGATTTTATTTCTTAAATCCTCATTTTCTGCCTTCAACTCAGCAACTTGCGCTTTTAATTGTCTCATTTCAGATCCGTGTTCATTATCTTTAATAAGAGAAGGCGCTGGCTGTTCAGTAGGTTTAGCGAGATATGATTCAGTATCCTTTATAAGCGCATCCATTCTTTTATTAAACTCCCTTTGAGTTTCCTCACGATATCTTTGAGTTTCCTCCTGATATCTTTCAGCTTCCTCATGATATCTTTGAGCTTTCTCATGATTTTTTCTTATTTGTTCTTCGAGGTCCGAGAACATTTTAAGATATTTCTCATGTTGCCTTTCTTCTCGAAGTTGTACAAGCCGTACATATTGATCATATGTCATTACGGGTTTAGGTGGTTCGATATCATTTTCTTTAGAATCATTCTCTATAGGCATTTTTAATTCCTTTAATTAACTTGTAAAACCTTTTTCCATATTGATTTTATCTCTTAACTCAGTAGCTACTTGAGTTGTTTCACTTACACTACCGAACCATGAAAACCATCCGCCGCAAAGTCTAGGTTTTCTTACTTCAGGCCTTAAGAATAGTTCAACATCATTCACTGACTCTCTTAATCTTTCATCGTCTGTAGAAGATTTTACGCTTTTTGCATAAGCTTCCAATACGGCATGTCTTTCATACGTTGAGCCTTTTTTAAGTTTATCTTCAACAGCACCACCTAGTTTTGCATAAGCAGGATTGACATAACCGGCTTTTAATCGCGTATTTTCTTCAGTTACAGTTCGTAATTTAGCTTTCAAATCAGAGTTTTCTTCTTTTAACGATTGAATAACATTTTCATATTTTGCAAATCTTGCAGCATTTTCTTGCCTTTCCTGGGCTGCCTTCTCTCTCTCCTTTTCGGCTTTAGCGTCACTTTCTTGTCTAGCCTGTTCTGCTTCAGCTTTATTTCGTTCAATAGTCTCCTGCATCTTAGCAAGGATGCCCATAAAATGTGCGTCACGCTGAGTTTTTGCGTCTGTTGCTAGAGGTTTAACGAAACGCCCAGGAACTAACATTTGAACAGTTAATGGAGTGTAAAAGACTGGATCCGTTCCTTTCTGCTCAATCCATTCTTCAATATCAACTCGATCATATATATGACCAGCACCGGGGGTTAGTACGGGTTCTGCCATGTCTTCAACTCTTTTAAGTGCTATCGGATCTTCATAAACAGCCTCATCAGCGTCTACTGCCGCAGCCCTATTAGGTTCTAATTTTGCTTCCATTTTATATTTGCCTCATTGTGTTAAAACGGAAGGCAGAATATCAAAAATAATCACGTTTTTCAATCAATGTGATTAAAAAATCATTATCGTGTTGATTTTAAATTATTTTTATCAAGTAAAATTAGCAATACATCTGAGGTAGATCTAAAACCAGCATTTGGGAAGTAAGTCCAAACATCTAAAAATCCAATGTTGTTGACATATTCTGTGTGTTGGAAATGATAAGAGATGTAATCGGCACATTTTTTTTGTGCGTATTTTTAAACCACAATTATAACATTCGTATTTGCTCATTTGTTGTATCCGTCCTTGAGATATGTTTAAAAAGTAAATCTGAGATTGTTTTATGTGAATGTTCTAAGCGATCCAGTCTATAGAGTAAATCTATATAACGCTCGTTTAAACAGAAGAAAATATAAATTACAAGAAAAAATAATGCGATAGTAGCTATCCCTAACAATAAATGCATAGTCTTACCTCAGGTGATTTTTAAAACGGTATCATATCATCTTCAAAGTCATCTTTTTGAAGTTCTTTTTTCTTATGATCAGATTCTGCAGTTTTCTTTTTTCCGCTAGGGATAAATTTAATTTCAGTGCCTGTTATGGAATATGCCCATTGTCCTTGTTTTTCACCTTGGGTTATTTGTTTATTATTTATTTCGCCCTCTATATAAACTAATTCTCCTACATGCGCATATTTTATAACTATTTCCGCTACTTTGTTAAAAAAGTTTACATTATGCCAAACGGTAATTTCTTGTGGGTCGCCTTTAGAATCCTTGTATTTTCTTGATGTGGCAACGTATAAGGTTGCCATCATGCTACCATTTTTTAATTCTTTGTGATCTTTTTTCCCGATACGTGCTAAAAGGGTAGCTTTATTAATCATCAAATTTTCTCCAACTGAAATATAAAATTCCTAGCGTTTGCATCGGATAATTCTTCTAAATTTGAAATCCCATAAAGTTCAAAGGCTTTATATAGTCTATCCTGAGTCAATTGCTTTTCATTTATCAATGATGAGATTATATCTATCTGTTCATCGCTAGCTGGAATATCTGGATTTCCTGGTTCAAATGATTTTGACTCTACTACTTCTCCGGTTTCCATGTCTACTACATTTTCATTTAGTAGATTATTAAGCTTGTCTGTCTGTGTTTCCCCAATGATACGTAAGTTGCGTTTCTCCTCCTGTGGCATTTCAGCGTCTGAATAAGTACCTCCAAGCAGGTCTTGAAAACATGCTCGTAAGCACTGGCTTTCAGCAACTTTCTTTATCATGGTTGCAGGCTTGCCTGTGCTGTTATTCCAAAGGCTTTTGCCTGTAGAGTATTCTCTTAACTCTGCGAATACATATATGGGCCGCGATGATTTATGGCGTTTAGCAACGCAATAGGCACCCACTAATGAACCTCTATTGGTGAGCGTATAGGAATGCCTTACTTCACCATTATGAACCTCAAATACATCATTTTCATATACCGCATCGCATTGGTGATAATCATACTCACTATGCGCTTGAGCGGCCTTCCTGTAGCCGTCACGTCCTATGAATACCTGTGCTGGTGCGCTGTCCTGATATTTAACGCACCAAATTTCTCGGGTAAATGGATTTAGATTTGCAGCTTTACCAAGTCCTACGAAAAACTGGAATTCCATTTCTGTGAGTTTGGGTGCAAACAGTTTCCGAATCTCATTAAGCTTTGATGCGTCTTCCCACATAGTCATGCTGTTATTTAATTGCGCTAATGCTGTACTCATATTAATTTACCCCTTTAATCAAAAATGCTCTAGAGCCACGCTTGTTAGCTTTCCAGCTCACGATAGGCGTTCCTTCTGCATTTACTAAACATTCTGCATCTTTCATAAATTGCATAATATTAAATTTATATTTTTCTTCTATCTCACTGAGTTTTTTAATTTCTAGTTTTGTATTGGTAAGCGTGATTAATTGTTCTTCGACCTCAGGCTTGATAGTCACGGTCTTTTCTGGATCGTGCTTAGGGTACATGAGTTTTAAATCAACTTGATTAATTGGTTTAGGCGGCGTTCTAGTCTGCACACAATTCCAAAATTCCTTGGCTGCATCTATAAGCTTTGATTCAAGTTCATAATTGCGTGTATATTTGAATTCACGATAATCATTACCACCAATTAAGACTGCAATATATGCGTAGTCAGCATTGAGCACGGCGCAATAATGAGCAACTTGAACCAGATATGGCATGGGTATGGTGTCAGAGCCATCTTCACCCCATTGGTGAGCCATGAACCCTGCGGAACATTTAACCTCAAGAATAGCATTCCAAGCAGGAATAAACCCGTCAACATTACCACGTAGATAATCATGGAAAGGATGAACTCCTGTATCAGGAGTTTCAACCACAACATTATTTCTTTTTTGAAATTCTTCACGGATAACATTTTCAAGTTGATGGCCCCAATATTGATAAGGCGTCATTTCTGGTTCTTCTTGTATTTGGCCAGTTTTCTCTAAATACAATTGATAAGGCGTTTTATAGCTAGAAAGCCCAAGAATGATAGGCATATCAGAACCACCAATACCTTTCATACGTTCAATACGTTGTTGCTCTGTAATCATATTTGCTTCTCCAAAAATTCATATCTGCTTAAAAAATGTAAATTCCATTTACACATAATTTCATCCTTATAAGCTGTTACGCTTGACTGATTATTACAGTTAATTTATACTTTGTCAATAATTCGTTATTTTATTTTAAGAGGTAACCATGAAATTTAGTGAAGTTATGATTTATTTTGATTATAAAATGGTTAATATAGCAAGGGCTCTTAATATGAAACCCCAAAGTGTCACCCCATGGCATAAGAAGAATAAAATCCCCTATCCGAGGCAGTGTGAGATTGAGATATTAACCAAAGGCGAATTGAAGGCAGACAAGGATGATTAATGGGTAATTACTTCAAAAGGATTCGTAATAATTTCATTATTTGGTTTTTCTCTGGTCACGGCTTTAGATATTTAGGCGCATTTATAGTTTACAATGTTCTTAGAAATTATTTTGGGTTAAATTTTTCTTTCTCAGAGTCGATGCTAATAGGAATTGGCTTGGCTCTTATGACTAGATGATTTTTTAAGGCAAAAGGATTTGTATATGACGCTTAAGAAAAATTCAGGATTGATAATAAATCTAAATCACGAAAAACTCTCAAACATTATCCGCGGCCATCTCTGCATCTATTTCAACAAAACATTAAATGCTGATGATATTGACACCCTCACCAAGCATTTAATTGATTCTATTGATGATTTTATGAACACAGACAAAGACAATCTGATTTTATGAACACAGACGAAGACAATCTATTGTGTGATCTGGGCAAACCCTAAAATAAGGGTTATTATATTTAGGAAGTTTTAGAGGCTTCCTGCCTCAAGACTTTTTAGTATTAGCGTTTGAATACGTATTCCTGCCAGGGGTTCTATTCAAACTAATTAAACCACGCGAAAGACAAAAAGTTTTGGCTTCGAGCTTTAGTCTACGGCTACACATCCATTCGCGTTTGTGCCATAAACTAGGTGCATTATACATCATGAACACAAATAATAAAAACAATAGTTCATCTCAAACAAAAAAAATTCATAATCCCAAAGCAAATCTTCCTGCAGTTTATATACCTTGTTGGCTAATCCAAGTTCCTGTCAAACAATTATCACACGCTGCAAAAATAGTTTATGGCCGTTTAACACAGTGGTGTGATGAGTCAGGGACTTGTTTTCGTTCCACACCACAATTGGCCGAAGAATTAGGTATGTGTGAAACCAGCGTTAAAAATGTTCTGAGAGAATTACGAGAGATAGATTTAATCGGAACTTTTCACCCTCAAGCCGGTGGGGTTAATCATTTCGAATTTTATGATCACCCTTTGATGCATGAGCCAATTAATAAAAACTTAGTGTATAAAAATGAGTCAAACGACCCTCCAGAAGACCCCCGGCACGATCATGCCCGACCCCCGGCACGATCATGCCCGACCCCCAGGCACGATCATGCCCGCATAAATAAGAAAGAAATAAAAAGAAATATAAATAATATAAGCACAAATGATTCAGAAGTTCAGGATGAAGAAAAAAACAAGACAGAAGTGTTCGGAATTCAAGCACTTATCAGGGATAATCCTCATGAAATACCAAAACAACTTTTAAAGGATTGGGTGCATGTAAGAAAAATTAAACGTGCTGCAATAACCAATACAGCATGGCAACAATTAAATAAAAAATTACAGATAATTCAAGAAACTAAAGGCGTAAGCCCCTTAGATGCTTTTACTAGGATGGTCACAAGCGCATGGTTATCTATTGACCCTGATTGGTTTGGTAAAAATAAAATAAATAATGACGACACAAGCTGGGGGAAAGATTTTTATGTAACTAACGAATTGGGGATTTAAATGGATAGGATGTCCGATATTGTAAGTAGCTCACAGTTTTTAGCTCAAAGAGATAGTAAAGAGATAGAAAGGGATCTAGATCCTATGAGCGTCTTGGTTGTAAATCGCTTATTTAATTTCTTTGAGGCTATTTGCCCTGGATTTGAAAAACAATACGCAGGGAATGAAAAGAAACTTAAAACGCAAAAAATACACTTTACTCGTGCTTTCATGGATGAGTCGATTAATGACATTAAACAAATTGAATTTGGGATAAAAAGATGTAGACGAGAAAGCCCAATAAATACGCCAACTATTGGCCAATTTTTAGATTGGTGTAAGCCAACAGTTGATGATTTAGGGCTATTATGTAAGGAAAAAGCGTTTGATCTTAGTTCACAATTTATGCGTGAAGGTAATATTCCTGATTTATCTGAAGATCAAAATTTATTGATGAAACATGTTATTGGGGAGTGCGGTACATTTTTTCTAAAGACAAACTCTATTGACAAAGCACAACCTGTTTTCTATAGAAACTATGAAATTGCTATACGAGATTTTATATCTGGCAAATTGAAAGCTATTCCTAAAGGACTGGAAGATAGAACATCAGACACGCAAGAAACAAAAAAGAAAAACGTTATTGCAAAAAAATTCGATCACCTCAGCGGTTATGAACAATGTATGCCAGAGATAAGACGCATTTTAGGGATGAATCCAGATGGAACTGTTAACAAATAATAATTGCCTAGAAATAATCAGGAGATTATCAAAAAAATACTGCATTAAACCAAACGCAATAACCGAGAAATTACTCTCGGAGGAGGACAAAGAAGATATGCGTAACGGTAATCTCTCCATAGAAGCTCTGGAAGCTCATATAAAAGTTTGGGTAGCTAATGGGATGCCTAATTATAGAAATCCCAATAGCGATGGTTTATGGAGGTTTTAGAGGGGTAAAATTGTCATGCTCCAAGATATGTTTCAATATCCGAAAGAACTAAGAGTGGGTTTGCATTTCTAAAACGCTTAATTTTACGTTTTTTTATGATGCTAATTGCAAGTTCATTATCGATGTTGGTAACATTGATCGATAAATTACGCTTACCTATCAGCCTTCTGAGTTCTGGTATAATACTAGCCACGTCCATTATGATATCTCCAATTTTTCATTCCATTCACAACATTATCAGAATTTCCTGTAAAAAGCTTATTTATGCCACGGTGAAAAAATTCCTCTATGTCTATCATGAGCTCAGAGATAGGTTCATCGTTGTATCCCTGTGCCAAGTATGATGCTTGCTCGATGTAACACTCCAATTTCCCTAAAAAAAACATTAATTCCTGGTCCTTACTCATCATAAAAATCCTCATATTCCTCATAAAAAGAATCACATTCGTCACAAAAACATATCGGAGAATGATTCTCGCTCTCATCACCGTGTATATCGTCAAAAATGTACATGTTAATTACCTCCGTGTATTAAATCCGTTGCTTGTAAAATCCGTTTACAATTGTCTCTGAGTTGCTCTATTTCATATTGACTCATTGTACGAAAATGTTTCTCATCATAATTTTCTGCGCAAAAATCATAATCCCAATAATCAACGCCATCGCCTGCAAAATAGCAACTGAACTTAAAATCTGTGTCAGTTAAATCTGCAAAATCTAATTTACTCATTCTAGTCTCCGTATATGCTTGAAAGTTATCTTTATGCTTAAATTTGATTATTTATATCGATTAAAAAATTCTTCTATTTCTTGTTCGGTTAAATCCTCCAGTTGATTAAGGTAATCTATTAATGCTTCTTCTTTTGTGGCACCGGTTCCTTGCGGTGAAATAGCATAAAATCCAATTTCGGAATCCCAGTCACAATCGTAGGAATCATCTGTTACTGTCCAATCTGAATCATAAGGATTCATTTGCGAAAAAATTAATTTTATATTTTCAAGTTTTGCTTTTGTCATTGTTACCCCCAGTAAAGGCAGCCTATGCTGCCTCTTTATCAAATTCTTCCATTGTAATTTCTTCATATCCCATTTTGCTTATTACCTTATTTAGGCATTTAATTGTTACTAATTTGTCTGCAGGAGAGCTATAACCGATTAAATCGCCATTTTCTTTTGTTATTCTGTAAGAAAATGTGAAATCTTTTATTACAGTTCTTATTTGTATGTTAATCATTTTTAATTCCTCATTTGTTAAAATCTAAGAGTATAATATCAGTCTAAACTTATAATGTCAACTATTTTTGATAAAATATGCAATTAGTTGCTTAATCAATTATTTATGGTATTATTGTTACAAGCTAATAAGTCAAGGATGGCTAATGTTGTGTTATAGATGTGGTGGAACTGGTAAATATTTAGGTAATGGTATGATGATGTCGGATTGTAGAATCTGTGATGATGACGGACAAATAAAGGCCTTAAAACAGGACTCAGCTCATGTTAAGATTGACAGACGTTCGCAATCGTATAAAGATTCTATCAAAGAGATTATGCAGCTCAATCCTGATATTAGCAGGGCAGAGGCTGTTGCGATGTTTGATGAAGCTTATGACAAAGTTTGAGGTCGATTATGCCTAAAAAAAAAGATTACAATGACTATCCCGGCAAAGGAAGGCCGACTCTCTATACCCCAGAGTTAGCGGATGAAATTTGTGAGGCAATTGCGAGCAATAAAGAAGGATTAACTTCACTATGTAATGCAAGAGCTCATTGGCCTCATCCTTCAAATATCTTCATTTGGCTTAGAAGATACTCAGATTTTCGCGAGAAATACGCTCAAGCTAAGGCCGAACAGGTCGAAGTTAGTATAAATTACATGCAAGAAATGATGGAAGAGCCACATCTTTTTGTTGATGATAATGGTAACAAAAGAGTCGATGTTCCAATGCTCAGAGTTAAGATAGATGCAATCAAGTGGAAAGCTTCGAAATTACAAGCTAAAAAATATGGTGACAATAAACAAGATGAGATAAAAACTGATTTACTTGATGAATCTTTAAAACGAAAACATGAGCTTGATGAGAAAAATAGGAAAGAATTTTAAATGAGTGACGAAAAAGAAATATTTTGTTGCCATACTGCATTGGCCGTAGGTGATGAATTCTTCTGTGCGAAGCAGGATATGAAAGAAGAAGATTTATTACCAGTAATTTATTCGCTAGCAAGAGAATGTGATGGGATGATTAAAGAACCTGGAATTTATAAATTTAAATTAGAAATTGTTAAGATAAAATAGGACAAAATTATAATGAGAGAATCTAGTGCAATAGATTTTGAATTAGATATTCAGCCTTATCCATTTAATAATGGTTGTAAAGAAGAATAGGAAGGAATTCTAATCTTGAGAAAAGTATTACTAGAAAATCCTGATTTACAAAAAATAATTCATTCATGTGATAATTTAACTTTTATACTGGCTCATGAAGAATGCTTAACAACAAGACAGGCGATGAGCCTTAAATTAAGGCATGCGCATGTTCACGGAAAACGACATACTTATAAAAGCATAGGTGAAATAATAAAATATGGTGATTCAAGACCTATAGATAGAGCTATTTCTGGCAATAGAGCTTGGCAAATTTATATTAAAGCAATATTAAAAATTTATGATAATCTTACTCCCTGGTTTTATGTATTTGATGAATCTTTGTTAATATAAACATCTCATCTACCATGACGTAGAAGGAGTATTCAGGGCCGTTATGGCGTCCCCAGTTGAAGGTGCTTACCTCACCTTTCTTAGCGCAAGAGAGATTAGGACTTTCTTAAACTCAGGGTAATGACAGCCGGAAAGACGGCATTAATTTATTCAAGGATTAATTTATGATCGCAGAAATGGAAATAAAAACTCAATGTCCTTCAGGATATTCCGTTACTTACAAAATTTGGGAAGTTGTTCGAGAGGAGTATGATGAGAGGGAATTTGTTGAAAAATGCCGGTTAGCCCTGGATGATTGTCTTAGAGTATCAGGAATTAATAAAAGAAATATTTAATTTTGAATGTTCGCGTTAGTAAAATATCTCATCTACCCAAGGTAGAAAGAGTTGAGCAACGGTTATGCCCGCGCTTTTTTATTATGACAAGTGAGACAGAAAACGTAGATAATACTTTTAAGCCCAGAGCTATATTCTGGGAAGTCGGAGACCTGGGCATGAGTAGCCGTGGAAACTTCCCCTAAGCTGAAATGCTTACACTTGTCACCAATTTGGAATTTGAATGAATTCATCAAATGATTGCGTAGTAGTCATGTGTCCACCATATCCTGAATACCAGGAAGCACCAGAGGACCATTCTCATTCTGAATTATTTGACTGTCCTAAATGCAATTCCCAAATGTGGTTATCAGAAAAGAAAAAAGGCGTTCTAATGTTTTCATCCTGCCTAAATAAAGAAATAATATTGGGTTGTTACAACTGCGTAAAAAGATTACTTGAGGAGCCATCCTTGTCTACGGCTGAAATATTAAAGGTAGATATATAGTGAATGACTTCACAAAAGAAGAGTTATTAATTATCTTATTAGACATTGAATCATTTAATCCGAATCCTACCGCCAAAATGCAGGTTATTATTAATAAAGTAAAATCTATGATTGATCATTATTGCGAGAATAAACAACAATTATAATTAACCCCTATTTTAACTTTTATAAGGAGATTTCACGACAAAAAGGTAAAACCTAATGAACAAACGAGAAGCGGCTATAATAAGCGCATATACTGGCTTAAGCTTTGGAGTAGATTTATTTGTAAGCTTTCAGAAATATGTAGAGGAAAAATTCGAACGCGGGATTTGGCCGCATGAAATGACCGATGAAAAGTTTTGGATGCGACTTAAAGCGTTATCGAAACAGGATTTTATGGACTTGATTAAAGAAGCTGCAGAAGGATAGCTAAATAATGGTTTATAATCTGGAGGAAATTCAATACTTGCTTAAATACTTTAGTATGGAACCAGATTTTATAGAAATAATAGACGGAAAATATTATTTCGACTTAACTCATGTTTGTAAAGGGGATGATGCGCAAACTGAAAATTGTGATTAGAAATCATGTATATTTTAAATGAAGATAAAACCTATAGGAAAGCAGTTGATACTCATGAGTTCGAAGCGCAGTTTAATACAATGAATAGACAAATAGCAGATACAAAATTGCCAAACAAACGTATATCGACTACTTGGTTAGGCGTTGATCATAACTATTACAAAGTAGGTGGTGGGGTCGTCTTGATTTTTGAAACGATGGTTCTTGATAGCGAAGGGAAATCGGAATGCCAACAATTGTATTCTTCGTGGGAAGATGCCATTAAGGGACATGAAATGGCAGTCCATAGGATTTGCATAGAACAAATAAAATAAATATTAAATAATCTCTGTATATATAGAAAAGGAAATTTGGTAAAAAATTATTCTCCGTTAGCTCAGCGGTAGAGCAGCAGACTGTTAATCTGTTGGTCCCTAGTTCGATCCTAGGACGGAGAGCCAAATATTATAGGACATGACATGGATGAATGGATTAGTGTTAAAGATGCACTCCCTGAAAAACTGGAAAAAGTACTATTCTTTTGGATTTTAAAAAACAGCGCAGGGAGAAGTGTAAAAAATATTGCCATGGGATTTTTATCCAATGAAGGATGGCATATAACGTTGCCGTGTATATCATGCTGCCTTAAGGATGAATATTGTTCTGTTAGCCATTGGATGGAATTGCCTCAATTTCCAAAGCAAGATGAGAAATTGGAAATGGATAAGCGAACCAAAGAGTTTGCTAAGCGATTTATTGATGGAAACAAAGGTTTACTTAAGAGATTAGCTGATCGATGAAACCATTATTATTCCGCTTTATAGAAGGTAGTTTGAAAGAATCTATGGCGACAGTTATTACTGTTAGTGATGAAAACTTTTTAATAAATCATATAAAAAATACTTGGAATTTACCTCAATGAATGCTGAAAATAAATTACGACTACTTAAAGAATACACTGAGGTGCAAGCTTACGATAATGGACTATGGTTTGCTGCAACTTGTATAACAGAAGACTTCGTTCAAAGGGAGCTTAGAAAGACAGCTTGGCTAATTGAAGAGGCAACAGAAGCAGAAATAGAAGCAGAAATAAAAAAATATAAATTATTTGGGGATTTATGATTAAGGACGACGCCAAGGATGAACTTGCATCACAATTACGCTCTAGTCTATTAGACTTCACCGAGTTCTTTTACCCATTACTCACAGGACGAAAATTTATTGTATCTCACCCAATTGGTCGTGAGTCCCATCATATAACAATATGCCGGGCACTGAGTGAAGCTGCACGTCTTGAGATTCCGGACCATAGGCTTTTGGTTAACATTAGCCCAGGTTCCGGTAAATCGACGCTATTAGCCATGTGGGTTGCGTGGACCATGGCTAAATGGCCTGATTCCAGATTCTTGTATATTTCCTATGGTAAGATTCTGGCATCTAAACACACGGAAACTATAAAACGTATTATGCAATTGGCACATTATGTTTATTTGTTCGATGTAAGAATAAGGCATGATTCAAAAGCCAAAGAATATTTTCAAACAACAATTGGCGGAGCAGTCGCCGCTTTTGGGTCTTCAGGGCCAGTCACAGGAATGGACGCCGGGCTTCCAGGTCTTGATAGATTTTCGGGCGCGGTGATTATTGATGATGCGCACAAGCCCGATGAAGTACATTCAGATACAATAAGACAATCAGTCATAGAAAATTAT
>Ga0210388_10000408_pt1 | contig 35721 bp, 24 predicted proteins | sample IncBWC19OmetaG_FD_155485 | JGI IMG/M metagenome (GOLD analysis project Ga0210388, IMG submission 155485) | Forest soil microbial communities from Barre Woods Harvard Forest LTER site, Petersham, Massachusetts, United States - Inc-BW-C-19-O ...
AATGGGTTAGAAGATATCTGGTTTTATGAAGTGGTAACCTGGGCGGAACTGAAGATTTTGGAGGAGTTTTAGGAACCGCGCGGCAGAGGCGCATGACTTGCGGGAGCACGGACAGGGTCCGTGTCCCAATCGACACATCAACTATAACACATTGGTACTGATTGTCAAGTATAAAATATAAGTTATTTGTTTGGTGCAAGTTGTAGGTAGCGAGTAGAAGGGCCAGTGTAAGAGTGAGTGGAATGCCAGACCGTTTGGAAGAAACTATAAACGACAAGCCACCCGAGACTTAGGAAACTGCCGCCCGGCCCCACGTATAAGAACGATACATTGGGCACGCGGCCACCCGCCCGTCCCGAAGGAACCGACAACGTCATCCAATCAGCCCGTGATTGTGTTAGAGCAGCTTGTACCTTAGGAGAAAATACAGGACAACGAACCCGCCCGCGATTCCAATCCACATTTTTCCAAGAAAGGCTATAGTGTCGCGGTCAAAGGTGTCGGGTCTGGTGATCCGGCCCCACAAAATGGATGACACGAACCCTATGACCCCCGTCGTTGGCAGTATTATTAGCACTTGGACGTCATTGCTCAAGGTTATCCTCAATTGTGAATGACGCAGTTCGTGAACGATCCGGCTGGTGGCTCGGCCTTGGAAAACTATTATTTGCGGACATCAGAATCGTCGAGAGAATATCACTGTGGCACTTCTTGGAAAAGTACAGAGAAGCGAAGGGGCACCCTCCGTGTTGCTTTGATTTTTGAGTGACCAAGGGATCCCGTTTGGTGATGGGTCCCCGGGCAACTACTGCAGCGTAAGCGTTACATTCATCGTGTGAGTCAAATTGCCTGTGCTTCCTTGAATGGAAAATATAACTGGCCCCGTAAAAACGATATCGAACGGAGTGGAGGTTTGCGAAGGAAGGTTCATCGCATCGCCGCTATATTGTGCGGTGCAGCCGACAGTTCCCACCTTAAAAGCAGCAGGCACTGCCCAGGTGACCTGACCGTTCACAACGGGAAGTGGCTCACTATTAAGCCCACCCGAAACCACAAAAATAGTGACCGTACCTCCGATCGGTTTTGAAGAAGTTACCGTAGCGGTAACCGTAATTGGCCCGCTATTCGATTTTGGACTCGCCGATGATAGAGATATAGAAGTTGGAACAGCGCTGCTCCCGCCACCACCTCCACCTCCAACGATTCCCCCGCCTCCACCACCACACCCTAGAATAAGTATTTCCAAACACAATCCAGTCGCCAGGACTACTGGCCCCAAGCTGCGGCCCTTACGAGAAGCAATTGGAAAGAGAAGGGCAAGAATTCCTCCGACGCTCAATGAGAGCCACAGATACTTATTTGCCGAAAAAGAAAATGGATATAGATATCCTTCCTTCTTTGCTTGGGCCATAGCTACGGATGGGGCGGTTCCAGACGGTCCGATGCTTGTTAAAGTCAAAGTTACCGGAACGGCTGATCCATTCAAGCTCACCGGTGATGGATTCAGCGTTAATGTGGCTCCTGATATAGAAAAGTTAGAAGTACTGAGGGCGACTTGGCTCGGCGCGCTTGAAACAGGAGCAACGTTGAATGTGACTGACGCCGGCTGTCCCGCAGTTGCAGTGAAGGCGAGTGAGTTCGGCAACGTGAAATCGGGGACATTCACGTTGATAAGGGTTCCTTGGGTACCGACCCCTTCATAGTTTTGATCTCCTGAATAGGTGACGAATATGGATTCGGTTCCTTGAGGGACGGTTGTCGCAGTTGCCGTTAGGATTTGGTTCCCGTTCGCGTCGACGCCTGGAGTGCCGGTTACGGGACCTGGGATAAGCGTGATAGAGCCATTAAAAGTGAATTGCCCGGACATGGCAGGACTCTTGTTACCGCTCGTAGCAGTCGCCGTTATCGTAATGGTTTGTCCAATGTTGATTGCCGTGGCCGACACGGATTGCGTGAGGCCGGGTTGGTACACGATGTCCAGGTTCGACGGCTGCGAAGTGATTCCAGAATAGCTCGTGTCTCCGCTGTATTGAGCTGTTATTGGATGAACACCACTCGTTGTGAATTTCGTATTGAGAATTCCGCTGATGACCGCTGGAGCGCCAAAAGAGCCCGGGCCTGCGCTGATCGTTACCGTTCCCGGGATGAGGGTAGTCCCGTCGAAAAAGCTTATGCTTCCCGTGGGCGCGATACTATTTTGTATATTAGCCCTAATATCGGCCTCTATCGTTATAGGCGAATTGACGAGTGGTTGGCCGGACGGGAAATATGGCCCCGAAATCTGAACCGACGCGGGCGTGACAGTGAAGGGGTCTGTGGCCGATGTGCTGCTGGCATAGCTTGTGTCGCCGCTGTAGGCAGCAACGAGCGAGTAAATTCCGCCTGGAAGAGTTGGCGCGATATCTCGCGTGTAACCTCCAGTGTTCAGCGTAAACACACCGCCATCTATCTGCGAACCATTCGCTGTCAGTGAGACCGTCCCCGTTGGACAAGTGAGAAGATTTTCGTTGAGACACGTCGGGCTCGGTGGGCCTGTCGGGCTGGGCATTCCATTCTGATCCGTGACGTACATGCGGATGACATAGGAAGATCCGTACGCTGCCGAACTTGCGTTTCCGTTCAGCTGATTTCCGCTCGAATCAAATGTCGGCACGACGATAAAGGTGTGGCTGCCTCCTTTCCCAACAGTTACCTGCACGGGTGTCGAATCGCTCGGTGCATTCGTGCCGTCCCCTGCATAGTGCGCCGACACGCTGTACGTGCCACCGGGCAAGCTCTGTGTTTTTGCGCCGGTGATCGCGCCACTGGCGAGTGTGAAGTGATCAAGCCCTTGTGTTGCTCCTCCCGAGAGGGTTGCAATCAGCGACACGTCCCCTGCGGGAACCCCCGTTCCACTATTTGGTTTCACAGTAATTCCAACGGTCACATTTTCGCTGGTGCCATGGGTGATTCCGGTGGTCGGCGAAAGCGTCAGGGTCGTGGTTGTGGGAATGGTCGAGACGCTGGCCCAGCTCGTCGTCAGGTTGTTCACATTGAGTGTTCCCAACCCCGTGGTCATGTCATAGTCTGCAGTGGCTGTCCACGCCTCCGTCGTTGTATGGCTCGGCTCCACGAGCACACCATTGTTAGCAGGAAGAGCCGAGCTGCAGTTCAGCGTTCCTCCCTTGCAAGGCACGCTATTTGTTCCGACGCCGGGCAGACCAGTAGGCAAAGAAGAATTGCCCTTCGAAACGTCATTAAAAATACAGCCCGAGGCCTCCGTCTTGCCGGAAGTACAACTCGCGCCTACTTTGTTCGCCAAGGCATAGAGAACAAAATTCGCGTTACCCTGGCGATTAGTGCCTCCGTGGGCCGCCTCGTACTGGTTCACGAGCGCCATAATTCCCGCAAAGGAAGGGGCCGATGCCGACGTGCCGCCCACGATGCCAAAATCAAGGATTCCCGCCGAAGCGTTACTCAGATCGCATTCTGCTGACTCGGAGATAGTTTCATCGCTCTGGCAATACACGTATCCTGTCCCATCAAATCCCGGACTTGCGAAGAGGGAAATATCGGGCTGGTCTCGGTGGCTGTCGTTAGGCATGCCCGCGACGCCCATTTGCCATTTTGGTTTTGCGTAAATAGTGCTTGGCCCGCCGCTACCCGCCACGATGCTGAGGGAGCCGTTTGAGCTATTCCAAAACGTCGCCCAGGTGTTGACCTCGTCAAAATCCGTCCCGCCTACAGAAACATTAAAAGGTGTCGACGCCAATCCACTTACAGCGAGCCCCAATGTCGCTACCGACTCCGAATTGAAATCGTCGCATCCTGCTGATCCGCCATCGCCCGCGGACAGAATCACCGTGATCCCTTGCGCTGCCGCTTGCTCCCACAGTTTGTTGTAAAAGGCATTTCCGGCGGTTCCCAAGCTCTGTTCGCACTGTCCGTAGCTCTCGCTCATAGCCCCAGCCAGATTTTGCTCTACGATATAAAGCGCCGAGAGATCGATCCCTGCCGATGCTGGCGTTGAAGCGGAAACGATAAACTTCACTGTTGCTCCCGGTGCCACTGCACCGGACCATTCCACGTCTAGATCGGCCTCTCCCTCTTCGTCCGTAGAAGTAATTCCTGGATCTTCTCCATTCAGAATTACATTCGTCGCGTCGAAATTTGCCGGCAAGCTGAACATTTGCCGAAACTGCTGCACGTCTCGAATGTTGATGTTGGTCTCGCCAACGACGGCAATGGTTTGTCCCGTCCCGTCGTTTCCCGCGGCGATGAGAGGCTTTGAGTTGTAAATCGTTGCGAAATCCCCCGGTCCCATCCCATAGAATGTCGTTCCGGTGTAGGGATCGGGAAACGTAAAGAGCGGTTGCAACCCCGGTTTGCCGATAGTGCGGCGAAACTGCCCCAGGATTCGAGCGTAGGACTTCCGTGGGAAATTATTTAGCGAGACTGGTCCCGCAACTACTGGCGCAAGCGCTGCTGGAATTTGCGGGTCGGTGGCGTTGGCCATGTGCGCTTCGCCATTCACCATGTACTTGTGAATCGTCGTGTGAAACGCGCTGCGCACCTGCGCGGCATTTCCTGAAAACTCGATCACCGTCCGGCCGGCGGTCACGTTGGTGATCTGAAAGCCGTGGGACTGCAACCAGTTCGTCACCGTTTGAATGTCGGCATCCGCCGGTCCAAATTGCTGGCCAAACTGCGCTGGTGTTAGCCACGCATGATAATTTGCCGAGGATTTATTTTGCTGGTCATCGAGCAGCTTTTGCAGCGCAGCCTCTTGATCCGCGCCGCGTTGCAAAAGAAGCAGCATGCGGTGCAAAGGCTGGCCATCGCTTACCGCGCCCTGATCAAATTCTCCGCGAGCGAGCGGGTGCACGTTTCCTCTAAGCACCGTGAGATTAGTTTCGTCCACAGCTTGCGTGATACGAGCAGGGGCGCTTAACGTCTGCGCAACCGCAGGCGAACACGGCAAAAACAAAATGCATGTTAAGAGAAAAAGGCTGGAACGCAACTTTGCATTCTCGATTTTCATGGTCGGCCCCTGCAGCAGCTGAGATTCCCATCCGAGCTTCTGTAGGACGCCTCTGGACCCGGGACAAGAGGCCAGCAAGCTGGCGTAGTGCCTCGCAACGGAGCTATCCCAAGTCTCAGGAGCTCAGTCGGAGGCAAATCCACCACAGAAAGTGGCGGCATACTAGCACAAGAAGCCGTAACCCACTAGGTACTTGGCGCAGACAAGAACTCCGCTGGATATTCGTTGCAGATCCGTCCTTTTTGCATTTCGGCGCATCTACAAGCGAGAGTCATTTTGCAGTGGAGCGTATTTGGCAGCAGGCCGCGGAAACTATTTTTGACCGCCCGGCGGCTGGAAGGAAAGGCTTGCAGATAAAGGGAATTCTGGAATACGCTTACAGCGCCGCATCGTGTGACTTCCTGTATTTTCTCCCGGCGTTTGGAACAAGTGGGGGAAGGTATCGGCGGTGAGGCGGCAAACGGCAATTCATTTGCCGCAGTTGGTCCAAGTGAGTTTGTGGCGGCGCCGCACGAGGTGCTGCAGCGGGGGCGACAAAAACTTGGGTTCCGCAATAGATAACTGAGGGAGACGAATCATGCGTAATTGGTGTGTCGCAGTAGTGTTTAGCGCTCTATTGGCTTTGCCTTTGTGCGCCCAGCAGAATGGCGACGGTGCGAGCGCGGTCGCAGCAGCAGCGGCGGCAAAGAAGAGTCCTGCCAAAACGGGTACGGGGGATATTGCGCCCGCTCCGCGAAATCTTTTTGCGCTACCCGAGGCTCCGCGCCCGAAGCCTCTCCCGTCCGATGCCAAAGCGAGTGGCGACACGCCGCCGGGGCAACTTTTGCCAAGGTACGAAATCGCGGGCATGTTCGATTACGTGAGTTTCAATCCGGGAGGCGGCTTCCCCTCTTTTAACAATTTCGGCGGATCGGGGTCTTTCACCTGGAACCCCGCACGATGGCTGGGGCTCACTGAAGAACTTGGTGGATTGAGCTACAACCGCAACGTCAACGGCGTGAATCTGCATGGAGGAATCACGACAATTATGATTGGTCCCCGTGTGAACTTCCGCAAATTTGATTACTTCGTGCCCTTCATGGAAGTGCTGGTTGGAGCAGGCCATGCCGGACCCGAGATGACCGGCAACAACAGCCAAACCGCCTTTACCATGGTGGCTGGCGGCGGCGTGGACATCGCCCTGACTAGGAACATCGCTTGGCGCTTCGCGGAAATCGACTACCTTTCAACCGCTTTCAATGGGAACTCTCTAGCCGCAGGCGGCAGGGAGAATAGCTTGCGGTTGGGGACCGGTATCGTTCTGCGCTTTGGTTTGCCTCACGAAGCTCCTCCGGCGCCCGTGAATCACCCACCGGTAGCCGCATGCTCCGCGAGTCCCACATCGGTGTTCGCGGGCTCGAGCGACACCGTTGCGGTCCACGTGAATGCCAGCGACCCGGATAACGACCCGCTTACGTACAGCTACACGGCTACGGGCGGCGCGGTGGATGGCTCTGGTCCCGATGCGCGCTGGAATCCGGGTAGCGCCACGCCGGGCAACTACACCGTCACAGCACAAGTTAACGATGGCAAAGGCGGAACGGCTTCTTGCGCAACAGACATCAAGGTCGAAGAACGACCGAATCGTCCGCCGACGGCTTCCTTGTCGGTGGAACGCAGTCCGATTCTTCCCGGTGAGCACACCGGGATCACTTGCACAGGCACTGACCCCGACGGCGATCCGCTGACCTACAGCTACACGGCTTCAGGCGGGCAGGTGACCGGTACTGGTGCGAACGCGACGTTTGACGCCACTGGATTGCAGCCCGGAACGTACACCGTGAAGTGCACGGTGAGCGACGGGCGCGGCGGCACCGGCGATGCATCCGGCACTGTTGAAGTGAAGGAAGCTCCGCAGGTTCATCAGCTGGAAATGAAACTGGCTCTGCACAGCATCTACTTCCCGACGGCACAGCCCACGGTTGCGAAACCCAATGGCGGGTTGATGCCCAGTCAGGCAGTCACGCTCGACACGCTGGCTGCCGACTTCACGCAATATCTGACCTACAGACCGAACGCCCACTTGATCCTGGGTGGCCACGCCGACGTTCGCGGAGGCAAGGAGTACAACCAGCTCCTCTCCGAACGCCGCGTGGAAAAGACCAAGAGCTACCTGGTCGAAAAGGGCATTCCCGCCGATCACATCGATACCAAGGCATACGGCGAAGAACAAAACCTGAGCGATGCCGAGGTCAAGCAGCTGCTCGAAGAGGATCCGGACCTGACTCCCGCGGAAAAGGACAAGTTCATGAAGAACCTGTTGACCGTCCGCTTGGCCAACAACCGGCGCGTGGACGTCACGCTCAGCACCACCGGCGAACAGTCCGTGCGGCGCTTCCCCTTCAACGCGAAGGATTCGTTGACTTTGCTCAGCAGGGGTGGCGGCACGGCTACAGGCACGGCGAAGACGCCTGCTAAGAAGCCAGCACCCAAGCCGTAAGGGATCGGGCAGCGAGCCAGTCATCCTTGAACGGAAAGAATCGTTAATCGCGGCAACTTAACCCGTCGCGTTTAACCATTCACAAAACGATCTACAAAAACGGGCTCTCTCGGAAGTCTTCCGAGAGAGCCCGTTTTTCTTTAAGTACTGCAGCGGAACCTCTGCATGGGATTCCGCTCGACCTTCCGCAAGCAAGCTCAACGTTTCATTCCCGAAATGGGAGTCGTCGTCGATCTGAATTGGTAACTAGCTGAAAAATAAAAACTTACCAGGCCAGAAAAGCCCCCGGCAAGGAAAATTGACGAAAGCGTAATTCCCGAATGCGAACTCCTTAATAAATGCTAGAATAGCTAACTTGTTGAATTATGAATGAATCGTACTCTTTTCCGGAATTGGTACTGAGTGTGCAACTGAAACTCGCGCAAAAAGATTTCCGCGAGGTGAACGCCCATGAATGAAGAAGCTGGAGTGCAGCGCGTCGCCATCCCTATCAGCGTCCTCGTTGTGGAAGACGAAGAGAACACGCGGAAGCTCTGCGCGGACGTCGCGGAATCCTGTGGAATGACAGCTGCCGTGGTCGGCTCGGTGGAAGAAGCGCTGCGCCATCTCGAGACTCATGCGGCCGATATCATTGTCACTGATTTGATTCTGCCTCCATCGAGCGGCCTCGATCTTCTGAAACAGGTTCACGAAATGTACCCGCAAGTCGCTGTCCTGGTGCTGACGCAATATGGAACCATCGATTCCGCTGTGGCGGCGACCCGCATGGGCGCGGTTGATTACGTCACCAAGCCTTTTCACATCGAAGATCTCCGTGCGCGTCTCGAGCGCGTGGCTCGCGATATGGATCTGGACCGCGAAAATCGCCTCTTGCGTGAGCAACTGCGCTCCAAACCCGGCTTTGGCGGAATGATCGGCGTTTCCGCGAAGATGCAGCGCGTTTACAAAATGATTGAAAAAGTCAGCCAGCACGAATATCCCGTCTTGATTCTCGGCGAGAGCGGCACGGGCAAAGAGCTGGTCGCCAAGAGTATTCATTACTCCGGAATCCGCAAGGAGCGACCGTTTGCTCCGGTAGATTGCTCTTCGCTGGTCCCTACTCTCATCGAATCGGAGCTCTTCGGCTATGTGAAGGGCGCATTCACGGGAGCGATGCAATCCAAACAGGGTTTGCTCGAAGCGGCCCAGGGCGGAACGCTCTTCCTCGATGAAATTGGAGACATGCCGGTGGATCTGCAAGCCAAGCTCTTGCGCGCCTTGCAGGAACGCGAAGTAAAACCTGTCGGCTCAACGGAACGCAGGCACATCAATATCCGCATCATCGCCGCCACCAATCGCGATCTGGAATCGGCCATTCGCACGGGCGGATTCCGCCAGGATCTTTACTTCCGCCTGAACGTTGTGCAGATCAAGCTTCCGCCGTTGCGCGAGCGCAAAAGCGACATCCAGCTGATGGTTATCTCTTTCCTTGAGAAATTCTCCGACCCGCACGGTCCGCCGCGAACCATTTCCGATGACGCCATGCGGCGGCTAATCGCCTATGACTGGCCCGGCAATGTCCGCGAACTGGAGAACGCCATCGAACGAGCCGTGGCCATGGGTTCCGGCCCCATCGTTCACGTGGGGGATCTGCCCTCGAACCTGCATTATCCAAGCAGCGAACGTGTTCCCGATAAGGACGAGCTGCTGCCCATGGAAGAGCTGGAACGCCGTGCCATTCTCCGCACTCTGCGCGAAACAGGCGGCGACAAACTGGCTGCCGCCCGTATGCTCGGCATTGGAAAAACCACGCTCTATCGCAAGCTCAAGCAGTATCAAATGGAACAAGCCCAGGTATAACTGAGCGCACCAGATAGGGCCCGAGCCATAAGGAACCGCGCTCTGGCATGCAGTTTCCTCCTCGGGGTTCATCGAGAAAAAAGCACGTTTCTTCTTTGTGCAGATCTGCGCGTACACACTTGCTGGTGTGTCTCTCAGCGGCCTGCCTTCCGATTCTCGCTCGCATTAAGAAACTCGCCGGCTGCTCTGCTCCCAGGTCCATTCTGGGAACGAGAACAGCCCTAGTATCGGCGTGGAACTCTGGGGTGCGCCTCGCTTCTCTTTATCTGCGCGCAAATTGCTGATTACAAGAACAATACGCAGCTTCTCAGTTGGACCTTTCCCTGCATGTAGCTCTTCTCGGAAGAGGCGTGCGCCTGGCGTCATGCCCAACAAACTCGAGGCAAAAAAAAGATGTGGGCCTGGCGCAAAAAGCAAGAAGAGGAACGCTCCTGGCGGGGCGCGGCGCGCGCTGGACTTGCAGGTGCTCCGCGCGAAGAACTGATGCGTGAAGCGATCCACTCTCTCGCCAGAGATGGGCGCGCTGATCGTATCGGTGTGTGGCTGGAACAGGATGCGCCCACATGCGAGGATGGGCACGCAGCGGCCTGTCTGCGAGGGATGATCTGGGAATCAGAGGGAGAAGACACGCCTGAAGAATGGGAAAAATTGTCGCTCGAGGCTCCTCTGCCGCAGGAGTTGCTTGCCGCCGGCAAGAGCGTCGAACAGGAGCTCGACGTTTCCCAGGATCGGCCTCCGAATCAATCGGTGATCGGGCCTCTCGTAGGTTTGCGCCACGCGCTCTGGACTCCAATCGAGGGAAGAGGCCATCTCCGCGGCGTCCTGCTTACCGGAACACGAAGAAGACAAACATCCATGCCCCGCGATTTGGCGCAATCAGTCGCCGCGGAGCTCGCGCTAGCGCTCGAATTCGAGATGGAACAGCGTCTCGCGCGGGAACGTCAGGCAGATGTTCGGCTCAGCAAGCAGATTCTTTCCGCTCTCGCCAGCAACTCATCGGCCGATGCCGTTCTGTCGCAGCTCGTCGCAAGTTGCACAGAAGAGTCCGCGGACGGTTCTGGAGCAGGCGCCTCCTTCGCTGTAATCGGACATCAGCCAGCGAGGGCATCGATGCCCGCGGCAAATACGAATATCGAGTTTTCCTGGGAAAGCGGAGATCCGGCCTGGACCCGCGCGGTCGATCGGGAACCCCTCGCAAGTTTATGGCTGGCGGCCCTCGAAGCCGGAAAAGTGCAGGGGGCGGAGCCACCCGCGTCCTGGTCCAAAGAAGGATTGGCGCGGTTGGTGGCGTTTCCAATCCTGTCGGCCGCGGAGACGCTGGGCGTACTGGTCGCTGGCATTTCGCAGAAAGCCGCTTCGCTTGGCACGCTGGAGCGCCTTGAACTTCGCGCTTCGCTAGCCGTCTCCGCTCTTGAATGCCGTCGGCGACGCGCGGAACAAACGCGGCGGACCGCGCGCCGCCACGCGCTACTGGAATTCAGCCCGGAGCCGACGGTCCTCCTCGATGCACAGGGCAACATCGCCAGCTTGAATCGCAGCGCGCGACTGTTGCTGGAGGAAACCCGCGGCGCGCGAACACCCGAATCTCTGCGAGAGCGTGGCGAGCAAGAAGCTCCCAAAGATTCCGGCTGGGCGCTTGGCCGCCGCTTCGCAAACCTGTTCTGCGCGCGAGAAGAGCAGCGCATCGAAGAGTGGTCTGGCCGCGCCCTGGCGGGCGAGCGAGATAAAGCCATAGAGGTTCAGGAAGTTTGCGAAGCTGAGCTGGTGAATGGAGTCCGCGTGCGACTGCATGCTCCGGTATTTGCGGGCGAGGATCTTACCGCCGTGGTGTTTGCTCCGGCGGCGGGAGATGAAGCCGCGCAGCAGCGCCGCCGCTCCGAGGCGGAGCTGCACAACGTGCTCGAGTGGGTCGAAGAAGGCATTCTGCTTTTCGGAGCGAACCACAGCATCCGCGCCATGAACACACGCTTCGCGCAAATTGCCGGGCTTTCTCCTGACGAAGCGGCGGCCTGCAGCACACTGGATGGCCTCATCGGCCACCTTGCGGAACGCGCCGCGGAGCCGGAAAATTTCGCAAAGCGTTGGCGCGAACTGGCGCGCGGCTCAGAGGGCGGCAGCCGCGAGGAGCTGCAGTTGGCGCGGCCCGTGCCGCGCGTCCTCGAACGCTCCGTGCGTCCGGTTCTGGACCAGGCAGGCCGGCGCCTTGGCCGCGTCGAGATTTACCGTGACCTCACCGCTCAGCGCGTTTTCCAAGCCAAGCTGCTGCAAACGGAAAAACTTGCGGCGCTTGGACAAATGGTCACCGGCATCGCTCACGAATTAAGCAACCCGCTCACCAGCATACTGGGCTACTCGCAGCGTCTTCTCGTCCGCAAGGATCTCGCTGGCCGAACCGAGGAAGCTCGCCAGATTTACGAAGAAGCCGAGCGGGCCGGTACCATTCTGCGCCAGCTCTTGCTGAGCGCCAGAGAAGCCCGGCCGGAGCGCAAGAGAGTCGCACTCAATCAAGTCATTCTCCGGGCCATGGAACTGCAACGCTTCGGCTCGGCCTCGGAAAAAATTCGTATTGAGCTAAATCTCGACCCTACGCTCCCTTTCGTCACCGGCGATGCAGGCCAATTGCAGCAAGTGCTGATGAATCTAATCGGAAACGCGCGCCAAGCCATCGTGCAGGCAGGCAGAGCCGGAACCATCCGGTTGCGGACGGCGCGGAATGGAGACCGCCGCATGGTTCTCCAGGTGATCGACGACGGCCCAGGCATTCCTCAAGCGATTCTGGCGCGCATCTTCGATCCTTTTTTCACCACCAAGCCCGCGGGCGTCGGCACGGGTCTGGGCCTCGCGATCGTGCTCAGCGTGGTGCGCGAACATGGCGGCCACGTAAGCGTGTCGAGCCCGCCGGACGGCGGCTCTATCTTCACCGTCGAACTTCCGGTGGAAGCTGAGTCGTCGGTTGAACCCGGCAGGCGCTTTCTCGGCGAGGGTGAGCAGGCCCTGCCGGTCCCTCAGGAATCCGCCGCGCGCAAGAATCGTCCCCAAGCTCTGCCGCGTGCTCAAGCGCAACCTCCGTCGCGGTCAAATCACCGAGGAACCCGCGTGCTGGTCGTGGAGGACGAGCCCACGGTGGCGCGCCTGATTGCGGATGTGCTCGAGGACGAAGGTTTGCATGTCGATGTCTTGTTAGACGGGCGCGAAGCCCTTGAACGCGCCGGTCGCGAGCCCTTTGACCTCGTGATTTGCGACATGAAAATGCCCGGACTGGACGGCCAGAATTTCTACCAGTCGCTGGCGCGCGCGCGGAATCCGCTTCAAGAAAGATTTCTGTTTGTGACCGGCGACGTGATTGCCCAGCAAACTCAGGAATTTTTGGAGCGAAACCGCGTACCTCACGTGGCCAAACCTTTCCGCGTCGAGGAGCTAACAGCGAAAGTATTTAGTCTTCTGGATGGCCAGCTCGCACGCGGAGGACGCGTTGCGGCTGCCAAAAAAAGCTCTTTAAGCCATTAGGAAGGGCGAACAAAGGTAAGGTGACATGACACCCCGGGAATACACGATTCTTTTGGTTAGCGATGACGCGGCGTTGCGCGCGACCGCGCGCCACGAACTTGAAACCATCGACGAACGCCGGCGCATCGCTTCGGTGAGCACCGTGGACGCCGCGCGCCGCATCGTCGAGGACGCCGCGCCCGCGGTGATATTGCTCACGGAAGCGGCTGTGACACTCGAAGCTGGCGACCTGCACGAACGCGCGAAACGTTTGGATGTAGCTGTCTCCTCGCTGGCCACCTATGCCCCGGTGGTGGTGATCGGCGACGCGGAACATCAGACGGAACTCTCTGGCCTGGTGGCTGCGGGCAGCGCGGATTACGTGGTGCGCACAGGTGGGTGCCTGACCGTGGCTCTCGGGCTCGTCGAGCGGCGGCTGCGCCAGGCCCAGAGCGAAGCCCAAACACTCCATTCCGTCGGAGCACTGCATGAAATAGGGGGAAGAGATGTGTTCACAAACATGGATCGCGAGGATTTCGGCGAAGTGTTGCGCCACGAACTCAATAATCCGCTCACCGGCATTCTGGGAAATGCGGAACTGCTTCTTTCCGAAATACGGCGCAAGACCGACGGCAGTTTGCCGCAAGGCGCGCCTCAGCGCCTTGAAACCATTGCGGCGCTTGCGGTTCGCTTGCGCGAATCGGTACGCCGGCTAAGCACGGAATGGGAATCGCGCCAGAACCCCGTGCATTCTCCCTAGCGCGCAGGAATAGCAATCCTCTAACAGACAGTTCGACTCTTAGGAAAATTCTGCGCTTAGGAAGCCGGGACGAGACAGTGTCCGAAGAAAAGCTGCGTTTCGAGTGCTAGTTGGCGGCGCACAGCGGGCTCGCGAAACATGTGATCGGAATCCAGCCGGACAAATTTCACGTCAACGCCAGCTTCCTTGAGTTTGTCGTAAAGGGCCTGGGCTTGAGTGATGGAGACCTGGTCATCGTGCGTTCCGTGAATAATAAGGAAAGGAGCGTTGGATTTCGATACGTGATCGAGAGGTGAAGCGTCGCGCCAGATTTCCGGGTGAGCCGAGTAGCTAGCGCCGAAAAAACTTGAGAAGAATTTATCCTCATCGCTGTCCTTGGGAAAACCGGTGAATTCGGTCGGACCGCTGCTGTCCACGACAGCCTGGACTTTGCTGGGAAATTTTGCCAGCGCGGGGTCCGAATTGTCGCGCGTATCGATCATCCCAAGAAGCGCGGCAAGCTGTGCTCCGGCGGAGTGGCCATAGGCACCGATGTGATCCGGGGCGACATTGTATTTGGCGGCGTTGGCGCGAAGCCAGCGGACGGAGCGCTGCACGTCATCGAGCTGCGCCGGCCAGCGATTCTCGCCGTCATGAAAGAGGCGGTAGTCCACGGGGACCGCGACAAATCCGGAGCGCGCCAGAAACTGTGCGAGCGTGCGCATCGTGGATTTGTCGAAGCTGGTCCAGCCGCCGCCGTGAATCAGAATGACGGCTGGGCGCGGGTGATCGCTGTTGCCGACGGGCTCGAAAATATCGAGCAGAAGCGTTTCGCTACCGGCGGTGCCGTAAGCGACGTTTTCATGGACGGCCCCGGAAGAAGATTGAGCCGTTGTAGCCGAGGCGGAGGGAACGGCAGGCGAGGGAGCGGCTTGCTGGGCGTCGGACGGGAGGCTCGCCGTCGCGAGTGCGAGAAAGATCAAAGCGACGAATGCTTCGGCGAAGATGAGCTTTCGCATGAAGGAATTATCGCACAAATGAATTGGCCATTCCGATTTGCGATGCAACCCAATCTGTGAATTTTCATTTCCCCTGCTGCCGAGAACCTTCTCTTTTCAACCCACGGCACTCCTGCTAGGCTTACCTCCATTGCGGCGGCTGTTTCTCCGCCCTGTACGCCATGAGTGAATCGCCTGCTCGTCAGAAAGTGAACGAACTCTTCCCCGAACTGCTCGATGGTCTTCGATTGCTTGAAGGCCGCTTCCCCGCAAATGAGATTGCCAATCGTGTGGTGCGCGCCGCGATGGGCCAGCCTGGCGTTGTAGGCGCGAGGCTTTGGCGCGCGGACCGCGGCGAAGCGGAAGTTTGGGCGGAAGCGGGGATATTACCCGCGTCGGCCGCAACAGGCACGAAGCCTGGATTGCCGAGCGACACCAGTAAAGATCCAACGATTTGGGCAGGCGCGCTAGGGAGCGATGATTTTCGCGTGCGCGTCCTCGAGGTCCGCGGGGCGGGGCCGCTCGAAGACCGTGTCCGCAGCCAGATGGATTTGCTCGCGCGCTTTTCTGCCGTGGCGCTGGCGCTGGCGGAGCGCCGTGGCGCGATGAAAGAGCTGTCGAGCATTATTGAAGCCACCAAGAAGCTGAACTCCACGCTCGATCTCGGCGAGCTCATTCACATTATTTTGCAGATCGCCTCGCGCCAGACCGCAGCCGAGCGCGGGACGGTTTTTCTCGTTGACCAGCAGCGCAACGAAATATGGTCGCTCGTGGGCATCGGGCTGGAGCAGCAAGTGATTCGCTTGCCCGCGGATCGCGGCATCGCTGGCTGGGTGGCGCGCGAAGGCTCGGCGGTGCGGCTGGAAAATGCTTACGAGGACGCCCGCTTCGAACCGGACATCGACCGCAAACTTGGATTCAAGACGAAGCAGTTAATGTGTCTGCCTATTCGGAATGAAGCGGGCGCGATCATCGGCGTGCTGCAATTGCTGAACAAGACGGAAGGCTTCACCGACGAGGATGAAGCTTTTCTCGACGCGCTTTCGGTGCACGTGGCGCTGGCGCTCGAAAAAGCGCAGCTGCACCGCGAACGCCTCGAAAAAGAAAAAATGGAGCGCGACTTGGCGCTGGCGCGGGAAATTCAGGCGGGACTTTTGCCGGAAGCGCCGCCCGCGTTTCCAGGGATTGAAATTGCGGTGTCGCATCGCGCTTCGCAGATGGTCGGCGGGGATTATTACGATTTTCTTCCGGTGCAGGTGGATGGGAAGGAAGCATTGCTGCTGGTGGTGGCGGACGTCGAGGGCAAGGGTGCGGCATCGGCGCTGGTGATGGCCAACGTCCAGGCGACTTTGCATGCGCTGGCGGATCACGTGGAGACGCTGGAGAAATTGCCGGCGACGATCAACCACAAACTTTTGATTGGCGCGCGGTCGTCGTCGACGACAGGCGGCCGCATGACGAAGTATTTGAGCATGTTCCTCGCGCTGGTTGAGAGCGGCGGGCGGAACCTGCGTTACGTGAACGCTGGACATGTGCCGCCGGCGGTGATTCGCGCGGATGGGCGCGTCGAGTGGCTCGAAGCAGGAGGAATGATTGTAGGGCTGCTTCCGGACGTTCAATTTGAATGCGGAACCGTGGCGCTTGGCGCGGGCGATCTTCTGGTGGCCTGCACGGACGGGATCACGGAAGCGATGGATTCCGTCGGGAATGAATTCAGCCGCCAGCGCATGGCGGAGTTGGTGAACGGAGTGCGCCAGCGTTCTCCCGAGGAAATCATGCGCGCGGTGCTTGCCGAAGTGGAGACCCACTCGCTCAACGGCATGTATGAAGACGACCGCATTTTGATGGTGATGAAGGCCTGTTGAAAAACGGGGACTGGTTATTTGTGACTGGTGACTGGTAAATCCCTCAAGCCCTCGGTTAGCTTTCCTTTCTGCGACAAGGAAACTTTCTCATGAGCCTGTTGACGAATAGCGGCGCAGGCCGATGCGCCACGCCGTGGCAGCGAGCGCGAACGTGGCCGCGGCAACCAATGGGATCAGAAATGCGTAGACGCGAAACTCGGGTCGACCGAGAAGCCGCGAAGCGGGATAAAACGTCGCGAAGCCGAACGGAATAATCCAACTCAGCAGGAATTGGATGTAGCTGGAATAGATCGAGAGCGGGTAACGGCCGAACGCCAGTAGATTCCAGAAGGGCGGATGGATGCCGATGCGGTCCTCGAACCAGAAAGAAAAAGTGGAAAGAAAGAGGAAGACGGAAAGATAGATGACGCCGCCGCACAGCGCGAACAGAGCAAGGAGAAGAACATCGAGCACGCTCCAGTGATACTGAAGACGACGTGCAGCCCAGATCACGACTATCAAACCGACGACGACTTCTTGTAGTGCCTCGATGCGGAAGGCGTCAAAGACCACTTGAAACAGGGAAGAGAGCGGACGGAGCAGAACGCGGTCGAACTTTCCTTCCATGATGTACGTTGCGCCGAATTCGTAGAGGTTGAGCGAAAAGACGTTGAAGAGGCCGAAGGGGATGAGCGAAAAGCCGTAAAGGAAGATGACTTCTTCCATGCGCCAGTTGGCCAGCGTTGGGACCTTCTTAAAGAGAACGTAGACAAATCCGAGCGAGAAAATCGTGGCGGCCATGGAAGTGGCGGCGGAGATGAAAAAGTCGCCGCGATAGCTGACGCGGACTTTAGCATACTGGGCGAAGTACGAGCCAAGCAGGGCCGCGTGACGTTTGAAATTGATGAAAGCTTCTTTCATTCGAATCTCGATCGACAGATTACTTTAGGGGCTTCCATTCCCACAGGATGTCCGATGCTTCGATCAGCCAGCGGTTGCGATTGCGCAACAGGATTTCGTGCAGAACGAGATTGTTTTCCGAAAGCCGGACTTCGTCGACAAGCCAATCGCCGTGCCCGGAGTTTTGATTTGCGTGCTGCGTCCTGTTGGGCTGCGCGCTCAGCATGTAACTTCTTACGTCTTTATAGTTCAGTTCCAAATACGCGTCGTGGAAGGCAGCGAGAAGACGCACATCAATCTGAGTCTGCCTCAACTCTTTCCTATCTCCTGAAGCAGACTCCCAAATCTTCAAGTGCTCGACCCACCCGTCGTGCGGGCAATGGCGGTCTTGGAACTGATAGTGCCAGGGGGCAGAAGCGAACTTAAATGCGGATTCGGGAAGACCGCCTTTAACCTTTTCAAGGTACTCGGCGTAGATTTTGAGGCGCTGCACTGCTTCCTCTGCACTCCATTCTTCGTATGCGTCAATCAAGAATGACATTTGTTTTCTCTACTGCCTTAGCCGCCGTGGATGGTGATTTTGCAGGTGGCGCGGATCCACCAGAGATGGCCAAGAAAGAGGAGCGCGGCGACCCAGAAATATTCGACGGCTAGCAGGCGAAGTGTTTGGGCGAGAGAGAGGCGGCCGAGATAAATTTGTAGCGGAGTGTAGGCGATGTGCTCGAAGGGGAGCCACGAGGAGATGATTTGCAGAGGGCGTGGGAAAAAGTTGAGCGGAATGAGCAGGCCGCTGAGCAGTTCGATTAGCCAGAATTTTGCGCGAATGAGGGCGAGGATCGACGTGAGAGGGATGGCGCAAGTGCCGATGATGAAATTGAGCGCGCCCATGATGAAGAAGCTGCCGATGGCGGCGACAATGAAGAGCGCGAAGTTTAGTTTCGAGGCTGGCGGCAGGACGGGAAAAAGAAGCGTGACGATGATAGCCGTTGGCGCGGTGAGAAGGATGAGGCGAAACGCGGATTCGCCCATGGCGCGCGCGAGCCACATGCCTTGTACGGAGACGGGCTTGATAAAGTCCATCGCGATTTTGCCGTCGATCACTTCGTAGGCCATTTCCTGGTCGATGGTGTTCCAGTAGAAGGAACGCAGAATCCAGCCGGCGCTGACGTAGGTGAGAATCTGCGGCAACGAAAATCCGGCGATGGGGCCGGTGGCGTTGGCGAAGACCGCGCGCCAGATGAAGAAGTACACGGTCACGTTGATAAGATACGTGATGATTCCGGTGTAGTAGCGAAGCCGAAACGCGAGAATATTGACGAAGCCGATGCGGACGAATTCGGCGTAAACCTTCAGGCCCGCAAGCGGCGAAGGCTTGCGAATAGGAAGCGGGAGTGTTTGCGTCGCAGCCATTTGTTTGTTCTTGCCGATGTCCTACTGTTTTTCCTTTTGAACTTTACTTGGCCGCCGGCGAAACATGTTTCTCTTCGGGTTGACACAAACTCATTTCGGCTTCGCCGGAATAGATGCGCTTGATGATTTCTTCAATGGGTTCGTCTTCGATGACGAAGTCGCGGACGTCGACAGCGGCGAGAATCTGGCGGATCAGATCGCTCGAAGAGACGCGGGCGCGGTCGAAGCGCAGGCGGCAGGTCATTTCATCTAAGCGCTCGAGATGAAGTGTGGCCGTGCCGCTCTGGCCATTGGGCGCGAGCGCGGGCAAGTTTTGCTCGAACGCGGCGAGGCGCGCGCTTTGGTCGCCGTCGCGAAGGATGAATTTAATTTGTTTGGTGCGCAGGAATTGTTCTTTGAGGCGCGAGAGCGGGCCATCGTAGAGGACAGTGCCGCGGTCGATGATCATAATGCGCCGGCAGAGTTCTTCGATGTCGTCGAGATCGTGCGTCGTGAGAAGGACCGTGGTTTTGTAGCGCTGGTTGATTGCGCGAAGGAATTGGCGAATGTGATCTTTGGCGACGACATCGAGGCCGATGGTGGGCTCGTCGAGAAAAAGAATTGGCGGATTGTGGAGAAGCGCGGCGGCGAGATCGCAGCGCATGCGCTGGCCTAAGGAGAGTTTGCGGACGGGAACGTCGAGCAGCTCGGTTAGCCCGAGGACTTGGTTGAACAGCTCCATGCGCTCGTCGTAGTCGCGTTGCGAAACGTCGTAGATGCGGCGCAGAAGTTTGAAAGATTCGATGGCAGCGATGTCCCACCAGAGTTGCGTACGCTGGCCGAAGACTACTCCGATCGTTTTTACGTAGGCCGCGCGCTGTTTCCAGGGGACAAAGCCATTTGAGAGAATTTCGCCCGAGGTAGGGACAAGGATGCCGGTAAGCATTTTGATTGTCGTCGATTTGCCCGCGCCGTTGGGGCCTATATAACCGACCATTTCGCCGCGGCCGATTTCAAAGTTTATGTTTTCGACGGCTTTGACGGTCTGGTATTCGCGATGAAAGAGATTTTGCAGGCCACCGAGGATGCCTTCGCGCCTCTTGAAACTGCGGTAGTGCTTGGAGAGGGCGTGGACCGAGATGAGGGGAGCGTCCGGCATGAATTGATAATTTTAGCACGCGGGGGAGAAAAGACCGGCGCTGCGCGTTTTTGGCGCTGGTGGCTCGCTTTAAGTCAAAAATTTGGTGTTGTCACAACCGCTTTGTTTGTCGTGTCGCGGCTGTGTCACTTGGTTAAATAACTGGCCGACAAGAACGCCTGTCCCACTAACTTGAGTTGTAAAATCCTGCACAGCCAGGATTGGCTGTGCCACAAAGCTCACTTTGCAAAAACCGCACAGACAGGAGTGTCTGTGCTACCTGGCTATTGGACGGGCTTGGCTTGGGCTACGTTAGCGAAGAAGTCGAGGACGCGGCGCTGGAATTCGGCTGGTTGGAAGCCGATGGCGGCGGTGTGGAAGGCTCCGGGGACTTCCCAGAATTGTTTGGGGCCGATGGCGGCGGCGTAGATGCGTTGGGTGTGGCGGCAGGGGAGGGCTTCGTCTTTTTCATCGCAGATGAGGAGGACGGGGAAGGCGCGGGCGGCGACGGCTTTTTCGGGGGAAACTTCGGCGACGGGGAGGCCGGTGAGTTTTTCGCCGCGGTAGAGGAGCATCCAGCTAAAGGGCGCGAAGAGCGTTTTGCCGAGTACAGGGGACCAGCGTAAACCGGCGTAATCGTAAGAGGCTTCGCGCAGTGTGGCGAAAGCGGCTTCAGCGACAACGGCTTCGATGCGCGGATCAGCTCCAGCGGACTGCAACGCGATGCCTGCGCCCATGGATTCGCCAAGGGCGAAAATATGCGGAGTTGGAGGCACAGGCGGATGTGGATACGTCACGGGAAAGCTCCCCATAGACGCGGGTGGTCCGTGGCCCTGCTCCATTTGAAGATCGGTTCTTACTCGACGCACCAGGGCCAGAAGCGCGTCGATGATGGATTTGGTGTCGTTGCGTTCGAGCCAGCCGTAGGTGGCGAGCTGGCCTTCGCTGGCGCCGTGGGCTCGGGCGTCCATCATGACGATGCTGTAGCCAGCGCGAAGAAGGAATTCGGATTGGCCGATGACGCCGACGCGATTGTCGGCGACGCCGTGGAAGAGGAGGACCCAGTTGCCGTTGGGATGATCGGGGCGGACGATCCAGCCGCGGAGTCCGGTGCCGTCGGAGGCGCGGACGTTGAAGTCTTCGCGATGGCCGCCGCTGTGGGCGAAGGAGGCGTCGGCTTCGCGGATCAGGTCAGGAGTGAGTTCGCGGCGGACGGGATGGAGGAAGCCCGGGGCGACTAGCCAGCCTGCGATGCCCGCCAGGATGGGCGGCAAGAGGAGTAGGATCAGCAAGATGCGAATGATTCGACGGCGCAGCGTCATGGGCTTGGTCTTATTAATATACGAGGAAATGATGGTCTTGTTCAGGAGCTATAGGGGATGTGTGTTGCCTATGCCATGCCACCCCCTCCCCTCTTTTGGTAAGAATATCAAAACACGGGATTTACGTGGCATGGGTCTGCTAAGAATATCATTCTAAGGGGTTTATCGCTTACAGTACCGCAGAGGCTGAAACCTGTGCCACCCAAACAAAAACGGCAGCTTGTGGCTGCCGCCTTTCGGGAATTTCCCTAACTGTAAGAATACGCCTGCCGGCCGTTTGATTCAACGGACAAATTGGCCTGCTGGGGATTGTGCGTTGATGGGGCGCAATGAATTGCGCCCCTACAGGTGGGGTGGCTTGGTTATCTGCTGAGAGGGTGAATTGGTTACCGTCGGGGTCTTTGAAGACCCTGGAGGATGGGAAAGAAGTGAAAACGTAAAGAAATTAAGGAATTTAGAGGCGCGGAGAAGAAAGGGCAAGAGGGGCACGGCCCTTCGAGGCTCAAGGTAAACGTGCCGTGCCCCTACGTGAGAAAGAAAATGCGCGGGGACGCTGGGATTAGGAGCGGAAGAGGACGGATTCGCGTTGAAAGGTTTTGACGGCGATGAAGATGGCGGCGGCGGCGTAGACGCAGGTGGAGGCGAAGATTATGGCGATGGAGCCCCAGTGGTAGGTGCCGGTGATGATTTCTTTGCAGATCAGGCTGGTATTTAGGATGGGGATTAGGGCGAGTTTGGGGGTGAGTTCGACGCCGGGGAGAACGCTGGCTACAGCGGGAATGACGACGATGAACGTCATGGGAGTGAGGTAGCTTTGGGCTTCTTTGTAGGTTTTGGCGAAAAGGGCGACGGTCATTAGGACCGCGGAAAAGAGGACGGAGAGCGGCAGAGCCATTAGGAAGACGGCGACGACTGAAGTGAGGCCGAGATTCATGTGGATACCGGCGCCGGACGTATTCGCGGAATTTGCGAGGGCGTGGCCCATGTAGGCGAAGGAAAGGCCCATGGACGTGACGGAGAGGATGGCGGTGGTTAGGGAGGCGGAAAAGACTAAGAGAAATTTTCCGAGGACGAGGTCGAGGCGCGAGACGGGACTGGAGAGAATGGTCTCCATGGTGCCGCGCTCTTTTTCGCCTGCGGTGAGGTCGATGGCGGGGTAGATGGCGCCGGTCATCGAGAGAATGATGACCATGTAGCCGATCATGCTGCCGATGCTGGCGCCGCCGACTTTTTCGGGCGGAGCGACGTTGTGCTGCTTGGTGTCGAAGGGAGCGATGAGGGAATCGGGCAGATTTTTCGCTTCGAGGCGCTTTTTGACGAGGTCGTCGCGATAGGCTTTTAGAGATTTTTCAACGTGCTCTGCGCCGAATTCCGATTTGAGTTCGCCTTCGTAATAATGAATTTGGATGGTTTGGGGAGTGCCCTTGTCGAGAGAAGCCTGGAAGCCTACGGGAATCTCTACCGCAGCGCGAATTTGTTTGTCGGAGATTTGGTCTTTCCAATTGTCTGCGTAAGGAACTACTTCGAGTTCCTTGTTGGCCTTTAGAGCGTCAACGACGGCGGGAGAATCTTCGCCGTGAATGATCATGATTTTGGGAACTTCTTTTTTTGCGCCGCCGATCAGCACCGCGGAGAGGGAGATCATGCCGGAGATGAGGATAGGAAAGGCAAGCAGAGGGACGAGGACTGTGGAGATGAGGGTGCGGCGGTCACGCAGCCATTCTCTGAGTTCCTTGCGATAGACGACGCCTACGGCGTGAAGACTCATGACGATTAGGCCTCCGTGTTGGCGAGCGGGCCAACGACCTTGACGATGATTTCTTCGAGATTGTGTTCGTTGTGTTTGGCGCGGAGTTCGGTGAGGGTGCCTTCTTCGAGGAGTTTGCCGCCGTGAATGATACCGATGTGATCGCAGAGGCGCTCGACTTCGCTCATGATGTGCGTGGAAAAGATGACGGTTTTGCCGCGGTCGCGGCAATCGGCGATGAAGCCGATGATGGTGCGGGCGGTCATGACGTCGAGGCCTGTGGTGGGCTCATCGAAAATCATTACAGGCGGATCGTGGACGAGAGTGCGGGCGATGGAGGTTTTCTGCTTCATGCCGGTGGAGAGTTTGTCGCAGCGGCGGTCGCGGAAACCGTTCATATCGAGGCGGGAGAAGATGTCGTCGATGCGTTTTTTGAGCGTGGGTTCGTCGAGGCCGTTTAGGCGGCCGAAGTATTCGACCATTTCTTGAGCGGTGAGGCGCGGGTATAGGGCCGTGGCGGTAGAGAGGAAGCCGACGTTGGCGCGGACTTTTTCGGGGTGTTCGACGACGTCAAAGCCGTTGATGATGGCGGTGCCGTCGGTGGGTTCGAGGATGGTGGCGAGCATGCGGAGCGTGGTGGTTTTGCCGGCGCCGTTGGCGCCAAGGAGGCCGTAGATTTTGCCGGGTTGGCAGGTGAAACTGACGTTGTCGACGGCGCGGATTTCGCCGCGCTTCTTGTCCTGGAAGCGTTTGGACAAGCTACGAGCATCAATCATGTGGACCTCTCGCTTGCAGCAGTCATAGACAGGGCAATAAGGCTTCTGAGTCTACTACGGGTGGGGCAGGTTGAATATTTCATCTGCGAGAGGAAGTGACTGGTGATTGGTGACTCGTGACTGGAGCAATTCGGTGCGAGGCTCTAGGCGAATCTGCGGATTTGTTGGGCAATATTAGATGAGACGGCGGGGAGCGGAGTTTAGGGGGGTGCTGCGCGCATCCTGGGGGGTGGGCGGCGCATCTGTATTGTATTGGAGATGGGACACTTATTAGGAAGCTGGTGGAGAAAGCGGCGCGGCTATTGCTAGAATGAAACGCTTCGGGGTCCGTCAGAAATAGGGCAGAAACAAGACAGACGCAAGGCAGGCGTTGGCAGACGCAGGGAAGCAAGCCACGGAAAAGATGAAAGCTGGCCATGGGGCGCTAGAGATTGTGTGTCTTGCGGCGCGAGTGGCGCGGGACTGTTTGGAATAGGAGAGCATGGAACGAAGGCTGCGAAACCGGATCGTCATCTCGCTGGCGCTGGCGGTTGTGGCGGCGATTTTCCTTGTGTGGCTCTCGGGGAGAAAGCCCGCGGCGAAAATATCTGCGGTGACGCCGACGCGGGAAAATCTTGTGTCTTCGATCAGCAGCAACGGAAAAGTGGAGCCGATTTCTCCGTATGTGATGAGGGCGCAGCTGAACACGTTTGTGAAAAAGATTTATGTCACTGAAGGGCAAACAGTTAAGAAGGGGCAGCTTTTGCTGGAGTTGAACGTGAAAGAAGCGGCGGCGCAATTGTCGGACACGCGGTCGAAGTTATTGCGAGCGCAGGACGATTTGCGAGCAGCGAAAGCCGGGGGAAAAGCAGACGAGGCCGCAAAAGTGGCTGGCGATTTGGCGAAGGCAGAGGGAGAACGCGATCGTTTGCAGCGGAATCACGATTCGCTGGTGCGATTGGCGGCGGGACAGGCGGCGACGAAAGAGGATATTGCGGCGAACGATCAGGCGCTGGCGAATGCGAAAGCGGAAGTTACGCGTTTGCTGGCCGTGAAGCAGGAGTTCGATCAACAAGCGCGGCTGGCGGCGGAGCGCGGGGAATTGCAGGTGCAGCAGACGCTGAGCGAAATGGCGGCGCTTGAAGACAAAGTGAACGACGGACAAATTTTTGCGCCGGCAGACGGGACGCTGTATTCCTTGCCAGTGAGGGCGGGCGATTTCGTGAAGCTGGGGGATTTGCTGGCGGAGATGGCGGATTTGCACAAGGTGCGCGTGCGCGCGTTTATCGACGAACCGGACTTGGGCGGGCTCGAAGCGGACGAGCCGGTGGTCATCACGTGGGATGCGTTGCCCAACCGGAGCTGGGCGGGGACAACGGAGATCATCCCGAAACAGGTAGTGCCGCACGGGACACGGAGCGTCGGGGAATTGCTGTGCGCGGTGAGTAACGACAAGATCGAGCTGCTGCCGAATATCAATGTGAATGTGCGCATCAATTTGAAAGCGCGCGCGAATGTGCTGGCCGTGCCACGAGGCGCAGTAGCGACAGAAGGCGGGCGGCGCTACGTGTATGTGGTGAAGAAAAACGAATTGGGTGTCGGTAAGTCGAAGCTGGAGAAGCGGGAAATAAAAGTGGGGATCGCGGACGCGACCAGCTACGAGGTTACGAGTGGATTGCAAGAAGGGGAAATGGTCGCGCTGCCGGGAGATACGGATCTGCATGACGGCATGGCCGTTCAAGTTGTGAATACGAATGTTGCGTAGTTTGGGATTGTTGATACGCGGGCGGACAAAATGGCAGGTGCTGCAGCCCGTGTGGCTAGGCGCGCTGCTGGCGGGATCGATGAGTGTTTTTGCCGCGGTCAAGCAGAGCGATACGTTGGAAGCGGGGCGGCGGGCTTACGAGAGCAGCGACTACTCGAAAGCCGTGCTGGAATTTCAGACTGCGGCAGCAAAAGAAGCGCAGAACGGCGAAATACAGCTGATGCTGACCAAGTCCTACCTAGAGCTGCAGGAGCGCGACGCGGCCATCAACAGCGCGGAGCGAGCGGTGGCGATCGATCCAAAGAGTTCTGTGTACCACGAATGGCTAGGGCGAGCGTACGGGGAGAAAGCTGACCATTCGGCGATGTTCGCGGCGCTAGGGCTTGCGCGGAAGACGCATCGGGAGTTTGAAGTTGCCGTGGAGCTCGACGAGAAAAATTTCTCTGCGAGGCAAGCGTTGATTGAATTTGATTGCGCCGCTCCGGCGGTGGTGGGCGGCGGCGAGGAGAAAGCCAAACCGGAAATCGAGAAACTGAAGGCTATGGATGCCTCGGAATGGCATTACTCGGTGGGGAATTGCCGGCGGCAAAAAAAAGACTTCACGACGGCGGATGCGGAGTTTCAGCTGGCGCTGGAAAGCCATCCAAAGAGGGCAGACCTGCTTTTCGATATCGGCGATTACGCAATGAGACATGGCCAGGCCGATCGATTGATTGAAGTGGGCGAAGTAGGGGCGCAAACAGCTCCATCGGACTCGCGGGGAATGTTTTATCGAGCAGTGGGATTGATCCTCAAGAAGGAGAAACCCGAAGAGGCCGAGCGACTCTTGCGGGAATATCTGCAGAAAGCGCCGAAGCGATCGTCCTATCCACGCTATGCGACTGCGCACGAATGGCTGGGCCGCCTCTACGAGGACAAGGGCGATAAGAAATCGGCAGAGAAAGAATATCAAGCGGCGATCCAACTGGATCCGAAAGACAAGAACGTGCGCGAGTCGCTCAAGCGAGTCGAGAAGAATTGAAGAAGAACGGGTAATAACGCTTCGCACGGTTTTTGGGACGCGGGTGGATCGGGCGACTGAGACTTTTGCGAATAAAGCCGGGCGAGTAATCCTTCATGATGGATTTGAAAGAAACGCTGTCCGTATCGATCGATGCTTTGCGGGCGAATAAGCTGCGGGCGATGCTCACCTCGTTGGGCGTGATTATTGGAAGCGCGTCGATCGTGCTGGTGGTGACGGTGGCGTTGACGAGCAAGAAATTTGTCATATCGAAAATTGAAGCGGTGGGCTCAAATGTCGTATGGGCGGAACTGATCAGAAGCTCGGAAAAGGCCCAGCCGCTGAGCTACGAACTGACGTTGGATGATATGGAGGCGGCGAAGAACGCGATTCCCCAAATCGTGGAAGTGGCGGGGACGACCGACGTTCAAATGACCGTGGTGGCCCAGGGAACGGTGAGACCGGTCACGTTGATCGGGGTGACCTCGGGATACCGAGAGATTCGGAGGCTGGTCGTCTTTCGCGGGCGTTATCTCGATGCATTGGACCTGGAATCCAGAAGCAAAACGTGCGTGATCACGCCGCAACTCGCGAAGAGGCTTTTCGGGCAGGACAATCCGGTTGGCCGCGATCTGCACGTGGGAGAGTTGATCTTCACGATCATCGGGGTCTTCAACGAACGCGTGGAAACTTTCGGGCTTTCCGACATTCAATCGGAAACCGTGCTGATACCATTCGGACTGATCAAATACTATACGGGCACGAATACGCTGAAGGTGCTGGACGCGCAAGCGGCCACGCCCGAGGACGTACCGAGCGTGCAGCGGAGATTAGCGGAGTTGCTCGCGAGCAGGCATCCGGGTGGCGCGGAGTACCATGTGCAGACGCTGGCGGCGATTTTGACGGCGGCGCGCGATATTTCGCTGGCGCTGACGATCGTGCTGATTGTGATTGCGTTCATCGCGCTGCTGATCAGCGGAATCGGGATTATGAATATTATGTTGGTGACGGTGACGGAACGCACTCGGGAGATCGGGATCCGAAAAGCTATTGGAGCTGCACGCAGAGAGATCATGTATCAATTTTTGACGGAAGCGATTTTGATCAGCGGGGGCGGTGCAGTGCTGGGAATATTGATTGGATTGCTGATACCGGCTGTCGCTCAAATGTTTCTTCCGGGGAATCTGCGCGTGCCGGTGTCGCCGTTGAGCGTGGTGCTGGCGTTTGTGGTGTCGTGTTCGACGGGATTGTTTTTTGGATATTTGCCGGCGAATCAGGCGGCGAAGTTGCAGCCGATTGAATCGCTGAGGTATGAATGACGGAATGTCTGTTTTGTGCGGCCGGTAAGTTGCAATTGTTGGGGCAGCGCGGGCGGAGCCCTTACAGGATGAACAATCCCGCCCCTACAAATTGTGAGTTTGGGAGAGCGGTCGTGGCGAAGGAGTGGAGCATGTTGAAGATTATTGCTGCTAAGAGAAGCGTGGCGCTTGCGTTGCTATCGGGGCCTCTGCTTTTGTGCGCGAGTACGAATGCGCAGACTGCGGCCGTGTTTCAGGCGCCGGCCGGGCAGGCAGCAGGACAACCTGGCCCAGCGGCTGCGGGGGGACAGCAGCAGAGCGGGCCCGTGTCGCTGACGTTGAAGAGCGCAATCGAGATGGCATTGAGAAACAGCAAGGACATTCAAATCGCAAAATTGCAGGCGAGCCTCGCGCAGCACGCCACACGGGTCAGCAAGGCACCGTTTTTGCCGAATGTGTATGCCGGGTCAGGAGCAGGTTATACGTATGGAATCCCGGAGACACCTGGCGGGCGCGCGCCGTCGCTCTTCAACGTGACCTACACAGAAGAGGTTCTTAACGAGCCGCTGAAGGGGCAGGCAAAAGAGCTGGAAGAACAAGCGAGGTCGCAAAGGATTGTCCTGGAGGATGTGAAGAACAGCGTGATCGTGCGGACGGCAATGGCTTATTTGGAGCTGGGCAAGGTGCGACATTCGCTCGAACTGCTGCGCGCGGAACAAGAGAGCGCGGATAAGATTTTGCAGGTGACGCAGGAAAGGCAGGGAGAAGGATACGAACTGCCGGTGGAGGTGACGAAGGCGCAGTTGACGAAAGCGCAGGTGACGCAACGAGTTCTGCAGCTCGAAGGGCGGGAAGACGAGCTGGAGGTATTCCTGCAGGGGCAACTTGGGCTGGGGCAAGAGCAGACAATCGAGGTTACACCAGAAGAATTGCCAGGAGAGGCGGAGCAGGAAGGCGCAAATCTGGTGGCCATCGCGATGCAGAATAATGTGGGGCTTTTGCTGGCGGAATCCGACGTGAGAGCGAAGGAGTTTCGTTTGAAAGGAGAGAAGCGGGGAAATTTGCCGACTGTTCAGGCGGTCAGCACGTACAGTTTGCTGGCGGCCTTCAATAATTACAGCGAGTTTTACAAAAAATTCCAGAGAAATAATTTTAACGCGGGTGTGCAGGTGCAGGTGCCGATATTCAGCGCGAAGACAAGAGAGGACATCGGACTCGCGCAGATCAATTTGGAGACTTCGCAGGCGACCCTTGCGAGCAAAAAGACCCAAGTGAGCGCCGAAGTGCGACAGAAGACGCGGCATTTGCGGGAACGCGATGCGGCGAAGGAAGTGGCGCGGCTGGAGCTGCAACTGGCGCAACAAAATATCGGAGTGCTGCAAACACAGTACACCGAGGGGAAAGTGAATCTGCGCGAAGTGGAGAGAGCGCGGCTCGATGAGAACGAAAAGTGGATGGCTTTTCTGGACGCGAATTTTCAGCGACAGCAGGCGCAGCTTGATTTGCTGAGGACGGCCGGGCAATTGGATAAAGTGTGGCAGTGAAAGAGCGAGTCGTGGGCAGTGAGTAGAATTTGTCTCATACATGGATCAAGCCGGGGAGCAGGGAGTTTCCTCAGAGGCTGAAGCCCCTCCATTAGAGGACCTTTTCGGCACGGCTGAAGCCGTGCCCTCCCCGGAGACATTTATGAGGAGGCCTCTAGTGAGTAGTGAGAGATCTCTGACTGGTGATTTGTGCAACTGGAACAGAAGAGCCTAGAGGCGTTCCTTGAGGCGGTAAAGAAGCTGGACGCGGGCTTTGCCGGGTTGCCTGCGTTTGAATCGAAAGTGGCCGGCGCAGCGGGGATCGCTGAGGCGCTGGCGGCTACTGCTGAGCGGCTGCAGGATAATTACCCTTACTTTCATCCGCTTTACGCGGGACAAATGTTGAAGCCGCCGCATCCTGTGGCGCGGCTGGCCTATGCACTGGCTATGTGGATCAATCCGAACAACCATGCGCTGGATGGAGGGCGGGCGACTTCCGCGATGGAGAAAGAAGCGGTTGCGCAAATCGCGGGGATGTTTGGCTGGAAAGAGTTTCTTGGCCACTTGTGCGGCGGCGGCACGATGGCAAACCTCGAAGCTCTGTGGGTAGCTTCGCAAACGCATCCGGGGAAGAAGATTCTGGCGAGCGAGCAGGCGCACTACACGCACAAGCGGATTAGCGCGGTGCTGCAATTGAAATGCGAGAGCGTGGTGTGCGATGCGCGCGGGCGAATGGACATGAATGCGCTTGCAAAAAATGTGGCGCGCGGCGATGTGGGCACAGTGGTTGCGACGATGGGCACTACGGCAACGGGCTCGGTCGATCCGCTAACGGAGATTCTTGCTTTGCGCGCCAAGCACGGTTTTCGAGTTCACGCGGATGCTGCGTATGGCGGCTATTTTGGGCTTGCAGGGAGTTTAGGGGAAGAAACCGCAAGGAGCTTCGCGCGCATTGGCGAAGCGAACTCGATCGTGATTGACCCGCACAAACACGGCTTGCAGCCCTACGGGTGCGGCTGCGTTCTGTTTCGCGATCCGTCGGCGGGGCGTTTTTACAAACACGATTCGCCTTACACATACTTTAGTTCCGCGGAATTGCACTTGGGGGAGATCAGCCTGGAGTGTTCCCGGCCCGGCGCCGCGGCGGCCGCGCTTTGGACGACGCAAAGGTTATTGCCGCTTGTGAGAGGCGGGGAGTTCGCGCGTGGTCTTGAACAGGGAAGAGCAGCAGCGCTAGCGTTTTACGAGAGACTTGAGAACGACGAACGGTTTGTGAGGGCGTTTGCACCTGAGTTGGACATAGTGATTTTTGCTCCGCGCGCAAAAAGTGTGAGTGAAGCCTCCGCTCTCTCGCGAGGGATTTTCGATGCGGCCGCGGCGCGGAATTTGCACCTTGCAGTGGCGGAGTTGCCCGCGGCCTTTTGGGCGTCAAACCTGGGATCGATGGTGCGCGACCGGGAAACTGTGACGTGTCTGCGCTCGGTGCTGATGAAACCGGAACACCTCGAATGGATCCCCCGGATATGGGACGAGCTTTCGGCGGCAACGTCAGAAGTTCTCGGTGCGGAAGACGCATCACGGTCCGCTTAGCAGATATATCCGAGGAATTATGTGTGTGTTGCAAGCAGAGTGTTGATGCGGCTGAGAAGCGTTGTTTTACTGAAAGGCCTGGGAAGCATCGAAGAGACAGCTTCGGCAGGGTCAGGGATTTCCAAAACCGCTAGAGGATTTGCGGAGCTGTAGAGGACGCTCATTTCCGGCGAACGCTTGCGCAAACAAAAGGCCAGGTCTGGGCCGCGCATTCCTTTGGGATGCATATTAGTAATGAGCAGATTGATGGGGCCAGCGCAGGATTCAGCCAGTTCGAGCGCCTGCCCGGCGTTTGCCGCGGGCAGGACAAGGAAATCAGCCTCTTCAAGAATCTGTTGAATGGTCTCGCGAAGAGATTCCAAGTCTTCGACAACGAGAATGACAGGATGAATCGTGGATTGAGACTTCATTCCGCGCACCCAAACCTCGACTATCCTGATATGGCCTTCGGATGACCGTTGGGATTGGGCCAAGTATATTACGAAACGGTAAACAATGAAACAGATTTATATCAACAAAAAAGAACCAAAGGACAGACAGCAATCAACGTCTGCAAGCGAGATTTTAGACGAGTTGGCGAACTGCAAAAGCACGACAATTGAGCGGTGAACGGAAGCAGCCAGTAATCCCTGTAGAAAGACCACCCAAGAGGAGAACCACTTACAGCTGTAGTTAGCATTTCGGTGCAAACAAGAGGCAGAGAGCAGAAACAATTGAGCGCATGCAACCAAGTCAGGTAAACTGTTATCTACGTATAAGGGTCTCTCTAGGCGAGCTGCAGCCGGTGGCTCCAGATTATGTGGTCATGGCCTAAAACGGGCAAAATTAGAAGTCTAGAAGCTGAATTCGAAAGACTGAGGGTGAAGAATGCCGGATGTAATGAAGACTTTGTTGTTGAACCCGCCGAGCTTTGAGAATTTTGATGGCGGAGCGAGCTCGCGGTGGCCCGCGACGCGGGAAATTGAGTCGTATTGGTACCCCGTGTGGCTGACATATCCGGCGGGACAGATTCCCGGAAGCCGCTTGCTGGATGCTTCCCCGCATAAGGTGAATTGGAAGCAGACGGTTGAAATTTGCAAGGATTATGAGTTTTTGGTTTTGTTTACTTCAACTGTAGGTTTTGGCAGCGACGTCAAGCTCATCCGGAGAATCAAGGAAGAAAATCCCAGTCTGAAGATCGCGTTTGTGGGTCCGCACGGGCACATCAAGCCGACTGAAACGCTGATGGCGAGTGAAGACATCGATTTTGTCACACACGGCGAGTTTGACCACTCGGTGGTGGAATACGCGCACGGCAAGCCTCTCGAGCAGATCATGGGCGTCAGCTATCGCAAGGAAGGCAAAGTCGTTCACACCGCGCCGCGTCCGCAACTCCATACCGAAGAGCTGGATGCGCTGCCGTTTGCGACCGATATCTACAAGCGCGATTTGCAAATTGAGCGCTACAACGTGCCATTCCTGCTGCATCCTTATGTTTCGTTCTACACGACGCGCGGTTGCCCGGCGCTGTGCACATTCTGCATGTGGCCGCAGACGATTTCGGGCCACGCGTGGCGGACGCGGTCGACGGACAACGTGGCGCGTGAAGTAAAACAGGCCCTGGAGTATTTCCCGCAGATGAAAGAGATTTTCTTCGACGACGATACGTTCAATATCCGAAAAGACCGGGCCATCGAGTTGAGCCAGAAGTTCAAGCCGCTGAAATTCCAGTGGTCTTGCACGGCGCGATGCCACAGCAAGTATGAAGAGTTGAAGGCGATGGCGGATGGGGGAGCGCGCCTGTTCATCGTGGGATTTGAATCCGGCGATCCGCAGATTCTGAAAAACATTAAAAAAGGCGCGACCGTAGAGATGGCGCGCGAGTTCATGAAGAACTGCAAAAAGGTGGGAATCAAGGTCCACGGCGATTTTATTATCGGGTTGCCGGGCGAGACCAAGGAAACCATCAACAAGACCATCGATTTCGCAAAGGAGCTGGATTGCGAGACGATTCAAGTTTCGCTGGCGCATGCCATGCCCGGCACGGAGCTGCACGATTCGATGGCGAAGGAAGGCTTCCTGAAAGTGGAAGCGCTGGCCGATTCTGGCGGGCACCAGTTGCCGCACATCGAATATCCGCACCTTTCGAAAGCCGAGATGATGGGCGGCGTGAACCGTTTTTATGACGAGTACTACTTCCGGCCGCGAGTGGTGTGGCGGATCGTGCGCGAAGCGTTGTGGGATTCGAATGAACGCAAGCGGCTTTATCACGAAGCAACGAGCTTTATGAAGCTGCGCTCCGAACGATGGAAGTGGGTACGGCAGGGCGGCGACGCTCAGAAGACCATGATTACCGTGCCGGAAACGCCGTCGGCTTCCGGAAACGACTAAGACATAAACAAGATGGCAACTGAGGGCAGGCTACGAATTAAGACCCTGGTCATGGTGTGCGCAATGGTGGTGTGCGCCAACGCCGGCGACCTGATGCTGAAACGTGCCATGGTGCAGATTGGTGCGGTGCAACTATCTGAAACTGGGCTGGCCCACGCGTTCCGGATGACCGTGAGTAGCGGCACGTTGTGGGTCGGCATCATTTTTCTCTGCGGATTCATGTTGAGCTACATGACGGTATTAAGCTGGGCGGACTACAGCTACGTCATGCCCGCGGGAGCGTTTGGGTATGCCTTGCTCACATTTTTTGCGGTGATATTTCTGCACGAAGCGGTTTCGCCGCGGAGATGGATAGGGGTGGTTCTGATTTGCGTGGGAGTGCTGCTTGTTGGGCAAACGAAGCCGCGCACGACGGCGGTAGCCAGGGAGGCGCTGGCATGACGCACGTCGCCCTGTTTCTTTCGTTCCTCATATTTGGCAGCACAGGCGGAGAAATCGCCATCACTCGAGGCATGAAGGCCACGGGGGAGCCCGGGAGGCTGCGTCCGAAAGAGATGCTGCAATTTCTCGGCAGGGCTTTGTGCAACGGGTGGTTTTGGGCGGGGGTGCCGCTGATGGCGCTTTCGTTTTACGCGCTGCTTTTGCTGCTCTCCTGGGAGCCGATCAGCTTCGTGATACCCGCGTCGGCTTTAAGCTACGTGGTTGGAACTTTTGGCGCGAAATACTTTTTGGGTGAACAGATAAGCGCTGCGCGCTGGGCCGGCGTAGTGTTGGTGTGCGCGGGAGTGGCGCTGGTTGCACTAGGATAGTCGATGTATCCTGCCAGAGCGCGGCTCCGCAAGTCGAGCCGCTGAGGAAGTGATGGGCTGGAACGCTGTCTGGTACTGCCGGCCGGCGAAAGGTGCTCGAATTTGTGCGGGATAGCCGGGTTTACACATAAAAATTGGGCGCCTGAACCTGAGCGCATCGAGCGGGCAACCGCTACGCTGGCTCATCGCGGGCCCGATCAGCGCGGAGTGTTCCGCTCGAGCATCCTATCAATGGGCGCGACGCGCCTGAAAATTATTGATTTGCAGGGTGGAGACCAGCCCATCGTTAGTGATGATGGCGACACTGCGATTGTCTTCAACGGGGAAATTTACAATCATCTGGAGTTACGCGGGGAACTTGAGAAACTGGGGCACCGGTTTCACTCACATTCCGATACAGAGACCATACTGCATGCCTTCGTGGAGTGGGATACGGAGTGTTTTTCGCGTTTGCGCGGCATGTTTGCGATTGCGCTTTGGATCAAATCGTCGCGACGGCTGGTTCTGGCTCGCGACCGCATGGGCATAAAGCCGCTCTACATCGCGCGGCATGGGGAAGATCTTTTCTTCGGTTCGGAACTCAAGACGATTTTTATACACCCGGAGTTCGAGCGGCGCTTGAGCCTGGCCGGGCTCGATTGCTATCTCTCGCTCAACTACGTCCCATGTCCTTGGACGCTTGTGGAGGGTATCGAAAAGCTGCCGCCGGGACAGTGGCTCGAATGGCTTGATGGGAAAGTGCGTGTCGAGACTTACTGGAGTTTGCCCGCCGGCCCGATTCGCGAGCGCTCACTGGGAGCGGCATGCGAGGAACTGGATTCGCTTCTGCAGCAATCCGTCAGGGAGCATTTGCTTTCGGACGTTCCTCTTGGGCTTTGGCTGAGCGGGGGCATCGATTCATCGACGGTGCTTCACTATGCCGCAACAGCATCTACACGGCCCATAAAGACCCTCTCCGTTTCTTTTCTTGGAAGAAGTTTTGATGAGACGGCGTACATCCGGAGTGCCGCGAAGAAGTACGGCACGGATCATCAGGAATTCGATCTGAATCCTGGAGCTGATCTGCGCGGAGCGATTGAGGAGTTTGCTTATTATTCGGATGAGCCCAGTTCGGATGCGGGAGCTTTGCCAGTGTGGTTCCTCTCGAAGATGAGCAGGACGGAAGTGACCGTCGCTCTGAGCGGGGAAGGAGCGGACGAACTCTTTGGAGGCTACTTGACGTATCGAGCGAACCAGCTTGCGCGGCCGATGCGGTGGTTGCCGAAGTGGTCGTTACGAGCGGGGCTGGGGCTTGCTCGCCTTTGGCCAGTGTCTGACGACAAGATCAGTCGCGAATATATGGCGAAGCGCTTTCTGGCTGGAAGTCTCATGACGGCAGAGCGAGCGCACGTTTACTGGAACGGAACCTTTTCGGATGCCGAGGCTCGTTCATTTTCGGGGATTCCGCTGCCAAATTCTCTTGATAACATTCTTGGCGAGTTACGCAATTCTCCCGCGGCCAAGGATGGAGTGTCGCCTTATCTTTGGTTTGACCAGAAATACTTTCTGCCCGACGATATTTTGAACAAAGTCGACCGCATGAGTATGGCGCACTCGCTGGAAGTCCGGCCGCCATTTTTGGATCATCGCATTGTGGAATTCGCTGCTACCCTGCCGCCTGCGCTCAAGATTCAAGGGGCGCGTCAGAAAATCGTGCTCAAGCAATTGATG
>Ga0210388_10000409_pt1 | contig 35703 bp, 39 predicted proteins | sample IncBWC19OmetaG_FD_155485 | JGI IMG/M metagenome (GOLD analysis project Ga0210388, IMG submission 155485) | Forest soil microbial communities from Barre Woods Harvard Forest LTER site, Petersham, Massachusetts, United States - Inc-BW-C-19-O ...
ATCTTCAGAATTTGTTACGCGAGGTTCGTCGGATTGGTGGGGCAGGAACGCTACTTGAGCAGGGTTTCGCTCCACAGCGGGCATTGCCGGCGGCCTCTGGTCGGGCGCAAAGACGAAGAGTACATCGCAGATTTCACGCTGGTGTCGAAGCGGGTGCTGAGCGAGTTCGAGGGCCGGCTGTTCCGGTATCACTTTCTGCTGGGCGCGGACTGGAAGCTGTGCGCACGGCAACTGAGGATCGATCGCGGGACGTTCTTTCACGCGGTGTACCGGATCCAGCAAAAGCTGGGGCGGGTGTTTCGCGAGCTGGAGCCGTACGCGCTCTATCCGTTGGACGAGTATTTCCACGGACCTTCGAAGATTCACGGAAGCAGCCAGCAGCCTGTAGCCAGCAGCCAGAAGAAGCGCGGGCCGTTGAGGCCTCCCGTTGAAGATGCGGCGACGTGGGTGATGAGGGCCGGGGGATGAAGAAAACTCCAGGTCCAAAGACAGCCGGCGATCGCGCGATGGTCGACGAGCTGGCGCGGCTAGAGGCGGGAATCGCGGTAGCTCAAGCTCAGTGCGGCAAGCAGATCATGGAGGCCCAACAGAAGGCCGCGGCGCTGCGCGCGAAGATTCTCGGCTGGTACGACAAGGCGGGGGCCTCGGCTTCGTTTGTGGCGCAGGGGGACAAGGCGGCTTACGCGATCAGTGCCCGGGCGCTGAAGACCACGGTGTTCGTAGACAAGGCGCTGGCGGTGCTGGGGATGGCGAAGTTCATGAAGCTCGCTACGGTGCCGGTGGGCGTGCTGAAGAAGGCGGCGGGGAAGAAGTACAAGCTGTGCGCGAATGCGGAGCGGGTGGGGTTGCGGTCGCTGACACAGGTCGGCTCATGAATTGGCGGTTTCGCGCTGCTGGGTATCCGGTGTGTCACGTGCGCTGCGCGCGCAGCTACTTCATGGCGGTTTGGGACATCGGGGAGCGGTTCGAGATGCGGATAAAGATGGGGCTGTCGTGAACATTCAACGGAAGCCGGTGCGGAGCTCGAACATCAAGAGCGTCGGGCACGATCCGAAGACGAACACATTGCAGGTGGAGTTTCACTCGGGGGCCGTTCACGAGTATCCGGCGACGGCGGCGCAGCACCAGGAGTTCATTCACGCGCCTTCGGTGGGGTCGTATTTTCACCAGCACATTAAGCCGCTGGGAGGGGAAAAGGTCGGATGAAATTCATCTCGTGGGCGGCGCATCAGCCGGCTCTCTTGGTTGCGATCGCGGGGTTCGTTTGCGGGGCGGCGCTGATGGCGATTTTCCAATTCATCTAAATGGCACGACGATCAAAGGCCGAACCTCCGCAGCTCGATCTGAGCGCGACGGAGCTGGACCGGTTGGGGACGCGGGTCCTCACCGATTATCGTAATGCGCTGGCGGACCACAACCATCGCATGGTGCGGTGGGCGGAGTATGAGCGGCGGTGGCAGGGGACGCCGGACGTTCCGCAGGCCGGGCAGGAGAGCGAGTCCAATCTGCCGGTGCCGTACATTCGCTGGAACGTGCTGGGGCAGACTTCGAAAGACGCGGACGCGCTGTTCGGCGACGATGCGGAGATCGTGGCGGAGCCGGTGGGGGCGAGCGACTACAAGCGCGTGAAGAAGGTCGGGCTGTACATGACCTGGCGCGTGTTCAAGTCGATGAAGATCACCAAGAGGCTGCTGGAATTTGTGGGGCGGCGCGTGAAGTACGGGCGGGCGTTCGCCTACTGTCCCTGGCTGCGGCGGACTTACAAAGTCGGGAAGAAAGAGGTCGTCGATTACGAGGGGCCGGATTTCATTCCGCTGTGGCCCGACGATCTGATCGTGCCGGCGGAGGAAGTGGAGACGATCCACGGCTTCAGCTTCGTGATCCGCAAATACCGGGCGACGCCCGACGATTTCCTGGCTGGCGTCGAGAAGCAGATTTACATCAAAGACGTGGTCGACGAGCATTGGGACCAGATCGTGAACCCGACGCGCCGGCAACGCGAGCCGCAAGGGGACGAGACGAAGCTCGAAGCGGATCAGGCGCAGGCGGTGCCGATGGAGGCTCCGCTGTCGGCGATGCCTTCGCTGCTGGTGCTCGAGTGGTACGGCAAGTGGAGAATGCTGCTCGATCCGGAAGACGACGGCGACGAGAACGATCTGACGAAGCGCGAGAAGATGCAGAGCGACCTGGTGGTCCGCTACGTCGTCGATCTGAGCTTGCCGGTGGGGTGCCAGGATCTGGCGAAGCTGTATCCGGAGATGTCGTACCGGCGGCCGTTTGTGGAGGGGGCGTTCATCAACGACGGGTCGTACTGGTGCGCGGGCCTGCCGAAGATGCTGATCGACATCGAAGACGAGCTGCGGCAGAACTACAACCTGGGGACGTCGGCGGGCGAGAAGGCGGCGGGCCCGCTGATCGTGGCGCCGCCGGGCGAGAGTCCGGACCTGGACAAAGAGCAGGTGGAGATCTCGCCGAACATGCTGATCCGGTGCGCGAATCCGGACCGGGTGCGGGTGATCCAGCTCGCGTCGAACCTGGAATTCTTCGAGAAGCGGGAACAGGCGCTGCTGGCGTACGGAGAGCGGCTGGGAGCGTTGACCGATAACACGCTGGGCCGGCAAAACGATCGGCCGAATCAGCCGCGGACGCTGGGCCAGGCGCAGATGATCGCGGCGGAATCGTCGGTGCGCCAGGCGCTGGTGACGCTCGCGCTGCGCGACGACATGTCGGCGATGCTGAATCACTTTTGGATCCTGGAGTACATGTTTTCGCCGAAGCAGACGTTTTTCCGGGTGACGGAAGACGACGCCGGCGGGCTGTTTCCGGTGAACGACGGCGGCTCCATGCTGGAGAAGCAGGACCGCGACGGGCGCTACGATTTTTCGCTGACGTTTGCGACGAACGTGTATTCGCGCGAGGCGGACAAGGAGAAGGTGCTGGCGCGGTATCAGTTGGATTTACAGAATCCGCTGATCATGGGCAATCCTTCAGCGCTGTGGCATGTGACGCGGGACGCGCATGAGGCGCTGGGAGATCCGGAGTTCGAGCAACTGGTGCCAGAGCCTCCGAACGACGACCTGCCCATCAATCCGAAAGAAGAGTTTTCGATGCTGCTGCACGGCGACGACGTGCACGTGAACCCGATGGATAACGACGAGCTGCATCTGCTGCGGCACATGAAGGATTTACAGAGCCTGGAGAAAGAGGGCCAGCAGCACACCGACACGTACAAGAAGCTGGGGGCGCACTACATCCAGCAGATGGATCAGCTCCAGCAGAAAAAGGTGGTGCAGGCGGTGGTGGAGCAGATCGGGCAGCGCATTGCTGCTTCGCAGCAGGCCAAGGGCTTGCAGCCAGGAGGCGCGCCTGGAGGCGGCACTCCGGTGTTGCCTGCGTCTGGCGGGATGCCTCCGCCGTTGCCGATGGCGGAGCCGCCGGGCGGGAGTTTGGGGCAGTGAAGCACTACATCAGGGGGGCGCTCGAAGATCGCATGGGTGCGGTGTCAAAGAATCCTGCGTATAAGGTTTGCTTGTGTGGGCGGCGGATCGCGGGGAAGGTGAGCTTGTGCCGGCATTGCGCGGCAGGACGGGTCGGGGACCCGTCCCCACTGGTCAAGCTGGCGTTGCTGATGCTGATGGCGGTGGCCGCGGCGGGGCAGAGTGTGACGCTTTCGCTCTCGTCGTCTTCGATGTTCCAGAGCGGCGGCGCGGTTACGCTGACGCTCACGTTCGCGGATTTGTTTCCTACGGCCGACATGGGCGGCTTGCAGTGGGTGGTTTCGGGGACTGGCGTGACGGCGGGGACGCCGACGCTGGGCGCGGCTTCGACGGCGGTGCCGGCGGCGGTCCAGTGCGGGCCGGTGATCTGCATCGATACCGGGGCGGTGGATGCGACGCCGAACGACAATCCATTTGCGTCGGGCGTGCTGATGACGATTCCGCTGACGGTGGCTCCTACGGCGGCAGGGCCGCTGGTGATCTCGCTGACGGGCGTGGTGGCGTCGGACATCACCGGGGAACCGATTGTCGTGACCATCATTCCGGTGACGCTGACGATGGTGGCGGCGCCGACGCGGATGACGGGCACGGCGAAGTGAAGAAGAAGCCAGCAGTCAGGAGTCAGGAGTCAGAATGAGGGCCGACCGGCTGGACATCGACCGGCTCCAACGGATTCGGGAGACGGACGTTTGGATCATGTACGAGCATCGGGTGCGCGAGCGGCTCGCGGTTGCGCAGCGCAGATGCCTGGATCAGGCGAACGGCTTCGAAGAGATTCGCGTGGCGCAGGGGGAAGCGGCGGCGCTGAAGTTCGTGCTGGAATTGCCGGACGCGATCGAGCGGGAAATCAGGGGGAGAAAAACCGATGCAGCAGGTTGAACAGCAGACGAAGAATCCGTGGCCGGTGCTGATCACGGCGCAGGGGAAGTCGATTCCGCTGGATCACGTCCTGAAGATCGACACGAGCGCGCTCGAAAGCCATCGGACGATTTTGATTCACACGACCACGGGGGCGGAGATGTTTCACGACGAGGTGGCGCTGGCGCTGGCGCGGGCGTTCAATTTGAGGCCGGCGGAGCCAGCGGCCAGTCCGGAACGGACGCAAACAGCGCGTAGCCAGCAGCCAGTAGCCAGTGGCGGAAAGAAGAGAAAGGGGTAGAGCATGCCGAAAGAAAAAACGTTGTCCGAGTCCAGCGGCGAGGCGCCGGTACAGAGGCCGTCGATCGCGCGGAGCGTGCATTACGTTACGGACGATGGTGTGCACCTGGCGGCGATCGTGACGCGTATTCCGCTGGGCCCGGGAACGCAGTCGGCGGATCTACACGTGTTGCCACACAGGACGTATCGCGGGGAATGGTCGGCGGCGCTCAACCTTGGGGCCATCGCATACGGCGCCGAAATGCAGCCGCGTACGTGGCACTGGCCGGAACTGGAGTAGGTGTCGCCGGCGATCCTACGCTTTTGGCCGCGGTGCCGGTATTGCTCGAAGCAGAGGCCTCCGGAGGAGATGCTGCCGATGGGGATGTGCGCGCGGTGCCTGGAGTGGCACATGCACGCGCTGGATCTGCTGGCCGGGAAGATTCCGCCGGGGTGCCAGGAGTGCGGGCTGTCGTTTTCGGTATTGGAACGCGCGGCGGCCGATGCCGATGTTAGGTTGTACGTCGTTCCTCGCGACGGGATCTATCAGGTGCTTTGCCGGCGGTGCTGTGACGTTTACGTCCGCTCCCGACGGGATTTGTACAAGGGCACTCCGTTTGGATTCCAGCAAAACTTATGAAAAATTTCCTCGATCGATTTGCGTCTCTGCGGGAAGAAGCGGGTGGTGGTGGTGAAGGCGGCGGAGCTGGTGCTGCTGCTGGCGGCGGGATTGATGTTGCTGCTTTGCAGAAAGAACTCGCCGACACCAAAGCCGCAAGCGCGAAAACCGCCAAAGAGCTAGCCGACGCGAAGACGTCGATTGGTGAGAAAGACACCGCGATTCAGTTCTGGCACGGGAAGGCTACCGCGAAGCCGGAGGCTGCCAAGCCGGCGGAAGCGGCGGACGAGGTCGATCTGCTCGACGTGATCGGCACCAAGGGCAAGGCCGGGCTGATCGACGTTCTGAAAAAGAGCGGCGACGTCGTCAGCCGGTCCGATGTGCAGAACCTGATCGCGGGCGAAGTGGATCGCATTTCGCGCGAAGGCACGGCGGTGGAACGGTTTCCGGAGCTGAAAGACAAAGAGTCGGAATTCTTCAAGCTCACCACGAAGAACGTGGCGGCGCTGAAGACGCAGGGCATCACGGGAGTGAACGCGACGGAGATCGCTGCGGAGCGCGCGTACCTGCACCTGGTGGACGAAGGCAAGATGAAGCCCAAGGCGCAGCGCGCGGCCGAAGCCAAGGCTGCGGAAGATGCCGGCGAGGAAGAGACCGAGGCGGAGCGGATCGCACGCGGCGCCGCGGCCGGCGGATCCGGCGGACGGAGAGCGGCCGCTTCCGAACGGCGTCCCACGGAGACGGCCGAGGACAAAGCGCTGATCGCGCGGGTGTGCGAAGGCATGGGCATCACGGAGAAACAGTGGCGGGACCAAGCGGAAAAGGGGATCAACTACCGTGAGTAAACCGAAGAGCAATTCGGACCCGATGGGCGTGCTGCCTTCGCGGCTGTCGAAGGCGGAAACGGCCCGACGCGAAGAAGAGACGCGCGCGGAACGGGCTGGGCTTCCCGATTTGGAAATGAACGCGGACGATCTCGATAAGCAGATCGATCAGAAATGGTCGCTGGACGAGAGCGAGTACACGCAGGCGTCGAATCCGATGCTGGACTGCGTGAACCGCTTCAAGGCGGAATACGGGGCGGCGGCGAATGGGATGTCGTTCAAGTTTTTCACACCGGTGATCGCGGCGGAGAGCGGTACCGAGAACTACGAGCGGTGCCTGGACAGGAACGGCAATCCGTACACGGTGGGCCTCGACTGGATGGGCATGATTCCGACGCGGATCGCGGATGCGCGCAAGGAGAAAGCGCGAAAGGAATCGCAGGAGCTGGTGACGGCGTCCGAGCAACGGTTCGGGGACGGCGTGGAGCGGCTGAAGAGCGAAGCCGGGAAGCTCGGGATGGTGCTGACGACCTCGGGCGGCGTGGATTTGGGACAGAGATATTAAGCCAGCGCAAGACTGGCGGGGGGATTTTTAAATGGCAGCAGTGAATATCAATACGTCGGCGTTCGGGTTTCGGCCGTTGGCGGCGGGGCTGACGGGATCGCCGGGGCGGGTGAAACAGTACGCGCAGCCGGCGTCGGACTCGCACACCATTTTTCAGAACGACCTGGTGACGCAGGTGGCCAGCTCTTCGGTGTCGGACACCGGTTATCCGGCGCCGGCGATGCGGAACATCGAATCGTACAGCCAGGCGACTCCGGGAACGACTCCGATTTTGGGAGCGGTGCTGAACGGCGGGAAGCCGTCGCTGTTGCAGTATTTCCTGGTGATGGACGATCCGATGGCGCTGTTTGTGGCGATGTTCGGAAACGACGTCCCGACCGCTTTCACGGTTGCGGTGCAGGGCGGCCGGAACGCGAATGTGGCCAATTCGGCGGCGGCTGCGGGTGCGCTGCACTCGGCGATGTACGTCGAGGACACGGGCAACGCGACCACGAACACGCTGGATTTGAAGATCAACGGGATGCTGGCGCAGGCTCCGAACGTGGAAGCCGCGTACGCGATTGTCGAAGTGAAGATCAATCGGCACCAGTTGGAGAACCAGGTCGCCGGAGTTTAAGGCGCGGACTGGCCAGGACTTCAACGGCCAGTTGTTGAAGGAAACGAGGAGGGCTCGGCAGAAAGACCGGGCCCCGAAAGAGGGGGAGTTTTATGGCGATTTTCATTCGGCAGAGTACACCGGATCTATACCTGAAGACGATGCTGCCGGCGATCAAAGAAGTGATCATGGCGCGCTACGCGCAGTTTCCGGATGAGTATCCGGAGATTTTCCGGGTGGAGTCGTCGACGCGGTCCATCGAGCAGACGACGGAGCTGAGCGGGTTCGGGCAGTTCGCGGTGACGCCTGAAGCGACCGACGGCTTCTTCGACGTGGCCGTCCCTGGCTACAACCAGACCTATCAGCCGGCGCAGTATTCGCTGGGCTACAAGGTCTCGCGGATCGCCATGGACGACGACAAGTGGGGCGTCGTGCGGAAGATGGCGGTCGAGCTCGGAAAGAGTGCGCATGAGACTCGCGAGTACGTCGCCGCGAACGTCATCAACACCGGGTTCACGGGGACCAATGGTCCGGACGGCGTGACGCTATTCAGCACGGCGCATCCGCTGGTGAAGAGCGGCGGAACGCAGACCAATCGCGCCGCTGTGGCTGCGCAGCCTTCGGTGACGTCGATTCGCCTGGCGCTATCGGACATGCGGCTGACGGTCGACCACGCGGGGAAGAAGGTCCGCATCCCTCCGAAGAAGCTGATCGTGCCGCCGCAGTTGGCGTACCAGGGCGCGGAGCTGCTGAAGGGCGTGGAACGCAGCGACACGGCGAACCGGGCTATCAACGCGTTCAAGCAGAACGTGGGGATGCCGAGCTTCGATCAGTTGTTCGTGTACGACTATCTGACGGATCCGGCGGCGTGGATGATCGAAGGCGACGTGGCCAACACGGAGCTGCGGTTCATCAATCGCGAGGCGTTCAACACCGAGCATCACATCGAGTTCCGGTCGCGCTCGATCGAGACGATGGGCTGGATGCGGTTCGCGGTGGGCTTTAACGGGTTCTACGGAATTTACGGCGTCCCCAGTTCCTAGCTCCCAGGAGACAGGAGTCAGGAAGAAGTCAGGAGAGGGGGGAAAAGCACATGTCTAATTTTAAGCAGCCGGACAGCGGCGAGACGATCAGCGGCCCGCTGACGATGTTGAACCCGGACGGCGGCTATAGCAAGCTGTTCGACGGGCAGGGCGTGCTGGTGGCTCCGCAGGCGCCGCTGGTGCAGTATTCGAAGCCTCCGGGAGTGTCGGCGGCGACGCCGTCGAACGGGATGGTGCAGCAGTTGTGCACGATGCTGGCTCCGCTGGCGGCCGAGGCGCTGATGAAGAACAGCGCGTTTCTGAGCCGCATTTGCCTGATGCCCCAGGTGCCTCCGGTATCGGGGCTGGGTTATTCGAGCCTGGCGGCGAGCTACAAGTACACGTTCGGATCGACGGCCGTGACGGTTTCGCCGACCACGCGGAACACGTACTCGGAAACCCTGCCGGTAGATTTGACGATCTCGAATCCGACGCTGGTGGCGGACCTGGCGAATCGAATGGGCGCGCAGTTGGCGGGAGTCGCGGACATTCAACTGGCTACGCTGGGCAAGACCGGGTTCACGACCAACGCGGCGCAGGGGACGGCGGCGACGTTGATCACGAATACGGTGATGCAGGCAGCGTTGGCCCTGGTGGCCAATACTGGAGAGCCCGTCTTTCTCGCGCTGGCTGCTCTCGAAATCGGACTGGTCACTGCGAACACCACGGCTCCGACCGGACCGACCTCCGATAACTGCTCGACGCTGCCGGTGGTGCCTTACGCCTATGGCGGCGGAAACACCGAAGAGACGCTCGCGAATGGGGCAACTCCGACCCCGTCCACGCAAGGCGTCTGGATCATCCCCTGCTCTCAGATCGGCATTACCGGCACGGGTACGCAAACGCTCTATAACCTGATGTTCACTCCGTCGGCCTTAGCGGCGGTGTTTGAGATCGAGACGAACATCAACAACACGAACACGACTCCTATCGCGAATTGCTCCGCGGTCGGGGCTTACGGCAATTGCACGGTGACGGTGTGGGCGCTGAACACTGCTTCCGGAGTGCAGACCATTTACTGCTCGATGGTGCTGGGCTCGGCGGTGGCGATCAATGCGAATGGCGTGGTGGTGAAGAGCTAACCCGATGACGGATTGCAGCGTACAGATCGCATTACTCGAGAGCGCGGCTCGGACCGCTACGGTGGCTTCGGCCAAGCAGCAGCACTATGCGGCGCGGGCGATCCGGTTGTATTTGAACATCACGGTGGCATCGGGGACGGGCGGGCTGCAACCGCTCCTTCGCGGGTACGACCTGATTTCGGGCACGGCGGTGAATCTGTCGACGGGCGGCACTGCGATTGTGGCGACGGGCTGCTATGTGTACGAGATGGGCCTGGGGCTGCTGTCGACGGCGAAGCAGGGGAACATCGAGGAGTGCCAGAACCGGCCGGCTCCGGTGCAGTGGGACGTGTCGATCGCGGTGGGGGACACCTCGAGCTACACGTATTCGCTAAGCGCGGAGGTGCTGACGTAGTGTGCGGCACTCGACTCAAGCACGATGGACGGGTCGGGGACCCGCCCTACTTCTCCTTCTAATTTGCGCGGCGGTTGCGCGATCGCAGGCGCTGGTGCCGGGATCGACTACTCCGCCGGGAACGGCTTTTCTTTCGGCGGGGAGTACGTTCGCAACCAACCGGACGGCGATTGTCGACGGGCTGGGGCGGATCGGCACCGTACAGGGAGCGCCCACGAATTGCGTGCTGGTGAACGGGACCAGTGCTCCATGCGGGACGGGCGGGAGCGGTGGATCGGGCGGCTCCAGTGGCACCACGGTGCAGGCTACGTTCTATCAGAGCGGGGCTCCGCTGGTTGCGCCGGCTACGCTGTACATCGTCTGCGCGTTCGCGGGAACCATCACCGGCTGGGACATCGACGTCGACCAGGGCACAGCGACTTTCAAGGTCTGGAAGACGGCATCGGGAACCAGTAATCCGACGTCCGGCAATTCGATCAGCACCAGCGGGGTGTCGATCTCGAGCGGGACCGAAGTTCACAGCACCACGGTTTCCGATTTCACGACCCTGATCGTCAACGCCGGGGACATCATCGGGATCAACCTGGCGGCGGTCAGCGGGGCGACACAGGCGCAGTTCACGCTGGAGCTGAATTCGCCAGGCTCCAGCTTTTCGGGGAACGAGACGCCGGGGCAGACGAGCACGCTGGTGTACACGCTGGCGCATCTGCCGGCGCCGGGGAGCCTGGAGCTGTATCTCAACGGGCTGCTGATGACGCCGAACCTGGACTACACGCTCAGCGGACAGACGATCACCTTCGTATCGAGCTACTCAGAGCTGCTGGCGACGGCGCAGCAGATGACCGCCTATTATCCGTTCGGGGTGCAAGGGACCGGGTCGGCCGGAGGGGTGTGGGGCGCGATCACGGGGACGCTGTCGAGTCAGACGGATTTGCAGTCGGCGCTGAACGCGAAGCTAGCAACAGGGGGCACCGCGGCGCTGGCGACGGCGCTGGCCTCGACTCCGGCGCAGTGTTCGGGCGGCCAGGTGGCGACGGGCATCACGGCGGCCGGGACAGCGAATTGCACGGCGATCACGGCGCTGCCGGTGTATTCGCCTGGGGGAAGCGCGGTCAGCGGAGCGCACGTGGTGACGGGAACGCAGGCGGCAACCAGCTATACGGCGACGATCGCGCTTTCAGGTTCCGCGGTGTTCGCCTCCGGAGCTCCGTTTTGCACGGCGACGGATGTCACGAGCGGCAGCGGGGTGCAGTACGAGATCGCCAGCTCCTCCGGAACGAGCCTGGTTTTCGGACCGATCGGGGGCGCAGGCACGGACACTATTTCGTTCATCTGCGTGGGAAATTGAATGTCGACCTGGGGACAGCTTCGATTACTTCTGCAACAGGACGCGGGCGAACTCTCGCCCGATTTGCTGGACGGGTATTTGAACACGCGCTATGGCGACGTGCTCGACCGGTGGCCGTGGAAGGGGCTGGAGGTCGAGACCAGCATTCAGACGACGGCGGCTTATAACACCGGCACGGTGAGCGTGACGCAGGGGTCCAACGCGATCGTGGGGACGGGCACGATCTTCACGTCGGCCATGAACGGGATGAGCTTCCGGGTCACGACCGACAATGCGGTGTACACCTTCACCTTCGTGACGGCGACGACGGCGACGCTCGATCGCAATTATGAGGACGATACGAATGCGACGGCGACGTTCTGGATTTACGAGGACGAATATGTGCTGCCGGCGCCGGCCAAGACTCTGCTGACGGTGGTGTGTCCGGTGACGGGCGAGCCGCTGGCGGATTGGACCACGCAAAAGATTATCGACTCGATGTGGCCGCGCGAGAGCCCGGGAATTCCGATTGCGTTCGCGATGGCGGCCGACACGAACGAGAACACTCCGCCGGTGTATCACACGCTGAAGCTGTCGCCTCCGCCGATGAGCTCGCGGGGCTATCCGCTGCGGTACCAGAAGGCGACGGCGGGGTTCGACGGACAAACCACGGGTGCGGCGCCGCTGCCTTGGATTTCGGACAACGTGCTGCTGTGCGGGTGCAGGGCGGACATCAAACACAAGCTGAAGGACTACACCGGGGCGGAGGCGATGGAGGCGAAGTTCGAGAAGGCGATCGCCGTGATGTTGAATGTGGACGCGGCGCGGCGGGGGAACTCAGAGCCGGTGATGGCGAAGCAGTGGTCGGCGTATCGGACGAAACGAGTTCTTCGATGACGGAAGAAGTAGCCAGTCCGGAACGGACGCAAACAGCGCGTAGCCAGCAGCCAGTAGCCAGGAGAAGGCAAAGGCCGGAAGAGCGCGAGCGATGACGGCTCTGGATATGGTGGACCGCTGCCAGCAGCGGCTGCATGAGGATCCGGCGGTGACCACGCCGGTTTATTATCCGTACCCGGAAGTGCTCTCGGCGCTGAATCGGGCGCAGCGGATGTTTGTATTGCTGACGCTGTGCCTGGAGACGACGGTCACGTTCGACGAGGACGGGTCCACGTTCTACAACATGCGGACCAGCTACGAAGACTGGCTGCTGCCGCTGCGGGTTTCGACGCTGGCGGGCGTGAGAGTGAGGCCGGCGCGGCTGGCGGATCTGGATGCGCTGGACTCGCAATGGCAGGCGAACGTGGCGCCGACAAAGCGGTACGCGGCGCTGGGCTTCGATTTTTTCGTGTGCTATCCGCAGCAATCGGGGATGGCGCTGGTGATCACGTACGCGCAGGCTCCGCCGGCGCTGGTGAATCCGACGGACGTGCCGGTGATTCCGGAAGACTACCATCCGGCGCTGCCCGATTTCGCGATTCCGTGGCTGCGGCTGAAAGAGGGCGGGCAGGAATTCCAGAAGTCCCTGCCGTATCTGAAGCGGTTTTTCGCAGAGGCGGACCGGGAGGCGGAGTACGTGCGGCAGCGGAACATCGCGGCGCGCTATGACAATTTGCCGTTCGAGCTGAGGCGGCTGGACCGATCGAAGTTTTTGGGAGTGCGGCCAGATCTGCCGTCGATGAAGGGGAGCAAAAATGGCTGACAACATTTCAGTAACGCAGGGTTCGGGGACGCTGCTGACTACGGATCAGTGCTCGGGCGACGGGTCGCACATGGAAGTGGTGAAGCTCGCCTATAGCGCGGCGGGCGCGCGGACGCTGATTCAGGGCGACGTGAACGGGCTGCTGGTGAACGTTTCGCAGGTGCAGGGGACGGTGACGGTGGCGGGCGCGGTGACGATCAGCGGGACGCCGGCAGTGACGGTGACGGGCGTGGTGAGCATCACGGGGACGCCGGCGGTGACGGTGACCTCGGGGTCGGTCACGCTTACGGGCAGTCCGGCGGTGACGATCAGCGGGACGCCGGCGGTGACGGTTTCGGGGTCGGTCGCGGTGACGCAGAGCGGCGGCTGGAACATCGGCACGGTGGCCACAATTACGAATCCGGTGACGGTGACCGGTGCGGTGAGCATCACCGGGACGGCAACGGTCGGCGGAACGGTGACTGTGAATCAGGGGACGCCGGCGGCGATCGGAAACGCGTGGTACGTGCAATTGAGCGACGGGACGCACGCGAACAGCTTTACGAATTTCAGCGGATCGTACGCGCTGAATGTGAACGTGCTGGGGCAGGTGGGCGGAGGGGTTTCGCAAGCGGACACCACGAACTTCACGGCGGGAACGACTCCGGGGACGCCGATCGAGGGCGTCTTCAACGATGGGCTGACGGCGGTCGGATCGGGCAAAGCTGCTTTGGTGCGGATGACGGCGTACCGCGGGCAGCACGTCAATTTGCGGGACAGCGCCGGCAATGAGCTGGGGCTGGTGGGCGATCCGCTGTATGTCCAGGTGACGGGCGGGATTCAGCCGGTTTCGGGGACGGTGACCGCGAATCAGGGCGGGGCTCCGTGGAGCTTCAATCAGACGGAGATCAACGGGTCCGCGGTGATCGTGGCGGCGGCGGGCGTGCAGACGGTGGCTATTGTCGGAGGCGGTGGGACGGCATTCAGCCAGGTGAATCCGCTGCAAACGCAGAATGCTCCGTCGGGGAATACGGGCGGGGCGACGCAGACGACTTGGAAGAATCACCTGGTGATTTCGCCGAGTCAAACGGCGGCGGTGGTGCATACAGCGGCCGGTGGGAAGACCTCGTATATCGAGGGCTACACGATTTATTTTTCGGCGTCCGGCACGACCTTCACGCTCTTCGACAACACGAACACACCCACGACGACGCTCTATGCCTCCGGGAGTCCGCCGGCGTTTCTGTCGGTGGTGGTCTGCCCGGCGCGCCCGATTCCGCTGAGCGCCACGGGCAACAGTCTGGCGTACACCACGGGGGCTTCCGTCGCCGGGGACATCACTGTTTGGGGCTATGACGCGTAAACGCGGGACGGGCCGGGGACCCGTCCTACTTCTGCTGCTCGCTACGGTCTGCTTCGGTGGAGAGCCGCGGCGCGGGCCGGGGGATGTCGACTCCATGAATCGGTTTGCGGGCGAGTACAACAAATACGCGGAGGAGCTGCATTCGGGCATTGTCGATTTGAAGCAGTGGGGGCGGGTCGAGGACGCCTGGAAGGCGGTCAGGTAACCCTGTGCTGCTGGCCGTTCTATTGACGTCGGAAGGGGCTATCGTCGCCGGGGTTTCGGCGGACGCGGTGATCGCCGATATTCTGCCGGCGCTGGGGGCGACTTCGCTGGCTGACCTGGACTGGGCTTCGAACACGGAGCTGTATCAGTGGGCCGATGAGGCGGTGAAGCGGCTATCGCACCGGTGCGGGGTTTTCGTCGAGCGCGACACATCGACGACGACGGTGTCGGGGACGTCGCAGTATCCAACGCCGGCGGGGCACATCGACACGATCCACGTGACGCTGAACTCGCTGCCTCCTCTGCCGCTGCGGGCGACTACGGTGGCGGAACTGGAGGCGCTGGACGGCAACTGGGCGACGACAGTGGGCGGTGTGGGGCGGTTCAGCATGGATGCGGATGGGACGGGCTTCATCACTCTCTACCAAGTCCCGGTGCTGGGCGGGCAATCGCTGACGTGGATCTTTCACCAGTTCCCTCCGGTGGAGATCACGACGGGGTCCACGGTGGACGTGCCGAGTCCGATGGGCGATTACCTGGCGTACGCGATGGTCGGTGAGGCGCGGCGGAAAGAATCGGACCGGGCGATGCCGGAGGTGGCGGAGCACTGCGATCAGATGATGGCACTGATGGAAGAAGTGGCTTGCGCGTACTGGGGGCCAGGGCAGTGAAGAGAGAAGTAGCCAGTCCGGAACGGACGCGAACAGCGCGTAGCCAGCAGCCAGTAGCCAGGAGAAAAGCCACGCAATGAGCTACGAGAAGAAATCGCTGCGGCTGTTGGGTGGGTCGCTTTCGCTGTTGACGCCGGGGGACAAGGTGGCGGCGGAGGACGGCATCCAGATGCAGAACTGGAGAGCCGATCAGTCGGGGTCGCTGCGATCGCGCGGGGGATCGAACGTGGTGGCGCAGCTCACGGCTAGCGCGCGGGTGCATTCGATCGCGCAGCGCGGGAGTTTGTTTTATTTCGGGGCGGACACTTCGCTGTTTCGGGCGACGGCGCCGGGGACGGCGATCGCGACGGGGTTCGACGGGAACAAGATCGGCATGGTCCCGATGGCCGGGTACATGTGGTGCCTGAACCGGGGCGCGAACGGAAAGGACGACGGGACCACATTTTCGGAATGGCAGATCGCGGCGCCGACGCAGGCTCCGACGCTGAATGGTTTCGTGCCGAGCACGTTCTCGCCGAGCGGGACGTACACGTTTTACTACACGTATTACGACAACAACGGGAACGAGAGCGCGCCCAGTCCTCCGAGCGCTCCGATCACGACGCCGGACACGGGCGGCGACTTCATCAACATGAACGTGACCTACAGCACCGATCCGACGGTGGTGGGGATCAACCTGTACGCGATCGGAGGGACGCTGGGCTCGATCTACCAGGTGGCGACGCAACCGGGCGCGTTTCCGACCGGAGAGGCGGATCCGTTTCCTTTGTCCTTCGATGAGAGCGATGCGGATGCGACCACCGAGGGGATCATCATGCAGCTCGACTTCGATCCTCCGCCGGCGGCGTCGGGGCTGGTGGGCCCGTACTTTTCGCGGCTGCTCGCGTTCTCGAGTGCGGAGCATCCCAACCGGATGTGGTGGACGAAGCCGGATCAGCCGGGGTACTGGCCGGGATCGCTCGATGACGATAACAACACGGCGCAGTGGGTGGACGTCGGCGACGACGGCGAGGAGATCGTGTGGGTGACGGTGCATCCGCGGTCCGCGGTGATCTACAAAGAGCGGACGGTGTGGATCCTGTTCGGCGATCCGGACACGGGGACTTTGCAGCAGGCGCATGCGACGGTGGGACTGCGGGGCCAGCGGGCGGTGGCGAATGCGGGCGACTCCGATTATTTCCTGGGGACGTCGGGGCAGTTGCTGAAGTTCGATCTTACGTCGATCGCGGACGTGGGGCAGAATGTGCGGCCGCTGTTTCAGGGCCTCTTCATTTTGCAGGGCGTGGACACGGATGAGACGACGTGCGCTCCGATCTACCCGTACGGGAATTCGACCGCGGCGCTGGGATTCGGCAACGGGCAACTGATGGTGAGCTATCAGGAGCAGAACGCGTTTTTCCCGAACGGCGGCAACAGCGTGACGATGCTGCTGAACACGGTGACGGACAAATGGTTCTCGCACCGGGTGACGCCTTCGAGCTTCTACCTGGGGACGGAAGCCACGGGCACGAACAACGGCTTCAACGAGTTCTACTATGCGGGGCCGGACATGTGGGGCTGCATCGGGAACGTGATCCTGGGATTGCAGCAGGGCGACTTCACCATGGACTTTTCGGGGTCGACGGTGATCACGCACGTGTATCAATCGCCGTTCCTCGATTGCAATGAGCCGGACAACACCAAGGTGCTGCTGGAAGTGGTGATCGACGCGCAGATGAACATCGTGGGCGGCTCCGACGAGCTGACGGTGTTCATGCACTACGACAACGGGCAGAGGGCCGGGGAGACGCTGAGCTCGAGTCTGACGATGGTGGGGCGCGGGAAATTTCAGATCGCGATGCCGGAGGATCCGGACCTGCCCGGGCGGCGGTGCACGAATTTCTCGCTCAAGATTTCGTGCGACGCGGAGAACGAGCTTTTCCTGCATTCGGTGTACGTGTACTACTACGTCGAGCCGCGGGCGGCGCTGGTGGTGTCGACGATTCCGGCGTATCTGGGCGGCGGGAAGCTGGTGCAGACCAAGGAACTGCAAATCGAAATCGATACGTCCGGCGGTCCGGTGACGGCGAGCTGGTCGAGCGATTTGCCGGGGAACGCGCTGGCGGTGAACGAGCGATACGCGATTCCGGTGAGCGCGGGTCAGCGCAATTTTCAGTTGCCGTTTTTGAGCGTGGTCGAGGGAAGGCTCTTTCAATTGCTGCTGCAAGCCGCGGCGGGGCCGTTCCGGTTGTACGGGGCGAAGGTGCTGGCGCGCGTGATCGGCGTGCTGGTGGAGGCGTACGAGGCCGCGGCGGGGTTTGTGTGGGACTCCCAGGAGCACACGTTCGAGAGCGGACTGACCCACATTCCGCGGAGCCTGGGGATTTCGCTGTACGCGAATCCGATCAAGCAGGCGCGAGAGCTGGAGCTACAGATCGACACGATCGGACCGGTGACGGTCGTACTGATGTCGGACCTGCCGGGCAACCAGGTGCTGCCGCGATTCACGGCGGTGATCAACACGAACAATGTCGGGTGGCGCACGGTGAAGGTGCTGCTGCCGACGGTGTTCTCGGCGACGGGCGCGATCGAGGGGCGGATCTGGCGCCTGCAATTATCGGGGACGTCGCAATTCAAGCTGTACAACCTGGGGCTCGAGATTTTGCCGGTGGGAGTTTACGTCGAAGCGTACGAGGCGGCGGCCGGGGCGATCTGGGATTCGCGGGCGATGGACCTGGGAACGCCGAACGTGAAAGAGGCGCGGGAAATCGAGGTGGACATCGATACGACGGGGGCCATCGTGCAGTTGCTGAGCGACCTGCCGACGCTGGCCATGTCGCGGCAATTCCTGCAATCGATCACGACGACGGGGCGGCAAAAGATCATGCTTCCGCTACCGCTGTTCCCGGAGGGGCGGCTGTGGGAGCTGACGATCAGCGGCGCGAATTCGTTCAAGCTTTATGGGGCTCGGCTGAAGGTGCGGGCGTTTGGGGCGTATGTAACGGCGGACGAGGCGGCGGGCGGGGCGCTATGGGATTCAACACAGTTGGATCTAGGAAGTCCGAAAGCAAAACAGTTCCGAGAGTTGGAGTTCGAGCTGTGGACATACGGGCCTGTGACCATCACACTCTACCTGGACCTGTTCGGCAACCAGGCGACGGTGACGGCCACGCTGACGGTGTCGACGAGTGCGCAGGGGCGGAGGAAAGTGCTGATGCCGCTGGCACAGCCGAGCTACGGATACGGGCGGCTGATGCGGGCGACTATTTCGAGCGCGAATGCGTTCAAGGTGTTCGGGGCCCGGGTGAATTATCGCGAGGTCGGGACGCTGGTGGAGGCGTACGAAGCGCAGGGCGGGGCGGTGTGGGGTTCCACCCCGATCGACCTGGGGGTCACGCGGGATAAGGTGATCGACCAGGTTCGACTCGAGATGGATACGGATGCGGGGGTGACGGTCCAAATCTACACCGATCTGCCGGGCGAGTCAATGACTTTGCGATGGACGCAGACGGTGAGCACGGTGGGGTTCGGGAGGCGGTGGATCACGCTCGAAATGCCGGGGGCTCCGGCTGCCGACACGCAGGGTCGACTAGTGCAGGTCGTGGTGTCGTCGATGGCTGGTTTCCGGTTGTTCCAAGGGGACGTAAGCTTCCGGGTGATCGGGCGGTACCTGGCGGCCGGCGTGCCGGATGCGTACCGGGCACTGGACCAGGATTTCGGGACGGAGCGGATCAAACTTTTCAAACGGCTGGAGATCGACATTCAAAGCGACGGGCCGCTGCTGGTGACGCTCTCGACGAATCAGCTTGGAACAATGGGCGCCGCTTACGCGGCTTCCATCAACACCTCTGGGCTTCGGCGGACGCTGGAGCTGATGCTACCGGCGAACACGCGCGGGCGGCTGGTGAACATTCAGATCGGCGGAGCGTCGAGCGGGCGGCTGTATGGCGCGAGGGTGTGGACCAGGCCGGTGAATGAGCCTTCGGCGCAGTGGGAGTGGCATGCGTTTCCGGTGGAGGACTCGGAGTCGCTGCCGCAGACGGTGAAGTTGCCGATCGAGCCGACCGCGGCGGAGTTCAAGTGGGCGGAGCTGCCGGTGCCGCCGACGGCTCCGGAGTGGGAGTGGGCTCCGTTCCCGGTGGCGCCGACGGATGCGCAGTGGAACTGGGTGAAGTTTTTGGGGATCGATCCGACGAGCGAAGAATGGAAGCTGCTCGACCTGCCGGTCGAGCAGAGTAGCCAGTAGCCAGCAGCCAGCAGCCAGGAGAAAAGCCACGCCTAGCACTTCCGCATCTACGGATCTTTCGCTACCGCCGGTTTCTACGGTCGCGGCGCTGCTGCCTCCTTTGAATGACCGGATGCGGCAGATCGAGCAACTGCTGGGGGTCACTTCGAAGACTGCGGCGGCGACTGGATCCACATCGACGACGAGCTCGGCGGGGCAGGTGGTGTTTAGCGTTCCGGGGACGCTGGGGATGCAATCGAATGCGGCGCCGCTGGTGACGTTCGCGAATGCGGTGACTCCTTCGGGGTTGGTGGCGCTGCTGAAGGTGGCGGCGATCGGGGCCGCGGTGAGCGCGCAGCTCATGGTGGCCGGCGTTTCCTACGCGACTCTGACAATTCCGGCGGGGCAGACGCAGGTGAGCATTCCGGGGGCGGGCGCGATCGCGGCGAATGCGCTGGTGACGTTGAACCTGATTTCGGTGGGGACTACGTTTCCAGGGAGCGGTTTATCGGTAATTCTCCAAGGCGTGAGCTAGGCACGCAGAAGACGGCGTCCCGCTGGCGCGCGAATTCCTTCAGAGCCGCCGTGAGGCTTTCGAGGGTGAGGTGGTCGTGGACGTGACGGTTATCCCAGTTCCGAGGCGCGTTGGTCGCGAACAGGCTGATCCCCGAGAATTCTCCGCCCGGGGCTGCGGGGTCGATCCCGACGTGCATGGCAGAGTATGGCGCCGCCCCACTAGCTTTCGCGGCTAGCGGCGCGAGGAGCGTGGCGAGGAATTTGCGGCGGTCGAGATCCATGGCAGTTCCAGAGTAGCGAACCGTGGGCGGCTGGTGCCGATGAGAGGGTGCGTTTGCATCTCCTGTCGGGGCCGGCTGAGACTCTCCCAAGCGTCGAGGCCGGCATCGGCGGGCTGAAAGATCGGTCTTTCTGCGCTTTCGGGAGCGGGCGTGGGGAGGGCGAGAGGGCTGTCTTCCTTTGGGCGGCCCTTTCGCGCATCGAGCGGGGCATGGTGTGCGGGGAGATCCCGCGACAGGCCGGTTGGAGCCGACATGAAACAAACCCGCGACAAAGAAGAAGCCAGGAGTCAGGAGTCAGAATGAAGATGCTGTTAATGCTCGCGATGGCGGGGCTGAGCTTCGCGCAGACGCCCTTGGCGACGGGGTCGCGGGTGTTCGTGATGCTGCCGACCGGGCACGTGCAACTTGTGGCGATCGACCCGGCGACGCTCCAGGTGGTGAACGGGGTGCTGAGCGTGATTCCGCCGGCGGCGGCTACCTTGCCGCTGCGGATCGTGGAGATTACGCAGGTGGCCGCGGTGACTCCGACGTACACGCTGGGGCAGGCTCCGAACACTGCGCCGGAGCTGGACATTTTCTGGAACGGGCTGTGTTTGTCGGTGGGCGTGGATTACACGGTGGCGGCGAATGTGGTGACGTTTACGGGGTGGTCGGGGCCGGGGATCGGGGATGTGCTGCGGGTGGTTTACCGGGGCACCTAGATGAGCGCGGCGCGCGATCGCCTGGTGCTGGAGCACCTGTGGCTGGTGGAGAAAATCGCGCGCGGGTTTCAGTGCCCGGTGGAAATGGATGACTTGGTCCACGAAGGCATCATGGGGCTGATGGACGCGGTCACGAAGTTCGATCCATCACGGGGCGTACATTTCAGTTCCTACGCCAGCTATCGAATCCGCGGCTCGATCATCGACGCCTTGCGAAAGCTGGACTGGGCTTCCCGGGATACTCGGCGAGCAATTCGCCGGGCGGAAGCTGAGGGCGAGCCGGTGCCAGCATGTGCGGTGCAGTTGGTGCACGTGGTGAAAACCGAGGACGGGATGGAGTTCCATACTCCGGTCTCGGGCGACATGCCTGCGGACGAGGTCTGCGGGCGCGAGGAGCTGCGCGGAGCGATGCAGAGGGCGCTGGGGTGTCTTTCGGCTCGGTACCAGAAGGTGATGGAGCTGTATTACTGGCGCGAGATGACGCACAAGGAGATCGGCGCGGTGCTCGGCGTCAATGAGTTCCGGGTGTCGCAGATTTGCAAGAGAGCGCGCGACAAGATGCGGGTGGCGCTGGAGGCCTGCGGGATCGATTCTTGCCAGGCGTTTTAGGTGCCGGAAGCTATCTACAAACTGCAACCGGATCGCAGCATTTATTTGCAGGGGTTCGACGCGTTTGGGGCGGCGGCGGCGATGCACTCGGCGACTCCGGAGGGGTTCACGGTCAGCGGCGTGTTTCGGGATGCGGCGGATTTTGCGGTGCTGATCCTGTGGGACGCGGACTGCTTTTTCGAACACCCGAGTTTTAAATATCTGCCGGATTTTTCGCTGGCCGGGCTGGTGCTGTCGTTCGACGTATCGTATACGAAACTTCAGCCGCTGGACTCGCAGAAGTTTCCGACGATTGACTGGCCGTTTCTGGATGTGGCGCTCGCGGACGGAAGCTCCGCGCAGGTGACGCTATTCGATCACGCGCGGTTGGCGGGGGGCTCTTTTGCAGCCGCGTCCGGAACGTTGAACGTCGAGACGCCGGGCGCGGCTGCGTTCGATTCACTGGTTGTTTGGTACCAGAATATCGCTTTCGAATTTATCGCTGTGGGCGGGGAGACGGCCGCGGAGGTGGCCACGGCGATCGCGGCGCTGATCAATGCTACGAACTGGACGGAGATCGGCGGGATTGCCGCGCTGTGGGCGACCACGTTCGGAGCCGCGCTCACGATCACCTATGCGCGGTATGGCGAGGTTTCGACCAACGGGCAAACGGTTGCTCTGTCGAGCGGGCAAAACTTTGCGGGGATGGCGGTGGGGGATTCGATCCTGATCGGATCCACGGTATCGACGGTGACCGCGACGGGTGCGACGACACTGTCGGTCGCGGATGACCTGGGGGTGCAGACAAGCACCCCCTATCTGGCGGGCCGGGGCGGCGAAGACGGGAACATGGTCACGCTGTACGCGGTGCCCAAGAATTCGAATCTGACGACTGATGTCAGCGTGCTGACTCTCGCCGGCGGGTCGAGCGCGGCGACGTGGAGGGTGACGCTCGATTTCACGGCGCTGGGGATCGACCAGGTGCGGCAGATGTGGCTGACGTTTGCTCCGGAGCTGGCGAACGGGGCGGCTTACTCGAGTGCGGAGTGGGACGCGGTGTTTTCGAACTGGGCGGTTAGCGATCCGGAGGGGACGCGGCTGCTGCAAGTCGCGGGGGCGAACTCGGTGCGGATCGAGGAGTCGGACGATTACTGCACGTTCGCGGGCTCGGGCTGGAGCGTGGTTAGCTCCGCGGTGGGGTTCTGGTCGCAGGGGTTCGCGAAGACGACGGCGCATGTGGGCGACTCGGTGACGGTCCAATATATTTGCCTGCTGGAGCACAACCTGTACCTGGGGACGCTGCTGGGCCCGGGGTGCGGGAAGGCGTCGCTCTCGATCGACGGCGGGGCCGCGGTGACGGTCGACTGCTATTTGAATGTGACCAGCTCCATCGCGACCAGGCGGCTAGCAGGGAGCGCGATCGCGGCGGGGAAGCATACCGTCACGATCACGCTGACTGGATCGAACCCGAGTGCTGCGGGCTCAAATTTTTATTTTGATTTTCTGGAGGCGGCGGTGCTCTCGGACGTGCCGGATCCACCGGAAGCCGTCCCCACGACTTCGCCAGCGATCGACTACGACACCAATCACGGGTTTCAGTTGGCACCGGCACGTCTGATGAACATCTTCGATCAACTGGGGTTCACGGGGCCACTGAACGAATACGTGGGAGTGTTCTGGTGGAACCAGCGGACGGCGGCGGGGGCGGTGTTCGGATCGGTGACGGTCACCTTCGGCGGGACGTTCGTGGCGGGGGACCAGGTCCTCCTTTTCATTGGAACCGCGGCGCCGAACAACAACGTGGGGAAGACGGTTTTCGCGGGCGACACAAACGTAATTATCGCGGCGCACCTGGCGTACTTCATCAACGAAACGTTCAGCGGAGTGTGGGCGGCCGTGGGCGAGGACGGAGGCGGGAATAGCACCCTGACGATCACCGCTCGCTCGCCCGCGCCAGCCTACAATTTCACTTTTAGCGCATCGACGGAATTGACTTCAACGTCGACGGGGACGGCCGCGGTGACGGGCTCGCTGTCGTCGGGAGTGCTGCCGAGCTGGGTGATCGACCCGACGCAGAGTCCGCCGGTGAATTACGCGGCGCGGATGTGGCACGCCGACTTATTTGCGCAGGTGGCTTCGCGGGGATTGAGCATCACGAGCAGCTTCTCGATGGAGCTGGTGAATCCGCCGGATAATCCGCCGGCGGCGGTGTGGGCGGCGCGATACAGAGACGGCACGGCGGTGGAAACGGCGACGGGATTCGGGGTGTTGAATTCGACGCAGTGCGTGCCGAGCGCTCCGGAGTTCCTGGCGTATCAGGTGGCCTGCTTTCAGACAATGGCGGGACTGCAAGCGGCGGCCGGGTTAACTCCGGAGGTCCAGTTCGGCGAGCATCTGTGGTGGTACTTCACGAACTATAGCGCAACGAATTTGCAGGGCGGGATGGCGTACTACGACAGTGCGACGTCGGCGTCTGCGGTGGCGTCGCTGGGGCGGGCGCTCGGCATCTTTCTTACGCCGAACGACGATCCTTCAGCAGTTCACAGTGGGACGGACGCGGCCTTTCTAGCTGGTCTGCTGTTCGCACACGTGAGCTCGCTGGCGGCCGCGGTGAAGGCGCTTTACCCGACGGCGCAGGCTGAACTGCTTTGGCCATACGACGTAAATTATCCCATGCCGATAGGAAGGGAGGACCTGGGCGGGCGGCTGAATTTCGCCGTGAATCTGCCGGTCCAGTGGAAGGGGAAAGCGGGATCGAATCTCGATCGCTTCAAAATTGAGGCGCTCGATTTTGGAAGCGGCACACGGAGCTTAGACCTGGCGCTGAAGGCGATCGAGTTTCCGGGTTTAATGGGATGGCCACTTCAATCGATTCGTTACCTGTTTCCGGTCGACAACGGAGGGTGCCCCTTCCTGTACGAGCAGCAGCTCGCGCAGGGAGCGCTGATTCCTTTTTTGACGCCGTTCGCGGTGGATCACGTGTGCCTGTTCGGGTGGGATCTTCGCGAGAATCTCCTGCCGGAGATTCTCTGAGTAGCCAGGAGCCAGTAGCCAGTAGCCAGTATACGGACGGGGAAAGGGCGCCTGCGGCGGTTGGCATCAATGTGCGCGAGCCGTTTCCGGAGTGGGCTTGGCCGGAGGTTTGGGCTTGGATTGGCGGGCTGCGGGAGAAGCTGATCGACGACTTCGGGCCGCGCACGATGGACGAGTGGATGGCGTTCGTCGAGGAGAACGTGCATCGGCAGAGGACCTGGGGCGTGTGGATGGGCGGCGAGCTGGGCGGGGTGATCACGTTCGACAAAGGGTCGCCGATGGCGGGCGCGGTGCATTTGTATTTCAAGCGCAGCATGTGGGGGCGCGCGCCGATGCCGGCGATGCGCCAGGTCCTGGAGCTGATTTTTGCGGGGCCGACGACGAAGATTTTAACCAGTGTTTTCGAGGACAATCACGCGGCGCGCGGGATGTTCCGGAAGCTGGGGTTTCTGGTGGAGGGGCACTTCCGCTCTCAGACAGTTAGAGGCGGGAAGCCGGTGGCGATGGTCGCCGTGGGGCTGACCAAGGAGGATTTCTATCGTGTCCATGACGGGGCTGGCAGGCCTGGCGGGGTATCTGGGAAACACGCCGGGAGCGAGAACGGGGACGAGCGTGTCGAGTCCGACATACACGCCGGAGCAGACGAACGTTCAGAACGAATACGGGTCGGACATCGAGGAGGGGCTGACCAATCCGAATGAGACGCCGCAGTACACGGCGGGCGTCAACACGATTAATAACGCTTACGCGGGCGCGGGGGACAACCTGACGAGCTCACTGGCTGCTCGGGGGTTTGGGAAGTCGGGCGCGGTGGGGACGGGGTTGCAGCAGCTCGCGGTGTCGAAGGCGGGGGCGGTCGGCAACGAAGAGAACACGGTCGAAAGCCAGTTCGAGAACCAGGCGGAGGGGTTCGGGTTCGCGTCGCCGGGGAAGACGACGGTGAGCGTGGGCCCGGGATCGGCGGCGGCCGGAGGGCTGGGGGCGACACTGGCATCGCTGCAATCGTCGCTGAACGCGGCGGGCGGAGGGGGACTCTAAAATGGCGGTCGATCTGAGTTTTCTGGAGCCGTACTTTCAGGCACTGAGTCAAGTTCCTCATTTGCAGCAGGCCGCGGCGCAACAGGAGCAACAGCAGCAGCAGCTGGCGGAGACGACCCGGCACAACCAGGCGGATGAGGCGGTGGCGGGACGGCATGCGGACTACGCGGCCGATGCGAACCGGAGAGCGCAGCAGGCGCAGGACCTGACCCAGGCGGACACGATCCTGAAGAATGGATGGACTCCCGTGGGGAGCAGTCAGGCCGGAGCCGCACCGCCAGCAGCCGTCCAGCCCGCGCCGGCGGTGGGGTTGGGGGACGAGACGGGCGATCCGGATAACGCGGCCGGAGGGGCCCCTGCGGCGGCCGGTGTGCCGGGGTTGACCGGATCGCTGATGGCGACGGCTCCGGTTCCCGCAGCGGCGACACCGCGACAGACGATGACGGTCGGGGGTCAGCAGTATCTGGCGCCGCCCAAGGCGGGGACTCCGGAATGGAAAGAAGAGCACGCCCGGCAGTTGCAACAGGGCTTCGATGACGACGCGGCCAAGCATGGGGCTCAATTGAACCGGGAGGGGATCATGGTTCCGGACGCCGTGGCGGACACCTTGCAGATTCCGCGCGGCCAGAAGATTCTCCCCGAGCATGTAAAGGCCTTGGCGGATCTGCACAATATTGTGGCGCCGCCGGAAAAACAGTGGAAGCCGGATCCACCGCCGTCGATGGTGACGCTGTCGCCGACGGATTCGAAACTGATGGGGTTGCCGGCGGGGACGCGGATGCCGATGGACGAGTACAAGAGCCGGGGCACGGTGGCGGCGGAGGCGTCGCGGGCGGCAAGAGGTGAGGGTGGCGGATCGGGTGAGAAGCCGGCGAAGCCTCCGACGGGGCGTCAGCTGCAGATAAACGACGACACGAAAGCGGCGGAGCTGGCCAAGTCTGAAGTGCAGAGAGGCAAGGATCGTGCGGCGGTGTTGAAGTCGAGGGCGGCGGACAAGAATTTTGATCTTCAGGGGGCGCTGAAGCAGGCGGAAATCGACCACGCCGACCGGCAGGTGCAAATCCAGAAGCAGTACGAGCAGGGTCGCAGCGACCTGTACGGCGCGGATGTGGGGCATAACGATTGGGCCGACCGGTATCGGGCCAGTCTCGATGGTGGGGAGCAGGGCGGAACTGCCGCATCGCCCGGGCGGGCAGGCGCGGCGGCTCCTGCTGCGGCGGGTGCTGCTGGTCCGAAGCAGCTCACCGATATGTCGAAGGTCGGGGAGTACATGAAGAAGGCGGGCGGAGATAAAGTCGCGGCCCGGAAGGCCGCCGCGGCCGATGGCTTCGTGTTCTAATGCCCGATATTTTCGACCAGTACGCGGCCCAGCAAACGGCTCCTCCGCCGAAGGGGGACATCTTCGACCAGTACGCGGAGCAGCAGGGAAAACCGGAACTCTCGACATTACTGCCGACAGCGTCGGACGCTGTCGCGACGGCGACGGAGAATGCCCGGCAAACGGCGAGTGCGCTGGTGAATCGGCTGATGCCTCCGATGCAGCCGACGCTTCCCTGGCAGCTCGGGAGGGCTGCTCCGAATTTCCAGCCGGAGGGATGGACTCCGGAGCAGGAGGCGAAGTTCGAAGCCCAAGCGGAACAGCACCCAGACCCACAGGACTTCGGACCCTCGTTTCGCGGAGGCGCACAGGTGGTCCAGGGGGCTCGGCAGATTGCGAATGCTCCGGATTGGCCGGGAAGAGCCGGCGGCGCAGCTCAGATGTTCGAAGGGGGTATGGAGGCGGCTACGCCGGCAATGGCGACCGGCGTAGTTAAGGCTCCTATTGCGGCGGCGAGGGCGGTGGTCACAGGCCTGCTGGGGCAGAGGGGGACGCAGGCGGCGCTGAAGTCGGAGGGAGTGCCAGAGGAATACGCGCGACTCGCGGGCGACCTAGCGGGTTTCGCGGCGGCCGGCTGGACGGTGAAGGACTTGGTGACGGCCGGGAAGCGGGCCATGGAACCGTTTCAGCCTGGGGCCAGGTTCGGCAAGCCGCTGGAGGGGGAGGTTATCCCTCCGGAGCAGACGCCTCCGGAAAATGGAGGGCTCGGGGCGGGGAAGGAGCCGGTGGAGGCGAGTTTCACGCGCGAGGGTCCGGACATTTTCGACAAGTACGCAGAGGCACAGAAAACCGCGACCGAAACCGGGGGCAGCTCCGGCCAAGGGGACATTTTCGATCGATACGCGGCGGAGAAGTTGCAGCCGAATGCTGCAAGTTCGGAACCCGCTCCTGGTGAACCTGGCAGCGTGGTGCAGTTGCCGACGAAGTCGATCAAGGTGGATCCGGGGCGGTTTCAGTTCAAGGCGAACGTGGGACAGGGCGGAGCTGGCGAGGAACTGCGCTCGGTAACGAAGTTCGATCCAGAGAAGTCGGGGCTGCTGAGTGTGTGGAAAGATCCGGCCGACGGGCAGACGTACGTCGTCAACGGCCACAACCGGCTGGCGCTGGCGGACCGGACGGGGGCTCCGGAGGTGACGGCGCGGTACCTGGCGGCGGATGATGCGCCCGAGGCTCGGACGAAGGGTGCGCTGATTAACATCGCGGAGGGGCGCGGGGATGCGGTCGACGCGGCGAAGGTGTTTCGGGATAGCGGGCTCGACGAGGACGCACTGCAAAAAGAGGGCGTGTCGCTGAAGGGACAGAAGGCTCAGCAGGGGCTGGCGCTGGCGAAGCTGAACCCGGAATTGTTCAACAAGGTGGTGTCGGGAGATTTGCCAGTGGAGCGGGCCGCGGTGATCGGGGCGGGGCTCGACAGTCACGAGGACCAGGGGGCGCTGGCGGACATGCTCGACAAACGGGAGCAGAGCGGGAAGCGACTCACCAACGACCAGATCGGCGAGATGATCCGGCTGACCAATGCGGCGCCGAAGACGACAGAGACGCAGGATTCGCTGTTCGGGTCGCAGGAGATGACGCGGAGCGTGTTGCCGGAGAAGGCCGAGGTTTCGGATTTCGTGCGCAGCCAGCTGGGGAAAGAGAGCAAACTGTTTCAGGCGGTCGGCAACGAGGGCGCGGCGGCGAAGCTGGGGACGGCCGGGAACGTGATCAAGGCCGGGGATAATGCGGCGATCGCGGAGCGGACCAACCAGGCGCGGGCGTTGTACGATAAGCTGTCGACCACGACGGGGCCGGTGAACGACGCCCTCGACGTCGCTGCGTCGTCGATCGCAAAGGGGGAAAAATCTGATGCCGCCAAGCAGCAAGCGTACGCCACAATCAGGCATGAGCTCCTCGGGCAAGCAAACCGCCTCGCCGGCACGGGCCAAGAAGCTCCTCAGCGACCTAAAGGAAATGGCGGGGGCGGGGCAGGTGCAACTGGCGGAGGGGAACTCGGTGGCTCCGCCACAGAAGTCACCAGCCAGCAGCCAGCAGCCAGGGAAGACGGGCGGGCTGGGTTACCCGAAGAAGTAGCCAGTCCGGAATGGACGCAAACGGCGCGTAGCCAGCAGCCAGCAGCCAGCCAAGACCCCGAGTACAGCGAGGCGGTCCGCATCGTGAGAGAAGCGGGGAAGGCCTCAACCTCCACGTTGCAGCGACACCTTCGCGTCGGATACGGCGCAGCAACGCGCATTCTCGATCGGATGGAAGCGGAGGGTATTGTGGGGCCGGCATCAGGTTCGAAACCGCGCGAAGTGCTGGGGCGTGGACCGATTGCTCCGGAAGAGAAGGGCGAGATCACCCCTTCGAAGCCAGTCGACACGGGCACCACTCTCGGATCCGGGCTCGGGGCGTTTGAACCGTTTTTCCGGGACTCGATCGACGAGGGGAAGGCTCTGCTCGCGAAACGACAGGCGGCGCAGGCGGCGATGAAAGCCACTGCCGGGACGCCGGCGGAGAGGCAGTCGGGGGAAGCCAATCGTCAATGGTACACGGGAGAGCGCGACTGGTGGCAGACTCGCGTCAACCAGGCGATCGACCGGAGCGAAAAACTATTTACTCCGGACGTGAAGACGCGGGAAGCGGTCGGCATCATGCGCGAGTTCGAGCATCGGCCAGGCGAGCTCCAACAGATTTACGACGGAACGCATCCGTCGCTCGCGATGGCTCCGCCGGCGGCGCTGAAACGCATTGAGCAATTGCGGCCGGCGATGAAGTTGGCTTTGAACCCGACGCCGAAGATGGAGAAGGCGAATCGGGTGTACACAAACATCGCCGAGAAAACGCTGCAAGAAGGGCAGGCCGGCGGTTTTCTGGGGTCGCGGTGGAAGTCCGATGAATACTTGCCGCACATTTATCACGAGCCTGGTGTGCTGGGAGGGACTGGCGAAGAGGTCGCGCCGGCGGCGCCGCAGGACCGCATCAACCTGACGGGGAACATCGGCAAGCATTTTCAGTTCGCGGCGAAACGGTTCGATGAGTATCCGACGATGCTGCACGCCGTGATGGACGGCAAGGTTCCGAAGACGATGGACCCGGCGGACGCGTTCGCGATTCACGGTGCGAACTTCGCGCGGGCCCGGGCCACGCATCTGTTCGAAAAACACCTGGCCGCTAACGGCATGGGGCACTGGGGAACCGAACAAACCGCGCCCAAAGATTGGGTTCCGCTGGCGGGGCATAGCGACGAATTCACGCGTATCGGCGGTGGCGGGATGCAGAGGCTGTACGTGCCTCCATTCATTCAGAAGGCGCTGAAGCCGGTGACGGACCCGGAAGTCTCAGGGACGGCGTTCAACGCGATCCGCGGCGCGCAGCGCGGCCTGAAAGAGGCGATTCTCGGACTGTCGGGATTCCACCTGCTGACGGAGAATATCGTCGGCCTGGCGGGCATGGGGCCGGGGGCGATGTACAAATCGTTGCAGCGGCCGCTGGAGTCCCCGGAGTCGCTGAAGTGGGAGCGGGATGGCGCGATTCACGGGCTGAACACCTCGATCACGGGGCGGACGATGGACGCCTACCGGAACTTGAAGCCGGGGTCGATTCCGACGCGCGGGGAGATTGTGCGGGCGTTCATTCCCGGATCGAAGCACGTGCTGGAGGCGGCGCGCGCCATCACGAAATTCACATTCGACAACATCCAGCGGCGATATAAGATCGGCGGCTATATGCTGCACTCGATGGCGTGGGATCAGCAGAATCCCCACGGGACGCCAGAGCAGAGGAGTTTGGCGCGGCAGGGAATTGCGAGCTACCTGAACGGAGTTTTCGGCGGGCTGCACTGGGAAAACATGGGCATCGGGAAAGCCGCGGTTGAAACAGCGCGGATGCTGCTGCTGGCTCCGGACTGGTCGGGGTCGAATGTGGCGCTGGCGAAATATGCGGGGGACGCGAAGCTGGCTGCGAAGGAGCTGCCGTTGCGCGACAAGCTGGCGGGCGCCACGACGAAGGAATCGGTGCAGGCGCGGCTGTCGAGGGCCTTCTGGGTGAAGTCGATTGTGGGGGGCCTGATCGCGACGCAGATGATGAGCCTGCTGTGGTCGCACCAATACAGCAAGAAGCCGTTCCTGGTCTATGGGGGCAAGGACAAAGACGGGAAGGACGTGTATATCAACATGGCCTTTCGCGGCGCCGCCGGCGACCTGGTGCACGCGGCCCAGTTGATGGAAGAGCACGGGCTGATCCAAGGTGCGGCGACCTTTGCCGGCAGCAAGGCGGCTCCGTTCACGAAGGCCGCGGTGCATCAGTTCACGGGCCGAAACGACTTCGGGCGGGAGATCGCGCCGGCGGGATTGAGCCCGGTGGCGAACACGGTGCGCAGTGCGGGGCAGTTGGTGTCGGACGTGTCGCCTATTCCAATCGCAGCGAAGAGTCTGCAACACACGATGCTCGGGGACGAAGCGGAGAAGTACTCGTGGTCTGAGCGGGCGCTGTCGATGATCGGGACGCCTCCGCAGCACGTCGGGGAGAAGAAGGAATCGACGAAGCCGGAGAACTCGCTCATGGATCAGATCCGGACGGGGCAGGCGCACGAAGTGAAACACCGGAAGAAGGCGGGGCAATGACGGAATCGTATCTGAGGGTGGGGACGCTGGTGCTTTCAGTCGTAAGCACGGCCGCGGCGGTTGGGATGTATATCGCGATTTTGCAGATCAAGAATGCGATTCTGACCGAGCGGGACGTGATGAAGGGCTGGGTGCTCGAAGAGATCCGGAGGGCGGTGAACTGAAGTGCGAGCGACGCGGTGGAAGTTCGGGGAGCCGGAGCTTTGCAAGGCGGTGTTGACCTATGAGCCGCAGACGGCGGCGAGGATCGCGAAGCTGGCGGGGTTGAGCGTCGGGAAGGCGGCCGATGTCCTGTGCTGGATGGTGGATCGCGGGACGATCGGGATCTCGATTCTGGGGCGGTGGCCGGACATTCGGGCGACGCGGCGCGCGGCGGTGTATTACTTGCGGCGGGCGGTGCGCGGGGAAGCGCTCGATTCGTGGCTGTGCTGGTGCTGGCTGAGAAATCCGACGTGCTGCCTGGTGTGCCGGCGGTGCGTCAGAGTTTGCGGCCGCGGCGAACCCAGTACATGAAGGCCAGGGCGACGGCGTAGTAGAAGATGAGGATCAGGGCGTCGATCACGGGGTTAGGCAGAGGCTGATTTGCGCTGTTCCATTTCCTGCTCGCGCCATTTTTCTTCAAATTCGTCTTGGTAGGCGGCTAACAGTTCCGCGTTTTCGCCGCGAAGGGCAAGCAGGGCTCCGGCCACGGAGATCAGGTACACGACGGGGATTCCCGCGAGAGCAAGGGAATAGTTCGTGATCCAGACGCCGTAGTCGCGATGCAGCGCCCAGATGACTTCGCACTGGGCCACGATTGGCGAGCCGGCGGATGCGAGGGCCTGCCACACCCCATTCGATGCGTATACGATCACGGCGGTCCAGATCCAGCAGGTGCCGATGAGAATCGTAGTGCACCAGCCAGCGGCATGAGCGATCGGGCGTCCGATGATTACTCCGGCCCAGCCTGTAAGCGTGCGGCAGCGCTTCAGTTTCATGCCGAATTAGTGCGGCGGGCAGGGAAAACTTCTCAGCTTTTGCGATGCGCTATTAGAGTCGCGGCTTATGGTCTCGATCAGAGGGGTTGCAAGCAGGACACGGCGCGCCCGCTCCGCATCCGCATGCGTCGGCGCGCGAGCTATTGCCGTTCCAAGGTCTGTCGGGGTGGTTTTCGCAAACCCAGCCGGAGTCGTCGCAGACATGGCAAGGCGGCGTTTCATTGCGCGGCGTCATCCGGTGAATTTCTCGTCGCCAGGCTTCGGGGGCTTCTTGTTGGTCTTCCGCCAACGGGCCCAGCGACCTAGGGCGCGGTTGCGGGCGGCGTCCGTTTTGTCGTCCTGCGTCGCTGATGACCAACGCATGGCGGCGAGGGCCTGGGCGGTTCGATTTTTCTTCGCGGCCTTCTTTTTCGCCATGAACTCCTAAGAGTGTAGCGTGCGGACGCATGACTATGCCGGTCGGGAATTTCCTAGTTGTTATGCGTGCGGACGCATGATCTACTAGGATCGCCTCTTATGCGTGCGGACGCATAGAGGGTAAGGGAAGGCAGATATGGAATCCAGTTCAACTTTGAGATTTGAGCCGAACGTGCCGGTGGACGTGGCTTTGAAGTATGCCGGCGGGTTTCAGGTGACGTCGACGAAGACGAACCTGCCGCAGATGATGTACACGCTGACCGACGGGCGCCGGATGTATCTGGACCTGGCGGTGGCGGCGCGGGTGGATGCGCTGGGCGTGCCAAAGGGGCAGTCGTTCACGATCTGCAAAGTCGGGAAGGGCAAAGACGCGCAGTGGGCGGTGGGCAGCAAAGAAGCCGTGGCGGAGGCTGTGCCAGTGGTGCGGAGGCCTGCGCCACTCGAGTTTCCGGCGAAGCCGGAAGAGAGCTCGGCCGACGTGCGATCGCGCCAGGTAGTGGCTTCGGCGGACAACTCGATGCGGGCGTATCTGAAGGCAGCGGTTTCCGCGGTGGCTGATACGGAGAAGTACGCGCACTCGATAGGAAGGGAGCTGACGTTCAGCTCGGCCGACGTGCTGACGGCGGCGATTTTTCTGGCGCAGATGAGAGGGGGCCAGTGCTGATTTTGAGGTTGTTCAGAATCGCGGCGGAGCTGGGGAAGGGCTTATGGGACGTGGTGATGGTGATGTTCCGGAGGAAACCGAAATGAGTCAGCACTGGGAGGATCGGGACGCGGAGGACCGGCGGGCGTTTCTGCTGGTGCTGTTCGGGGCGGATCCGCGGGATGTCCGGACGCGGACGTATGGGCGCGAGGTGGCGATCGGGCTGGCGATCGGCCTGGCGATCGGAGTGGTGATATTGGCGGCGGTGTTGCGGTGAAGCGGCGCTCACTTTTAGGGGTCCTGCGGGATCAGAAAGCGAGGATACAACCATGGGCGAACCAGTCGTTGTGTGGCCACCGGTTAACTAGGTCGGGGGGTCCGCTTGGCGCCAGGCGGACCGCTTCCTCCAAACCGGTTTGCAAACCGGTTTTGCCAAACCGGTTTTGCCGGGAAAACCAAACCGGTTTGGGCGCCTTAATAAGGACCGCGCGCGCGGGCGCAGTGGAAGTTTCTATATACTCCAGTAGTGTAAAAACACAAAGCAGCAGCAGAAGAAGACTCGGAGGAGCTGCTGCTGCTGCCTTCGCTGTTGGTTCGCCTGGTGTGACCACGATGTTCTGCAAGACCTGCGGAGAGCCGGCGGACCGGTTGTGCGCGCTGTGCGATGAGCCGGCGTGCGGGAAGCACCTGATCGTGGATCGCCTGGGAGCGAGCGCGGACGACGTGTTCGAATATGGCATCTGCGAAGAGTGCGCTAGGGGGCTGAGTGGAAGCGCTCGGCCGAATTGATCCGCTGGCCAGGCAACACGCTGCGGCGCACGCCAAGCTTCGCAAGGGCATGTGTCTGTGCGGGAGTTGCCGGAAGTGCCGGCATCGGGCGACGGTGCAGCGACTGCGGGACGATTCGCGATTGAATCCGCAACGGCCGGAGTTGACCAGGGAGTTTCCGATATTCGCGGAAGAGCTCGCTTCGACGATGCGGTACGCGGTGCGGTCGGGTTTTCGGCGCGGGGCGCAGTAGTATACTGGGTCGCGAGCGGCCCATTACAGTGAGGGCTGGAAACCCGGATGTTCAAAAAAAGGCCGAAAAAACAGCCGAAAACGAAGCGAGCGGCCCGAAATAGTTATTCTGAGCCGTTCAAGCGGGATTACTTCTCGGCGGACGAAATCAGGCGTTTTTTCGCGGTTTTAAAGGGAAATCGGGACAAAGCGATGTTTCGGGTCATGTACCTGAAAGCGCTGCGGGCTTCCGAGGTCGGCATGCTGCGGATGGAAGACTATCACGAGCGTGAGGGGCGGCTGTTCGTGCGCCGGCTGAAGCATTCGAAAGCTGGTGAATTTCGATTGCATCGGCAAGAGGGCCAATTCCTGCGCGCGTGGATCCGGGAGCGCGGGCGCGCGCCGGGCGCGATTTTTCGATCGCGGAATCATCGGCCGATATCGCGGCGGCAGTTGGATCGCCTGGTGAAACAGTACGGCGCCGCGGCGGGGTTGCCGGCAGAGAAGTGCCATGCGCACGCGTTCAAGCATTCGCGGGGGACGCACCTGCTCAGCGACACGCGGGACATCACGCTGGTCCAGGACCAGCTCGGGCATCGGAACATCCAGAACACGATGATCTATGCCGAGGTGTCGAATCCCGCGCGGGAGGATTTGTTCGAAAAGCAGAAGGATCGGTGGTGAACGATGGTGGCGGAACGACAGATATGGCCGGTAGTGAACTTCGAAGACGAAAGACTTGTGATGGCAGCGGTTGCGAGCTGGCACCTGTGCGAGTCCCATGCTGGCTGATCGGGAAGGACCGAGCGATGAGCTGATACTCTCCGTGAGGGACAACCTGGCGGCTGCTATTGCGCGAGAGCAAAAGGAGAGTGTGGTGCGCGCCACGCTGCTGAATCGGGCTTTTAACGAGTTGGGTAAGCCGGTGGTGTGATGGAAGCCGTCGCGCTGATGGAGGCCTGCAAGCGGGAATACGAGCTCGCGAAGCGCGGCGGTTACGAGCTGCCGCTGCTAATCAGTCTGTCGGCGGCCGTCGGCCTTGTGGCTAGTCTTCAGTTGGCGCTGCGGCATCCGGAGATGAAGGGACCATCGGAGAAGATCGCGCGCGGCGTGGTGGCCGCGATGATTCAGCGGACGCGGGACGACGGGTTTGTGGCGTGCGCTGAGCTGATGGAGTTGGGGAACGATCCGGCGAACGACCAATGACCGAGGGTCAAGAGTGCGAAGTCTCGGTGGCCGATGCGAGCGGGAAGCGGTGGACGATGACGGTGCGCGCGTCTTCGGTCAAT
>Ga0210388_10000410_pt1 | contig 35689 bp, 40 predicted proteins | sample IncBWC19OmetaG_FD_155485 | JGI IMG/M metagenome (GOLD analysis project Ga0210388, IMG submission 155485) | Forest soil microbial communities from Barre Woods Harvard Forest LTER site, Petersham, Massachusetts, United States - Inc-BW-C-19-O ...
ATGGTCCGCGCTCTCGGGATAGTTGCTCCAGCGGGATTCGCGCTCCGCGGGCTTGAGACTGCGCAGTATACGGCGCAGGTTTCGCAGATTGCGGTGCAGGACCGCCTCCGCAACTTCGGGAACCTGCTTGAGTTTCAAGCCGCCAGAAACTGCAGTGCCTTTGCCTCGCTTGTCCAGCAAATGGGGCAGTGTGACCAGCGAGCGAAACGGCTGACGCCATCGCTGCAGCGGACTGAGAAAGGGATAGAGATCGGCCGGCTCATAACCGTCGCGCCTGTGCAGGCTGGCGGCCAGCGGCCATCCAAGGTAACGGTGCGCGACCAGGGGCAGCAGAAATGTCCGCACAAACTGGGCATAGGCCAGCCACAACGGGCTCTCCGGATCGCGCCGATCGATGGAGAGAACGTCCACAAAGACCGGTTTTGGTCCCTGGAACAAGATGTTGAGCGGCGTAGCGTCCTTTAGAATCAGTCCCTTCCCGAGAAGACTTTCGCACATATCGAGTGTCAGCTCGGCTGCTGCAATCCATGCTCCCGGCGTCCACTCCCAAGGATAAGACGGAAAGAAGACACGCGGATGCTCGAGGAGCACTTCGGTTTGCGAGTGATCCCTCGCCAGCTCTCCCAGGTCTCCGCTGACTGTGCTGGTAGCGACCAGATCCCCCTGCGAGACCCACTGTTGGGCCAGGTCGGAGGCGAGAAAATCCAGTGCTGCGGCGGCGTATTTCGTGCGGACTGTGCGTCTTACGCGGTCTCCCTCCACCCGGAGAGAGCCCGCTGGATCGCGGAAGGTCTCGATCGCAGCCGAGGCGCCTGCCATCATGCGCGTCTTCCGGCGTGAGCGTCCGCGCCGGTGGCTGATTCTTCTTTAGTCAGGGGAGATTCGCGTTCAGCGGGCGGCTTCAGGCCGAGCAGCTTCCGGACCTTCGTTCTCATGACGAAGAGCGCTCCGGCAAGCATCGAACCGCCGATCTGAAAGAACAGCAGGCCCGATCCGGGGTCGACATAGGCGTGCGCCGGTTTCACGGTTGAAGCCAGAAACACCAAGAGTTGTAATGCGCCGAAGAGAAAGAGAGCTGATCGTCTAAACGTTCGCAATATTTGCCTGCCTGAATTCTTCTTAATTAGTTGGTAACGTCCGGAAACTGGAAAAAGTTTCGCCTCCCCGGAATTTCCCGCTGTTTTCTGCTTCGCCACTCAGTGCAAGTGGCAGGATTCCCTACAGGTACCCCGGTACCCGGAATGAGCATCCTAGACCCCGCGAAGCATACTTCGCAGTAAAATAGACTCATACCGTTTCGGAAAAGACTACATGCCTACTCAATTCGAGAATGCCCTTACCGCCATGCTTCAGGATGCCGCACGTCAGGCAGGCCTGGTCGTCCTGTCAGCAGAGTCAGGCACCGATTTCAACCAGCAGCCCACCGCGAAATTTCGCCTGGGCCTCACCCCGGATGCCGTCCCGGAGCGATCCCTTCAGCTGGAATTGAGCGAATCCTTTGACTTTCAAAAGCCTGAGCTTTTGCCTGAGATGACGACTCACCTGCGTGAGGCTGCTCGCCGTCTGCAGAATCCGCGGCCGGACGTTTATGTCACGCAGGCCGGACTCCCCATCCGCTTCGGCGGCTTCGCGTGGCCCTTTCACCGCTCCACGTCAGGTTCCGACACCTATATCGTCCACGGCACAATTTTTCTTGAAGACGGACATGCCTCCGCCCTGCACACCAAGGTTTCAGCCAGCATGACTGTCACCTTCGCCGAGATCGTCCCCGCGCCGGAGCAGCCCTACGCCGAGACTTTTATCTACAATGCCGTGCGCAAGACGCTCGATTACGGCCAGCTGGAGCTGCTCAAGAGCGGCAATCGCCAGCCGGTTCCCGTGACGACCCGCTACTACTCGCGGTGGCAGAAGAAGTTCTTCTTCACAGACACCACGGACGAAAGCCGGATGGACTATCTCACGCTGAAGGTCTATTGGCTTTCCGGCGTGCTGGGCGGCAATCAGCCGGTTTGGATCAGCGATCCGCGCGATGCGCAATATCTCAACACCACGCCTGAGGAGCTGGCCCGCATGGCCGGGGATCTCTCGCGTCAGGGGCTGCTCAGCCTGAAGGACGACACGGCTTCAGCGACTCCCATCCTGATGAGCCGCGCCGAACAGTACCAGCAAACGTTGCTGAACGCGCTGGCCGCCACCAAGCCCGAATTCAACGAAGAGATGCGCCAGGGCCACACCAATATGTAAAGGCAGGGCATGTAAGGGGTAGACGGTTCAGTTTATAGCGTCGGCTCGTTCCGCCCTCTACCCTGCGCTCAGACCTTTGCACCGCATCGCCCGCAGAACTTTGCCTCCAGCAGAATTCCGCTTCCGCATACGCTGCAGGTCCGCACAACTCCCTGCGCAGGAACCACTGCGGAAACCGGAACGGCCTGGGTGACGAGGCCCATTTGCGCGGCAAAATAGGTGGCAAGCGCCAGGTTGTACTGCCGCACCCGGCCGGGCATGAAGAAGCATTCCACCAGGCTCACGACCGTGGGAATTCCAGTAAACGAGAAGACGAGGTAGAGAATGCCCAGCCCGACCCTGCGCAGATAAAAGTGGTGCGCTCCAAAGGTGCCCAAGAAGAGCGCCAGGAGCACTCCCACGACTTCGTCCTTCTGCCAGGCGGACATCTGCGCCTGGAAAAACGCTCGTTGCTGATCATTCCAGCCAGCTTCGGCTAAAGGTGTGGTGGCAATCATTGGAACTCCTTTCCCCTGTGCTCCTGTTTCCGGCCCCATGGCACATGGTGATCTCTCCCCGGCCTTCTGGATGCTGGATCAGGATACGCATTCCGCGCCGATTCTGTTCACTGGCGGCGGACTATGCGTATTGAACTAGCCAAGAGTTTTTCCGCCGCGCTATCGTAGGTCAGTCTAATACTGCATCTACATCAACGAATCGCGCTTCCCCCTGCCCGACTGATTCTGGAAGGCCATGAACTCTTCATCGGTGACACGATCCCGCCGCGGACTCCTCAGCAACGAGCCGATCATTCTGCTCGCGATTGTGCTGGCCGGTCTCTATTTCGCGCGCGAGGTACTGATCCCGTTAGCCATGGCCCTGACCCTTAACTTCCTGCTCACACCGCTGGTCATAGCCTTCGAACGAATCCGCCTGCGCCGCGTTCCGGCGGTAGTCCTCGTGCTCATCATGGCGTCCGCGGTGGTGGGCGGGGTCGGCTGGATCGTAACTCGTCAGCTCCTGAGCGTAGTGAACGACCTGCCGAATTACACGGATAATATCCGCGAAAAGATGGCGTCCCTCCACGCTCCGGCCGGCGGACAGATCAGCCAGACCATGAGCAGCCTTCGGGCGATCGGCGACGCATTCGACACTGATTCGCAGACCCCTCCAGCTCCTGCCCCTTCGACGCCATCCCTGGTTCATGGCAGTCGCCGCACGCGCGAAGCCGCCGCCCGGCTGCAGGCTGAGAACAACGGCCAGCCGACGCCGGTCGTGGTCATCCCGCAGACCGAGTCCAGCCGCCAGTACCTCCGCGAGCTGCTCATGCCCATCGCCAAGCCTCTGGGGATGCTGGGCATGGTCCTCATCTTCACCATTTACATGCTGCTGAAGCGGGAGGACCTGCGCAACCGCCTGCTCCTGCTGGCCGGTGTAGGACGGCTGAACCTGATGACCCAGGCATTGAACGATGCCGCCGAGCGCATCAGCCGTTACCTCGTCGTCAACGTCCTGGTGAATGCCAGCTATGGCGTTATCTTCGCCATCGGACTTTACCTGCTCCATGTGCCGAATGCCACGCTTTGGGGCGCGCTGCTGGCAATCCTCCGCATGGTGCCGTATGTCGGGACCATGATCGTCGGCACCGCGACCGTGGTGTTTACGCTCGCCGTCTTCGACAGCTGGTGGCATCCGCTCTGGGTCTTCCTGCTCTTCGCGGTGCTTGAGATCGTCATCAGCAATTTCGTCGAGCCCCACCTCTACGGCAGCCACACCGGCATCTCTGCGCTGGCCCTGGTCACCATGGCGCTGGTCTGGACCCTCATCTGGGGATGGCCTGGCCTGGTCGTCTCGACTCCCCTTACCGTGTGCCTCATCGTCTTCGGCCGCTACCTGCCGCAGATGTCGTTCCTGCACATCCTGCTCGGGGATGAGGCGGAGCTGGCTCCAGAAGCCAAGTTCTACGAGCGTCTGCTGGCCACGGATCAGTCTGAGGCCCACCAGATCGCGGATCGATTCCTTACCAGCCACAGCCTGGTCGATCTCTATGACACCGTTGTCATGCCCGCGCTCACCATGATCGAGCAGGACCGGCACAAGGGCGTGCTCGACGAGGTGCGCAGTTCCTACCTCTTCCAGAGCGCCACTGAACTTATCGTCGAGCTCACCGATTACCGCCCGCCGAGCGTTTCTGCAATCGGATTGGATTCGCCCTGCTCGGCGGATTCGCCTCCGATCCGTTCCATTCCCGTTGTCTGCGTTCCGGCAAACGATCAGGCCGACGAAATTGCGGGAACCATGTTCGCCCAGCTTCTGGAGCAGTGCGGCCATAAGACGCTGCTGCTGCCCGCCGGCGCATTGTCGCCGGAGATTCTGACGCGCCTGTCGGAAGAGAGCGATACCATCCTCTGCATCTCCGCCGTCCCTCCCTTCGCCTTTTCCCATGCCCGCAAGCTGGCATTGCGGCTGCGCGAGAGTCTGCCCGGCAATCGCATCATCATCGGACTCTGGGGCAGTGCGGGAGATAAAGATACCCTGCGCGAGCGCTTCGGCCAGGCGCGTCCCGACGTCATCGTGGGCAGCCTGCACGAGGCGCTGGAAATCGTTCGCGAGATCGAGCAATCCGGCAGGACCGCTCCCCAACTCAGTGCGATGGAGAGTTAGACCGGCGCGGGCGTAGCCAATGGGATGCCCCGACTTTTTGCCATAACGATGGGTTGGTAGAAGCCGCTTTCGAAGGGCATCAGCCAGCGGATCTGCTGGAAGCCGGTAGAGCTCAATGCGGTCGAGAGCTCGTCGCGCAGAAGGCAGCGGTATTCGGAGACGAAGTGGTGTGTCTCCCAGCCTGCGTCAGACTCGGGTTGGAAGCGGCCCGTGATGTACAGGTGCACGATGTACCTGCTGTCGTCGAGCCAGTCCCATACCTGATGAACGATGCGCCTGGTCCCCTGACTCCCGTAGAACACGGGCGGCTGCATCAAGGGCCGCTCGACCATCAGCTTGTCGTAGTCGCGGATGCTGGCCATAAAGAGACCGTTTCGCTCCAGCTTGGAAGCGATTGCCCTGAGAGCGCGCAGGAGCTGCGGATGATTCAGGTGCGGCAGGGCGTTGTCCATCGCCATCACCACATCGAACTTGTCCTCGGCGACCTCTTTCAGGGAGGTTATGTCCGAGACGTAGAAGGAGACGTCGAGTGAGCGGCGCGAAGCCTCCTGGCGTGCGCGATTCACTGCGGCCGGGCTTATGTCCGAGGCGATGACCTGGTGGCCGGTGGACGCCAGCCCGAGGGCCTGGGTTCCGATGCCGCACGCGCAGTCCAGTATTTTCAGATGGGCGGCTGGAGCGTATGTGGCCAGCAGGGGTTGAAGAATCCCGACCTGCCGGTCGATGGCTTTGCCCCAGTCATCGAAGATCAGATGGTAATGATCGGCAAGCGCGTCGTAGAAACTGAGGACGGTGTCCTTCATGGATACTCCTACACCGTGCCACCGCATCGGATCTTGCGGCGACAGGGAGCGGGCCCGGGGATTTCAATCCCTCTAGAGTAATCTTGCAGCAAGCGGCATGGCGGACGGCTGCGGGCAGGCACGGTGAACTTCTTTTCCGGCAGCATCATCGGATTTTTCTTCGGCCTCTTTTTCGGCGCGGGCTGTGCTCTCGCGCTGATGTATGCAATTTACTCCGGAGGCTATCGCAAGGCCCTCGAAGATTCTCTGCGCGAAGAAAAATCCGATACCTACCGGCGCTGGCTGCCCTATGTCGAAAAACGCCTGAAGAAAGAAAAGGCCGGCCGAGTCGCCGATCAGCCGGTTTCGTCCAATAAGCAGGCGTAACGGAAGGCTGCGGCCCTGCGGCATCAAAGAGAAAGAAGTGGAGGCAAGGTGAAGAGAGGGATCTGGCTGGCAGGATTGATGGCGCTCGCGCCCTTGGGGTTAAAAGCGCAGGGCTCGGGCTTCGAAGGCGCGGTCAGCATGACCATGCACGCCAGCGGACAGACTATCCCTGTGGATTACGCCATCAAGGGCCACAAAGCGCGCGTGGAAATGCACACCACCAGCCGCACTAACGTCATCCTCATCGATCTCGATGCGCACACCCAGACCATCCTGATTCCTGAACTCAAAGCCTTTGCCGTTCACACCGGCGAAAACCCGACGGCGCTCAGTGCCAACACCGCGCCGAAGGTCACCGCCCTCGGAACCACCGAGACCGTCGCCGGCTATACCTGCAAGGAATACAGGATAGAGACGGAAAAGTACTCGGGCATCGCCTGCATGACCAGCGAGTTCGGCGAGAACCCTCTCACCGACACTCTCAGCGGCCCCCTCGGCCACGACCTCAAGGGTGACGAGACGCTGCGCAAAGCTGGGATGCCGCTGAAAATTGACATCACCTTCAAGGAAGGCGATAAGCAGGGAGAGAAAGCGACGGTGGAAGTTACCAAGGTCTCCCCCGGCCCGATCGACGAGGCGCAGATGAACGTTCCTGACGGATGGCACAAGCTGAGTGGCCTGCCGGAGATGCAGAAATAATCCCAGAATGTGGGCTTCTATCTCTCTGTTTTGAAATGTGGATAGGACGTCTTTATCCAGCGCCTGCGCGTTTGGTAATCGCGCGGCCCTGTTACCGATTTTTGATATTTCCACTCTTTCGAGGGAGGCTACACTGAGGGAGTTGTAGCGCATCTGACCAGAAGTAGCATGGTCACAATTAATTGCAGAATTCTACCTTGTCTGTGCTAACGAAACGCCTGTGAGGGGAATGAGAATGCAAGTCTATTGCGTGGCAACCGAAGAGTTCGCGGACGTAACGTGTGCCGTCTGCGGCCATCAGTACAAACTCTACTTCGAGCGCAAATCGCCTGCCGAACAATCTGAGGCCACCGCTCTCGTTCATCAGGCACTGGCCGATCACCACGGCCTCGGTGACGACAGCCGGTCCGCACATCCCGAAAAGCCATTCAACGTGCCGGAATGGTCGGGACCCGCCGAGTGGTCCGGAGCCGCGTTGCTGGGTGGCGCGCCGCTTTACGCAGCCTGATTCGGCCTCGAAAATAGAGTCCTAAAAAGACATGGCCCGGAAGCATGACTTCCGGGCCTTCGTGTTTTGATGGACTCCAGGTCAGATCTGCATGACCTCAGCTTCCTTCTTCTTCGACATCTCGTCCATTCGCTTGATCTCTTCGTCCGTTAGCTTCTGCATCTCTTCGAGCGCGCGCTTCTCCTCGTCCTCAGAGATCAGTTTTTCCTTCGCTGCTTTCTTGATGGCCTCGTTGCCATCGCGGCGGATGCCGCGGATGCCGGTGCGATGCTCTTCGAGCTCCTTGTTGAGGTGTTTCACGACTTCGCGGCGGCGCTCCTCGGTCATGGGCGGCACCGGGATGCGAATGATCTTGCCGTCGTTCTGCGGGTTGAACTTCAGATCGGAGACGCGCAGAGCTTTTTCGATCTCCGAAATGAGACCGGTATCCCAGGGCTGGATGAGGATCAAGTTGGCGTCCGGCGTGGTGAGCTGGCCGACCTGGTTCAGAGGGGTCAGCGTGCCGTAGTAGTCGACCCGGATCGAATCGAGCATCTGGATGGAGGCGCGGCCGGTGCGCGTCGAAGCCAGCGCCGCCTGGAAGCCGTGGACGGCCTTGTCCATGCGAGTCCGAAGCTGCTGGTAGGTGTCTTTCAGTGCGGGGATGCCTGCCATTACTGCTGGTGCCATGATCGTCTTCGTCCTTCTGATGCGATGTCCAAAGTGAGTATTGTACCCGCCTGCGCAGGTGCTAGACCACCAGGCGCACGCTGCTGGCTCCGGCGGCGTCCGCCTGCTCGTGCGCGTGATACGACGAGCGGACGAGCGGACCGGACTCAACGTGGCGGAAACCCATGCGGAGCGCTTCTTCCTTCATGAACGCGAATTCTTCGGGCGTGTAGTAGCGGGCCATGGGCAGGTGGTCCTTTGAGGGACGCAGGTATTGGCCGATGGTGAGCACGTCGGTGCCTACGTTCGCGAGGTCGCGGTAGACGTCGAGGAGCTCGTGCATCTCTTCGCCGAGGCCTACCATGACTCCGGACTTGGTGACAACGGTCGAGTCTAGCTTTTTCGAAAATTCGAGCAGGCGGAGGGTGCGCTCGTAGCGGGCGCCGGAACGTACGGCGCGGTAGAGGCGCGGAACGGATTCCGTATTGTGATTCAGGATCTCCGGATGCGCATCCACCACGATTTTGATGGCGTCTTCCCGGCCCTGAAAATCGGGAATGAGGACTTCCACCTGGCATCCCGGAGCCTGCCTGCGGATCTCCTCGATGACCATGGCGAAGGCCCGCGCGCCACCCAGAATATCGTCATCGCGATTGACGCTGGTGATCACGGCGAACTTCAAGCCGAGCGAGGCGACGGCCTCGGCCACGCGGCGCGGCTCGTCGAAGTCGATCGCATCGGGACGGCCTTTGGGGACGGCGCAGAATCCGCAGCGGCGCGTGCACAGGTTCCCCAGCATCATGAAGGTCGCGGTCTTGTGATTCCAGCATTCCCCGATGTTCGGGCAATGCGCCGACTCGCAGACAGTGTGCAGATTCAGGTCCCGCGCCAGCTTCTTCAGATTGTGATAATTGTCGCCCACCGGGGCTCGGGCCTTGAGCCAGTCGGGCTTGGATACAGGCTTGCGCGGAGCAAGGTCGATCTGGACGAGGTCTGCTGGGACTGGGGCGGTTGCCATGACTCTTTATTGTAAACGGGTTGGCGGGGACGCAACCGTCAGGGCTCTGACGGTAGTCCGAAGCTCCTCAAAACATCATCGAATCTGGCTTTGTCTCGCTGAAAATGAAGACCGCGGAGCTTGTTCAGCACACCGCGGGCAATGGCATCCTTTACCAATAGGGCTCGTTGCTTATCGAGGCTGAGGCGCCCTGCCACATCTTCGATAATCAGAAGGGAACGAGAGGCGTGATAGGTGCCTACTGGTCGCCTTGAATCTGAAAAGAATACATTGAATCCGCTCTTCCTCTTTGCGTCCGCATATGAAAGCTCTGGGTGAAAGTGGGCAATGTATTCAGAACGAATTTCGTCTTTCGTCTTTTCACCGGACTCCAGCGCCCGGATTAGAAAAGAAGGTTGGGTTCCTTTGCCAAACCCCCAGTCATCTACTCCTCCCTCCACCCGTTTAGGCCCGATCTGGGCGGAGTCTTTCTCTATCGGATGAGAGGGGACGGCTGCCAGGGAGTCCTCATCCGAAGAAGACTTCGTATCCTGAGAGGCCGATATGGAAGCGCGCAGCTCGTATCCGAATAGAGTCGCTGCTCGAGCAAATTCAGACTCGTGAATTTCCGAGTACTCGATACCAAGGTGCGAGAGGAAATCTTTCATTCCTGGCGGAATACTAGGTGCCACGATCCACATGATGATATTCGCGGAACCTCGTGACACAAGCGCGTCTCGATACCGGGCCACTTGGTCTATTACATCGTAGCGAGCCGGTACCGCTTTCAACTCCATCAGGATATTCATGCCGTGCCTGTCTACGAATAGAAGATCGAACCTCCCAACTCCTTGGTAAGACTGCTGACGACCCTTTAGGACGAAGCCGTGGCGAGGGAAAAAGTGGTCAGGATTGGCAGCGATGAGATCTTCCATCTCGCGTTCAAGCATTCAGTGACTACCTGAAAATCTGGATTTGGTTTCAGTGATTAGAGACTATCGCGGTACCAGCGGTTGAAACAGCAGGTCCTTCGACTTCGCTGCGCTTCGCTCAGGATGACAACCTTCGTTGAGGGATGAGGGAAAGAAGTGGGTACCGCCTTCGATACAATCAAGCCGATGCTTCGCACCATTCAGGCTACCCGGTATGCGCTTGCCTTGCGCGAAGGCGGCTCCATGCCTGCGATTGTTGAGGCGGACGACCTGGGCCTGTATGTAGTCAAGTTTCGCGGCGCGGGGCAAGGGATTTTGGCGCTGGTCGCTGAGCTGATCGCCGGTGAGATTGGACGCGTGCTGGGCCTTCCGGTTCCGGAGCTGGTGTTTGCCGAGGTCGATTCGGTGCTGGGGCGCAACGATCCGGATGCGGAGATCCGGCATCTGCTTAAGGCCAGCGTTGGCCTGAACCTGGCGCTCGATTATCTGCCCGGCTCCGTCATGTTCGACCGCGGTGCGGGCGATACGGCGCCAACGGAGACAGCGTCGATGGCGGTGTGGTTCGATGCCTTCGTGCAGAATGTCGACCGGACGGCGCGCAATCCCAACCTGCTGGTCTGGCATCGCTCGCTGCACTTCATCGATCATGGAGCCGCGCTCTATTTTCATCACAACTGGGAGACCGCAGCGGCGAAAGCCGAGTCTCCGTTCGCGGAGATCCGAGATCATGTTCTGCTTCCGTGGGCAAGCGCGATTGCGGCGGCAGCGGTCGCGGCGCATGCACGATTAAATGCGGATGTGCTTCGCGGCATTCTGGATCTTGTGCCCGATGCGTGGCTCGCGGCAGGCGAGACAACTGCGGAAACCCGGCGCAGCGACTACCTGCGATATCTCACGCGGCGGCTTGCAGCTTCCGCCAATTTCGAAGAGGAGGTGATCCGTGCTCACCAACGCCTCCTTTGATTACGCCGTGCTGCGGGTTGTTCCGCGCGTGGAGCGGCAGGAGTTCATAAACATCGGCGTGATCGTCTTCTGCCTTGAGCACCGGTTTCTCGAGGCTAAGGTCGAGGTCGATGAGGCGCGTCTGCGCGCTCTGTGGCCGGGGCTTGATGTCGATCTCGTGCGGCGCCATGCGGAGTCGGTGGCCAAGATCTGCGCCGGCGATGAGACCGCGGGGCCGATCGCAAGCCTGTCGCAGCGCGAGCGGTTTCATTGGCTCATCTCGCCGCGCAGCACGGTGATGCAGACATCTCCGGTACACACGGGCGTATGCACACAGTGCAAGGGCATCGTCGATCGCCTCTTCAGGCAGCTGGTATCGAGCGAGCAGGACGCGGGTTAGTCTTCGACGAACACCTTCAGGTTCGCCACAATGGGTGAGGGCGCAACCTTTTGGTTGCGCTCATCCGTTAGATTTTTCAGAAGGGGAGTTCGGGGGCCGGGTTCGGCTTTGCCGCGTTACCTGGAGAACAATTCCGTGAGGCTGGTCAGCTTCAGCAGCTCGGCCACACGCGGTGAGAGGTTCACCAGCTCCAGTTTGCCCAGTCCCTTGTTGATGGCCGACACCTTCAGGCCAACCAGGGTGCCCAGCCCTGAGCTGTCCACGGATTGCAGATCGCCGCAGTCGATCACGATGTGATGTCCGCCGGCCTCGACGAGGGGCTTGACCAGCTCCTTGATTTCCTTTGCGTTGCCGCTTACCAGCCTGCCGTGACACTTGATCGTTGTCAGCGGCAGACCGAATTCGTCTTCCGATTTCTCGATTTCAAAGCTGATAGAGGACTCTGGCGCCATATTCGTGCAATCTCCTTCGTGCCGAAACCGTTGATAAGACTACTGCCCGGCACCAGGTGCATTGAGTAAATTTCTGATGAATGCCGAAGGAGACGCCCGCTCGAGAGCACTTACTCTTCGACAAACGCCTTCAGCCTGGACAATGCCCGATCCCACTGCGCCGAAACCTCGTCCAGGTATCTCCGCATCTCGTCCACCGGCTGCGGGTCGAATTCAAACAGGCTTTCACGCCCCGCACGCACTCCACGCACGACGCCTGCGCTCTCCAGCACTCGCAGATGCTTCGTGATCGCCTGCCGTGTCAGCCCGGAGCCCTCCGTCAACTGCGAGATCGAGCAACGCTGTCCGCGGCTGAGCCTCACCACCAGCGACAGCCGCGTCTCATCGCCCAGCGCGGCGAAGACCGGCGCATGCGCCTGCCATTTCGCCGCGATGCCGCTACTGTGTTTTTGCGACATGGCTCTCGATGTTCGTCATTTGTTGCGCCCAGCCGCCATCGTTCCTGCGGAAGGCTTCGGCGCGGCGATCGCTCGGAATGTTCTCGAACCCTGACTCCGTGACCTGAAGCAGCGTCCCGGTTGCGGTCGGCTCGAGCCTGAACTCCACGAGCGTGGGCGTCTCCTTCGAATAATCCATTTTGGGATCGACGGCGTAGGGATGCCAGGTATAGGAAAAGAGCTGTTCGGACTCCATCTTCTGCACCACGAACTCCATGGTGACGTGCTCGTAGCCAGGGTGCGTAACTTGCCCGCGCGCAACCTTACCCGGCGCGAAGGGGCCTTCGAGATTCACACGAAACCATTCTCCGAACTCGCGGTAATCCGTCAGTGCGCGCCAGACACGCGAGACTGGGGCTTTGAGCTCGATCCGTTTTTCAATCACGTTGTTTGTCATAGGCAACCTCAAGGTTGCATATTAGCCCACGCCGCCGCAGAAAAGCAACCCATTGGTTGCGTATTTTGGCGAAGATCCTAGCTACGCCTCCGATGCGAAACCTTTACTTCACCCGCTCCAAAACCTCAGGCCGGATGAGATACAGGAAGAAGATCAGGTTCACCACCACCATCACGATCATTGGCCCCTGGTGAAAGCGGAAGAGCATGAAGGCTCCATAGCAGAGCGAGAGGAATGCGGCAGCCAGCGTCAAGGCCCATCCCCAGCGGCGGAGTTTGAGCAGGCCGTTGGCAGCTACGGCGAAGATCACACAGATAATCATCACCGCTGGCGGCAGGCTATGCGTGATGACGCCAATCAGGCCGAGGGCGCAGAGCGCGAGCATCCACAGGCAAATGACGGCCATGCCGGGGAGGAGCTTGAGGGTGTCTGGCGATTTTGCGGGTCCAATGTCGGTCATAGTGTGTGCAGGTAGGCGAGCAGGTCAGCCAACTGCTGATCATCCAGATTATTCCCGAAGGCCGGCATCATGTTCCGCCCGCGTTCGATGACTGCGGTCACCCGGTCGTCGTTCGCCGGTGCTCCGCTCGGCAAATACTTCTTCCTGTAGACCCCCTTCAGCCCGGGCCCATGCAGAGGATCTTCGGAGTTGGGGTAATGACAGCCGGCGCATCGCGTCACGTAAACCTGATGGCCGCTGGTCTGCTGCGGACTAAGTTCGCTGAGCGGCGTCGATGGCGGCAGAGACGCCTTGCAGCCGGTCACAGCAGTCAAGGTCAGCAGTAAGAACGATCCTGAAATCAATTTGAGCGGAAGAATCAACGGTGTAGTTCCATGATAGCGAATGGGCCTTGCGCTTCTCCATGTGGGTCGCCGGAATCAGAGCTTGAGAACCGCCCGGCCCGGAGTGATTAATTCGCTGCAGCAATTGCAGCGACAATCTTATCCATCGCCACCCGCGCAGCATCTCCGGTAGGCATGCGGTCATTGCAGAGAATGGAAAAGGTCAGAGTCCGGCCGCTGGCCGCCACAACATATCCGCTCAGCCCATGAACCTCGGCGAGCGTGCCGGTCTTTGCAAATACCTTACCCTTGAGCGTCGGATCGGTAAATCTGCCTGACAACGTCCCGTCAATCCCTCCCACCGGCAGGCTGGCACGATAGGTCGCTCCCCATGGCTGTCGCTGAGCATACGAAAGCAGACGGGTAAGAGCGCGCGGCGTGACCAGGTCCTGAGGCGAAAGGCCCGAGCCGTCATAGAAGACAAAATCGCCGGGATCGACGCTGGGCCCTGAGTTTCCCGCGTCGGTGAGATACTGCCGCACCACACGCGCACCCTGCGCGATCGACCCGTCGCCGCCCTCCAGCCGTCCGAGCACACGCAGAAGAAGTTCAGCATGCAGATTCTGGCTCACCTTGTTCGTGACGACGATATCCTGCTCGAACGGAACCGAAACATGCGAAGCCAGCACCCGCATGCCCCCGTTCCCACCCTCGACCGGCGACTGAATCGTGCTTATCGTCAGCGGATGCAGCACCAGCGGCTGGTTGACCTCGGCGCGAAAGTCCTGTGTATCGGTCGAGAGGCGATGCTGCGCACGCGCGCCTCCCTTGACCTCGATGCCATGAGCGAGCAGCATCTGTCGCAATGCGATGGCCGCGTATTCCGCCGGGTCTTCGATGGCTAGCGCGACGTGCAGTCCATTCTGATTCGTCGTCCCGAACAATCGAACCACCTTCGACCCGGGCCTGCGATCGATACCCGGGTTCGCCGCCTGGGTACCCGGCAAAGTCTGAAGCGAGTTTTCAAGCGTGTAGTACGGCGTATCGGGATTCCAGGCGGGCGGCTGTCCCCCCTCCGTGCTGTTCGGAGGCACGTTCAGGTAAACGATGTTGTCATTGACGGTGAGCGCGGAGATTGGCGCGCCGTAGCTCCAGTCGAGATCGTCCCACGCCCATCCCGAGCCGTATGGCTCCCACGGAAACCAGGTGTCGTCACCGATCACGTCACCGTCAATGCTGTGAATTCCGCTCGCGGCGATCTGATCTGCAATGCCCTGCAGCGCCACTAGCGGAGGATTTGGCCTCTCCGTCTTCTCGGTGTAGGGATAGCTGCGCCCCGACATCGTGGGATCGCCGGCGCCAAGCAGAACCACATTGCCATGCAGATGTCCTGCGCTGTCCACATCGCCCGCGGTCACAGCAGAGGTGGTATACGTCGTGTTCGGCGGCAGCAGCGCAAGGGCCGCGGCGGTGACCAGCAGCTTGGCATTCGATGCCGGCTCAAAGAACTGGCCGTCGTTGAGGGCGTAGACGGGTGCGGCTTTGTCATCGAGAACGGAGATGCCCCAATGGGCTCGCGACACACCCGGATCGGAGACGATCGCATTGATGGTCGCGGCGAGGGCTCCGGGTTTGATCTTCTGCTTTGTCGGCTTTGAATGATGCGTGGCAGCCGCAAATCCCGGCATCGCGAGAACCATGAGCAGCGTGACGGCAGGGAAGGCGCGAGAGGCGGGGAGAGAAAAACAGGACAGAGAACGCGGTAGGGCTTTCATCCTTGGGCGAAGTCTAGCATGGTCCCTACGGTCGTTCGTCTTCGATATTCTGGTTCGTGATGGGCTTAGCGCGGCGAGATCGGTTTATGTGGCGACTGCGCACGCGCAGTGTCGACTTGGGCCAGCGCACTCTCGTCATGGGTGTGCTCAATGTCACGCCCGACTCATTCTCTGACGGCAGCCGCTTCTTCGAGCCCCAAGCCGCAACCGCGCAGGCTCTGAAGCTGCTGGACGACGGCGCGGACCTGCTCGACATCGGCGGCGAATCAACACGCCCCGGCAAGTACGTGGAGGTGGCCGCTGAGGAGGAACAGCGCCGCGTCCTGCCCGTGATCGAGGCAATTCTCAAAGAGCGTCCCGGTACGCTGACCTCCATCGACACCTACAAAGCCTCAACTGCGCAGCTCGCGATTGAGGCCGGTGCGGAAATTGTGAACGACATCAGCGCCTTCGCGTGGGACGAGGCAATGGCCGCAACATGTGCCCGCCTGGCCTGTGGCGTAGTCCTGATGCATACGCGCGGGCGTTCCGCCGACTGGCGCAATCTCCCGGCTCTCGGCAAAGAAGAAGTGACGCCGCTCGTCCACCGCGAGCTCGCCACGAGCCTTGGAGCAGCAATGGCCGCGGGCGTCGATCGCAACCGCATTGTCCTCGACCCCGGCTATGGATTTGGCAAATCCTTCGAGGAAAACTACCCGCTGCTGGCGCACCAGGACGAGCTTCGCGCACTGGGGCAGCCTCTGCTGGCGGGCATCTCGCGCAAGTCGTTTCTGGGCAGAACGCTGGCCGGACTGCACGGCGGCGTCGATGCTCCGCTTGCGGCGCGCGGCAATGCCACGCTGGCCGCGACAACGGCGGCCATTCTAGCTGGCGCACACATTGTCCGCGTACATGATGTTCGTCCGGCAGTGGAAGCGGCCCGTATCGCTGACGCAATTCTCGATGCCCTGTGACGGATGCCTGCCGTATGATTTCGGCAACATGAGAAAGCACCTTTCCTTCCTCGTTGCCGCTCTTTTCCTGGGTCTCGCCTTCGCCTCTGCCGCACCTGCCCGTCGTGCGGCGGCCGCCAATCCCCTCTATCCCGTTCAGGAAGGCTACGTCGACGCGCATGGCGTATTGATCTATTACACGGCCATGGGACGCGGCACTCCCCTGCTCGTCGTTCATGGCGGCCCCGGCGCCTCGCACGACTACTTCCTGCCCTACCTTCTGCCGCTTGCTCGAACCAACAAGCTGATCTTCATTGACGAGCGCGGCTCGGGACGATCCGAGAAGCTCGAAGACGTGAAGCAGTACACCATCGAGAACATGGTCTCCGATGTGGAAGCGGTCCGCATGGCGCTCAACCTGGGAAAAATCAGCCTGCTCGGGCACTCGTACGGCGGCGTCCTCGCGCAGGCTTATGCGCTGAAGTATCCCGAGCACCTTTCGCATCTGGTCCTGGCCAGCACCTTCTCGAGCACGAAGGAGATGAATCAGGTGCTGCAGCGCATCAAGAACCAGATGCCGCCGAATAAACTCGCCCTCGTTAACGCCCTTGAAAATGCCGGACTCTTTGGCAAAGGCGCAGTGTGGGAGCGCGGACGCTATCCGGCAACCTATGCCACCCTGGCCTGGGGCGACGGATACTTCCCAAAGCTCTACGGCGCACGCCCCGATCCTAACTACGATCCTCAGGCCCAGGACACTTCGACGGCATGGGATCTCTATCGCGAGATGTGGGGCTCGCATGGCGAGTTCGTCATCGACGGCAACCTGACCAGCGTGGAGTATCTCGGCAAGCTGCCCACCATTCACGTGCCCACACTGATCCTCGCCGGCGACCACGATGAGTGCGATCCCGCGATGTCGAAGGAGATGAATGCGAAGATCAAGGGATCAAAGCTCGTGATCCTGCCCAACAGCGGCCACATGGCGTTCGTGGATCAGCCGAACATATGGAATAAGACGGTCGCGGAGTTCGTCAACGCGAAGTAGGCGAGCTTATTTCGGTGCGCCAAGGAATGCGTGTCGGGCCGTCCGCCCCGAGGCCTTCCATTGCTTCACCGTCTCATACACCAGAACGCTGGCGTAGCTGACTGCGACCCATAGGACGACTTCTTCGATGGGCAGACGTGCCCAGGCCGTGATGCGCAGGCCGATCATCTGATCGTCCTGGAAATTCCACCAGCCATAAGGCAGAGCCAGCGTCACCTCCCACAGCAGGCTGATGAGCAGCACCATGAACATGGTCAGGCTGAACGCTCGCCAGTTGACCACCGGCCGCGCTGTCGGCAGCAGCAGGGATGACGGCAGAAGTGCGCCGAGAACCAGAAAGATGAAATAGCCGGGAAAACCGGGCAGCTCGGGAACCACGAGTCTGCGATAGAGCAGCGCGGCAGAAATCAGCACCACCGCAAGAATCAACGACCCGGGATGAAAACGCAGCAGCCGGTCGAAGTTTACGCGGTCTTTCGCTGTACCGGCCACGGTGTAGGCCGAAAGCCAGTATTCATCGATCCAGACATAAAGCAGCACAACGCACAAAAATCCGGTGAGATAGAAGACATACTCTTCGATCGGAACCGGGTTATGCAGTGCCGGAGCAAGGATTCCCAGCGTCGCTCCGGCGTTGGGAAACGTGAAGAAGAGGCTGGCGAAGAAGAAATCGAGCGCGGCGCCCAGAGGGAAGAGCAGACCGATGGTCCACACCAGGGCTCTCTTTGAAACCTTGATCTCCTCCCGCGGTATGAGCCAGAAGGCAATCACTACGATCGGAATGATAAAAAGCAGCAGGCTGACCGTGTAGCCGTAAGGCGAAGGATCGGGGCTGACCGGGAGCGAAGGCGGCGTGATCTTCACGCGGTGCAGCGTGAAATACGCCGGCACGCAGACCATGCCCAGCATGACCATGACCAGCCAGAAGCTCAAGCGCGGAGACGGCGATTCGGAAGGACGCGGCATACCCATTCCTGAGATCGATTGCTCACCAATCTTGCGAAATCCTACGCCGGAAAGCCGGGCTGTCGCGGAAAAAGAGAGGGGCGCGATTGCTCGCGCCCCTCATGTGCCTCTTTGCAGCTGAACTTATGCGGCTGCGGCGTTGTTTCCCAGGGCGGCCTTGGCCCGCTCGACAAGTGCGGTGAAGCCTGCTGCGTCCTTGACGGCGATGTCAGCGAGAATCTTGCGATCGAGCTCGACTCCGGCAGCCTTGAGGCCGTGGATGAGCTGCGAGTAGCTGATGCCGTTGATCTTCGCGGCCGCGTTGATGCGCACGATCCAGAGCGAGCGATACTGCCGCTTCTTCTGTTTGCGGCCGCTGTATGCGAACTTGAGTCCGCGCTCGACGGCTTCCTGCGCTGCCTGATACAGCTTCGATTTTGTAAGGAAATAACCGCTTGCGCGCTTGAGAATCTTTTTGCGGCGGTCGTTGCGTTTTGTTCCACGTTTTACGCGGGGCATTGTGTGTTCTCCGTTTTGCTTGCGTCTTTACTAGCGGCTGGAGGCAGGAGCTTTCGCTGTCACCTCTTCACTCGCCTGCTTCCCTGATCGCGCTTTTTCCTCAGAACCTCGGAAAAAGGGGGCCATGTGCGAAACGCTTGTCGCGGCCCTTGCACTCGAAAATGCAGATCAGGCGTAAGGAATCATGCGCGCAACCTTCTTGTAGTCGGCGTCCGAAACCAGCGTGCTGTGTGCCAGCTTGCGCTTGGTCTTGGTCTCCTTCGACGTGAGGATGTGGCGCATCTTGGACTGGCCGCGGACGATTTTGCCCGTGCCGGTCTTCTTGAAGCGCTTGGCTGCGCCTTTATGGGTCTTCAATTTGGGCATGGTTATCCTGCTTGAAACGTACGTACTTACAGCATTTCCTAGTATACGGGAAAGGGCTGGCTCTGGCTAGGCAAAATGACGGCTGGAATCTCTCACTTGGCACCCAAATGCATCAGGTATGTTTCTTTAGGGATGGACAAATGAGGTGTTCAGGGTCCCACCACAGAAGGTGCAAGATATGATGATCCAAAATACCCCAAACTCTTTGCCTGGCACTCAGCCTAAGTGATACGAGCTGTTCTAGGTCGTCAAGCTCAAGCTCGCTCAGTTGGTCCTGAGCTTCCTTGCAGAGTTTGTAGCACTCCACCTGATGATTACGATACTGCTCCTGTACAAGGATCTCGGACCATGTTTTTGATTCGTACTCACAAAGCTTCGTATGAACTTCTTGGAGTTCATCACCGGTGAGACTATGCCATCCCCATGGTTCAACAGTCCGAACGAAGGAAATGCGCCATGAAGGTTTCATCTTCATGGCATCGTCGGCATAATTTGTCCGAGGGATTTTAGACCGAGACACTGCCTGTAGTGACGTCGGCTGTTTTTCCGACGAAACTTTAATCAGAGACTTCGGGCCCTTATTCTTTTTTGTCATCTCGTCTGGTTAAGGAACAAGGCTGCCGTAGTATTCGGCCATTGAGGCAAGCGTAATCTCACGGCTCCCCCGCTCAGAAGGTGAAAGCCCGCGGCGAGCGATAATCCAAGGGTCTTCCTGATGGGTCATCTGACTCAGTTCCATAGAGGATCGCTTTCCATAAAAGCCGAGAATCGCATTGATTGTTTCCTTCTGATCTGGCGTGAGCCTTTCGGGGTGTCCGTCCCATTTCCTAACCTTGAACATGCCCCGATGCCTTGCGTACAGTTCAGGGACTACAGGCCCGTTCACCCAGGCCTCGATTTTCTCTGCGAAAATTGGCTCTTCATCCCAAACCAGTGACCACGCTTGAGAGTAATAGACCAGCTTCTCCAGCTTCATGCTCGTCATTGCTCCGCCGTGCTGCTGGAGGATGTAAGCTGCTACATCGTGGACGGTGACGGTCATAAACTATTGCCTTTCGTGAAGGGTTGCTTGGCTCAAACTCGGAACGGCTGTCGTGAGCCGTTCAGCATCGAAGTCTTTCCATCCATTATCCTTGACTATGAAAGATGGGGAAAGACTAGACCCCGTATGGTTTCCGACCAAACCAAGTATGCCTTTCTAATCTGGGAATGGCTAACAAAATGAGTCGGACAGCGAAAAAATCCGGTCAAACTGCATTTCGGCTGTCATCTTAGGTGCGATCCACAAACGACCTAACTCCTTCATCCGCTAAGCACAACTCTCGTCTATGTCCTGCTCATGCATACTGTGCCGAGCTACCTCTAACGAAGCGATTGGCCACGCCCTGCAAACTGCAGATCAATCCTCGGGCAGCAGCGGGTAGTCGAGGTAGCCTTCGTTTCCGTGCGAGTAAAAGGTTTCGGGCACGGGGGCGTTCAGCTGGGTCTTTGCGGCGAAGCGCCGGGGCAGGTCGGGGTTGGCGATGAAGAGCTTGCCGAAGGCCACGGCGTCGGCTTCTCCGTTTTCGACCACCTGCTCGGCGGTCTCAAGAGTGTAGCCGTCGTTCGTGATCGTCACGCCGCCGAAGGCGTCTTTCATGGTTCGTCCGAGACGGGCGGGGCCGATGGGGTCGCGGGCGCAGACGAAGGAAACGTTGAGCTTGCCCAGCTCGCGGAAGATGTAGGAGAAGGTTTCGAGCGGATCGGAGTCGTGGATGTCGCTCATCGGCGAGTGCGGGGCCAGGTGCACGCCAACGCGGCCGGCGCCGAAGACGGAGATGGCGGCCTCGGCGCACTCGAGCATGAGGCGGGCGCGGTTCTCGATGGAGCCGCCGTATTCATCCGTGCGGTGGTTGGTGCTGTCCTGCAGGAACTGGTCGAGGAGATAGCCGTTGGCACCGTGGATCTCGACGCCGTCGAAGCCGGCGGCCTGTGCGTTCTCGGCCCCGCGGCGGAACTGCTCGACGATTCCCTTGACCTCTTCGGTGGTGAGGGCGTGCGGGGTTTCGAAGGGGGTCTGCGGCCGGATGAGGCTTACATTTCCGTGGGCCGCGATGGCGCTGGGCCCGACCGGCAGATGTCCGTTGAGATAGCTGGAGTGCGAGATGCGGCCGACATGCCAGAGCTGCAGGAAGATGCGTCCTCCGGCATTGTGTACGGCCGCGGGGACGGGCTTCCACGCCTCGACCTGCTGCTGGCTCCAGATACCGGGGACCTGCGGATAGCCGACCCCAAGGAGATCGACCGGCGTGCCTTCGCTGATGATGAGGCCCGCCCCGGCGCGCTGTTCATAATATTCGGCCATGACGGGTGTAGGTACGTGATCGGGCGTGGCGCGCAGGCGCGTGAGCGGCGACATGATGATCCGGTTGGGCAGATCGAGATCTCCGACGCGGATGGGATCGAGCAGGGTGGGCATGCGGTGTTTCCTTCTGCAGATTCGTTTTGAAATTAGATGATGGACGGCTGGGGAAGTTTCAGCTTGCCATGTTCCGTGGGGGAGATGTCACCGCCAGGAACGCTAAGGTGCGCTCGAGCAAAATGTCTCATCACAGAGTTATTCGCGGGCGGCCAGAACCGCACGTCCCTCGGCTCGCGGTGCTCGCTCGGGATGACAATCTCACCCCACCTTCGCAGTTGCGCTGGGGTAGAAATAAAAAGGCCGCCTTTGCAGGCGGCCTTGATTTTTGATTGTTGTTTTACTCTGTGACCGAATCCACAAACGCCTTCAGCTTGCGCGAGCGCGAGGGATGACGCAGCTTGCGCAACGCCTTTGCCTCGATCTGGCGGATACGTTCACGCGTTACCTGGAAGCTTTGGCCCACTTCTTCGAGAGTGTGCTCGGAGCCGTCTTCGAGGCCGAAGCGCATCTTGATCACGCGCTCCTCGCGCGGGGTCAGGGTGCGGAGAACCTGCGAGGTGTACTCCTTGAGGTTCACGCTGATGACGGCATCGGAGGGCGAGACGGCCTGGCGGTCTTCGATGAAGTCGCCGAGGTGCGAATCCTCTTCTTCGCCGATGGGCGTTTCGAGCGAGATGGGCTCCTGCGCGATCTTGAGGACCTTGCGGACCTTGGCGACAGGAATATCCATGCGACGCGCGATCTCTTCGGAGGTAGGCTCGCGGCCGAGCTCCTGGACAAGCTGACGCGAGGTGCGGATCAGCTTGTTAATGGTCTCGATCATGTGCACCGGGATGCGGATGGTGCGGGCCTGATCCGCGATGGCGCGGGTAATGGCCTGACGGATCCACCACGTTGCATAGGTCGAGAATTTGTAACCGCGGCGGTACTCAAATTTGTCCACGGCCTTCATCAGGCCAATGTTGCCCTCCTGAATGAGGTCGAGGAACTGCAGTCCGCGATTGGTGTACTTCTTGGCGATCGAAACGACAAGGCGAAGATTGGCTTCGATGAGCTCGCGTTTCGCGTGCTCGGCGTCCATGTCGCCCTGGATCATCTCGCGCTGGGTGCGCTTGAGCTCGGCGATGGAGACGCCGGCTTCCTGCTCCAGCTTTTCGAGATCTACCTTGCAGTTCTTCTGCTGGCGGCGGTATTCCTTCTTGAGCTCTTCGCTCTTGGACTGATCGAACTTCTGGTCCAGGGTGCGAATCTGCCGCTCGAGCGTGCGCATCACGTCGACGGTCTTGTTCAGCTTGTCGAGAAGACGCTTGCGCTCCTGATTGGTGTACTTGAGCTCGCGAACGATGCGCGAGACGTAGACCTTCTCCCGTGCGATGGCCCAGCGGGTCTTGCGATACTCTTTCGCCTTCGCCTTGGGATTGATCGTCTCCAGCTTCTCTTCGAAGCCGGCGGATTTCTTCTGATGCTTGACGAGTCCGTCGATCTTGTTGACGGTCTGCCGCACCCGCGCCTGCAAAACCTCTTCGGTGATCTCTTCTTCGTCGAAGATGACCACTTCCTTGACGTTGCGGACTCCGCGCTTGAGGTCTTCGCCAAGGGCGACGATCTCGCGGATCACGATGGGCGAACGCGAAATCGCCTTCATCACGCGCAGCTGGCCGCGCTCGATACGCTTGGCGATTTCAACTTCGCCTTCGCGCGTCAACAGCGGCACGGTTCCCATCTCACGCAGATACATGCGGACGGGGTCGTTCGTCTTTTCCAGTGTCCCGGGGGTCAGGTCGAGTTCGACGTCTTCGCCGTCCTCGCTCTCGCTATCGAAGGCGTCGCCACCCTTGGGGCCGCCTTCGAGCAGGTCGATTCCCTGCGTTCCGATCGTGGTAATCAGATCGTCCAGGTCATCCGGGGAGTGCATGTCGCCCGGGAGAAGATCGTTCACCTCACCATAGGTGAGATAGCCCTTCTCTTTTCCTGTATCGATCAACTTATCGATGTCTTCTTCGTATTTGTCTTCTATGGCCAAGCGCGTCTTGTCTCCCGCGTCGATATGTTCGAATCTGTCTGCTTGATCGGACGAAGTGCGGTCGAGGCCAAAATGAGGCGTTTTCCCGGTGCGAAATCAATGTCGCTGGGCAGAAGGCGCACGTCCACCAAAGACTTTCAGGATACCATGCCGTGTGCCGAAACTGCTATAATCCGCGGCTTTCACGGTCACTTTCCCGAGGTTTGGACAGATCCCTGAACTGTTAGATGTGGAAAACGCGGATTCGTTTCACTTATGCAGTACGTGGGTAACAAAGCGCCTGATTTGACGGGGCTTTTCTACTTCGAAGAGATCGTATAGACCATAAACCCAACCACGCCAAACGCCCCGACGATCAGGGTCAGCAGAAAGCCGCCGATGATCAGGTTCGCTGTCCGCTCCTGCTCCGGGCTCGGCCGGGTGATTCCAAAGGCCGCGATAAAGGTTTCAGTGAGATAGGCCAGGATTTTCAAGCGATCACCTCCACCGTGTTGCCCGCAGGTCGATTCTAACGGGCCGTGGCATGCGATGCATTCCGTGCGTGTCTTGCCTGTTTCCGGCTATTTAATCCAGCCCGCGAAGTTTGCGCGTGGCCTCTTGTGACAATCTGGTTAAATTCACAACCTCCGCTATCTTTCCCTGCCGCTCGGCCTCGTGCAGAGCCGCCCGCAGTGCTCGCTGCTCCTGCTCGAGCGAGATGCGCCGCACCGTCATGATCGCCTCCTCGACATGCGCGACCTCCGGCTCCGCTCCGTGCACCGAGACGAAGATGCCGGCCAGCAACTGGCGATGCGCCTGCTCCACCAGGCACTGCATGGGGTCCGCGCCCTCCGGCCGGCCTCTCAGGCAATTCACCATCTCGTGAACATCCGCCCGCATCTTGGCGAAATCGGCCTCATGCTGGAGGTAGGCGGCCTCGGCCACGCGATAGGTTTCGCTGTGGTGGGGCGAGGAAAATGCCTGCAGAAGAATCTGTTCGGCCCGGGTCAGCGGCGAAGAAATGGGTGAGGCCATGAAGTCGCGCCGCTTGGCCGCCGCCTGCTTCAGCTCCTCGCGCACCAGCGCCGAATCGATATCCAGCTTCTGCGCGGCATCATTGGCAAATTCGTTTCGGCTGATGGCATTGGGCATGCGCCGGATATGAGGCAGTAGATAATTCAACGCCTTGATCTTGGCCTCGGGCGTGCGCGGCGGAAAGAGCTGCCGCGCGCGATCGATCAGGTAATCCTGATGGCGGCGCGCCCCGCGCAGTGCTGCCATGTACTCTTTCGCGCCACGCTCGCGAATATAGCGGTCCGGATCGAGCCCTCCCTCCAATGTCACGACTTTGACCTCAAAGTCCTCCTCGGTCAGCAGCGCCAGCGATTTCTCCGCGGCATTCGCTCCCGCCGTATCGGGATCGAAGTTCACGATCACCCGCGTCGTATACCGGCTCAGTAGCCGCACCTGCGCTTCCGTAAACGCCGTGCCGCTCGTGGCCAGCACGTTGGTAATCCCGGAAAGGTACGCAGAAATACAATCCATCTGCCCCTCGACCAGCAGTCCGAAGTTCGCCTCACGAATGGGCTGCCGCGCCTTGTCGAGATTAAAAAGCACCTGCCCCTTCGTATAAAGAGGGGTCTCCGGCGAATTCATGTATTTCGGGCCGGCCTTGTCTCCGCTTTCGAGAGCCCGTGCCGTAAACGCGATTACCTTGCCCGACTCATTCGCGATCGGAAAGGTAATCCGCTTCCGAAACCGCGAGTAGAGCGGTCCCGGCTTGCCGTCCTCCTGCTCCTTAAAAGAAAAGAGACCTGATAAGCGCAGCGTTTCGGGATCGGCAATCGACTGCAGCCGCTCGCGCAGCGCGTGAAAGGACTCCGGCGCATAACCGATCCTGAATTTCGTGATCCCTTCGTCGGTCAGGCCGCGGCCGCTCAGATATTCCCGAGCCAGCGCTCCCTCGGGGGTCTTTAACTGCTGCTCGAACCACGCCGTTGCCGCCTCATGCAGTTCGATCAGCTTCCCCCGCTGCCTGCTTTCCGCCGCCTCTTCCGGCGAGGAGAACTCGCGCTTGGGCAATGGGATTCCGCACTTGATGGCAATGGTCTTCACTGCTTCGGGAAAGCTGACGTTCTCGATCTTCTGGATAAAGGTGAAGACGTCTCCCGACTGTCCGCAGCCGAAGCAGTGATAGAACTGCCGCCCCGCATGCACCGAAAACGACGGCGATTTCTCGGAGTGAAAGGGGCAGAGGCCGCTGAAGTTCTGGGCTCCGGCTTTTTTTAGGCGCACGTATTCGCCAACGATCTTCACGATGTCGGCCTGCTGCTTCACGGTTTGGGCAAAGTTATCGGCCATGCTGCCAATCTGAGTTTATCCGCCTTGCGTCCCGCCTCGTCAGGAGACCCAACCTACTCGAATCTATCCCGCAAATTCAGTTGGTCACATTTTGTGAATCCATTACTTGCATATGCATCTAATTTGCCATGACGAGGCCCTTTACTCCAGCTCTTCCCTGCATGTGCGCCAGTCTGCGGCGCGCATCGCGCCTGCTCAGCCAACTCTATGAGGACGCGCTCAGGCCGCTGGGAATGCGTGCGACGCAATTCACCGTGCTGCAGGCGCTCTCTCTGGCAGGAGAAGTCACCCAGGGGCAGTTGGGCGAGATGCTCGGGATGGATATCACCACTCTGACCCGGACGCTGACCATCATGAGCCGCGAGGGATGGATTACGAAGCGGCGCGGCGAGGATCGCCGGGAATGGAGAGTACGGCTCTCCAGCAAAGGCGAGGCTCAATTCAAAACCGCGCTTCCCTACTGGGAGAAAGTCCAGGACGAGCTGCGCGGCCGGCTTGGAAGTCCGCTCTCAGACAACCTGATGAAACTGACAAATGACGTAACCAAAACCCTTACGGAATGAGGAAAACTGGTATGACGAACGCGACGTACGGCAAGCTTACCGCCGGGTTGATAGGTGCCTGGTTCATCGTTTCTTTCACAACTTCAGCTTTGCATGGATTCAACGGAAATCCGAGCCGTCCGCCGCTTGCAGTAGGACTGGCAGTGGTCATTCCAATCGCATTGTTTTTGCTGTGGTTTGCGATCTCGAAGGAGTTCCGGCTCTTTGTGCTGGGCCTGAATCCTCGGACACTAACACTGATCCACACGTGGCGAATGGTTGGATTTACGTTCCTTGTGCTGGCGACCTATGGCATCCTGCCGAGTTTCTTTGCGCTCCCGGCCGGCTGGGGTGACATTGCGATCGGTGCGACCGCTCCCTTCGCAGCCTTGATGCTCGCGAATCCCTCGCGCCGTGGACTCTTCGTCCTCTGGCAGGCGCTTGGCATTCTGGATCTGTTGCTGGCGGTAGGGCTGGGGACGGCTGCCAGGTTGATCGAGCCGCAAGGGATCACGACGAATGCCATGTCGGTTCTGCCCATGAGCCTCATCCCGACCTTCGCAGTGCCCCTGCTGCTGATCCTGCACATCATCTGCATTGCCCAGGCCAGACAATGGCCTGTGCAGAGCTATTCGGGCATTCGAGGGCAGATTCCGTCCCCTGTTACCCGATAGCGGACGGCATCACTTCCGCTTCCACCGAACGCCGTCTTTGGAGTCCTCAATGATGACGCCCTTCTCGGCGAGCTCATTCCGAATCTGGTCGGAGCGGGCGAAATTGCGGGTCTTCTTGGCCTGCGTCCGCTCGTCCACCAGCTTCTGAATCTGCTCGTCGGAAAGGTCGCGCTGCGCCAGTACCTCCGACGAAGCCTCACCCAGACGCCCTTCACGTTCTGCCCATTCGAGGGCAAATTTCGTCCACTCCGCGTCGTGATCTTCGAGGATCGCGAAGACCCGATCAAACTGCTTGAAGACACCCAAAATCTGAGCAGCATTCTCCGCGCCGAGCGTTCCGGCATCGATAGCCGCATTCCCGGCGCGGACCAAGTCGAAAATTGCGGCGCGCGCTTCAGCGGTGTTGAGATCGTTGGCGAGGCCTTCGATGAAGCGGGTTTCGCAGCGCGCGGTCTCGTCGGCAAGCTCTGAATTCTCCCCCGCTGCTGGAGATGCGGAGCGGACACGCTGGTGAAAAGTCCGCAGACGGTCGATAGCCCCGGTCTCGGCCGCCAGTCCCTCGAAGGTGAAGTTCAGCTGCTGCCGGTATGGCACCGAGATCAGCAGCATACGAATCGCCGACGCCTTGTATCCCTTAAGCAGGAGGTCCCGGAGAGTATAAAAATTCCCCTCCGACTTTGACATCTTCCGCCCTTCGACCAGGAGAAAACGGACGTGGAACCAGTGGCGCGCGAAGCAGTGGTGCGAGGCCGACTCCGACTGGGCAATTTCGTTCTCATGATGCGGGAACATCAGATCTTCGCCGCCCGCATGCAGGTCGAAGCCCTCGCCAAGATATTCAGTCGCCATGGCCGAGCACTCGATGTGCCAGCCCGGTCGCCCCGGCCCCAGTGCCGTCTCCCAGCGATATTCGCCCGGTTTCGCCGCCTTCCACAGGGCAAAATCGCGGGCAGAGTCTTTGTCGTACTCATCGACATCGACGCGCGCGCCATCCGTGATCCCGGTGAAATCCTTCTTCGATAGCTTGCCGTATTCAGGAAACTTTGCGATCCGGTAGTACCAAGACCCGTCTTCGGTCCGGTAAGCGTAGTCCTGATCTGCCAGCCTCTCGATCAGTGTCACCATCGACGGAATGTGCTCCGTGGCGCGCGCCACAATCTCCGGCTTTTCGACGTTCAGCGCATCTAGATCTTCAAAGAATGCTTTTTCGAAACGCGGAGTGTATTCGCCGATATTCACGCCGGCTGCTGCAGCATTCCGAATGATCTTGTCGTCCACATCGGTGATGTTCATGACGTGGCGCGGAGAAATCCCTCGCAGCTTCAGAAAGCGCCGCAGCACGTCCACCTGCAAAAAGGTCCGGAAGTTGCCAATGTGCCCGTAGTCGTAAACGGTGGGCCCGCATGCGTACATGCGAAAATCCTGGCCGGACTTGCCATTGGAAGCGGCAAGCTCTTCGATTTTTCCAGAGAGGGTATTGAACAGTCGGATGGTCATTCGTGCGGCGGAATCTCGATTCGTATCACTGACGATTCTATCCCAGGCACCTGCAATACCTGCCCCCATTCTCGCTCGCTGGAGAGAAGGGATCATTCCCAACCCGCACAAAGGAAAAGGCGGACATTGGATGCCCGCCTCGCCTTCAGGACCGTGATTGCGTGTTTAGTCGGCGTGAACTGCTTGCGGCTCCTTCGCGCTGAGTTCGGCAACGCGCTTGGCCAGGAGCTGCTCGAGCTGCTCGAGCGCCTTAGTGAAGCCTTCGATACCTTCCTTCAGCTTGTCGTGCGCCATACGATCGGCAGCGTGCATTTTGTCGAAGGTGGCCTTGTCGATGGTGATTTTCTCGATGTCCAACGATTTCGCGTGGGCGGGATCGAGCTTGCGGGGCAGGTCTCCCTGCTTGGCTTCGAGCTCATGGAGCAGGTTCGGAGAGATGGTCAGCAGGTCGCAGCCGGCCAGCTCTTCGATTTCACCGATGTTGCGAAAGCTGGCGCCCATGACAACCGTCTTATAGTCGTACTTCTTGAAGTAGCCATAGATTTTGGTGACGGACTGCACGCCGGGATCGTCAGCGCCCTGGAAATCCTTGCCAGTGTCCTTCTTGTACCAGTCAAGGATGCGTCCCACGAACGGCGAGATCAGGGTAACCTTGGCCTCGGCGCAGGCAATGGCCTGGTGAATGCCGAAGAGCAGGGTCAGATTACAGTGAATGCCTTCCTTCTCAAGCTGCTCGGCGGCGCGAATGCCTTCCCACGTGGAGGCGATCTTGATGAGGATGCGATCCTTCGAGATGCCGTTTTCCTTGTAGAGGGCGATGATGTCGTGCGCCATCTTGATCGTGCCTTCCGTGTCGAAGGAGAGGCGAGCATCGACCTCAGTCGAAACGCGGCCGGGCACAATGGCCAGGATCTTCTTGCCGAAGGCGATGGCCAGGTGCTTGAAAGCCTCCTTGGCAACGTCTTCGTTCTTGGCGTCCTCGCCAAGCTTCTTCTTGGCTTGCTTCAGAACGTCGTCGACGATCTGCTGGTATTGCGGCATCTGCGCCGCAGCCGTGATGAGCGACGGGTTCGTCGTAGCGTCTTGAGGCTTTACCTTCTCAATCGCTTCAATGTCACCGGTATCGGCAACCACAGTAGTCATCGTGCGTAGCTGTTCGAGCAGAGTCTTCGGCATTGTTTCCTCCCTTGCCACTTTTCACACCCATTATCGACGATTGCGGTATGGAATGGAACTGGACATCTCCACGCGTGCTGCAGGTCGGCCAGTGAGGCTTCGCTATGGCACACCCCCGTTAGATGCTCCATCGGAGAACAAGGCGGCAACTGCATTTCTTCTCTGAAGCCGGTTTATTCCCGCAGACTCGCACGTCCGCAGCAATTCAAATCACCGGATTTGCCAGCGCGCCAATCCCCTCCACCCGAACCTCGACCCGGTCGCCCGGCTGCATCGCAGCCACCCCGGCCGGCGTCCCGGTGGCGATCAAATCCCCCGGATACAGCGTCATGGCCGCCGTGATGTAACGCAGCAGCGTGTCGATGTGGAAGATAAGGTCGCGCGTATGCCCCTGTTGTTTGACTTCGCCGTTCAGCCGCGTCTCGACGGCTACCCCGGCCGCAAGGTCAATCTCGTCAGTCACCAGCGGACCCACCGGGCAGAAAGTGTCGAACCCTTTGGCCCGTGACCATTGCCCATCGGACTTCTGTAAGTCACGCGCCGTCACGTCGTTCACCACCGTGTATCCGCGAATGTAGGGACCGACGGCCTCATCCGGACCGATCTTTACGGCCTTCTTCCCGATCACGATGCCCAGCTCTCCCTCGAAATCCACCCGTTGCGACTGCGACGGAAGCTGAATCGCATCTTCAGGCCCGATCACCGCCGATGGCGCTTTCAGAAAGAGCAACGGCTCTTTGGGAACATCATTTCCCAGCTCCGCCGCATGATCCCGATAATTCCGCCCAATGCAGACGATTTTGCGAGGAACCACCGGCGCCAGCAGCTTCACTGTCGCCAGCGGCACGGGCTTGATCGCCTCCGAAGCCGTCACCGTCCACGGATCCTCCTCGAAAGCCGGCAGCAGCTTCTCGATCCACAGCGTCCCTGCGCGATCCTCTACTTGCCCATACTGCGGCCCTGCGTGCGTCTCAAAGCGGCAATACTTCATCCCGGAATTTCCCCTCCATCACTGCTGCGGAAGCGTCTCCTCAACGTCTGCCGAACGCGCGCTTTCGTTGCCGTCGCGATCGACAGCGCTCACCGAATACGCGTAGCTGCGCCCCAGCCGCGCGCTCGCATCGCGGAACGAGGGCGCAATCAGCCCGGGCGGCGAAACCCGCACGGGATTCGAAGTCGAACCAGCCTCCCGCCGATACACCTCATAACCGGCAATATCCCGCTCCGTGTTCGGCGACCACGACAGATCGATCGCCTTCGCCTCGGGGTCGGCCACTGCCTGCAACCCAATCGGAGTGCGCGGCGCAAAGATATCCCGCGCATTGATGTTGATCACGTCGCTCAGCGCGCTCGTCACCTCGAAGATATGGTTTTCGATTGTGTACCTGCGCACGCGCTCGGCACCGTAGCGATAGACGTTGTCCAGCGCTGCATCCCGGTCCAGCGCCTTCCCCTCATCCTGACCGGTGACCTCGAGCGTCTGCTCCGCCGGAGCCGGAGATCCACCCATCTGCGAGGGCTGCTTTACCTTGGGATCAACCACCAGAACGCGATGGATGCGGATCAACTCGGCGCCAGCCTCGGGCTTCCAGTTCAGTACCACCCCGTCAGGACTTGCCGCGGCGGAAAAGTCCTCCATCTTCGGCAGCGGAGGGCCGGTTACCGTATAGACCGCATTCGAGGGCCCCGCATTGTGTCCGGCATGGTTTTCGAGCGCGACCGTATATACCAGCAGGCGAGTCGACCCACCGGCCACCGCCCCTGGCAGGTGATCCACGAACTCCCCCGGAGCATTCGGAGCGATCAGCAGCATTCCGGCCGTTTCGCACGCGCCTGTTTCAACCCTCCGGCAGATCCGCACCTTCTGGTCGCCCTTCAGGATCACCTTATCTGTATCGCGCTTGGGCATCGTCCAGTGTAGATGTACCTCGTCGCCCACCCGCGACCCGGACAGGTCCGCGACCGGGTCAGGCAGCTTCAGACTGGGTGGCTGCGGCGATGCGTTCATACCGCAACCCGCCATCATTAGAAGAGGGACGACAACTCCTGCCGACGCCACCCGCAGTGCAACCTTCGTACCCCTGTTCATGCCTGCAAACTCATTCCGTTTCAGCGTAGCAGAGGATCAGAGGACAGCCTTCAAGGCCGGAGAAATATCGGGCAGCTCAAAGTGAAATCCAGACTTCAGCAGCCGTTCCGGAACCGCCCGGGTCGATGCCAGCAGCGCCTCGTCTGCCATCTCTCCGAAGGCCAGCCGCAGCGCAAAGGCCGGAGCGGGCAGGATCGTCGGCCGCCGCACAGCCTGCCCAAGAGCCCGCGTGAAATTGGCATTCGTCACCGGCGACGGCGCCACCATATTGACCGCGCCAGCCAGCGTTTCTGTCCGCAGAACATAGAGAATGGCCCGAATCAGGTCGGGCAGCGCAATCCAGCTCATCCACTGGCGTCCATTGCCCAGCGTGCCGCCGGCACCTGCGCGAAACAGCGGCAGCATCTGCTTCAGCGCCCCGCCCTCAGGCGTAATTACCACCCCGAAGCGAAGATTTGCTACCCGCATTCCCAGGCTCTCCGCCTCATCCGCCGCAGCCTCCCAGGCCACGCAGGTCTCGGGCAGAAATCCCCGGCCGGGATCGGCTGCTTCCGTTAGTACCTGACCGCCGCGTTCGCCATAAATCCCGGTAGCCGAAGCACATAGAAGCGCCCGTGGAGGCTGCTTCAGGGCTCGAAAAACCCTGACAAGAGCGAGCGTCGTATCAACCCGGCTCGAGACGATCTCCCGCTTATAGCTCTCCGTCCAGCGATGGGAGGAGAGATTCGCCCCGGACAGATGAATGGCCGCCTCCAACCCCTCCAGTTGGCGAAAATTCTCTACGGGTGGCTCTGCCTTGGCATCCCACCGGATATCGCCAGAGTTCGGCGAGTCTTTTTCTTTGCGTATGAGTTGAACAGTTTGAATCCGATTCTGGTTTAACGCACGTACTACATGTGCGCCAATCAGTCCCGACGCACCGCTGAGGAGTATTTTCGGTGACAAATCCGTCATATAAGGGGCCCCACGATGGCTTCCCTGCTTATTTTGATGACAGATTTCGTTTCACGCCGTAGAAATGCGTTATGACAATAGAAACATAAACTTCTAAATCGGCATCAGAACTCAGAGTGACGTGAGAGCGAGGTTTTGAATATGGTGACAAAACAGGATCTCCCCAAACAGGATCTCTCCAACTCGAAAATTGACCCGGCGACCGCCGAAGCGTTCATTTCCGAACGACGCATTGGCGAACGCATCAAGCGGCTTCGCCTCAAGAAGTCCATGGGACTCGTCGAACTAGGCCGTCACACCGGCCTCTCCGCAAGTTTCCTGTCACAGCTTGAGACCGGACGAGTCGTTCCAACGCTGCGCAACCTGGCTCGTATCGCCATGGTCTTCAGCAAGGACCTCTCCTACTTTTTTGAACCCGAACCGCACACTCTCTTTCGCATCCATAAGAAAAACGAGCGCGTCCGCCTTCCGCAGACCGGCGTCGACGATCCGACCTACTATTTCGAGAGCCTTGGATATATGGTCCCGGATCGCCATCTTGACCCCTACTACGCAGAATTCGTCCCGCTGAAGACGGGGACTGAAGTGCGCCCCCATGTTCACCCCGGCTACGAATTTCTCTTCATGCTGGAGGGCCAGCTCGAAATTCGCCATGGCGATAAAACCTACACCGTGGAACCAGGAGATGGCGTCTACTTCGACGCCAGCACGCCGCACGCCTATCGGTGCGCGGGCAATATTCCAGCCGTTTCTCTGATCGTGACCATGCATCAGGCGCCTGTCGCGCAGCCGGCAATGAACCTTCGCCCTCTCGGCGCTCCGCTTGGCGCCCGCTCGACGCAGCAGCCCGGTGTGGCATCCAATCCGGCGGCAACTCCGCTGCGCGCGCCAGAACGCCCCGCGGGGATGGTTCAACCGCGGCCGCCTGTCGATCAACGCCGAATTTGAACTCTCCCGTTCAAATCCAAGGGGCAGGCTGAAGTTTGCCTGCCCCTTTTTCTTGTCCGGAGAAATCAGTCGACGTTGAAGTTGGGTAGAAACAGCTGCGCAACCTGTCGCCAGTTATCGACACGGCGAAAGCCTGTAATGCCGAGATTATGCGGAGCTGAGAAGAGAATCCCTTCGCCCTGAAATCGCCGAAAATGCAGCGGCTGATCGTCGATCAGGTAATCCGCGTTAAGAATGCCCTTGTCGCCGCAGAAGACGAAGTGCGACGGATGCATGTAGGGGAAATGCCTTCTCAGCCAGCGATACTTGGGGCCGAACGAGTTTGGAAACTCCATCGCTGCGGTTGCGATGTAGACCTCGTAGTCCTTCACCAGCTCCCGCAGCACTCTCTGGCTGTCCTCGATCACCGGCAGATCTTCGAAGAAGTCTTCTGAGCGCAGGTAACCCTCCAGCCGCTCCTGCCGATCGACGGCAACGATCTCCCAGAGCCACTTGCCCTCGAGATCCGCTTTGGTAACCGCCTCGCTGTGGTCGTGATTGTAGCGGGCAATGTGTTCGGCAAGGGTGTCAGCCAGCACCTCATCCATGTCGACGCAGATTCGCTTCATCTTCCGGCCCGATAACTCCCGCTAGATTAGTTCGCCTTGTTTTTGAGCTCTGACGGCGCCGCATCAAAGACTGGTGCGCGCTCCGAATCGAAGTACAGCAGCCGTCCGCAGCTCTCGCACGGCAGCAAATCTCCGGCTCGCACCTGGTTCCACAACTGCGGACGCAGCCCCATCTGGCATGAGAGGCAGCGTTGCCCTTCTACTCGCGCCAGCGCCGTTCCCTTTGATCCCGAGATGCGGTCGTAGGTCACCAGCAGGCGCTCTTCGACCTGGGTGCGATACCGCGCCCGGTCTTCCAGGAAGGAGGCCAGGTGCTTCTGTTGCTCTTCGGACGCGATGCGTGCGGCTTCCTTTTCGAGCTCCACCACCTTGGAGTGGTCGGTCAGTTCCTGCTTCGCGCTGCGCAGCTGCGTCTCCAGATTGTCGGAGCGCTCCATGCTCTCCAGTTCCCGGTCCTCGATCTTCCGGATCTCCGCTTCCGCAAAGCCGATCTCATGTTGCAGGGCGTGATACTGCTCATTCGTCTTCACGCTGCTCGATTGGTCGCGAAATTTTACGATCTTCTGCTGCTGGTCCTTGAGATCGCTCTCCATCCGCCGGCGCTTGGCGTCTTCTTCCTTGAGCGACTTCTCTGACAGCTCGACGGCTGCCTTCTGCCGAACAAGCTTCTCCTCCAGCGCAGCCAGCCGTTTGGGGAGGGCGGCGATCTCTCCACGCAGCCGCGCAATGCTTTGATCGGTTTCTTGCAACTGGACCAGCGCTAGCAATTCATCATTCATGACAGGAAATTGCAGTCTATACCCTCCGGCCCGTGATCCATCGATGCTCTCCTTCGCGGCCGGTCCGCAGCCGGTAGTTACGATGTGCCAGAGGAGCTGTTGACGGAGTGAAAGCGCAGGAATGCCGAGACGGCAGCCTTGTAGAATGAATTTTCATCTCGAACCGCCTGTTCAGCGCGCGTCCAGGTTGCCGGCGCGGAGGCAAGGCTTTCGGATGGATCAATCCGGCCAATACTTCCGCCATCAGGAGTTGCCTTGCGCTATCGTCGCGCCTTTGCCGCACTTTCGCTCTCCATCCTCTGCCTCTCCTTCCTTCCCGCATTCGCTCAGAACTCGGACTCGCCCACGCATCCCTGGACGGTAAAAGAAATCTACGGCGGCGAAAGCCTCACCGGCAATGAGCCCGAGGGCATCAGTTGGTCACCCGACGGAAGCCGCGCAACGTACATCGCCGACAGCGGCGACGTGATGCAGATTGAAGTTGCCGACGGGCACCTCAAGAAACTTGTCGATCACTCCAAGATCAACACGCTGCTCACTGCAAACATCACCGAGAAGGATCGCGACCATCGCAATCGCTACGATGAGCCCGACTACATCTGGTCGCCGGACTCGAACCACCTTCTCTTCGATACAAATGGAGAACTGTGGCTCTACAACCTCCACAATGGCACCGGCGTCGAGGTGGGGAACACCGGCATGCAGAGCGGAGACGATCCGAAGTTCTCGCCCAGCGGCGATTCCATCTCCTACGTGCGCGAT
>Ga0210388_10000411_pt1 | contig 35647 bp, 31 predicted proteins | sample IncBWC19OmetaG_FD_155485 | JGI IMG/M metagenome (GOLD analysis project Ga0210388, IMG submission 155485) | Forest soil microbial communities from Barre Woods Harvard Forest LTER site, Petersham, Massachusetts, United States - Inc-BW-C-19-O ...
AACGCGGGATCGGGCACATGACCGCTAGTCACGGAGGTTCGCCACCTCCGGCGGTCTGAGAGAGGATTCGAGTGGCACGCCTCACCCTCCGTAGTCGCTCGGATCGCGGCGTGGGTGCGAGCCAACGCATCACCTGCTTAGGCGAGGATATCTCGCCGCCGATCACCCCGAGTCCCTCAAGAACAGGAACGGCTCCTCCACGGAGGCACGGTCGACGCCAGCTGTTGGGACGGTTGTCGGGGCGTTGGTGAGGGCGCGAGCTGTGCACGCTGACGGCAACCAGCCGCGGAACCCCGCTGCTGCACATGGCAACTAAGGATTTCCCGGATGCGAGTTGGGCGTCGGTCAGCGCACTCTCTAAGTCACGGTCGCTGCGGGCGCCGTTCACACACGCGGGCGACCGAGCGTTTGGGAAGCCCACCAAGACGGGAGTGCAGACGTGTCAACCGATAGCTTTCATCGCCTTCGCCGGGCGGCACGGCTCTGCTACTACGGCCGGAACTATCCCTCCTGCGGAGCCTGGGCACAGTGATAGCAGGCAGACTAGCCGGGAAGGTCTGCCTCATCACCGGAACCGGCGGAAGCATTGGTCGCGCAACTGCACGGACCTTCGCGCGCGAGGGTGCCGCAGTCGTTGGCTGCGACGTCGGCGTCGAGGCCGCCGAACAAACAGCCGCGCTCGTTCACGGTGCGGGCGGCTCGATGGTGTCGTTGCAGCCGTGCTTGCTCGACGATCCGATGGAGTGCGCGAAGCTCGTTGATCTCGCGCTTCGTGAGTTCGGTCGGCTCGACGTCGTCTTCAATCTCGCTGGCCGAGCGCACTTCGGCGAACTCGAGAACGTCAGCGACGAGGATTGGGATGCCGCCCGCCGCGACGAGGTCGACTTGATCTTCTACCTCACCCGAGCTGCCTGGCCCCACCTGAAGGCCAGTCGCGGCGTGGTCGTGAATATGGCCTCACTGAATGGGCAGCTCAGCTTCAAGAACATCGCCTCGCTGTCGCACACGACGAACAAGGCGGCAATCCTCGGAATGACGCGCCAGCTGGCGATGGAGGGGAGCATGCATGGCATCCGTGTCAACTCGATCTCGCCGGGCCTGATCGAAAGCGGCGCGACGCGGGCGCAGCTCGACGAAGGGGACGGCTGGGCACGTCAGATGCTCGACAGGACGCTCTTGGGACGACTCGGGCAACCCGAGGAGGTCGCGAACGTCGCCCTGTTCCTCTCCTCCGACGATAGCTCGTACATCACCGGCATCGATGTCGTTGTCGACGGCGGCATGAAGGTCTGGTGATCAACCGCACTCACGCACACGTCCGAGGACAGGCCGCCCACAGTTCGGCTGGCTGGACTCCTGATGTCACGCCTAGGACGAGAGGACAAAGGTAAGTCCGAGGCCTACCGCGATGACCATGATCGGGCCAAGCACCCCGGTGACGTAGCCGCTGTGGTCATCTAGGCGCGACAGCCAGAACAGGCCGAGAGATCCCATGAAGGGCCCTACCGTGACGCAGACTCTCGGCGGTATCCGTCGCATAAGTTTGGCGACGACTTGTGATGTGGCAGCGATACCGACCGAGAAGGGGAAGGAAGGCCACGCTGGCCTTGAGCGGGCTATATCCCTCAGCCGTCTGCAGGTACAGGGTAGAGCCAGCTGGCGGCGGCTTGATGAGACCTGGGCGCCCCCCGGGCGGCGTGGCCCCCCCGCGAGGACTGGGCTCCAGCGGGGAGCCACGCTCGTTCTCACCCCGCGACTGCCTGCCTGATGACAACCTCGCGCTCGGCCCCGGTCACCGAGCGGGAATGCCCGCAGATGCCGCAGAACGGCAGGTCGAGCGGCCACGCCCAGTAGCACGTCTCACAGAGCCACGACGTGGGCGGCGGTCCGGGCGCGGGCCTGGGGGGCGCGACGGCCGGCCGCTCGGGCTCGACCACCTCGGCGCGTACGCGCCCGGCCGCGATGGCGCGCGGGGCGCCGAACCCGGACACGCAGACGACGGCCCGCCGTGCGAGCCACAGGCAGCTGGCGACGGCCAGGCCCGCGCACGCGGCCACCGTGCCGCCGATCCACCAGATGCGCGCCGCCGCCCACGGCATGGCCTTATAGGCGACGAGCGTGGCGACGCCGAGCCCGGCGATGATGCCGAGCGACCGCAGCCCTGGACACTTCACAGCAAGTCACCTCCCGGGACATGTCACGGGTAGCGAGGGACATCGGGACGCTAGGGAGTTCACTGTCCGTGTCCTAGCTGCACCTTGTGATGCCCAGGAGGCCGCCGGCTCCGCGGGCGGCTGGCTGTGCCAATCATGTGCCCGCCACGACATTGCCGCTGACGTATGACCGGAGCAGCTCGGGGTGCATGTCCGGGAAGGCCCGGTGGTAGTTCTCGGCCTGCTGCCGGAGTTCGGCCGGGCCTTTCCAGGTGACGCCGATGGACTCGCCGGTGAACGTGCCGTTCTCAGTGAAGGCCGCGACCCATCCCGCCATGTCCATCGCCTCGGCGATCTTGTACACCTGACCGACGATCCGCTCGTTGTCCAAAGCCATGTCACATCTCCTTGGCCGTACGATCGACCGGCCGGCGCGCACGTGCCTGCGGACGAGCGCCGGCCGCTGGTGACGTCACGGCAGCTGCCCAGAACCCCGAGCACACCCGGCGGCCCGGTGAGTTGCCGCGACACACCCCAGGCTCGCCGCCAGGCCGGTGACAGGTATTCACCGGATCATGGTGATTCACCAGCCCTGGCACCGTGAAGCGCATCCCGGCCCGCGCTCACCGGATCCACGTGATGCGGTTTCACCTGCCCGCCCGCGACCATATGGTCATGGACTGGGCACCCGCCCTGTATATGGTCCGGGTCGACGGGCATCTCGGCGCCATGGCGCTGTCCGCGTTCCCGGGGATGACGCCACAGAAGAAGGGCACGCACACGGTGCTCACCGGCTGGCTGGACCAGTCAGCACTGTACGGCGTGCTCGCTGAGATGGAGGCCCTCGGCCTGATCCTGCTTGAGGTCCGCCAGATGGAGCCGCACGGAAAATCACTGGAATCCAGGGACACCCGCTCACCCTGAGGGCCGCCAGCGACACCGCTCCCCGTCGCTGCGCGAGCAGGCGCAACTGCCATCACCAGTGCCTCATCCGCGACTCGCACTCCGGACACCTGCTTACCCTGCAGAACCCTGCGTGCCGGCGGAGCCGCCGGCGAGACGACTTCATCGGCCCGCCGGGACTGGGGTACCTGCTTCGTCACAGGGCCGCGTCTTCGGGCGCACTCACGGCGCGTCAGCTGGCCGCCGCCGCGCGGTCGGCACGTTCAGGGCGCGCACCGGGCATGGCCGACGCCAGCAAGGCGAATCACCAAAATCCAGTGATGACCTTCGCTGCTCCCTACGGCGATCCTTGGCGTGGTCACGAGCTTGCGACGCGCACGGTCGGCAGGGACGTGGCCCCGAGAATCCAGGGAGAAACAGTGACATCACCAGCCACGAGCGCTACCGGCGCCCTAGACCTGCCCGAGTACGCCCCCGTCCCGGCGATCGCGAAGGGGGCGGCCCTGAACGAGCACGGGTACCACGTCTGGCAAGTCGAACGGAACCTCTACGCGGTCACCGACAACGTCTACATGTCGGCGTTCCTGACCACCCCTGACGGCGTCGTGATTTTCGACGCGCCCCCGAACATCGGTCACAACATCCGGCGTGCCGTGGACGAGACCACCGCCGCGAACGGCCTGACCAACCAGGTCACCCACATGGTCTACTCGCACCACCACTGCGACCACCAGGGAGCCTCCTCGCTGTTCGGCGGGGACATCGTCCGCATCGGCCACGAGGAGACCCGGCGACTGCTGCTGCGCGACGACGACCCGGCCCGCCCCGTCCCGGACGTGACCTTCGCCGACCGCTACACCCTGGAAGTCGGCGGCGAGCGGATCGAACTGGCCTGGCACGGGCCCAACCACTCGCCGGACAACATCTACATCCACTTCCCCGACCACGACACCTTGATGTTCATCGACGTGGTCAACGCCGGCTGGATACCCATCTACAACCTCAACCTCAGCGACGACGTCATCGGGTACACCGGCGCGCCGGCCATCGCGCTGGACTACCCGTGGACGCACCTCATCAGCGGGCACCTGGGCCGGGTGGCCACCCGCGAGGACGTCGCGATGCACCAGCAGTACATCGCCGACATCGAAGCCAGCTCACGCGAGGCGCTGGCCGCGGTCAACCCGGGACCGCTTTTCGGGCACTACGGAGAGAACGTATGGGCCGGGGTCAGCGCCTACCTCGACGCCGTCACCGAGCACGCGGCCGCCCCCGTCATCGCGAAATACACCGGCGTGCTGGGCGGTGCCGACATCGAGGTCTACACCAGGACCACGACGTTCGCGATCATGCAGTCGATTCGCCTCGACCGCGGCCCCAGCGGCCCGGTCCATCCCTGACCGCAACCCACCAGAGCGATCCTGCCCTGGCGCGCCACCTGGACCGGGATCACGCACCCGGTCCAGGTCCTGGGCGATGCTGCCTTCCTCCAGGACCGGCCGTAACGCTGCCTGCGGTGCGAACTGTGTCTGGTACAGCCCCGCGTACACCCCGGCCGCGGCGAGCAGCTCGTCGTGCGTCCCGCGTTCGGCGATCTGCCCGCCGTCGATGACGAGGATCTGGTCCGCCGCCCGGACCGTGGACAGCCGGTGGGCGATCACCAGCGACGTCCGCCCGGCCAGCGCCGTCTTAAGTGCCCGCTGGATCGCCACCTCGGATTCGGAGTCCAGGTGCGCGGTCGCCTCGTCCAGCACGACCACCGACGGGGCCTTGAGCAGCAGCCGGGCCAGGGCCACGCGCTGTTTCTCCCCGCCGGAGAAGCGGTAGCCCCGGTCCCCCGCGATCGTGTCCAGCCCGTCCGGCAGCGACGAGATCAGCTCCCAGATCCGGGCCGCCCGGCACGCCTCGGTCAGCTCCTTCTCGGTCGCCGAGGGCCGCGCGTACAGCAGGTTGGCCCGGATCGTGTCGTGGAACAGGTGCGCGTCCTGCGGCACGACACCGACCGCCGACCGCAGCGACTCCAGCGTCAGGTCGCGGACGTCGCGCCCGCCGATCCGCACCGCCCCGCGCACCGGGTCATACAGCCGCGGCACCAGGTGCGTGATCGTCGTCTTCCCCGCCCCCGACGGTCCGACCAGCGCGGTCAGCTTGCCGGCCGGCGCCTGGAAGGTCACGTCTCGCAGCACCCACGCGTCGCTGGGACGTTCCGGCGCGGGCAGCGCGACCGGCTCCAGCGAGGCCAGCGACACCTCACTCGCCTCGGGATACCGGAACCACACGCCCTCAACCGCCACACCCGGCGCCCCGTCCGCACGCGGCAGCGGGAAAGCCGTCGCCCGTTCGGTGATCAGCGGCTCCAGGTCGAGGATCTCGAAGACGCGGTCAAAGCTGACCAGCGCGGTGAGGATTTCCAGCGGCAGGTGGGACATTTCGCTGAGCGGCTCGTACAGCTCCGAGACCAGCGCGATGAACGCCACCAGCGTGCCGACTGCGAACACACCGTGAATGACCAGTATGCCGCCGAGCCCGTAGACGAGCGCGGTGACCAGCGCCGCGAGCAGCGTGATGTAGGCCATGACCAGCTGCATGCCGGCCACGTTGGCGACGGCCAGATCACGGATCCGGGTCGCCTTGCGGGTGAACAGCTCGGCGTCCTCCTCCGGCCGTCCGTACAGCTTGGCCAGCAGCGCGCCAGATACATCGGACCGTTCGGCGGTCATCGTAGCCAGCTCGCCATGCAGCTGCATCTGCTGCCGGAACAGCCGCTGCCATCGCCTCCCGGCCACCTTGCCGGGCAGCACAAACAGCGGGATCACCGCTAGCGCGAGCAGGCTGAGCTGCCACGACAGCCAGAACATGGTCGCCAGCACCAGCACCAGGTTCAGCAGCGTCGACACCGAATCGGACATCAGCACCCCGACCATCCGCTGTGTCGCCTCGATGTCACCGTCCAGCCGGGAGACCAGCGCCCCGGTCTGCGTCCGGGTGAAGAAGGCCAGCGACTGCCGCTGCAACTGCCGGAACACGCTCGCCCGCAGCTCCAGCACCAGGCTCTCGCCGATCCACTCCGAGTACCGGGATCTCACGTATCCCGCGGCGGCGCCCGCCAGCGCGAGCCCCGCGACTGCCAGCGCCAGCGTGACGACCACGCTTTCCCGGTGCCGCAGGATGCCGTCGTCAATGATCAGCCGCAAGAGCAGCGGGCTCGCGACCAGGATGGCCGAATTCACCGCGGTAACCCCGACCAGCAGCACCATCGGCCCGCGGTACTGGCTCAGATACGACCAGATCCGCCGCGCCGTCCCCGGCCGCACCTGCTGCCGGGCCACCTCATCTTCGGGGTACCAGAACCTGAACCCAGGACTCGAGATCATGGGGCCACTATCCCCGGCCTAAATCTGGTGGCCAACCAGTTTTATGCCGAGTATTATGCCCGGCATGATGCTGAGCATGGTTAAGTCATGAGCGTCCCCCATGTGCTGCTGGCGCTGCTGTCGCAGGGGCCGAAGTACGGGCTGCAGCTGCGCGAGGAGTTCGAGGCAGGGACCGGCGAGGTGTGGCCGCTGAACGTCGGCCAGGTGTACAAGACGCTGGGCCGGCTGGAGCGCGACGGGCTGGCCGAGTCCGACGAGACCGCCCAGGACGGGCCGCAGAAGCGGTTCCGGATCACGGCCGAGGGCCGGGAGGCGCTGGCCGCCTGGCTGCGCACGCCGCCGGACCTGACCTCCCCGCCCCGCGACGAGCTGGTGATGAAGGTGCTGGTGGCGGCGCGGGTGCCGGGCACCGACGCACATGAGGTGATCCAGGCGCACCGCGTGTACCTGCTGGAGCTGATGCAGCAGTGGACGCGGCTGAAGGAGGGCGAGGCCCGCGATGACCTGAGCCTGGCGCTGGTGGTCGATGCCGAGCTGTTCCGGCTGGACGCGGTGATCCGGTGGCTGGACGCCGCGGAGGTGCGCCTGGCGCGGGCCGCCACCGAGCCGCCCCGGCCTGCTTCCGCCCCGGTTCCCGCTCCGCAGCTTCGCCGGCTGGGGGCCAGGCGATGAGCCAGCCGGGACCGGGCGTAAGCGTGCTGGAGCTGCGCGGCGTATCGAAGACCTACGGGCAGGAGCCCGCCACGGTACACGCGCTGGCCGGAGTCGACCTGTCGGTGCGGGCCGGGGAGATGGTGGCGGTGATGGGGCCGTCCGGATCGGGCAAGTCCACGCTGCTGACCATTGCCGGGAGCCTGGAGGACCCCACCAGCGGGGAGGTGCTGGTCTGCGGCATGGCGCTGGCGGGGATGCCGCGGAGCCGCAAGGCCCGGCTGCGGCGCCGGGTGATCGGGTACGTGTTCCAGGACTTCAACCTGCTACCCGGGCTGACCGCCGCCGAGAACGCCGCCCTGCCGCTGGAACTGGACGGCGTCCCAGTGCCGAAGGCACGCGCCGCCGCCCTGGCCGCGCTGGCCACGCTCGGCGTTGCCGACCGGGCGGGCCGGTTCCCCGACCAGCTGTCCGGCGGCGAGCGGCAGCGGGTCGCGATCGCCCGCGCCGTAGTGGGGGACCGCCGGCTGCTGCTGGCCGACGAGCCATCCGGCGCGCTGGACTCGGTTAACGCCGGCGAGGTGATGCGGCTGTTGCACGAGGCCTGCCAGCGGGGCGTAGCCGCGGTGGTGGTGACCCACGACGCGCAGCTAGCCGCCTGGGCCGACCGGATCGTGCTGCTGCGCGACGGGCGGATGACCGGCCATACCACCCGGCCGCCCGGCCCCGAATCTCTCCTTATCCCCAGGGAGACCCGGTGAGCGCCGCCCTGGAGGATCTCCCCGACCTCCCCGACCTTCCCGACCTGGACGCGGACGCGGGCAGCGGCCTCGTCGCCCGCCGGGCGGTGATCCGCTGGGGCTGGCGGCTGTTCCGCCGCGAGTGGCGCCAGCAACTGCTCGTGCTCGGGCTGCTCGCCGTGGCGGTCGCGGCGACCATCTGGGGGGCCAGCGTCGTCACGAACTCGCAGATCCCGCCCAGCTACCCCACGTTCGGCACCGGTGCCGCGCAGGTCACGCTGCCCGGCACCGATCCGCAGCTGACCGCCGACATCGCCACCATTGCCGCCCGCTGGGGGCCGGCTGATCTCATCGAGAAGCAGAACATCACGACTGGCACCGGGCAGTCGGTGCAGGTCCGCGCCGAGAGCCCGCACGGGCACTACAACTCCCCGCTGCTCGGCCTGGTCCGCGGCACCTACCCGGCCGGGCCAGGCCAGGTCGCGCTGACCAGCCAGGTGGCGACCCAGTACGGCGCGCACGTAGGTGGCACCTGGCGCGTGGCCGGCACGACCTGGCAGGTGACCGGCATCGTGCGGGACCCGAGCAACCTGGCGGACCAGTTCGCGCTGGTCGCCCCGGGCCAGCTCCGGCATCCCAGCCAGGCGATCATGCTGCTCGGCCCGGCCGCGGCCCAGCAGATCGGTGGCGACATAACGCTGCCCGGTGTCCCGGCGGCCACGGTGGCGCTTCCCACGCAGCAGGACAGCGGGGTCTCACAGGCGGTGTTCGTCCTGGTGGTGGAGGTGCTCGGCCTGGCGTTCATTGGTCTGGTGTCGGTCGCCAGTTTCTCCGTGATGGCCCAGCGCCGGCTCCGCGCCCTCGGCATGCTCGGCGCAATCGGCGCCACCGAACGCAACCTCCGCCTGGTCATGATCGCGGGTGGCCTGGCCGTCGGCGTGACGGCCGCGCTGGCCGGGGCGGTGCTCGGCCTCGCCGCCTGGTTCGCGTACGCGCCGACGGTGCAGCGGGACACCGGCCATGCGGTGGACGCGCGGGACCTGCCGTGGTGGGCGTTCGCCATCGGGATCGTGCTGGCGATCGCGACGTCGGCGCTGGCGTCCCGCCGTCCGGCTAAGACGATGGCCGCCGTCCCGGTGGTGGCCGCGCTGTCCGGCCGCCCCGCGCGGCCCAAGCCGGTGCGCCGGTCCGCCCTGCCCGGCGTCATCGTGTTCGCGGTCGGCCTCGCGTGCCTGGCCTCCGCCGGTGGCCTGAACGGAGTGGCCGGGCAGGACGGCAACGGCGGGGGCAACGGGCACGCGCTGTTCCTGCTAGCCGGCCTGGTCATCACGATCACCGGGGTCTGCCTGCTGGCTCCGCTGGCCATCAGCGTGCTGGGGGCCGGCGCGGGCTCGCGGCTGCCGGTCGCGATCCGGATCGCGCTGCGCGACCTGGTCCGCTACCGGGCCCGGTCCGGTGCCGCGCTGGCCGCCGCCACGTTCGCCGTGTTCCTGGCCATAGGGATCTGCATCGTGGCCAGCATCAGGTTCGACAATCCGCTGAACTGGATCGGCCCGGACCTGTCGAGCAACCAGGTGTTCGTCCCCTCGGAGCTGAGCTCGGGCCCCGGACAGATGACCCAGCCCAGCGCCGCCCAGATCGCCGCCCTGACCACGCGCGTGCATGCTCTCGCCGCTGGCCTGCACGCGACCCCGGTACTGCTGGAATCGACGAGCGACCTGTACCAGACGGGCCTGCCCGAACACGGCGTGCAGAACTTCACCGGCACCGTGTACGTGGCCACCCCGCAGTTGCTGGCCACGTACGGCATCAAGGCCAGCCAGATCGCTCCCGGAACCGACATCCTCACCATGCGGCCCGGGCTGGCGGGCCTGCCGCACCTGGAGATGCTCGGCTGGAACAACGGCTACATCAGCGACTCTGCCACCCCCCCGCCCGATCCCGGCAGCCCCGGCGGTCCCCCCTGCACGCTGCGCAACCTGTGCCTGGCCAGCCCCGCGATCCAGACGATCAGCAGCCTGCCCAGCGGCACGTCCGCGCCGAATACGGTGGTCACCGAGTACGCGGTGAGCAAGTACCACATGCAGACCCAACTGCAAGGGTGGCTTCTCCAGGCCCGTGCCCCGTTCACCGCCGCGCAACTGAGCGCCGTACGCCAATTCGGGAACGCCAACGAGGTGCAAGTCCAGACCGCCACCCCTAACCCGAGCCTCGCGGACTTCACCGAAGGGGCCACCGCGCTGGGCATAGTGATCGCGCTCAGCGTGCTGGCCATGTCCGTCGGCCTGATCCGCAGCGAGACCGCGCCCGACCTGCGCACGCTCACCGCCACCGGCGCCAGCGGAATGACCCGGCGGACGATCACCGCCGCGACCGCCACCGCCCTCGGCCTGCTCGGCGCCATCCTCGGCACGGCCGGCGCGGTGATCGCCGCGATGGCCTGGTCGCACAGCGGCCCGTCCGCAACGGCGGGCGGCGTGCCGCCAAACGACATCCTGATCGTGCTGATCGGGCTGCCGCTGGCCGCCGCGATCGGCGGCTGGCTATTCGCCGGGCGTGAGCCGTCGGCAGTCGCCAGGCAGCCGCTGGAGTAAGGCACCACGGATGGCCAAACTTGACCTGCCGATCACACTCCAGCACCACCCCGTTGTTCTGGAGGAACAGACGCGGCGGGCGGCGGATATACAGCTGCGGATCGCTGACTGGATCACCGGTTTCGCGGGGTCGATGAATCTCGTCTACCTGCATATCGCGCTGTTCACCGTCTGGATGCTGTCCATCGAGAAGAGTCCGTGGCCGACGCTGACGCTGATCGTGTCGCTGGAAGCGATCTTTCTGTCCACGTTCGTCATAATCGGTCAGAACCGGCAGGCGGCATTCCAGCAGGCTAAGGCGGATCATGACTTCACCGAGCAGGAACTGGAGCTCAGGACCAACACGCAGCTGACCCGGGAGATCCACGTGCTCACCAGCGAGCTGCACAGGCGGGTGATAGGGACTCCGCCCGGTAGAGGTCATGATGGCCGACAGGGAAAGTCCGCAGAACGGGTGGATCTGGACGCCCGCCGACGATCCCGGTACCCGGCACTTGACCAGCGAATATTCGGCGGTCTGGAGCGTCCCCTGGGCGGCCTAATGTGCTCTGGCTTTCTGCTATTGGTGGCATAGCGTGACAGGCCCGGACGGCCTACGGTTGGTTTCCGTTTAACCGCTGGGGCCGGGATTGGCCCAGCCTCCCGTGTCTCAGCCCGGCGTCACCTCTTTACAGGACCTTCAGGTGAACCGTCAGGCGTCGTTGTGCGATGAGTTTGGCGGCGCGCAGTCGTCCAGGTGATCGTGAGTGCTTGCAAGGGGCGCCGGGCGTGCAGCAGGAGGAGCAGGCGATGAATTCGATGGCCCGCCGGATGTTCGAGCTCGTCGAGCCGATTGGTGTCATCCCTTACTCAGCCGACGAACCCAACGAGGCGATGTTCGCCCTGGGGTTCACCAACTACTGGGACACCTACTTCGCCGGACGGGCGGCGCCCTTGGGGCTCGCCGCGGCGGAGGTGGTGGACGCGCTGTTCTACAACTTCGCTCCCGGCGAGGTGGCTCGCCACATTCCGAAGGTGTGGCGCACCACCACGCCTGAAGCGGCGATCGCCGCTCGCCAGGCGGGCTGTGTGAAGGCGCTGCGGCGAATCCTCGGTGATCGCGTCGGCACTCCCGCCTTCGCCCGCGCCGCCGAACTGCTGATTAAGGCGGCGATCAGCGCCCCGTTCGAGGGCCGGCCCATGTACGCCGCGCTGCGCGCGATCCCGGTCCCCGACGACGTGGTGGCCCGCTTGTTTCACGCAGGCTCCTTGCTGCGCGAGCACCGTGGCGACGGGCACATCGCGGCCCTGATGACCGAGGGTGTCGGCGGCCTTGAGGCTCACGTCCTGTTCGCCCTCGGCATGGACATGCCGGCGGAGAAGTTCGGACGCATCCACCACCTCCCGGCAGCGCAGCTCGCCGCCGTGATCGACGGGATGCGCGATCGCGGCCTGATCGGGGATGACGGTTGGCTGAGCGAACCGGGCCGCGCCGTCAAACAGCGGGTCGAGGCGCTCACCGACGACCTCGCGGCAAGGCCCTACCAGAGCCTCGAGGCGGACGAGCTCGATGAGCTCATGGCCACCCTCGAGCCGCTCGCCACGCTGCTACTCGCCGCCCAGGACTAGGACGAAGGCCCTGGTGGTTCAGTTCGGCTGAACCGCGCCCGGCCAGATCGTGGTTCGCTTGGCGCCCTGCCTCCTGCCCTGTCATGCTGCCGGTTGTTACCGTCGGCTGAGGGTGACGTGGGTGACGCCGCTGGGGCTGTTCACGGCCTCAATCTGGAAGCGTTCTTCGACCCCCTCCAGCCCGTCCCAGAGCCGCTCCCCGCGGCCCAGTACGATCGGCACTACGACGATGTGCAGGTAGTCGATCAGGCCGGCGGCCAGGAATTCGCGGATGGTGGACGGGCCGCCGCCGATGCGGACATCGGCGCCAGCGGCGGCCTGGCGCGCCTGCGCAAGCGCCTGGGCGGGGCTGGCGTCGAGGAAGTCAAACGTGGTACCGCCGTTCATCTGGACGGAGGGCCGGGGATGGTGGGTGAGGACAAAGACCGGGGTGTGGAACGGCGGGGTGTCTCCCCACCAGCCGTTCCACTCCTGGTCCGGCCAGGGGCCGTGGTGCGGGCCGAACTTGCCCCGGCCCATGATCTCGGCGCCGATGCCCGGTTCCCCGGCGCCGGCGAAGGCGTCGTCGATGCCGGTGCTGCCGCCGGGCTGGCCCTGCATGGCGCGGAAAGTACGGGTCGGGAAGAACCACTCGTGCAGCCGGGTTCCCGCATGCCCGAACGGGGCATCCAGGCTTTGCCCCTCGCCGGTGCCGAATCCATCCAGCGACACCGAGAAGTTGTGCACCCGGACCTGCGACACGATGACCTCCTGACAGCTTGCTTCAGCGACCGGGGCCGGCTGCCGCGGCCCGCCACCAGCAAGGGCAATCCACTGGCCCGACGTCATCGCCGGCGCCTGGCCGCTGAGCATCATACCCGCGGATCACCAGGCGTTTCTGCTCACGGTGCGTAACCGATCCTGGACTCAGATAAGGCGCGCATCGCCGCCGATCTGAACGTTGGAACTGAGGACCTCAGCCGATCCGCTGGCCGCCCATAACTGGGAATTCTTCGCCAACCAGAGCACGGTGATCGTGATGCCCCGCAGGTTGGCTCAGTTGCGCGCGGCGGGCGGTGACGATGCTGTTCAACTTGCGCGGTTCCTGCGGTTCGCTCAGGTCTGGGGCATTCTCATGCTCGGCTCTGCGCTCGCGTTGGTGGCGGCGTGCATCCAGCCGGCGCTTGCATGGCAGTGACTCGGGGGATGCGCGAGGGCGTAGTGCATTGCCGCAGCTCGGGTATGTGTCGTTTCAGCAGCGAATATCCCGGCAACCGGAGGTCATGATGGCTAGTCCAAGCGAGCACCGCGCCGAGGCTGAGCGGCTGCTCGATATTGTCCGCCAAGCCGCCGGCGATGACTACCAGACCGCTGCGGATCAGATGCCTGTCCTGCTTGCCGCGCTGGTCCACGCCACCTTGGGCTCATGACCGCCCTCATCCTCGCACCGGTCGAACGCGCGCTGGCCGGCCTGCTGACGATCCGGTACCCGTAGACGGCCATCCGCAGCTCGAGCCCGGCACGGCAGGGATTCTCCTCCGGAGTCGGCCACGCGTGCGCCCAGTGCGGGCTGCCGTCGGCACCGACGCGGACCAGGTCGAGAGTTTCCCCGCCTTCCCCGGTCTCCGGTGCCGGGAGGTGCTCGAGCAGGACAAGCGAGGGCCCGTGCCTGCGGGCGAGAGCGGTCCAGATGTGCTCCGTAGACTCGGTGATCCCGGAGGCGGTGCCGGTCTCGGTGACCACGGCCAGGTGGCCGGGCTCGGGATCCGCGGTGAGCCGCCCGCGGAGGTGGGCAACGCCCGCCCGGTGGCGCCGGCCGGATAGCGCCAGAACGGCTCGTCGGCGATCAGATCCCCCAGTGGCGGCAGACTGTCCGGCGACGCTGGCGTGAGAGCCTCCACCGCCGGTCCTTCCTGGTGGCCGACGGGGTGACGGGGATTCCCCGAACGGTTCCAGGGCCTCAGCCCGTCGGTGGTGCACCCCGCGCTGGTTGTGACACCTGACCGGGGCTCCGCACATGCATTCGCGCTGCGTGGCCGGTCGACTTGCCGGGCAGGGTGGTGTGCCATGCCGCGGTTACATCCTCGCCTCGCGTACCGGCAACCTCGGGCAAGACTGGCGCTCCGCACGGCCGACCTGGGGCGCGCAAACGTCACTCCAGCATGCGAAGGAGTTCCGCTACGTTGATGAGCACGACCACGTCGCCGTTGCTGTGCCGCTCGCGCGCGGTCGGTGTCAATCCGAGGAAGAAGCGCCGCGCGATGGTGTTGTCCGCCTGGATCTCGGCGCGAAACCGTTCGATTCCCGCGCTTCGAGCCCTCCCTGCGAGAGGCCGGAGGAGCTGGCGCGCGAGGCCGCGATGTTGCCATTCGTCGGCCACCAGGATCGCAACCTCGGCGGTGGCGGGGTCCAGGTCGTCGCGCGCGAACCGGGCCACGCCGGCGATGCCGCGGTCATCGACGGCAGTGATGGCTTCCCTCTGGCCGTCGGCGAGGTCGAGCAGGAGGTCCAGGGTCTTGTCGGTGAGCACGGTGACCGATCCGTGAAATCGGAAGATGGCACTTCCGGCCGAGACCCGGTTCGGGAAGTCCGCGAGGGCCGAGCGGTCGGCCGGCGTCATCGGGCGGATCAGCGGGCCTGTGCCAGTCATGGGCTCCTCCTCGGCTGCGGTGACCATGCGGTCACTCCTGTGCGCCAGCCTCGGGGCCCGGCGCGCTCCGGAATCTAATCCTGCGGGCGCGGTTCGCGCGGCGTTCACGTGGCTGGGAGCAGCTGACGTTCGCAATCGGCTGAAGCCGGTGAGTCGAAGGTAAACGTACAGGTCGCGTCGGCGCAACGCGCATCGGTGCGGAACAAGCTCGAGCCTGCGGTCAAGACGCGTGCAACCATTGCTCGCATCACGCCCGCTCAGCCATCGCGCCGACGCCCGCTTCCGGACCGGGCGGGCTGTTACCGACCTCGCTATCTCGTTCGCCTCTCGCAGCCGCCCGTTCTCCGCGTGCAGCGCATCCGCGTCATGGGGCACACCGGGCCCCGGGGCACACCAGCACCGGCCCGCGGTCATAGCACAGCCGCAGTAAGTGATCTCGCTGGCTGCCCGGGTTGCTGTTGATGGCATGGGGCGGTCTCAAGCCTGCAGGCGGCTCCGGACGGCTGCCCGGCCGCGCGCGATCGCGCCGGTGTCGTCGTGAAGGACGCTCACGATGTCGGTTCCTGCGAGGATGACGCCGAGCTCGAAGGCGAGTTGCGCGGGATCGGTGTCCGTTGCCAGCTGGCCCTTGTCAGCAGCCGCGCGTGCCTCCAGGCCCAGCAGGTCACGCCATTGCTGCTGCACCCGGGCCACCTCGTCATGGACGCGCCCGGCCCGGGCTCCGACCTCGGCGGAGGCGGCCACGAAGAAGCAGCCCCCGGGGAAGATCCGCCGTTGGACGTAGGAGAGATAGCCGTCGCACAGCGCCAGCAGGCGATCGCGGCCTGGCTCCGCCGCGGCCAGCGCGGGGCCGACGACCTCGCGGATGAAGCTCTCCCGGGCCGCGTTGACGGTCGCCAGCTGCAGTTCTTCCTTCGACCCGAACAGGGCGTGGACACTGCTCTTGGGCACGCCCGTGACCTCGGCGAGCCGGCCGATGGACAGGCCGTCGAGCCCTTCGACCGTGGCGAGCCCGGCGGCTTGCCCGGCAATGCGGGCCCGGGCCCGGTCGCCGGGTGCCCGGGTCCGCCTGGCCGGCGGATCGTGCTGATCGGACACTGGGGTGCTCGCCTTCTGTCGGGCCGCCCCTTGATCTTAGACGAACGATCGTGTAAAAGAGAAGTTAGACGATCGTCCGTCTAAGAACTGGCGAAAGCACGGGCTCATGCCCGCCTCCTGGAAATGATCGAGCCCTCACCTCCCGGTCACGCCGGAGGTGACTGCCTGGCAAGGAGCACATCGTGGCAACCATCGAGACGGACTACCTGGTAGTAGGCGGCGGCGCTGCGGGGATGGCCTTCGCCGACTCGCTGATCACCGAATGCGGGGCCGACGTCGTGATCGTGGACCGACGCCACCGCCCGGGCGGACACTGGAACAGCGCCTACCCCTTCGTCCGGCTCCACCAGCCGTCGGCCTTCTACGGCGTGAACTCGATGGTCCTCGGCTCGGACACCATCGATTCCGAGGGCCCCAACGCGGGACTGTACGAGCGGGCAACCGCCCCGGCGATCTGCCAGTACTTCAGCCGCGTCCTGGACGAGCACCTGCTGGCATCAGGACGGGTGCGGTTTCTCGCGATGACCGACTACGCGGGCGACATGCGCACCGAGCACCATGTCGTCTCCCGGCTGACCGGACGCCAGGCCGGCGTGGTCGTCCGGCGCAAGCTCGTCGATGCCCGGTTCCTGGAACCCTCCATCCCGGCGACTCACACGCCCTCGTTCGAGGTCGACCCCCAGGTGCGGTTCATCCCCGTCAACGACCTGGTCAACCTGGCCGACTCGGGGTCGGGCTTCACGATCGTCGGCGCCGGCAAAACGGCCATGGACGCGTGCGTCTGGCTGCTCGAGCAAGGCGTCGATCCCGGCGCGATCCGCTGGATCCGCCCGCGGGACGCCTGGCTGCTCGACCGCAAGTTCCAGCAGCCCCTCAAACTCCTGCCAGCGCTGATCGAGGGGGTGTCGCTCTACCTTGAGGCCGCCGCCGAGGCCGACAGCCGCCCAGACCTGTTCCGGCGGCTGGAGGACTGCGGCCAGCTGGTGCGTCTCGATCCTCGCATCACGCCCACCATGTTCCGGTCCGCGACCGTAAGCGATACCGAACTCGGCGCACTGCGAAGCATCGAGCATGTCGTCCGGCTCGGCCGGGTGCGGCGACTCGGCACCGGCACCATCACCTTGGCCAGCGGTTCGATACCCACAGACCGCCGCCAGATCTACATCGACTGCTCCGCCGCGGGCCTGCCGGCCCCACCGCCCCGTCCGATCTTCGAACCAGGGCGCATCACACTCCAGCTGATCCGGGCGCACCAGCCGGTCTTCAGCGCCGCGCTCGCCGCGTTCGTCGAGACGGCACGCACCCACGACACCGAACGCAACGTCCTGTGCCCCGCCAATCCGTGGCCCAGTGCCGCCGAAGACTGGATACGCACCACGTTGATCTCCCACCAAGCACAGGCCGCATGGTCAACCCCAGACATCTCTGGCTGGCTGGACCGGTCCCGGCTGAACGCCGTCCGCGGTATCGGCGATCACGCAACCGATCCCCGCATGCAAGCCTCTCTCCACCGGCTTCTCACCAGCATGAAGCCCGCCCTCGAAAACCTGGCCCACCTGGCTGAGATCAGCCGTCCAGTCGCCGCGACCGCAAGAACCTGACCCGCCACACAGCCTGCTGCCAATGCGCAGCGCCGATCCTCTCGAAGTGCTGCTGCCGTGATAGGGCTGAATGTTACGACGAAGGATTGGCGACGGTCCAGATCTGGTGGATCTGTGCACGACCGCCACTTGACACGCAGTCCCCGGCTTTGAGCGCTGCATGACCGTCTGCCGAGGTGGCGGCACGCGGGTGGGGCGCGGACATGGCCCTGGTCACTGGGCGGATCGTGGCTGCATTTGTTCCGTCAGCGCGGCGAGCGCGCCGGGCCTATCCGCAGTTGGTCCAGCAGCACGCCCAGGAACGGGTTGTACTGGTAGTTGGTGACCCGGGTGGACAGGAAGTCGACGTTGTTCAGGTTGGCCAGGGTCACCCAGGGGGCGTCGGAGGTGACCACCCGGTCGACCGCGGCCCAGGTTGCCGCGGCCTGGGCCGGGTCGGTGGCTTGCTGACTGTCGGCCTGGTTCATCAGCCGGTCGGCTGCGGGGTTGCAGTAGCCGGCGCCGTTCCTGGTGGCAGCGGGATCGTCGAGGCGGAACGCCGAGCAGCGGAAGAACAGGTCGAAGAAATCCGAGGCTGAGGGGTAGTCGGCATACCAGATGCCGTCGGTGGCCTGGATCGGGCGCCGCGAGTCGTTGGCCGCCTGCACCACGGCAGCGTGTGATGCTATGTGCAGGCTCGCCCGGTACCCAAGCTCACGCAGGACCGAGACCGTGAAGGCGCCGGTGGTCCCGTCCGGGGGCGCGTCGTCGGTCCAGACGGTGACGCGCATGCCTTTCGTCCCGGAGGCCGCGACGAGGCGGCGGGCAGTGGCCAGGTCGGGGCCGACCCACGCGCCGGAGGTGCTGGCGTCGGCGGTGAAGGGACAGTAGGGCTGGTAGCCGGGGATGCCCGGCGGTAGGATCTGGCAGGTCGGGACGGCCAGGTCGGGGCCGCCGAGCATGGCGGCGAAGCGGCCGCGGTCGGCGGCGAGGCTGAACGCCCGTCGCACTGCGGGGTCGTCGAATGGCGCGGCCCTGGTATTGAACGCGGTGTACACGATTTCGGGCAGCGGGCTGATGTGCACCTGGCCGGGGAACTGGGCGGCCAGCGCGGCGATGCCGGGCAGCGTGTCGTCGGTCCAGTCTGCCTGCCCGGTCTCGATCTGGGTGATCTCTTGGGTGAGGGAGGTGCCGAAGGTCCACACGATCCGGTCCGGGGACCCGGGCGGCTGGGCGGCGGCTGACCATTCCCGGAAGTAGCGGTTACGCGCGAAGACGACCTGGCGGCCGGGAACGTACCGGGTGATCACGTAAGGGCCGGTGCCGGGCACGGGATCTGTGCCGATGTCGCGGGCTGGGATGTAGGCGGGCACCGGCGTGGTGAACTCGAAGGCCAGCTTGTCCAGGAAGTCGGGGTCTGGCGCGGTCAGGCGGAAGGTCACGGTGCCGGCGGGGTCGTTGACCGTCACCCCGGCCAGGTTGCACAGCTTTCCGGGGACGCAGTCTGCCGTCCCGGCGATGCCGTCGAGGAAGGACGCCGCGGTCGGGTTGAGGTCCAGGACCCGCTCGATCGCGTACCGGAAGTCCTGCGGGCGCACCGGCTGCCCGGTGGAGTACCGCAAGCCGGGCCGCAGCGTGAAGGTGTACACGGTGCCGTCCGCGGTCACGGTCGGCATGGCGAGCGCGAGGTCGGGGACCAGCTGCAGCCCGCTGCTGCCGCCGGTTTTCTGGAAGGTCACCAGCGTGTCGTAGGTAGCGTCGGAGAACTGCGCCTGCGCCCAGGGGTAGAGCAGGGCCGGATCGATCGACGTCGGCGGGATGACGCTGACCACCCGCAGCGTGCCGCCGGCCGGCGGGCTGCCGACCGGCGGGCCGGCGGCGACCCAGACCCCGCCGCCGTCGGCGGCCAGGGCCACCGGGCCGGCGCCTACCGGAATCATCGGCGCGGGGCTCCCGTTGCGGGCGCTGCTCCCGGTCAGTGCCGAGGCCAGCCGGTCAGCCGCCCACACCGAGTTCCCGGCGATCGCCAGCGCGTCCGGGCCGTCCCCGGCCGGGATGGTGGCGGTGACGGCGTCGGTGCCCGGATCCACGCGCGAGATCGTGCTGTCCAGCCCGTTGGCGACCCACACCGACCCGAAGCCGAAGGTGATGGCCGTGGGCCCGGCGCCGACGGGGATCCGCTGGCCCGGCTGCCCGCTGCGCGGATCGACCCGGGTCACGCTGTTGTCCTGCGGGCTGGTGACCCACACTGAGCCCGCGCCGAACGCGACCCCGAACGGCGGTGACGGCAGCGCGACCGTGGAGGTCAGCTGCCCGGAGAGGGGGCTGAGCGCCGATACGGTGCTGGCCGCGGCGTCGGCCACCCAGACCGACCCGCCGCCGGAGGCCAGCCCGGTCGGCTCGGTGCCGACGCTGACGGTTTGGACGACCTCGTCGGAGGCCGGGTTGATCCTGGACACCGTGCCGGCCAGAGTGTTGGCCACCCAGATGTCGGGGCCCGCGGCGATGATCGCGCTGGGGTCCGATCCCACCGGGATGGTCTGCACGATCGCGGTAGTGCCCGGGTCGATCCGGTAGACCACGTTGCCTTCCGGGCTGGTCACCCACACCGAGCCGTCGGCGGCCACCGCGGCGCCCGGCGGGTCCGGCAGGGCCAGGCTGTGCCCGATACCGTCGGCCCCGGTCACCTCACCGATCCCGTCCGTCAGCATGCCGCCCCGGGCCTGCCCGGTCGGCAGCAGGACCGGCACGCCGATCGCGGCGACCAGGCCAAGCGCTACCGCCGCCGCCGCCCATCGCCAGGCCCGTCTCCGACCAAGCGGGAACGGTTGTCGTGCTGGCAGGCTGCCCGGAGCCGGCATCCGCTGATCCGATGGCCCGCTAACCGGAGCGGCCACGGGCTGTGGGGCCGACCCGGCTGTCCCGCCGTCCGGTTCCAGCTCCGGTGCCTGCAGCAGGACTGCGCGGTGAAGCCGCCGCAGCTCCCGGCCGGGCTCGATGCCAAGCTCGCCGGCCAGCAGGTCACGGGCCCGGCCGAAGGCTGCCAGCGCCTCGGCCTGGCGTCCTGAGCGGTACAGCGCCAGCATCAGCTGGGCGTGAAAGCCTTCCCGGTACGGCGAGCCGGCGATCAGCGCCTCAAGCTCCGGCACCAGCTCGCGGTGCTGACCTAGCGCGAGCCGCGCCTCCACCAGCTTCTCCGATGCGGTCAGCCGCTCCTCTTCCAGCTGCTGTCCGGCCAGCACGGCGAACGGCGCGTCCTGGACGTCGGCCAGCGCCGGGCCGCGCCACAGCTTCACCGCCGAGCCGAGCAGCGTCACCGCCGCCGGCACATCACCCTGGTCACGAGCGCCGCTGCCGCGGGCGACCAGATCCCGGAACTGACATGCATCGACGCATCTCGGCGCCACATCGAGCAGATAACCTCCCGGCCTGGTCACCAGCAACCCGCCGGAAGCGTTCAGGACATGACGCAGCCGGGAGACGTAAGTCTCCAGCGTGTGCCTGGCCGAGATCGGCGGCCGTCCCCCCCACAGGTCATCGATCAGCCGACCAGCCACCACGAGCTGCCCGGCGTGCAGGGCAAGGTCGGCGAGCACGGCCCGCTGCCGGGGCCCGCCGAGCGGAAGCGCAACCCCGTCCGCGTACGCTTCCACCGCCCCGAGCAGCCTGATCTCCATCGGCCCCCCTCATATCCGCAGAATACTGACGGCCCTGCCGCCAGCGCCACAGAACCGTCAGCTGGGTTTTCGAGCATTCTGCGACCAGTCTTCGAGGTCCGCGGGCTTACCGTCGCCCCATCCGTAACGCCGGGATCGCGCGCTCCGGCCTCTGCGGGCCGGACCCGCCGGTCCGCAAGTAGACGTCAGGCACCGCGCTGCTCGCTGAAGGAGGCAGGCCATTACCCACGACCAGGCAGGAGACGGCGGCCCGATCGCAGGCCAGGCACCAACGAGACCTGGCCGCCGCCGGAAGGCTCCTTCGACGGTGGCGGCAATCATCGCGGTGGCCGGGATCGTGGCGTGGGCTCCAGCCGCCGCAGCGACCCCGGCCGGCCCGGCTGCCCCGCCGGGCCGGGCGAGCCAGGTCGCGAGTACGGGCTCGAGCCTCGCCAGCAATGCCGCAGGTCAGCTCGCCGTCAGCCTGCCGCCCACGGTACCGGTGGGAAACGGGCCCGACGGGCTGGCCCTGGACCCGGCGACCCACACCCTGTATTCCGACAACCAGAACGGCAATTCGGTCTCGGTGGTCGACACCGCGGCCTGCAACGCCCAGGACATGACAGGCTGCGATCAGCAGGTGCACTCGGTCCGGGCCGGCGCCAGCCCGCAGGGGATCGCGATCGACACGGCCACCGGCACCATCTACGTGGCCAACATCGGCGGCAACACGATCTCGGTGATCAACGCGCGAACCTGCAGCGCGGTGAATTTCTCTGGCTGCGGGCAGGCACCGGCCAGCATCAAGGACCCGGGCGGGCCGATAGCCCTGGCCGTGAACCAGGCCACCAACACCATCTACGTGGCCAACATCGGCGACAACTTCTCCGGGACAACCGACACCGTCTCGGTCATCAACGGGGCCACCTGCAACGGGGTCCAGCACTCGGGCTGCGCCCAGACGCCGCCGACGGTGACAGTCGGCGCCGGTCCCGACGCCGTCGCCGTCGACCCGGCCACCGACACCGTCTACGTCGCCAACAACGGCAGCATCAACCAGGGCAACACCGTCTCGGTCATCAACGGAGCCACCTGCAACGGGATCCAGCATTCAGGCTGCGGGCAGGTCCCGCGATCGATCAGGGTCGGGCACGGGCCATTCTGGATCGCTCTCGATCAGGCCACTCACACTGCCTATACCGCCAACAACACCGACTCGACCGTCTCGGTCATCAACACCGCCACGTGCAACGCCCGGCAGAGCTCGGGCTGCGGCAGGGCAACGCCCGCAGTCCCCGTCGGCACCCACCCCTGGGCGGTGACCGTGGACCAGGCGCTGCACACCGTCTACGTGATCAACAACCTGGACGACACGCTGTCCGCGGTCAACTCACTGACCTGCAACGCCGAGGACACATCCGGCTGCGGCGCGCGCCCGCCCGCCTCCCAGGTCGGCGAAGGCCCCCAGGCAGTGCTCACAGACCCGGCCACCGGCACCGTGTACGTGGCCAACTTCGTCGACAGCACCGTCTCAGTAGTAAACCCCGCAGGCTGCAGCGCTTCGAACACCACAGATTGCCGCAGCGAGGCACCCACCGCGGCCGTCGGTGCCGACCCGGCAGGAATCGCCGTCGACCAGGCCGCCGACAGTATCTACGTCGCTGACTCCGGCGACAACACGGTCTCAGTCATCAACGCCGCCACCTGCAACGCCGCCCGCCGAACCGGCTGCGCACGGCCCGCCGCGACCATCGCTGTCGGCCGCCAGCCAGGCGGAGTGGCCATAGACGATTCCACCGGCACCGTGTACGTCGCCAACTCCGCCGGCAACACGGTTTCGGTGATCAACACCCGGACCTGCAACGCCGTCCAGCACTCCGGCTGCGGCCACACCGCGCCCACGATCGCCGTCGGGCACGGCCCGTCCGCTCTTGCCGTGGACCAGGTAACCGGCACCGTCTACGTCGCTGACTCCGTCGGCAACACGGTATCGGTAATCAATGCCGCCACGTGCAACGCCGTCCAGCACTCCGGCTGCCGCCAGACCCCGCCCACGATCGCCGTCGGCCCTCAGCCGCTCGGCATCGCCGTCAACCAGATCACCGACACGGTCTACGTGACCAGCCTCGGCAATTTCACCGGGAACACCGTATCGGTCATCAACGGCGCCACCTGCAACGCCGCCCGCCAAACCGGCTGCGGCCACAAACCGGCGACCATCACCGTCGGCCCCGCGCCGTTCGGCATCGCCATCGACCAGGCCACCAACACCATCTACGTCGCCAACAACAACGGCGGCGACGGCCCCGCCAGCCTGTCGGTGATCAACGGGGCTATCTGCGACTCAGCCGACAGCACCGGATGCGGCCAGAAACCCCCCGCCCTGCCAGGAGTCGGCCGCGCCCCCAACGGCATCGGCTTCGACCAGTCCACCGGCACCGTCTACACCGCCAACTTCTATGACGCGACCGTATCGGTGATCAACGTGGCCGGCCAGGTCACCTCGAACAACCCTCCGAGAGTCGCAGTGGGCAGAGGACCGGAAGCCATAGCTATCGATCCCGAAAACAACACCATTTACGTCACCGACTCAGGCGACGGCACCGTCTCGATCCTGCCCGAATACCAATAACCGGGAGGGGAGCGACCCCACACACGGCAGCCCCAGGGACCGCAGCACAGCACGGACACCCCGCCGTCGCCGCCACATCCCCGGCCAGCTGACCGGGATCAACTGCCAGCACCAAGGCCTCCTCGCCTTTGAGGCCGACGATGACGAACATAAGCAGGAAGTTCGATCACGATTCCCGGGAGGGGCGGCGCGGCTGGCCCGGGAGACATGGAAACCGATCGCGCAGGCGGCGCGGGAACCGGCGCGGGCCACATCTATGAACGGGCCGTTCGCTGGCCTTTGAGGTCACCATGATGATCGACAAACGCGAGATCCTCGACCTGAGCCTTCCGCTCGGCACCGCTCGCCGCGCCATGCGGGGTGCGCTGTCTGCGTCTCTGCTGCTGCTGCTCGGCGCTTGCAGCACTGCCTCGGGCAGCGGAGCCACCTCCTCGAGCTCGCCGTCGCCCGCGCACGGCAGCACGGTCGCCGTGGGTGTCAATCCGCAGGACTCTGCGCTGAATCCACTCACCCACACCTTGTATATAGAAAGCGACCCGGAGAACGGGAACCTCGGCACCGTGACGGTGCTCAATGCGTCGACCTGCGACGCGCTGCGGACCACCGGCTGCGTCAGCAAAACGCCATACGCGCAGGTCGGCAGCGGTCCGGTCGGGATCGCCGTCGATCAGGCTACCGACACGATCTACGTGGTCAACTCGAACAGCAACACCGTCTCGGTCATTAACGGCGCGACCTGCAACGCGCAGCACGCGTCGGGCTGCAGTCACATTCCGCCGACCGCAACTGCCGGATCCAACCCAGTCGATGTCCAGGTGGACCAGGCAACCAACACCGTGTACGTGGCGAACTGGGGCAATGGAGCCGGGACCACGGTGTCCGTCATCAACGGCAGGATCTGTAACGGGCAGGTCACCTCCGGCTGCGGCCGGGTTCCCGCACACGTGACAATCGGCATCGGCCCGGCTGGCGTATTTGTGGACCAGGCCACCGATACCGTCTACGCGGCCACGGTCGCTCCGAGCGGGGCCGAGGCCGTCTCGGTAATCGACGGCGCGACCTGCAACGCCACGATGACATCGGGCTGCGGGAAGAAGCCGCCGTCGGTGACCCTCGGCCAAGGATCGGCGAACTACAACGTGGCCTTCGCGATTGACCAGGCCAACGGGACACTATATGTAGCTAACTGGGCCGGCAACACGCTATCGATGATCGACACGGCAAGCTGCAACGCCACGGTCACCTCCGGCTGCGCCCAGACCCCGCATGTCGTGCGGGTGGGTCGCGGCCCGGACGGCATCGCAGTCAACCCCGCAACTCAAACCGTTTATGTCGCGAACGTCACCGACGACACGGTCTCGGTGCTCGATGCTGCCACCTGCAACGCTACGGTCAGCTCAGGCTGCAGCATGCCGCATCCCCAATTGCTGCCCACCGGGAAGTCACCCCGGTGGGTCACCGTAGACCAGACCACCGACACCGTCTACGTTCCCAACGGCGACGACGGCACCGCGTCGGTGCTCAACGGAGCCACCTGCAACGCGACCGTCACCTCGGGGTGCAACTAGGCGGGTCCCTGCGCGCCAAACTCGGGCATGCATCCGTTAGCAGATCGGCCCGCCCTCTGCGGCGTTGCAGTCGATCTTTTCGGCGTGAGCGGCGTCGCCAAGGATGGCGATCGGCACGGTCGCGGAGGCAACTGACCGAGCACAGGCCCAAGGCCAGCCGTGAACGCCCCGCAGCGACAGAACTGGGTAATAGGGACTGCGCCTGTCGACGACCAGCCGGACGTTCATACCGCGCAGAGTCGGCAGATCTGAAATTGTTCGAGCTAATTACAACATGTCCCGTTGTCACGCTATGCGACCGCGAGAGCGCTACCCCTGTTGTGGCCAACTGGGTCGCGGTGGACAATGTGACCTGCCATTTACAGGACGGCCCTTCAGACCGGTGACAATCTGCCAGCAGATGACTCAGCCCAGCTCACCCGCATCTTGCTGATAACCGGGCGTGCTGGCCGTCGTAGTAGGAGTGCCGTCGTGTGCCGGGTGGGGCCGACTTATCCGTGTTGCCGGTGTGTTGATCTTCACCTACGACTGCACTCCCACTTCGGCGCCGCCACTCAAGCGACCAGGCGTGACGGGAATGAGGGCTTTCTCGGTCAGCGGTGACCGTCGCAGAGGATCGTGAACTGGTGGCCGGGCCTATAGCCCGCACCGTCTGAACGAGTTGCGGCCCTTTCCAAAGGCCCGCAATAACAGCCGTTCGGTGACTTATCGCTGGCACCTCGTATACGCTGACTTCAGCGCCTGCTCGGAACATCGGCCCGAGGTACTGCGAGATGTCACACAACGGAGCCACTCTATCTCGCCGTGAGCTGGCGAATACGAACCTGCAGCCATCGAGCCGCCCGAAATCTGGCCACTGAAGCTTAGCCCATGCTTCTTCAAGTCGTGGAAGTGACCATCCTCGTTCCACATGCCGCTGTCTCAGCGTAGGCATATTCCACACACCTCGTGCAATATTGCCGCCGGTGTTAAATACGCCCCAGCTCAACTCAGGGATTTCGCGACCGATACAATTATAAAGGATAAAGGAGCCCAGGCTGCTGCCGAAGAACCCGAACTCGGTTACGTCTTCAGCCTTCAGCTTCGATATCCGCGACCTGATGTCCTCTCGTACCTCAGAGATAAGCTTCGGAAGGATCATCGGGTCGCCCTCCGTAAAGACGGCCGTTGTCGTCTGGTATGCCACAACGTGATGGCCCGCTCTCAGGAGTCGCCGTATCGCGAAGCGAACCTTATGAATCGGCGTGCCGTACGGGCAGACGAAGATCACCGTGGCGGTAGCCGGCGATGAAGTCCCGAATTCCTCAGACTGGAACAACCTGTCTTCCATACACACTTCACAGCTGTCAGACGCGCCCGGAGCAGGCATAGCAATTATGGACGCCCGCGCCGCGTACTTCCGCACTCTGGTCCCACGCCAGGTGCCCAGTCACGACATGGCCGTCAAGCTTGCCAGCTCGTGAACGCGGCAACGCCATCAGGAGCGTCGCGGTACGGCCGAGCAGGTATCCCAGCTGATGAGCTACGCACGACCAACGTCGTGGCCCGCCGCAACGCCTGCGGCGGGCGCAGCGCGCAGGAGCACCTGGTGCCGCGTTGCGCTGCCTGTACAGGCGTGCCGTCAGCGACGGGCTGATCAAGGAGGCGGACAACCCGGCGCAGAAGGTCGCCAAGCCGCGGCGCCTGACGATCACCCGACGGTCACTGCGTGTACGGCGGCCACGGCGCGATATCCGCCTTCGGCGCGGGTAGCTCGCGTCCGTCGTCGGTGAGCGGGCTTGCACAGATCGGGGCTTGCGGGCGGCGGTCTGGATGGCGGCCCAGTGGTTGCGGCGTTACTGCCCGTCGGTGTTGCCGTCGGTGCCGAGGCCCAGGCGGCGGCGGGCGACCTGGCGGGCCAGGTCCAGGACGGCGGGGTTGTCGTGCAGGACGAAGTTGGCGTCGGCGGCCAGGCATATGCCGTTCAGTTCGAAGGCGAGGTGGTCGGGGTTCTCGCCGGGCGGGAGCTGGTTCTGCTCGATGGCGGTGGCGGCGAAGCCGCGGAGCAGGTCCACGAACCCGGCCTGGAAGCCGGCGACAGCGTCCTTGACCGGGCCGGGGCGGGTGCCCATCTCCAGGGCGGCGCCCGCGAAGAAGCACCCGCCGGGGAAGGTGCGCCGCCGCAGGTGCTTGAAGAACGCCTCGCAGACCGCGGCGAGCTGGGCCAAGCCGGGCGGGGCGGCGAGGGCGGGCTGGACGACTTCGTCGGCGAAGATCCTCCCGGCTTCTTGCACGGTGGCCAGCTGGAGTTCCTGTTTGGAGCCGAAGTGCGCGTACAGGCCGCTCTTGCTCATGCCGATGGCCGCGGCCAGGTTCCCGATCGACAGGCCCTCCAGGCCGTCCACGGTGGCCAGCGACGCGGCGGCGCGCAAGATCGCGCTGCGGGTGCGTTCCCCGTCGGCGCGCGGGCGCCGCTGGGCGCGGTTTTCCTGTGCGGCGGTGTCGGTCATCGTCTTGACAAGATAGCACGACCGGTCGTACTTTCACCTAGTACGAACGATCGTGCTAACTAGGCCGGGCGGGGTCATACGGACCGGGCCGGCCGCAGGTGGCACCGAAGGAGAGGGGCCAGTCATGGCGGGAAAGGCAGTGATCAGTCTCAGCACCGGCCTGGAGGACCCGGAGAAGGTGACCGTGGCGTTCCTGGTCGCGGTCGGCGCCGCCGAATCCGGGCGGCCGACCCTGATGTTCCAGGCCAAGGAAGCCGTCCGGCTCGCGCTGGACGGAGTGGCCGCAGGCACCGCCTGCGACGGCTGCCCGCCCCTGGCCGACCTGCTCGGCCGGTACGACAAAGCCGGAGGCCAGTACATGGTCTGCCCGGTCTGCTTCAACGCCAAGAAACTCGACAAAGCAAGCCTGCTGCCCAACGCCGAACTGGCGGGCACCGTCCAGCTATGGGAATGGATCGGCGACGAAGGAGCGACAACCTTCAGCTACTGACGCCCGCGTCCAGGACCAGGCAAATGACACGTATCCCGGGATCGCCCCGAAGCCGGACAGTCCCCGCGGTGCCCATGTCCGAGCGCCATTCACGGACCCCGCGACCGCCACCAGGGTACGTATAGGCACCGGGCGATCCGGGCGCGAGCCGAAGCCTGGTAACCAGGGACGCCCGGAACCGGCAGCTATGCGGCCAGCCCGCGCACGGCAAAGCCGCAACCCGCGCCCGATCCGCTGCCCCATGGAACAACGACATGGGCCGGGCGAACGACGTTAACGATGGTGCTGGCTGCGACCACAACAGCGCCGGCCTGGTCGGCTCCCGGCCGACCGGGCTATTTCGTCAGTCGCGCGTCCAAGATTGACTCCATCCCGCAGTTCAGGTCGCGGCAGGCCCGGGTGGAGTCTCGGCCTGCGGCACCGACGGTGACGTGCCACTATCTGCTGATAGCCGGCGGTACCGGAGGGCGTAGTGATGCTGGTCATTGAGGATCTGGACGAGGCCACCGTCGAGCGTGCTGGCGCGCTGGTAGCTCGCGAGCATGCCGCTGCCCGCCAGGTGCGACCGGAGTTGCCGGCCGGCTTCGGCGGTGCCGGGTTCTGCACGGCCGCACTGCAGCGCCTACGGGACAGCGGCCATCACGGCCTGGTCGCGACCGGCGACGGCCGCACGGTGGCGGTCATGACCGCGACCGTGCGGCAGCATCCTGCGGGCGGCCGGTATGCCCGGCTGCCGGCTGAAGGATTCGCCGTCGACCCGGACCTCGCCGATCCGACGGGGGTTCTCGCCGCCGTGTTCGGGGACCTCGCGGCGCCGCTGATCGCCGACGGCGTACTGCGCTACTACCTTCTCCACACCGCGCTGCCCCATCTGGACCAAGCACTGTCGAACCTCGGGTTCGGGCGCAACGGCGCGTACGGCATCCAGCCGGCCGCGCCGCGGCGCCGCTCCTCCGCCGTCGCGGTGCGGGCCGCCCGGCCCGAGCACCTGCAGACCGTCGCCCGCCTCGCGCTGGTCGAGCTGCAGTACCGCTCCGCGCCGCCGATGTTCGCACCCCGCCAGGACCGGCCCCTGGCCGACCTGGTCGCCGAGCACCGCGCCCTGCACGAGGGCGGCGCCGTCCACCTCCTGGCCAGCCTCGACGGCCACGACGTCGGCCTGCTCACCATCGAGCTGACCTCACCGGTACCGCGGCTGTGCCCCGACGGCCAGCCCTACATCGGCCCCACCGCCACCCTGCCCGACGCACGCGGGAAAGGCGTCGGGCATGCGCTCGTCGACGCCACGCTCACCTGGGCCCATGACCACGGCTACCAGTCGGTCTCGGTCGACTTCGACACCGCCAACCCGCTGTCCCGGCCCTTCTGGCTCAACAACGGCTTCCACCCGGCCGGATACGGTGTCCTCCGGTTCATCGACGGCCGCGCCACGGGCCAGCCAGGAATCCACCAGAATCTGCCAGCGGCAACTGAAACCTGATCACTGCCCGGCCACGGAAAGCCCGAACCCGGGAACACCATAACCGGATGATCCACTCGCGGCTGCCGACACAGGCATCCCGGCTGTCAGCCACACGGATTCAGCGATCTGTCGGTATACGGTCGTGCGAGGTTGAGTACGTTGCGTAATTGATATCTTGCCTCGGCGGACAGGCGCAGTGCCGATTTGCAGCGCGCGCGTCAGCCGATCTGTTCGGCCAGGGCGACGATGATGCCCGCGGGGCCGCGGAGGTAGCAGAGCAGGAAGATGTTCTCGTACTGTGCTACCTCGCCGAGGAGTTCGGCGCCGTGGGCGCGCAGGCGGGCGACCGTGTCATGGATGTCGTCGACGGCGAACATGACGCGATGCAGGCCCAGCGTGTTGGGCGGCGGGTTTTCCGGCTCGGCATCGGCCGCCGCGGGGGTGTGGTACTTGGTCAGCTCCAGCTTGCTGTGGCCGTCCGGGGTCCTCATCATCGCGATGTCGCTCCGGACGCCGTGCAGTCCGACGGTGCGGTCCGCAAAGAGGCCTTCGACCTGCGCCTTGCCTTCCAGTTCCATGCCGAGCTCGGTGAAGAATGCCACAGCTGCGTCCAGGTCGTCGACGACGATGGCGACGTTGTCCATCCGCTGAATGGTCATGTCTCCGAGCATATGACCGCGGCGAGCCGCCGGTCCGGCGTGGAAGGAACCGACGGCTCGGCTCGGTTGACCTCAAGGCGATGCCGATTGATAGCGTGACGATAAGTGACGCGTACGATCCGGGAGAACGCGCGCCGACACGCCGTTCGGTGCGTATTTTGGTTCGGTTCCGGTTATAGCGCTGGTCGCGCAGAAACGGATATTAGGCATGTGGTTGGGTGGCGGGCCACGCGCCGCTGCCAGATCCTCCGGCACTGGGTGGCCGCGCTGTTGCTGGCGGCATGGATCACTGGCATCGGTGGTTGCCTTGGCCGCGGCGGACGGTGAGCGTGACGGCAGCGGCGTCCGGCTGATGCTGGCTGGCGTCGCGCGAACGATGGCTAGGCTGAGGTCGTGGCGGGTGCTAGCCGTGGGGAACGTACCAGGCGCGGTAGCCCGGCCGGGCCGGCGGCAGGAGGAGCGGCCGGCGGGCGCCGCGGGACGGTGTTCGTGCTGGAAGAGGATCCGCCGCCAGAGCGTCCGCGGTGGTTCTGCCATTGGGATGGAGCTTCCGCGCCGGGTTTCGAGAGTCTGGACGACGCCGTCGGCTGGGGTCTGGAGCGTGCGCGGACGGTCATCGTCCGTACTCTGGGCGCCGTCTTCTACTGGGCCGGGGACCGGCCGTCGGACTGGGCGGACTACGACGTGGAGGGCGGGCTGTGTGCCTGGCCGCCGTCAGCAGCGGAACGGCGGGCGGTTGATGCCGCCTATGAGGCGGCGGTCGCGGCTGCGCACGCGGAGAGCGTGGCGCGGGATGGGTATGAGTATGCCCGTCTGGGCTGGCTTTTGGAGCACGTGCCTGACCTCGCCGAATGTGAGCCCGCGTATGAGTGCGTGCTGAGGGTGCCAGGCGATGATCAGTGGATCGACTTCGAAGAACTCGATCCCGGCGGCACGGTCTGCGGTGCCCGGCGTCCCGGAACCGGGGCGTACGGTTTCGGGAGCGCCGGTCAGGCCCTGGCCGCCGCCAGCGGCCTGGCCGCGGATGACCGGTGGGTCGCCGCCGTGTGTGCCGCCCTGGCGCGCGAGCGGACCTGGCGCATGGGGCGCCGCCCGAGTCTTCTTGTCAGGGAAGGCGGCGGTGAGATGTTCCATGTCACCGCGGCGGAGAACCGGCAGTCGATCCTGCGGCACGGCCTTGACTGGCGCCAGATGGGGGCTACGGCCGGCATTGCTGGAAGCCGGGAGCCTGAGCTGCCGGCCGTCTTCTTGTGCGAGAACCGCGACGAGATCGGCTTCTTCACCCAGATGTCCCGCCTGCCAGCCGACGTATGGGCGGTCCGCGTTGACGGGCTTTGGCTGGAAACAGGTCCCCACGGCTGGATAATCGTGTCCGAGCCAGTGCCGCCTGAGCGGCTCAGGCTCCTGCCGGGCTGACCAAGCCAGTCCAGGCCGACGAGGACCCGGCCGCCGCTGCAGATCAGGCCAGATCGTCCAGCAGCCAGCGCCCGCGCCACCGCCCGGGACGCCAGACCGGCCAAAGCGACCGCCCGGCTGACCGCCAGCCACGCCACGTCGACCTCGGCTTGCGGATTGTCGTCAGAGCCGCGCCGAATGGATCGTTCTGTGCGCAGCAAGCGGACTATCCGTCGCGATTGCAAGCCGCGCCGAGTCGGCAGGGAGGATGTGGGTAGTGCTGGCTTCCCCGGTCTTGACTGAGTACGGGCGTAGGGTCGGGGGCCTGGGTCCCGGCCTGACCTCCGAATCGGCTGACGCCCTCTCGGGTTGTCCTGCTAACGATTCGTCGGCCGGGTCCCAGGTTTTTTTTGGCAACTGCCGGCGGTGCCGTCCTGATCTGCCCGGCCTGTGCAAGAGGCCGGGGTTCACAGGTCCGGCGGCCAGCGGGTGCGTACCACCCCTTCAACCAGAGAAAAGGGATGGCATGACCATCGTAGAGACACGCGCCGTCATCGGCGGCGTGGACACCCATGCTGACATGCACGTCGCCGCCGCGCTGGATCCCATCGGGGGGTGCTCGGCGTACAGGAGTTCCCGGTCAGCCCGGTCGGCTATGCCTGCCTGCCTGCTCGGCTGGCTGGGCGGGTTCGGGACCGTCGCCCTGGTCGGCATCGAAGGGACCGGCAGCTACGGCGCGGGCCTGGCCCGGCACGTCACCGCGGCCGGGGTCCGGGTCGTCGAGGTGGACCGTTCCGATCGCCAGGACCGCCGCCGGCAGGGCAAGTCCGCCCGCCGGATGCGGTCAGCGCTGCCCGGGCTGCCCAGTCGGGCCGGGCCCGCGGTACGCCCAAGGACCGGGACGGCCCGGTTGAGGCGATCCGGGCACTGATGGTCGCCAAGCGCAGCGCCCGCTCCGAGCGGACCCAGACCATCAACCAGCCAGGTCGCTGATCGTGACCGGGCCCGATGACCTGCACGCACGGATCGCCGGGCACACAGTCGCCGCCCTTCTCGTGGCCGCCCGGTCCCTATGAGCGGCAGGCGGGTAGGTCCACCGGATCTGCCGGCCCCGGCACGCTCGCCTGTGTGCCGGTACCAGCCCGGTCCCCTGCGGGTCTCCCGGCCGCGACTACCGCCCCGATCGGCGGCGTTCTGGGAGGGTTCCCCGGACCAGACACCCAAATCCTGGCAACCGAACGTGGGTGATCTCGCAGATCGCGCTCAGCGGCGAACCATCATCAGGGGCCGGACGTGATCATGCAGCCGACAAGCACGACCACGGCTCGCAGGACGATGACGCCGCCAGACGCGAGGTACAAAACCCGCCCGGGCAGCGGCAGAGAAAAGGTCCCTTCGGCAGCGAACACATGACCGGCGGCCAGCGGACGGGCGATCCGGCCGGTCCGCAGGTAGCGTTCTTCGTAGCAGCCCACGTACCGGAGCACTCTTTGATGCTCGTCCCGCAGCAGTCCGCCCCCAAGACGGGCGTCTTGGCCCCGGCGATGGCGTCCGGTAACCCCGTCGCTGTCTTCGCCAGGCCATCTTCGGGGCTGTCGGGCCGGCCCGGGCCGAGGGACCCGTCGCCGCCGAGACGGCACCGGGAGGCGTTCCCGTTCCGGCGCCAGCGCCGTGGCACCGGCGCCATGGCGGTCACTGCCGCCGGACCGGTTAGCGGCCGGAAGCCGGAAGTCAGGCACCGGCCCGGAGACCGGGATACCCCATGAGCCTGCTGATCGCCATAGGGCTCCTCGGTCTGCTGGCCAGCGTGTCCCCGGCCACGATCGTCGTGTTCATCTTGTTGCTCGCCACGACCAGACCGCGCCTTAACGCGGCCGCCTTCTTGATCGGGTGGAGCGTCTCGTTGATCATCGTGTTCGTCGTAAGTTATGCCCTCGGGGGAGCCCGCGCCACTCAGCATGGGAGCGGCGGCACTGCGGTGAAGGTCATCGAGATCCTGCTCGGTGCAGCCCTCGTCATTGCTGCCGCGCGGCAATGGGGTCGCCGGGCCCAGCCCAGGACCAGCTCAGGGGTCACCAACAAGTTCGCTGCCCGCCTGGAGCAGCTCAATCCGTGGGAAGCAGCCACCGTCGGGATTCTCAAGCAGCCGTGGACCCTGACCGCCGCCGCAGCCGTGGTTCTAGTGCGTCACCATTCGGCGCTCCCCGTCGTGGTCTTCGCCTTCGTGGCCTTCGCGGTCCTGTCGACGGCCACCGTCGGCCTGATCTTCTTGTACTTCGCCCGGCGTCCCGGGGAGGCCGAAGCGCACCTGTCCGACCTGAGGGATCGCCTGGTACGGGCCGGCCCGGCGATCTTCGCTCTCGTGTCCGTCGCGGTCGGCGCCTACCTCATCATCGATGGCGTTATCGGCATCGCGGGAAGCTGAGACGCCGACCGCGAGCGCGATCGACTGCACCCTGACGATCACGAAGTGCCGCGCGAGTCTCACCAGCCATCCGGCCCGCCTGCCTGATAAGACCTGCGGCTGGGAGCAGACTCAACATCCGGGTACTACAGAAATGTGAGGCAGCCTCAGGTGACGATCAGGCAGATGCTCTTCGCGACGAGCAGAAACCGAGGATCAGGTCCCTACGATGATCATCTGGTCGGTGCGGGTCGGCATCCAAGTCCTGAACCTGCCCGGAACGCCTGCCTCCGGCCTGACCTGAAACTGGCGTGCGGTGGCAGCTAGGTCAGCGTGGATCGCGGGGTGGACGGCCCAGCATGGGCGGCATGCCGCCGCAGTGTTTAAGCAGGGCGGGAATCCGGCCGCGCGGGTGTACGAGAGCATCGGGCCGGACTTCTTCCTGGCGGTGGCGCCGGGTTGGCTGAATCTGGGGCTGTGGGAGGGGCCGGGTTCGGAGGGTGAGGCCGAACAGGCCTGCCGCAGGCTGGTCAGGACGCTCGCCTCAGCCCTGCCCACCGGGGAGGTGATCCTGGATGTGGGCAATGGGCTCGGCACCCAGGACTGCGTGATCGCCGAGACGTCCCGGCCCCGCCGGCTGGTGGCGGTGAACATCACCGAGTGGCAGCTGACGGCGGGCAGAGACCGGCTCAGGCAGGCCGGGGCCGTGCCGGTGGCGGGCGACGCCGCCCGGCTGCCGATCGCCGACCAGACCATGGACGGGATCATCAGCGTGGAGGCAGCGTTCCACTTCCGCTCCCTGAAGGCGTTCTTCGCCGAGTGTCACCGGGTGCTGCGTCCCGGCGGCGTGCTGAGCATCTCCGATATCTCCGTTCAGCGATGGCCGGTCACTCCCGCCGAGCTGCTGGCCGGCCTGACGCAGCTGCGGGTGTTCGGGCTGCGGCGCACCATGGCCATGACGGCGGAGCAGATCGCCGCGCAGGCGCGCGCGGCGGGCCTGGCCGAGGTGCAGGTCCGGCGATGCGGCGAGCGCGTCATCGCCCCCGCACTGCGGCTCACCGCACAGCGGCTCAACAGCACCACAGCCGCACCCGCTGGGCAGCACGCCGCCGCCCGCCTGCTGCTACGGCAGGTCAACCTCCTGTGGCAACGCCAGATTATTGATTACCTGCTGCTGCGCGCGATCCGCCCGTTACCAGCCCAGCCGCACGCCACACCGGCAGCACAGCCCGATTTGTCAGGTAAGAGGCTGGATGATCCCGCCGACCAGCGCCCCGCCACGACAGCACATCAGCCGGATACGCCCGTGGCCGCGGACAGCGAACCTGGCCGCGGTTTCCGGTCCGCGGCGTGGTTAGCGGACTTGCGGCGGGATGGTCGCCTCTTCTGGTTCGGGGACCTGCGGTGCGGTCGGCGGTCCGGCGAGCCACTTCGATAGCACGAACGACACCACCACAGCCACGATCACCAGCGGTATGACCTTGATGCCATCGGTGCCGAAGAAGAGCGTGGTCAGCAGGACCGCTGTCATCGGGAGCAGCAGCATCCCGGCCGTCATCGCG
>Ga0210388_10000412_pt1 | contig 35626 bp, 46 predicted proteins | sample IncBWC19OmetaG_FD_155485 | JGI IMG/M metagenome (GOLD analysis project Ga0210388, IMG submission 155485) | Forest soil microbial communities from Barre Woods Harvard Forest LTER site, Petersham, Massachusetts, United States - Inc-BW-C-19-O ...
CGATGTGCGCGTGAACAAGCCCGTGCGCGTCTATGACTGCTCCGGGCCGTGGGGCGATCCCGATTTCACCGGCACGTCCGACGAGGGCCTGCCCGCGCTGCGCCGCGAATGGATCTTGAAACGCGGCGACGTGGAGGAATACGAGGGCCGCGAGGTGAAGCCGCAGGACAACGGTTATCTCTCCGGCAAGCATGCCGAGTTCGCGAGCAAGGCGGAAAAAAACCGCCTCGTGGAATTTCCCGGACTCACCGCGAACCGCCGCCGCACGTTGCGCGCGAAACCGGGCAGGGTCGTCACGCAGTTGCAATACGCCCGCGCCGACATCATCACGCCGGAGATGGAATTCATCGCCATCCGCGAAAACCTGGGCCGCGCCCGCATCTCGGACATGGCCAACGACAACGTCCGCAACCAGCTGGAGAAACAGCACGCCGGTTCGTCGCAACTGGGCAAGAACCCTTACACGCCGGGGATTTTCAACCGTTTTCCGCAGCGCATCCCCGCGCAGATCACGCCCGAGTTCGTGCGCGATGAGATCGCCGCCGGCCGCGCCATCATCCCGAACAACATCAACCATCCCGAGACCGAGCCGATGATCATCGGGCGCAACTTCCTCGTGAAGATCAACGCCAACATCGGCAACAGCGCCGTCGCCTCGAGCATCGAGGAGGAAGTGGAGAAGATGCGTTGGGCGACGAAGTGGGGCGCGGATACCGTGATGGATTTGTCCACCGGCAAGAACATCCACGCCACGCGTGAATGGATTTTGCGCAACTCGCCCGTGCCCATCGGCACCGTGCCGATCTATCAGGCGCTGGAAAAGGTCAGCGGCCGGGCCGAGGACCTCACCTGGGAGATTTTCCGCGACACGCTCATTGAACAGGCGGAGCAGGGCGTGGATTACTTCACCATCCATGCCGGCGTGCTGCTGCGGTTCGTGCCGCTCACGGCGAACCGCATGACGGGCATCGTCTCGCGCGGCGGCAGCATCATGGCCAAATGGTGCCTCTCGCATCACAAGGAAAATTTCCTCTACACCCATTGGGACGACATCTGCGACATCATGGCCGCGTACGACGTGGCCTTCAGCATCGGCGATGGACTCCGTCCCGGCTCGATCGCGGATGCGAATGACCAGGCGCAGTTCGGCGAACTCGAGGTGCAAGGCGGCCTCACCAAGCGTGCGTGGGCCAAGGGCGTGCAGGTCATGAACGAAGGTCCCGGCCACGTGCCCATGCACATGATCGAGGAAAACATGGCCAAGCAGCTCGAATGGTGCGGCGAAGCGCCGTTCTACACGCTCGGACCGCTGACCACCGACATCGCGCCCGGGTACGACCACATCACCAGCGGCATCGGCGCTGCGATGATCGGCTGGTACGGTTGCGCCATGCTTTGCTACGTCACGCCCAAGGAACATCTCGGTTTGCCGAACAAGAAGGACGTGAAGGACGGTGTTATCGCCTACAAGATCGCCGCGCACGCCGCCGACCTGGCCAAGGGCCATCCCGGCGCGCAATACCGCGACAACGCCCTGAGCAAGGCGCGCTTCGAATTCCGCTGGGAAGACCAGTTCAACCTGAGCCTCGACCCCGTCACCGCGCGCGAGTTCCACGACGAAACCCTGCCGCAAGACGGCGCCAAGACCGCGCACTTCTGCTCCATGTGCGGCCCGCATTTTTGCTCAATGAAGATCACCGAGGATGTTCGCAAATACGCCGCCGAACAAGGAATTGCCGAGGAAGAGGCGTTGAAGAAGGGGATGGAGGAGAAATCGAAGGAGTTTGTGGAGAAGGGCGCGGAGGTTTACGCGAAGGCGTGATTTCGAATGGGGCGCGGCTGTGTCGAAGACCAGCCGCAGCATCGTCCGAGTAGAGAAGCGTATCCGAACTCTCCCCCGTTTCGTTAAAGCGAGGTTGCTGCGACTGGTCCCGCTGCGGGACACAGGCGCGCTCCGGGAGCGTTCCAAGGCTTGCGGCATCATACGGTTTTCGGCTCAATATTCGCGTGAGCCAGCCACCTAAACCGCGTCGTCCCGGGCCGCCGCAAAATCCCGGCGTGCGTGATTTGGTCAAGGGCAAGCTGCGTGGGTCTTCGCCAACGAACCCGGAGGATGCCAGACAAGGTTTTCGCAGCTGGCACGAGCGCGGCTATCTGCCGCATCGTGATGAACCGGGTCTTACACAATTCGTCACCTTTCGATTGGCGGATTCGTTTCCCGAATCACTTCGCAGCGAGTGGGAGCATCTTTGGAAGATTGAAGATGACCAGCAGCGACGGACGGAATTGGAGGCGTATCTCGATCGAGGGCGCGGCAAGTGTCATCTGCATAAGCCGGCGATTGCCAGTCTGGTGGAGGACGCGCTGCGGTTTTTCCACGGTGAGCGATATGATCTGCGCGCATGGGTGGTGATGCCGAATCACGTTTACGTTTTGTTTAAGGTGGATGCCACGCCAATGGCGGAGATTTTGGGGAGCTGGAAAAAACACACGGCACAAAAGGCGAACCAGATGTTGAAACAGCGCGGTGAATTTTGGCAGGCGGATTATTGGGATACATACCATCGCCGGCATGGTGCATCTTGGTTATCCTTCATACTTTGTCACCATCATTGGATGTTGGAAGGTGCTCGGAACGGTCGCGTTGCTTGTGCCGCATTTTCCACGGCTCAAAGAATGGGCGTATGCGGGCATCTTTTTTAACATGACGGGGGCGGCGGTGTCCCATGCGGTGTGCGGCGATGCAGCCTGGCATGTCGCCGTAACGCTTGGCTTTGCTGTCATTGCCGTGATTTCATGGGCACTTCGTCCGTCAAACCGAAAATTGGAAAACCGGCAATTGACATGATAAAATAAATCATGGCACCGATCAAAATGAATCCGAAGGTTGATGCGTTTTTAAGAAAGACCAAAAAGTGGCGGGAAGAATTTAAAGCCCTTAGAACGATCATTCATGGCTGCGGGCTGACTGAAGAATTCAAGTGGATGCATCCTTGTTACACGTTTCAGGAAAGCAACATTGTTTTAATACACGGATTCAAGGAATACTGCGCGCTTTTGTTCATGAAAGGTGCCTTATTAAAAGATCCCAAAGGTATTCTCATTCAACAAACGGAGAATGTGCAAGCGGCGCGACAGATCCGGTTCACCAACGTCCGGGAGATCGTGAGGATGAAAGCCATTTTGAAAGCTTATATCGGCGAAGCCATTAAGGTGGAAAAAGCCGGTTTGGGTGTGATTTATAAAAAGACTTCAGAATTTAAAATGCCCGAAGAATTTAAAAGGAAATTGGACCAGGTCCCCTCGTTGAAAACCGCTTTTGAAGCGTTGACCCCGGGACGGCAAAGAGGATTTCTCCTTTATTTTTCCGCTGCGAAACAAACCCAAACGAGGGAATCCAGGATTGAAAAATGCATGGATTTGATCTTCGATGGAGTTGGATTAAATGACAAATAAACATAAAAAGGAGTTGTCATCGAAACAACGTGAAGACTTGCTCAAAGCGCTGAAAGCCCGCTTTGAGAAAAATTCAAGCCGTCACCAAGGTTTGGTGTGGGCCAAGGTGCAGGCGCGGTTGGAAGGCCGGCCGGAAAAGTTGTGGTCACTTTCGGAAATGGAACGTACGGGCGGCGAGCCCGACGTAGTCGGTCTGGATAAAAAGTCGGGCGAATACATTTTCTTTGATTGTTCGGAGCAGACGCCGTCGGGGCGCGTCAGTCTGTGCTACGATCGCGCGGCGCTGGATTCGCGCAAGGAACACAAACCCAAGAGCAGTGTCATGGACATGGCGGCGGAGATGGGGGTCGAGCTTTTGACGGAGGAACAGTATTTCGAACTGCAAAAACTCGGCGAGTTTGACACGAAGCGGTCGAGCTGGATTGCGACTCCGCCGGAGATCCGCAAGCTTGGCGGTGCGCTTTATTGTGATCGTCGGTACGGGCGGGTCTTTGTGGGTCACAACGGGGCGGATTCTTATTATAGCGGGCGGGGATTTCGTGGGATGCTGAAAGTTTAGAGCTTTTAAATAAAAACTATAGCCACCTTGACTGGTCCGGCCTTCTCCCTCCCCATGAACCTAGTCAGCGGCCCGGATGATTTTCGCGAAGGTAGAAATGTGCAACTGCTGTTCCTTCTCCCCAAGGGAGAAGGTCAGGATGGGGGGGACGGCGACGCTCATTTCAAATGGTACGGGTATAAAATTTGGATGACTACTTTCCCCTCGCCCCGGCCCTCTCCCTTGGGGAGAGGGAGAAACGCGCACTGCGTTTCGGCCCTGGAACGCGTCGGGTGGTTCAGGGGTTCAAAGCGCGTAACACCATGGAATAAACGGCCACAGTTTTTCTTTAAACGCTCTACACCGCTTTCTCCCTAGCTTTTTTGGCGGTGATGGCGTCGGCGAACCAGATTACGTCGTCCAAAAATTCGGCGGCGCGTTTGTCGTAGGCAGGATCGTAGGTGCCGTCGTCTTTGAAGCTGTCGTGGACGCGCGAAACGGAAAGGGCCTCGGGAACCGGCACGGCGCCCGCGCCGATCATGACCAGGCGCAATTGCGCGAGGCAATTGATGCCGCCAAAGCCGCCGGCACTCACGGTGGCGATGCCGACGGGTTTGCGCTCGTATTCCGGCAGTAGATAATCCAGCGCATTTTTCAAGACGCCGGGATAGCCGTTGTTGTATTCCGGCGTGACGATGACGAGGGCGTCGGCGCGCCCGATTTTTTCGCCGAATTCCTTCAGGCCCGGCGGCGGATCGTCACGGCGATGCAGCCGTTCCTCCATGATGGGGAAATTCAATTCGAGCAGATCGAGCAGTTCGGTCTGGACGCCGCTACGCGCCGACAATTTTTTCAGGACGAACTGCGCGACTTTGATGCTCTGGCGATCGCGCCGGGTGCTGCCGCAGATGATGGGGATGTAAAACATAATGGCCTTGTTGGTTGGGTCTCCATTAAAACAAACCCAGTCCGACGGTCACGACCAAAATAGTCCGAGCCGGACGGGCAATCGGGACGGGATGGCTCGAATGCAGATGAGCGCTTCCGATTATAATCAGCGTTTAGGAATGCCTTTTGGATGAAAATGCGTCGTTGATGTGATTTAAATCACTATGTTTGAAAAGTTTAAGTGGATTGGGCGCGGCCGGAAAATAATTGTATTTTGGATGCGCGGCGCAACGGGTCGTTTGGCGGGAACGTGTTAAAATTTGAAATTCGAATGACGAAATTCGAATGACGAAAGCGGAAACGCATGAGAATTGCGGATTTGCAGTTTGTTCTTTGACATAGCCACAGAGTGGCGCTTGTTGTGAGCCAAAGCGCGAGGTGCCGGGCTGGAATGGCTTGAACCAAACCATTCCAGTCCGAGCCGCACCAACCTGGTGCTGGGCATCGCAATTTTCGGGTCTCGGACTAAAAATCCACGTTTATGTTCGCTTATGGGCCGGAGAAATCTACGCGTATGTTCGCTTATGTTCGGATAAATTCGCTTATGTTCGCTTAACGGGGAAAATTTTTTCACCACTAAGACGCAGAGGCACGGAGGCGAAGGTCCTTCCGGACGGGCATTATCCGACTGAATCAAACTAAATCCGACCTGATGGGAAGTCGAGGACGAGGACGAGAAAGAGAAAGAGGACGAAGGAGGCGAGATGAGACGATCAGGTCTTCCGGTCCCAGCGGAACTTCCGGTCGCTTTCCTTGATGGGCAGGTCGTTGATGCTGGCGTAGCGGAACTTCATGTACCCGAGGTCGTCGAACTCCCAGTTTTCGTTGCCATGGGCGCGGTACCATTGGCCGGAGTCGTCTTGATATTCGTATTCAAAGCGCACGGCGATGCGATTGCCGGTGAAGGCCCAAAGTTCCTTTTTTAAGCGGTAATCCAGCTCGCGGTTCCATTTGCGGCGCAGAAATTCAACGACTTGCGCGCGGCCCGTTAGGAACTCGGCGCGGTTGCGCCATTCAGTGTCCTCGGTGTAGGCCAGCGAGACGCGTTCGGGGTCGCGGCTGTTCCAGGCATCCTCGGCGGCCTGGACTTTCTGGCGTGCGGTTTCCTCGGTGAACGGCGGCAGGGGCGGGCGTGGATTCATGGCAGTTGGGTTGGTCTCAAGTTCGGCGATAGTGTAGCGCGGGATGATGTATTTGGGACAGTTCCAATCGTTTGAAATGTTCAAAACACCACTGTCTGCCAGCCTTCGGCGAGGTAGCGGTGGATGCTCGCGAGTCCGTGTGTGCCGGCGAGGTTGTTATCTTTGATGGCCGGCAAGCCGCAGGCCTTGACGCTGTCTGCGGCACCGAAGACCACGGCGCAATGATGGCACGCGCCAGCAACCGATGACCGGACGCTTTGATAAAGACCGTGAGCCGGATGGGCGGGCTGAGAGAGTTCCGCCGGCCAGCGCGTGCCGGTGCCGGTGAAGAGAATTTCGGTTTCGTCGCCCTGCTGGACGGCTTCGGCGGCGATTGCCAACGCGTTGAACATGCGGCCGAGCGCTTCTTCACCGGCTTTGGGATCGGACAGGATGATGATGGCAGTTTTCATTTTCAGTTTGGTTTTGATTGTTGTTAATGTTTGGCCGCACCGGGTCGTGGCGACATGCGAGACCATGGACTGATTTTGCGGAATGGGATAGCGGGCATAAAATCGGGGGATACCCACAAATTGGTGTAAATTTATGACGGCGAGCGACAAAAAATTTCTGAAACTCATGCCCAAATTGAATTCCGGGCGCGTGGATGTGCTGCTGGAGGACGTTCTCGGCTGCCGCTGGACGGTCAGCGTGTTGCGGGCGGTGTCCCAGGGTGTGCGTCGCCCGGGCGCGCTGGAACGCCACATCGAAGGCATCAGCACCAAGGTGCTGGGCGACCGGCTGAAGCAATTCACCAAGGCGGGAATTTTTGAGCGGGTCGTTTATCCGGAGATTCCACCGCGCGTAGAATACCGGTTGTCGAACTTCGGAACGAAATTTCTACGGTTGCTGAAGGAGGCGGAGAAATTGCAGGCGGAACTGGATAACGAGAGGGCGTAGAGAAAAGTGCGAGCCGCACGGACCTCGCAGAAAGACTATTGCGCACCGGGCTGAAGCGGTTCCGGCGGGAGCGGGGAGACGAGGGTCGCGCCTTTAAGCAGGCGGCAGAAATCCTTTTTGCTGGTGTGCCGGTGTTCGCCGCCCTTGGACTTGAGATTGGGAACGGACTTGTAACCGACTTCGAGGCGTTCGAGGTGAACGATGCGGACATATTCCTCGCCGCATTTCCAGACCTGGCCTTGTCGCAGTTTCATGGAAGAAGATTCATCTCTCTTGCTTTTAAATTCAAGAGAGATGAACGACCGGCCGGTTATTTCTTTTTACCAGCAGCGGACTTGGCGGCAACGGCGGCGCTTTTCTTGGCGCTGGCGCTGGTTGCCTTGGCATTTTTCTGGCCGGATTTCTTCTGAGTGGCTTTCGGGGATTTATCGCCCATAACTTTGATTTGGTTCTACGGTTGACTGGCCTGCGGCATGGAATTTTCTCCGAAGGGAGTACCAATATGCTGTACGGGGGAATGATTGTAAATGGCAGACGCAATAATCCCATCCGGCCCGCAAGAGGTTTTCGGCGGCGCCGGAGCAGGAACGGGGAACGAAGGAGGTCAGGCCCAGGCCGCGAGCACCGCTTCGGCTTTGACGACCTGGTCGGGTGAACCGGTGAAGGCAAATTTAAATTTTCCCGCGCGCTTGGTGATGAGAACCTTGATGGTGTCGAGACCATGGTTCTTCATGGCGAGGCGCAGTTGCTTGTAGATTTCCTTGAAACCGTGTTGTTGGAGGCTATTGCTCATGATGCAGTGTCAGTGCGTGAGCGATACATAGCAACCTATTACGCTGTTTATTTGGTGGTCGACAGGAAAACTTGAAATTTTTCCAAATTACGGAACATTGCGGGCTGTGGCTGCGAAAGGAACATTATGAACTATCAATTGCTTGGCAAATCCGGTCTGCGCGTTTCTGAACTTTCCCTCGGCACGATGACCTTTGGCGAGGAATGGGGATGGGGGTCGAACCGGGATGAATCCCAGGCGGTCTTCGACGCGTATGCCGGGGCCGGCGGAAATTTCCTCGATACCGCGGACGGTTACACGAACGGCACGAGCGAAAAGATGGTCGGCGAATTCATCCGCGGCCGGCGCGATGAATTTGTGGTGGCGACGAAATTTTCCTTCAACCAGCGCCGCGGCGACCCGAACGCCGGCGGCAATCATCGCAAGAACATGACCCAGGCGTTGCATGGTTCGTTGAAGCGGCTGGGCACGGACCACGTGGATCTTTACTGGATGCACGCGTGGGATGAACTGACGCCGATCGAGGAGGTCATGCGCGCGTTCGACGATTTTGTGCGCGCGGGCAAGGTGCTGTACATCGGCATTTCGGACGCACCGGCGTGGTGGGTGGCGCGCGCGAACACAATGGCCGAGTTGCGCGGCAGGACGCAATTCGCCGGCTTGCAGGTGGAATATAATCTGATCGAACGCACGCCCGAACGCGAGTTGCTGCCGATGGCGGAGGCGTTGGGGTTGACGTTGACGCCGTGGTCGCCATTGGCGAGCGGCTGGCTCACGGGCAAGTACATCGGGAAGGCCAAGGAGGAGCGGCGGCTCGACAAAACGCCGCAGTTCGCCCGGCGCACGCAGCGCAGCGAGGCCATCGCGAAAACGGTCGTGAAAATTGCGAAGGCCGCGGGCAAATCCCCGGCGCAGGTGGCGCTCAACTGGCTGCGCGCACGGAAAAACACGATCCCGATCATCGGCGCACGGAAGCTGGACCAGTTGAAAGATAATCTGAATTGCGTGAAATGGTCGTTGAACGCGAAGCAGCTAGCGGAGTTGAATGAAGTCAGCGCCATTGAGCCGGGTTTCCCGCGCGATTTTCTGGACAAGCCGTTCGTCCGCGATTTTCTGCACGGCGGAATGTTTGATCGTATCCAGCGCTGAAAGCATTACGTTAAAATTGTGGCCGCAGCGATTAGCACCGTTGCCCCCTCATCCTAACCTTCTCCCCCGAGGGGGAGAAGGAACTCGCATTAGCCGGGCGCAGTCATGTATGTCCGGCGGAAGTATTTCTCTTGTTCATGGTCCGGGAGCCGCCAGCAAGCGATAAAACTTCATTGCGGGCGTGGTCGAGAGGGTGTTTGTGTCCACGGTGGGAGAAGTGGCGAGCGCGGCCAGGTTTGTCCAGTTCAGCAGATTCGTCGAGTATTGTACGTTCACCGAGCCGTCGCCGCCGCTCCAATGCAGGGTAACTGTTTTGCCAGTGATGGAGAGTTGATTGACGGCCAGCGGTTCCTGGAAGACGTAGCGGACGCCGTTGGTGGAGGTGATCATGCCATAGGCGTCGTGACCGATGCCGGCGACGGTGGCGAACCGATGCTGGAAAAGGGCATTGGTGCCGAAATAGTTTTTCAGGTGCGCATAGTAGATGAATGAGCGCTGATAGCGGTTGGTGCCGTCGAGCATGGCCTCGGGACTCACATCGAGGTCATTGTTAAGCGTGTCGGCGGTGCCTTGAAGATAGATGACCTTGCGGCCTGGATATTGAGCGACGATGCCATTGCTCCCGAGCGAACTTTGGTAGGGGTAAAGCGATTGCAGGCCGTAGCCGTAAGTGTTGTAGTCGGACGGCGGCGATGCGGGCGTGATGAAATTGACCACGCCGGCATTCAGATTGAGCGTCGCCGGGTCGTAACGTAATCCGTTGAAATAGACGGAAGTGCTGGGGTTCATCACCACGTAGCTGATATTGACACCGGGTCGCTGAGGCAGAATGGTCGATTCAAATGTGCTGGTGGCGGCGTAACGATTGGCGAACTGGCCGCCGCCGGAATGGCCGGAGATGACGATTTGTTGCAGTGACGGAAACAGGGCGGTGTTGGTCACGAGTTGCGTCAGCAGGTTGTCCAGCAAGATGTAGGAACTGAAACTCTGCCCGCGCGGATAGGTGTCAGTCGGACCGGCGGAGTTGGTGCCCCAGAAGCGGCCGTCGCTGTTACCCCAATAGATGAGGTTTGTGGGCGGCGTGCTGGTGAAATCCGAAGTTCCCAATAATTGCAGGGAGATGATGAGCGTTTCATTTGCTTTGCCGGCAGATTTTGCGGCGAAATGGGCGTCGGCAAAATACTGCACAGGGTCGTCGTCAACGCCGTGCTGGTAGAAAAGGATCCGCTTGATGGCGGCGTTGGTCTGGTTCAGCGGCTGGCTGCTGATGTAAGGGAGCCACAGGAGATTGCCGGGGCAGGGAAATTGCGAAGGTGCGATATACACCGAGGAGTAGGTATTGGTGATGTCGAAGCTCGCGATCAAATCCACCTGGGTATCGTCCAGGACGAACGAGCCGTTGAAAAACACCATCCCGCGCGGGTTCGCGAACGGGATGGGGTAAGACGCCTTCACGGAGCCGTTCGTGGTCAGGCGATACATCAGGCCGGCGGAAGAATCCAGATTCCACAGGCAGTCATTGTAAAAAGCCAGGCCGCGCGGGCTGCCGCCGGGCGCGGAAAAGCTGACGATGGTCTGGCCGTTGGTGGGGTTGATCCCATAAATTTTCCCGGAGTTAAGATCCGAAACCCATAATCTGCCGGGACTCAACGCCAGCCCCTGCTGGTTGGGAGAACCGGTGTTGGGCGAGGCATAATCGGAAATATACGAACCGTTAGCCGCGTTAAGCTGGTAAATGCGCGTGCCGCTGGCGACAAATAGAATCCCGTTCGTGTATGCCAGCCCGCGCGGGTTGCCATAGGTGAATGAAAATGAGTTGAGCACCGCCCCGGTCGGGTTCAACTGGTAGATCATCGCCGCAGTATAATCGGCGTTCCAGAGATTCGTGCCATCGGTTGCGAGGCCATGCGGATAAGTTCCAGGCGAATCAAAATATTGGAACGCCAAAACATGGCTGGCCGCAAACAAGCACAGCACACAGACCGCGAACACGGTCTGCCGGCACGGACGGGATGCCGCCTTGGAAATATCAGGTCGAATCACAAAACTGGGTACATTTTCGCATGACTGCATGCCCGAATCAACGGCGTCAGGATGTTATAGTCATCCGGGCAGGGGTAGTAATTCACTTTTCGGATCGCGGGCTTCAGTTCGCTTCCGTGACAATTTGCAAGGCGACGTTGAAGCAGCGTAAAGGCCGTGCACCGCAACCAGGTCGCATCCGGCCTTGACTCGAATCGGAGCTTGCGGGATTTTCTGGCGCTTGTCCGAGGAAGCGAACCAAACCGTCAACGCACCGCCACGACGCGAAGTCTCCCAGGTGGTCGAGCATCTTTTTCGTCATGAGTCGGGGAAAATGGTGGCGACGTTGACGGGCATCTTCGGGCTGGAACATCTCACCCTGGCGGAAGACGTGGTGCAGGAAGCGCTGGCACGGGCGCTGCAGACGTGGTCGTTTTACGGCATGCCGGAGAATCCGGCGGCCTGGCTGATACGCACAGCCCGAAATCTGGCGCTCGACACGGTGCGGCGGCAAAAAACGTTTCGCGAAAAGGAGCCGGAAATCATCCGGCTCGCCGAAGAAAAGGATGCCGACCCGAACACCCCGGTTTTTTCCGAGCAGGACATTGCCGACGACCGGCTGCGGATGATGTTCGTGTGCTGCCATCCGCAAATCCCGCCGGAGACGCAGGCGGCGCTGGCGTTGAAAACCTTGTGCGGATTCGGCATCACTGAGATCGCCCGCGCGTTTCTGACCAGTGATGCGGCGATCGCCAAGCGGTTGACGCGCGCTAAACAAAAGATCGCCGAGGCCAAAATCCCGTTTGAAATACCCGAAGGTGAAGAATTGCAACGGCGGCTGGCCGGCGTTTTGCAATCGCTGTATCTGCTTTTCAATGAAGGATACAAGGCGTCCGCAGGCGAAAAACTGGTGCGCGAGGACATTTGTGCCGAAGCCATCCGGCTGGCCGAGTTGTTGGCGGCGCATCCGGCTGGTAATCAACCCGAAACCCACGCGCTGCTGGCGTTGATGCTGCTCAATGCGGCACGGATCCCGGCCCGGGTGGATGACGCGGGCAATTTGTTGCGGTTGCGCGACCAGGACCGCGCGAAATGGAGCCAGCCGATGATTGCGCGCGGCCTGGGGCATTTATCGCAGTCGGCAGCCGGCGCGGAAATCTCCGAATTCCATTTGCAGGCCGGGGTGGCTGCGTGTCATTGCACGGCGAAGGATTACGGATCCACCAACTGGCCGCAGATCGTGGCGCTTTACGACCGGATGCTGGCATCCGGCGATTCGCCGGTGATCGCATTGAACCGGGCCGTCGCCGTTGCCGAAGCCAACGGGCCGCAAGCGGGCATTGACGCGGTGAACGCCATTCCGGATTTGAAGACGTTGGAATCATATTATTTGTTCCACGCCGTGATGGGCGATTTTGAATGGAAGATGAACCGTCTACCCATCGCGGCGATGCACTTCCAGAAAGCGCTGGAACTGGCGGGGATGTCGCCGGAAAAGAAATTTTTGGAAAAACGGCTGCAGGAATGTGAAAGTTAGGGGGATTGCCGGCTTGGACTGCCAATGTCCAAGGTGGTGTGGCAGATTATTTGGGCAGGATGTTCTTTGACATAGCGGTTGACCGGGAGTGCGAGATGAAATGTCTCAAACTAAGTCAACCAGAGAGGCCGGTCTTGCCCGGCAAGTCTGAGCGAATCAAGCCTAATCAAGGTAAATCAAGGTTCATAAATCAAAAATTGAGCGTCGGTCCTGACCTTCCGCCACGGCCCGGCAAAAAATGCCGATTGTTACATGAATGAAACTTCTAATTTTTTTTGAGAGATGTCCTGAACGGGATGGCCCATTCGTCGTATCTATGACGACGCGATAAACCACAACGAAACAATTCAAAAATATGAGCAAAAAGAAAATCACCCACAATCTTGTCTGGTTTGAAGTTCCGGCCGACGACACCTCCCGTGCCAAACAGTTTTACAGCAAATTGTTCGGCTGGAAGATCAACGCTTTGCCGCATATGGAGGAATATTCACATCTCGATACCGGCGGTCCGGAGGCTTCGCCGGACGGCGGTTTGATGAAGCGGATGCATCCGGCGCACACGATCACGACTTATTTCAGCGTGCCGTCGATCACGAAATTTGTGGCGAAGATCGAAAAGCTCGGCGGCAGTGTTTGCAAACCCAAGACCGCAGTGCCCGGCATGGGCTACTTGGCCATCTGCACGGATACCGAGAACAACACCTTTGCGATCTGGGAAATGAATCCCAAGGCAAAATAAATGTCCTGAACGCACCCCGCAGTTCGTTGTAACTGTGACGGTGCAATTTAAAAAAAATCAACCAAACTGAAATATGAGCAACAAAATCATCCAACCTTACGTGTTTTTCGACGGCAAATGCGAGGAAGCCATTGAATTCTACAAAAAAGCGCTGGGCGCCAACGTCAATATGCTGATGCGCTTCAAAGACAGTCCCGAACCACCGCCGCCGGGTTGCGGTCCGGTAGACGGCAACAAGGTCATGCACGCGCAATTCCAAGTCGGCGAAACGGTCGTCATGGCCTCCGACGGCCGTGCAACCGGCAACCCGAAGTTTGAAGGCTTCGCGCTGTCGCTTTCCATGCCCAAGGAAACCGATGTGGAAAAGGCGTTCCATGCCCTGGCCGCCGGCGGAGCGGTGGAAATGCCGCTGGCCAAAACCTTTTTCTCCGCGCTGTTTGGCATGGTGAAGGACAAGTTCGGCGTTTTCTGGATGGTGCTGGTCACGCCCAATTCGGCAAAATAATCGCCCTGAAACCTTTAAAAATATGAGCACACCCAACGCGACGGACAAAAATCAACACGGTTTCATGCTGCTATTTGTCGGCATGGACTGGCACAAGGGGCTTTCCCCGGAGCAGATGCAAAAAGTCGCTGATGACTGGATGGCGTGGTTCAAACGTCTCACTGAACAGGGCAAGGCGGTGTCCGGGCATCCGCTCGCTTTCGAGGGCAAAAGTGTGGCCGGGAAAAATGCGCAGGTGACGGATGGACCGTTTGCGGAAGCCAAGGAAGCCGTCGGTGGCTATTTCATGCTCGACGTGGCGACGATGGACGAAGCCGTGGCGATTGCCCGGCAATGCCCGGGTTTGCCCTTTGGCGCCAAGGTGGAAGTGCGCCCCGTACTCGCGCAATGCGACATCAAGACGGAATATAAAACGGAAGCAGAACTCGCGGGCGCGAATTGAAGCCATCAACCCCGACAATAATATGCCGAATACGATCAAGCTTCATCGCGTGCTGAAGGCATCGCCGGAAAAGGTTTATCGCGCGTTTCTGGACGCCGATGCGATGGTCAAATGGCTGCCGCCAAACGGTTTTACCGGCAAGGTGCATCATTTGGAGGCCAAAGTGGGCGGCAGTTACAAGATGTCGTTCACCAATTTTGGCACGGGCCACGGCCATGCCTTCGGCGGAACGTTTCTCGAACTGGTGCCGAACGAACGCATCCGCCACACGGACAAGTTCGACAACGCCAACCTGCCGGGCGAAATGCAGACGACGATCACCTTGCGGAAAGTTTTCTGCGGCACGGAACTGAACGTGGTGCAGGAAGGGATCCCCGACGCGATTCCGCCGGAAGCATGTCATCTCGGCTGGCAGGAATCGCTGCTGCTGCTGGCGAAGCTCGTCGAGGCGGAGATACCGGATTAAACCCGGCGCCCGGTTGCAGGAACTGAATTTTTAAAAAAATAGTTGCACGAAATAATCTTTGGGTTAATACTTAACCATATGGTTAAATGTTCGTCACAAATGTTGGATCGCACTTTCGCCGCCTTGGCCGACCCGACGCGCCGGCGCATCCTGGAACATCTGGCGGGCGGTGACCATTGCGTGACGGACCTGGCGCGGCCGTATCGAATGTCCTTGCCGGCGGTGTCCAAGCATCTGCGCGTCCTGGAAAACGCCGGATTGGTCCGCCGCAAACGCGACGGCCGTGTGCATCGACTCAAACTGGAGGCCAAACCAATGCAACAAGCACAAGCGTGGATCGAGGAGTACCGGAAATTCTGGGAGGCGAGCTTTGACCGTCTGGACGAGTACCTCAAGGAACTTCAAAGCAAGGAGAAGGTCGATGAATAGAACGATTGAATCTGTAGAGGCGGCGCTGGTTGAGGATTATTTCCTCGCGCCCATGGCGGAGGTATGGCGTGCGTTGACCGACCCCGAATTGATCGTGAAATGGTGGGGTGATGATACGCTGTACCGCATGACCCGGGTCGAACATGAACTGCGGGTTGGCGGCCCGGTTTTTTACGGCGGGCAATTTACCGGCGGCGTGCAAGGTGGCCGCGAGTTTTCCGCCACGGGCAGGACGCTGGCCGTCAAGGCTCCGGTTTTACTGGAATACACACGCCAATACGTGGACGGCCTGCCCATCGCCGGGGAGACGGTGATCCGCTACGAGCTGGATGAGCGCAACGGCGCGACGCGTTTGTGCGTGATACATTCCGGTTTTCGGTGCCCGCAGGACCGCGATGCCCATGCTGACGGCTGGCGGCGCGTTATGAACCAGCTCGACAAGCATTTTCAACAAATGATCTCCGCCTCTGAACCAAAGAAATGAACACCCCAAACATTCCGGCTGAAAAAGTCATAGCCCAACCGTTCATCATCACGCGTGAGTTTGACGCGCCGCGCCCGCTCGTTTGGAAAGCCTGGACGGAGCCGGAACGTCTCCAGCAATGGTTCGGTCCGAAGGGTTTTACGACGAAAGCAGTGAAAATAGACCTACGCGCGGGCGGCACTTTCCATTGCTGCCTTTGTTCGCCGGATGGCATGGAGATGTGGGGCAAATGGGTCTTCCGCGAAGTGAAGCCGCAGGAGCGGCTGGTCTGGATCCACTCATTTTCCGACAAGGACGGCGGTGTCACGCGCCATCCGCTGAACCCAAACTGGCCGCTGGAATTATTGACTGAAACCACGTTTGTCGAACGCGGGAACAAGACCGTGGTGACGCTGAAGTGGACCCCGTTCCAAGCGAACGCCGAGGAGACCAGGACCTTTAACGGCGCCCACCAGAGCATGACGCAAGGCTGGGGCGGAACCTTTGAACAATGTACTGACTATCTGAAACAACAAACAACCAAGGAAACAAAATGAACTCAACCGCAACATTGAAAGAAGAGAACATCAAACTGCAACTAACCCGCGTTTTTGACGCGCCGCGCGAAATCGTCTTCAAGGCGTGGACCGATCAGAAACAATTCACACAATGGTTCGGCGCGGCGGCGTGTGACGGAGGGACGTTGCAATCCGTGAAGGTGGATGCGCGCACCGGCGGCCGATACCGCCTGCAGGTCCGGAAAGCCGACGGCGAGTATTTCACGTCCACCGGCATCTATCGCGAAGTGAAAGCGCCGGAGCGCCTGGTCTTCACCTGGCAGTTTGAAAAAGACGGAAGCAGTGATGATTACGAGGAGGTCGAGGCGCCGGAAATGCTCGTGACAGTTGAATTCAAAGCGCGCGGCAAGCAGACGGAATTGACCCTGACGCACGAGAAATTTGCGTCCATCGAAAGCCGCGATGGCCACAACGAAGGCTGGATCCGCTGCCTGGAATCGCTCGGTAAATTTGTTGGTAAATAAAATGGAAGGAAAAAACATGAATACTCATAGAACCGGGACACACGAAGAATGGCATGCCGCCCGGCTGGAATTGCTCAAAGCCGAAAAAGAACTGACGCAACGCAGCGACGAATTAGCTCGCCGAAGGCAGGCATTGCCGTGGGTTCGCCTTGACAAGAAATATCAATTCGACACCGATGAAGGAGGAGCATCGCTCGCTGATCTTTTCAAAGGACGTTCGCAATTGCTGGTCTATCACTTTATGTTTGGTCCCGATTACACCGGCGGATGCCCGTCATGCTCATCCATCGCGGACGGATTCAACGGAATTTGGACTCATCTTGCGAATCATGACGTGATGTTCCGGGCCATTTCACGCTGTCCGCTCGCTAAGTTGCAGGCGTACAAAAAGCGGATGGGATGGAACTTTCCATGGGCATCATCGTTCAACAGTGACTTCAATGCCGACTTCAACGTCACATTGACCGAGGAGCAACAGCGCCAGGGAGGTTTCGAATACAATTACCGGCGCGAGCCGGCATGGCATTCGCGCACCGACGGTGGAATGGCAAACAGTCTGGAAGGAAATCCAGTTGCACAAATTGCAGCTACGACCGGGACTGACGCAGCCACTTACATCCGCGAACGGCCGGGTATGAGCGCGTTTGCGCTGGAGGACGGAGTTGTCTATCACACGTATTCTGCCTACTCGCGCGGGCTGGATGGATTGTGGGGAATGTATCAATGGCTCGACCGCGCACCCAAGGGCCGTAATGAGACCGGAATCTGGTTCCGTCGCCACGATGAATACGGCGACGCTCCCCAGAATGCTGCTCACTGCTGCCATTAGCCGGATGAAAAATGAACACTCGTTGCTGCCAGCTTAAAATACCCGACCGGAACACGGTACGGCACACGTCGCGCTGGAAAAGGCTTCGCACATTTGCCAGGTGGACGATTCCGGGCATTACGTTGGTTTTAATTCCAAAATGTCCCGTATGTGTTGCGATGTATGTGGCGCTGTTTACGGGAATCAGTATTTCCGTCGAATGCGCATCCAAACTTCGGGCAGCGCTGCTGATTCTCTGCGTCGCCGTCATCATCGGGATGGTGCTGCTAAATTTGCGCCGGAAATTTCGTTCCGGCCGTTCGTAAAATTTGTCTCTAAATAATTTTGTATGACTATAAAAACAAAACCCGCTAAATCTGCAAAACCTGTCAAAGTTCCGGTGGGAACGGAATTTATCATCACGCGCGAATATGCGGCACCGCGCGAAATGGTCTGGCGCGCTTGCACGGAAGCGAAACAGCTGGCGCAATGGTGGGGACCGGGCGGCTTCAGCGCGCCGGTTTGCCAATGGGACGCCAAACCGGGAAATAAAATTCACGTCGTCATGCGGGCGCCGAACGGAACTGATTATCCGATGGGCGGGAAATTTCTTGAGGTTGTTCCGCCGAAAAAATTGGTGACGACCACCGGTGCCCTGGATGACCAGGGCAACCTGATGTTCGAATTTCACCATGTGCTGACGCTGGAAGAGAGTCCGGGCGGGAAGACCAGGCTCACGATGCGCTCGCGGCTCATCAACGTGTTCACACCGGATGCAGCCAGATACGTTGGTGGATTTGAAGCTGGCATGACACAGAGCCTGGAGCGCCTCGCCGGCCTGGTCGAAACGCAGCCGCTCGTGGTCGAGCGTACGTTCGATGCGCCGGTCGAAATGGTCTGGGCGGCGCTGACCACGCCGGAGCAGATGGGACGTTGGTATTTCGACGTGGAGAATTTCAAGCCGCAGGCCGGCTGTGAATTCCGGTTTGTCGTCGAGCACGGAGGCAATACCTACGACCATCGCTGCCAAGTCACGGAAGTCATCCCGCAAACGAAAATTGCCTACACCTGGCGTTACCATGGCCACCCCGGCGATTCGCTGGTCACGTTTGAATTGTCATCCAGCGGTAAAAAAACAAAATTAAAACTGACGCATACCGGTCTGGGAAACTTTCCGGACAAGCCGCAATTTGCCCGGAAAAACTTCGAGCGCGGCTGGAATATGCTCATCGGTGATTCATTGCCGGACTATGTCGAGAATCTCGACCGCGAGATTTATGTTTCGCGCGAATTCACCGCACCGCGGGAGCTGGTCTGGAAAGCGATGACGAACCCGAAGCACGTCGTCAACTGGTGGGGGCCGCGCGGATTCACGACGACGATCGAGCAGATGGATTTTCGCGTCGGCGGCGTCTGGAAACAAGTCATGCACGGGCCGGATGGCGTTAATTTTCCAGGCAAAAGCATCTTCAAGGAGATCGTGAAGCCGGAGAAAATTGTCTATTCGCACGCGGGCGGAAAGCAGGACGGGCCCGGGGCCAGTTTTATTTCAACGTGGACGTTCGAAGCCACCGGCAGGAACAAAACGAAAGTGAACATCCGCCATGTCTTCGGCTCGGTGGAACGGCGCGATTTCGTCGTGAAACAGTACAACGCGGTGGAAGGTGCCAAACAGACATTGGAAAGATTTGGCGAATATTTGGCGAAGATGTAGATTGGCGACGTTCGAAAACAACCAAACCAACCATGAAAAAAATCCTGCCTCATATTGCCGGGGTATTACTTGGCCTGTGCTTTCTCGCGGCGAGCATAATGTTCTTCCTAAAAGTTGGCCCGCAGCCCAATTTTGCTGAAAACTCTCCGCCGGCACATTTCATGGCGGCATTTGGTCCGACGGGCTATATGGTGTTCGTGAAAATTTTCGAACTTGTTGGCGGAGTCGTTGTGATGATTCCACGCCTCCGGAACATTGGCCTGCTCTTACTAGGGCCGGTTATCGTGAATATCATCGCATTCCATTTATTCGTGGAAGACCCGATGCATCTGCTCAATCCCATGCTCATCGTCATCGTCTTGTGTGCGCTGTATCTGTTCGGCAAGGCGCGTGCGAAATTCGCCGGTCTCCTGAATTGAAATCACTAAAAGCATTTTATGATTCCCATTTTTCTCGCCCTCGCGTTCATTGCCATCATTCTAATCGTGGTCGTCGCCGGTCAGCCGTGTGAGTTCACGGTTTCACGTTCTGCAAAAATATCCGTGCCGCCGGAAAAAATCTTCCCGTACGTCAACGACCTGCATCAATGGAATAATTGGTCGCCGTGGGCAAAACTGGACCCGAACGCAAAGATCACTTTTAGCGGGCCGGATGCTGGCGTCGGCGAGGCCATGCGCTGGGAAGGCAACTCCAAAATCGGCGTCGGCAGGATGACCATCATCGACAGCCAGCCAAACAATGTCATCCGCCTGCGTCTTGATTTTGAGAAGCCGATGCTGGCAACCAATACTGCGGAGTTCAGTTTTTTACCTGACAACCGGCAGACCCTGGTGACCTGGGCGATGCGCGGTAAAAACAATCTGGGCGGAAAGATTTTCGGCCTGGCCTTCAACTTCGACAAAATGGTCGGTGACAAATATGAGGAAGGCCTCGCGAATTTGAAGGCTGTCGCGGAAAAATGATTTTCAATCTTTTTTCTGTTCCATCTCGTGCAGCACACATTCGATGCGGCGGTCGGGGATGAGCCAGAAAATCGCGACCAGCACAAAAAGTGCGTTGGAAATCCATACGGAGACGAACGCGAGCGGAATCGCCGCGAGGTAACATAACGGCGAAACCTTGCCTTTCCAATCAGAGCCGACCGCTTTTTTCAGCAGCGAATTTTCGCCCTGCCGACGAATGATGGCCTCCTGCAAAATGAAATAAGCAATTGCCGCCATCAACAGTACAAAGCCATAAACAGCCGTCGGTGCGGGAGCGAGATGGTTCGCGCCAACCCACGCGGTTGCGAACGGAAACAGCGACAACCAGAAAAGCAGGTGCAGGTTTGCCCAGAGGATGCCCCCGGTGACGCGTTCCGTGGCGTGGAACATATGATGGTGGTTGTTCCAATAAATGCCGACGTAGATGTAACTCAGGACGTAGCTCAAAAACTTGGGCAGGAGTTCGTGCATCTGCTCGCGCCACCCGGCTTGTGCGTTCAGGTCCTTCACGCTCAGTTCGAGCACCATGATGGTGATGATGATGGCGATGACGCCGTCGCTGAAGGCTTCGAGGCGGTTCTTTTCCATGCGCGGATTGTAGCGCGTAGATTTACCGGACGCCAAAATTTTCAGCGCCGCACGCTGGATTTTTCCACCGCCAACGCTAACATCGCGGCATGAAGGAGCAGAACCATTTACGCGGCGCGCGGGTTTATTTGTCCGGACCGATGGATTTTGTCGCCTCACGGGCGAACGAAAAAAAATACGGCTGGCGCAACCGCGTCGGCGATGTCATCCGCGCGTTTGACGGCATCGTTTTCGATCCCTGGTTCAAGCCGGCGGTGCGCGGCCTGCACGAATACGGACGCGAGGATTTGAAGTCGCTCGATGTGCGCAACGACTGGACCTTCCGCCCCGGGCGCGCGGGCGATGTGGCGCGCGCGGCCATCGCGGAAAAATTCTGGGAAACGCTGCACATCGATCTGCGCATGGTGGACACGAGTGATTTCACCATCGCTTTCTGCCCGACGAACATCTATTCCGTCGGCACGGCGCACGAGATCATCTTGTCACGCCAGCAATTGAAGCCGGTCCTGTTCGTGAGCCCGCCGGTGAGCTTTCCGGCGCTGGAAAAATTGAAAAAACATCTGGCGCGGGACAAGGCCGGAACTGCCTTGCTGGAAAAACTGGTCGCCGAGGTGCCGGTGAAGCCGAATCCGCGGGGGATCCCCTCGATGTGGTACATGCCGCTCATTGGCGCGGGAAATTTTTTCGACGGCTTCGGCTTTGCCCCATACATAAAAAAGTTCGGCTGGAAACCGATCCCGATGGACGAACAGGAAAAATTGCATCCACCGAAAAATCCGCTGCTGCCATATCTCGAAAAACTTATCCGGGCAGTGCCGTTGCGCTGGGACAATAAGCTGAAAAAATACATCCCAAACGACGAATGGCTGCTATGGGATTTGGATGGCCTTAAAAAAACGAAGCGGAAGCCGAAAAATTGAGCCGCCGCGTTGAAAATCATTTGTCGCCAAAAAATGAAACCATCTGCGGTTCTCTGGTTGCGGATTGATTTGCGCATCGGGGATAATCCCGCGCTGCTCGCCACCATCCGTCACGGGGGTGCGGTGATACCCGTTTTCATCCATGCACCCAACGAGGAAGATCCATGGCCGCCTGGCGGGGCATCGGATTGGTGGCTGCATCAATCGCTGGCCGCGCTGGATAAAAATTTCCGTGAAACCGGCTCGCGCATCATCTTCCGCCGCGGTCCGGCCTTGGAAACGTTGCGCGCCTTGGTGAAGGAAACTGGTGCGACCGGAGTCTTTTGGAACCGCCGTTATGAGCCGGGCGTGAGCGCGCGCGATTCCACCATCAAGGATGCGTTGCGTGCCGATGGTTTGAAGGCGGACAGCTACAACGCCGCGTTGCTGTTCGAACCATGGACGGTGAAGAACAAAAGTGAAAAACCGTTTCAGGTTTTTACGCCCTATTGGAAACATTGCCTCACGTTGGACGAGCCGCATGAACCACTGCGCGCGCCCGAAAAGATTCCCGCGCCGGATGCCTGGCCGAAATCGCTGGCACTTAAAGATTTGGCCTTGGAGCCGAGAATCAATTGGACCGATGGTTTTCGCCCTGCATGGACGCCGGGCGAAGCCGGTGCGCGGGAAAGTTTGAAAAACTTTTTATCGCGGGCCGTTGGCGATTATTCCGAAAACCGAAATCGTCCTGATCTGGCCGGCACCTCGCGGCTTTCACCGCATCTGCATTTTGGCGAAATCAGCCCGCGGCAGGTCTGGCACACGTTGAAAGCCTTTGTGGGGAAGCACGGGCTGAAGCCGGTACAATGGCACGGCTCACAATTTCTCACCGAGATCGGCTGGCGGGAATTCGCGCAACATCTCCTCTTCCATTTTCCGCGCACGACGGACGAACCGTTGCGGCGGGAGTTCGAAAAATTTCCATGGCGCGATGACAAAAAACATTTACGCGCCTGGCAGAAAGGTTTGACCGGATTCCCGGTGGTGGACGCCGGTATGCGCGAATTGTGGACGACGGGCTGGATGCATAATCGCGTGCGGATGATCACGGCCAGTTTTCTCGTGAAGGATTTGTTGCAGCCGTGGCAGAGCGGGGCGAAATGGTTCTGGGACACGCTGGTGGATGCCGACCTCGCGCAAAATTCTCTCGGCTGGCAGTGGACGGCGGGTTGCGGGGCGGACGCCGCGCCATATTTCCGCATCTTCAATCCGACGACCCAGGGCGAAAAATTTGACCCGAACGGCGATTACATCCGGCGCTGGTGCCCGGAACTGGCGAAGCTATCCTCGGAATGGATCCACCAGCCGCAGGCTGCGCCACCGGAGATTTTGCGCGCGGCCGGGATTGAACTTGGAAAGGACTATCCCAAACCGGTGGTTAACCATGCCGCCGCCCGCGAAGCCGCGCTTGCGGCTTTCGCAAAACTGAAACCTTCGGCAAAATGAATCCATGAGCGCGCCAAAAATTCACCCGCAGGTCCGCATCGGCCACGTTCACTTGAAAGTCGCTGATCTTGACCGCGCGCTTGGTTTTTATGTCGGTGTGCTCGGCTTTGAATTGCAGCAACGATTCGGCACGCAGGCCGCTTTCATTTCCGCCGGCGGTTATCATCATCATATCGGCCTGAATACATGGGAAAGCAAGGGCGGTTCGCCGCCGCCGCCGCACAGCACGGGACTTTACCATACGGCGATTTTATACCCGGACCGGACGCAGCTCGCGGATGCCTTGCGCCGGGTGTTGGCGGCGGGAATAGAAATCGACGGCGCGGCAGACCATGGCGTGAGCGAGGCGATTTATTTGCGCGATCCGGATCAAAATGGCGTGGAACTTTACCGTGACCGCCCCGACAAGGAATGGCCGCGCGGCGCGAATGGCGAACTGGCGATGTACTCGCACGCATTGGATATGGATTCGCTTTTGAAGGAGCGTTAGGATTTTTCGATGGATAAAAGTTTTTACCTCCAGCTTTTTGGTTACGGCGCATCGGCGCTCATCGCGGTGTCGCTGATGATGAGTTCGGTGAAACGGCTGCGCATCATCAATCTTTGCGGCGCATCGGCATTTGCGACTTACGGGATGCTGATCCACGCATATCCGGTGGCGGTATTGAACAGCGTCATCGTATGCGTGAATATTTTCCACCTGCGCCGGATGTTGCAGGCGCAGGAATTTTACCAACTGCTTGAGGTGCGCCCGCACTCGGATTTTCTCGCGCATTTTCTAAAATTCTATGACGCGGACATCAAACGCATCCTGCCCGACTTCATTTTTGCGCCACGCGAAAACCAGATGGCCGTTTTCATTTTACGCGACTGCACGCCGGTCGGGGTGTTTCTCGCGGAACCGGAGACCAAGGAAAAATACCGCACCCTGCTGGACTTCGTGATCCCGCAATACCGCAATCTGCACATCGGCCGGTTTTTATTCATCGAGAACGCGGAGATTTTCCGCAAACGCGGCATGAAGGAGATTGTCATCCGTCCGCGTACGCGTGAATTCGGTGCGTATCTTTGGGAGGTCGGCTTCGAGCCGCTTTGCGCGCGCCGCGATGTCTTCCGTATCTGGGTCGCCGGGTGAATGGCTTGTCACGGCACGTCGAATTTTGCAAACTTGCCATATGAAAAGGATGATTTTTCACGTCTGGATGTCTGTCTTCGCGATGTTTTTTATCGCACGGGCCGGAGCTGACGAAATCTCGGCGACGAACGAAGTGCTGGCGGGGATTTTTATCCATTCGGAAACGCACACCAATCCGCCGGAACGATTCTGGGTGGCCGTCGTGGACTTGAAAAATCCGAAGCTGAAACTGCGTGTGTCGCGCGGCGGGGCCGATCCCGATGGCGACGGGAAATGGAAGACCACCCTGATGGAGCCGACCAAAATTGCCGATCGCGAAAACTTTGATCTGGTCATCAACGGGGATTATTTCATCGCCCGGGGCGTCAATGACGGTGAAGGGAGCAATTCCATGTATCGCGCGAGCCAATGGGCGAGGCCCGAGGGGCCGGCCATGACCGACGGGCTTGCGTGGTCGGTTACCACCAACGCGCGGCCATGTCTCGTGGTCCATACCAATGGAGCGGTGACGTTTGAAATGGTCACCCAGCCCGACGGTGACGATTTTCAAGTCGTCGGCGGTTGGCCGATCTTGTTGCATGACGGCAAAATCATTCCGGTCGATTCGAAACGCAATACAGCGCGGCATCCACGCACAGTCGTCGGGCTGGACGCCACGCATGAAAAACTTACGCTGCTGCTCCTGGACGGCCGCAAGCCCGGCATCGCTGCCGGCATGACTTACGAGGAGCTTGCCGCTGAAATGCTGCGGCTTGGCTGCACCGAGGCGCTCAATCTTGACGGCGGCGGCAGTTCCGTGATGGCTTATCGCAAAGTTGGGAAGATGTGCATCCTTAACGCGCCGACCGATGGCCATGAACGTGCCGTGGCCGACGTGCTGGGCATCACCGTGGAGAATTAATCAGGCCGCGCGCCGGGCCCAACGCAGTTTGGCGGAGGCGGCACGCGGGTTGGCGCGGAGTTCCTCCGGCGCCGGGCGCAGGACTTCGTGTGAAATATCCGAATAGGTCCCGGCACTTAGACCGGTCTCAAAAGACTTCTTCACGCGCCGGTCTTCGCCGGAATGAAAGGTGAGGATCGCCACGCGGCCATCGGGTTTCAGGCATCCCGGCATATTCCGCAAGAGCGTCTCCAACGCGGAAAACTCGTCGTTTACTGCAATGCGTAACGCCTGAAACACGCGGCGCACGGTCAAGTCGGACTCGTCGTTCTTTCCGGTCGGCAGCACGGTCCGGATGGCGGAAGCGAGTTGCAACGTGGTTGCGAAGGTTTTTCCGGCGAGGGCGGGGGACAGTCGTGCGGCATGCGGCTCGTCGGAATTTTCCACTAGAATTTTTTCGAGCGCATCCGGTTTGATCTTCTGCAAGAAATCGGCGGCGGACTGGCCGCGTTGCGGGTTCATGCGCATGTCCAGCGGGCCGTTGTGCTTAACGGAAAAGCCGCGCGCCGGGTCATCGATCTGCATGGAGGAAACGCCGAGGTCGGCGAGGACCACATCCGCGCCGGGCAGGTTTTGCGCGGCAAGAATCTGGGGCAGCCCGGCGAAATTACTGCGGTGCGCGGTGAAAACATTTTCATCGAAGCCGAGTTCGCGCAGGCGCGCGGCGGTTTTAGGAAGTTGAACGGGGTCCTGGTCGAGGCCGAGCAATTTTCCGTCCGGCAGGATTTTCTGCAACATTTCATGGGCGTGGCCGCCGTAGCCGAGGGTGCAATCCACGGCAATGTCGCCGGGCTTCGGCGCGAGCACCTGCATAATCTCCGCGACCATGATGGGCCGGTGAGTGCCGACGGGCGTTTTGCCGGAGGCGATGACTTTGGCGATGGTCGTCGCGTCACCGACGTGCTCCTTGTATTTGTCCTCGAACCGGCGCGGATTTTTCCCCGCATAACGGGGGCGGCGTTTGTGCGGTGTGGCGGAGGGTGCTGGCGGCGGTGTTTCGGACATCGGGAAAATGTTGCGCAGCTTGGGCAACAAGTGCCAGTCGAATCCTCTACGCACGCTCGACACTTTCGCCGTGGGTGGTTAGCCTAATCGCATGAATTTTCTCGTCACCGGCGGCGCGGGCTTCATCGGCTCGCACGTTTGCGAACGCCTCCTGCACGACGGCCATGCCGTGTGGGCGTTCGATGACTTGAACAATTTTTACGATCCGCAGACCAAGCGGGCGAATCTGCGCGACATCCAGGCCCTGGCAAAACCCTTTGAATTTTTCCATGGCGACTTGTGCGATGTGGACGCGGTGAACGAGATTTTTTCGTCTGTCAAATTCGACCAGGTGATCCATCTCGCGGCGCGCGCAGGCGTGCGGCCCAGTTTGGAACAACCCGCGCTTTACCAGCGGGTGAATGTCGAAGGCACGGTGAACGTGCTGGAAGCCGCGCGCAAGACGGGCGTCAAAAAAATCACACTCGCGTCGTCCTCGTCCGTTTACGGTGTGAACGCCAAGGTGCCGTTCAGCGAGGCCGACCCGATTTTTTCGGCGATCTCGCCCTATGCGGCGAGCAAGCTGGCGTGCGAAGCGCTGGGCCACACGTACCATCATGTTTACGGCCTGGACGTCGTCATGCTGCGGTTTTTCACCGTCTATGGCCCGCGCCAGCGTCCGGACCTGGCGATCCACAAATTCACCAAATTGATCGACGCGGGCAAACCGATCCCGGTCTTTGGTGACGGCTCGACGGCGCGGGATCACACGTTTGTTTCCGACATTCTGGAAGGCGTCATCGCCTGCACGAAAAAGGAATTCGGCTACGAGGTCTTCAACCTCGGGGAATCGCAGACGGTGAAATTGTCCGAACTGATTGCGCTCATCGAAAATGCGCTTGGCAAAAAAGCGGTGATCGAGCGACTGCCGATGCAGCCGGGCGATGTGCCGATCACATTCGCAGACATTTCCAAGGCACGGGAGAAGCTTGGCTACAATCCGCAGGTGAAGGCGGCAAAAGGAATACCGCTTTTTGTTGATTGGTTCCGAAAAAACGGGCAGAAATAAGGCTGAACAAGGACAATCCAAATGAACAAAAGCAATTTTTCGCGCCCGTCCCTCGCCGTTGCGCTGGACGCCTGGAAAAAACATCTCGCAGCCGCGGGGCTGCCGGAGGAGGCGCTGTGGATATTTGCCGAGAATTTGTGCATCGAGGCGCAGGCAGATGATTTGCGCGTCGGGTTCCAGACAAAGTTCACGCCGCCGGATGAAGATGCGCTGGAGATCGCCTACGATATCTTTTGCGGAACGCCGGCGCGCATCGTTTTTTACCGGCTGGGCACGGCGCGGAAAAAATCAATCTGCATCCTGCTGTGCGATCCCTGGCTGGAAAAGCGCGGAGCGAAGGACGGTTTCATTTCACAGCAGGACTGGAACATCACGTTTCGGGCCGGGCCGGCGGAAACCATCGAGGAGATTGTCGATCTGCCGCGGTGGGTGCGGCGCGTGAAACGCGGACGCGGCCTGCAGGATTACGACTTCGGCCTCTCGCTGGCGACGATCGACGAGATCAAGCTGCACGGCCGTGCGCTGATGCCATACGAACGCATGGCGGAGAAGATGATGGACAACCTGCGCCGCAAGGTCGGCGCGGACTGATCGTTTCCCAGGCGCACTGCACCGTGCTTTAGCACATCGATCCTGCGCGCGACGGCAAACGAGACGGGTCTGGTTTTCAGGGTTGGGAGCCTTCAACTGCTCAAAAGCGAAACACCATCTGTCCTTTCCGTCCAACCGATTTCTGTCGTTGGAATGCCAATGGCCAAAGGCCCGGGATGGCTGTCAAATCCGAGGACAAAGACTGTCCCGTCTTCCATGATTTCATTGAAATAACAGGGTGAAATGCAGGTTTTCAAACTTGGCCCGCCCTATGCTTTAAGACGGGCGTATGACAAACACGACTTTCTCGGTGCAACAAAAAAGCGGCGTCAACCAGATCACCATGATGCCGGCGAACAAACGCGAGGAGACCAATTTCGGACTGATCGACGGGGCGCTGGTGCTGGGTTTCCTGGCCGCCTTCATCGGCCTGGTCTGCCTGCTCGCGAAATAAGAATCTTCGGGCACACACAAGCCGCCGTCGCGGAGGATTCAGTTCTTCCTCGCCGGCGGCTGGTTCGTTTTAAAGGCCGAGCGTAGCAGCCAGTGGTGCTTCAATCCCTGCACCAGGTCATCCACATCCACGATGGTCTTGTAAACTCCGCCCACCAGATTGGTGTTGCCGCGCACCTGCGCGCTCAGGCTGCCCGTGATGTCGGAAACATTGATGAGCAACGCGTCCAGGTTCGTATCGGTGTTCGCGAGCAGCGAATTCAAATTCATCAAGGCGCCTTGTATCTGGGAATTTCCATTCGTGCCCAAGGCCCAGAGGACCGGGCCGCCCGGCTCGCGCAATTGACCGGTGATATCGTTCAGGTTCGTCATTAGCGGACCCGCGTTCCCGAGCGTGGAGTTCGCCAGCACAAGCGTCGTGTTCAAGTTGGACGTGGCGAGGACGGCGTTGTCGAGGATGGTGTTCAACTTGTTGGTGAGCGCAAAAATTCCCGGCAGGGCCGTCTGCACCTGCCCGACGATGCCGGCAAGCTGGTCGGCCAGCGCGGGCGGCTCGAGGGTGGCGAGGTACGCCGAGTCATCGGCGGTTGTGAAAATTTTATAGCGACGATGCCGGCCATCCCACGCCGCGACGATTTTACGTTCATCTTTTTCCTGGTTGTCGTAGGCGTAAATGCAATCCGGCTTCAGCGACGCGATGACCTGCAGGTTTGATTCGTCCAAAACGTCGTAGGCCTTTAAAACCACATTGGAATTTTCGTCCAGAACCTCCTGCGAAAGCTGCCAGCGGCCCGGGTCGGCCAGCGCCTTCGCCTTGAGTTCGTCCAGATTGGAAAAAACAAAAACCGGCTGGGTGACGACGAGGCCGTAACCGTTGGTGCCGCGCGTGACCTCGAGCTGGCTTTGGCCGAACAAGGTCGAATTGATCTTCAAATAGGAACCCTCGGTCCAGAGCTGGTGGAACCACGGTTCGGTGACCTCAAAATCCACGCGGACGTTGCTCCGGCTGCGCGGCGGCATGGGCGTGATGGCCGTGATGTTGCCGACGGAAAAACCCATGAGCACGACGGCGTCGCCGGGTTTCAAACCCGACGCGTTGGTGATGAAGGCATGGAACGGCGCCTTGATCTTGAACCAGCCCTTGTTTTCGGCCGTGTTGTAGATGTAATAACCGAAACCAAACAGCAGCAGCGCGGCGGCGAGGAACACAAACCAGCCGACCGCCTTTTCCATGCGGTTGAGGCGGGTGCGCAGTTGCGGGGTCAAATCTTGCAGCGGCATAATTTTCTAAGTGATGTTTTCGGGTTGCACGGCCAGCATTTCTTTCAGGGCATCGTGGTTTGAAAAGACCTCCCGGTTCCAGTTTCCGAGGATCGAAAAAGTTCCCTCATGCAACGCCGCGAATTTTCTCCGCGCATGCTGCCACGGGCGGAGGTCGTCCGTGGTGGCGACAATTGTCATGGGCGTGCCGCCAAAAAATTCATGGCCGTGGTTCAATTGCTCCAGAAAATCCAGCAGCCACTGGCGGTTGCGCAGGGTCAGGCCGCCGTTGGGATTGTCCAGCAGCAGCAATTCCGGCTTGAGGGCCAGCGCCCGTGCCAGCGCCGTGCGCTGGCGCCAGCTCGCAGTGATGTTGCCGGGCATGGCGCCGGCGAACGGCGTCAGCTCCGTCAGTTCCAGAAGCCCTTCCACCGCGCGGGCCGTGTCGGCGTCCGGCAGGTTTTGGTGATAACGCAATGGCAGCGCCACATTTTCGGCCACGGTGAGCTGGTGGAACAATTTTCCGTCCGCCATGGCGAAACCGACGCGGAGCCGCTCGGCGATCTGCGCCTCGCCCAGGGTTTTCGTATCGCAGCCGAACACGCGGCATATCCCGCGCGCGGGCGTCATCAAGCCGGCGGCATTCAGCAGCAGGTCGCTTTTGCCGGACTGCTGCTGGCCGGCGACAACCCAAAATTCGCCCGCTTGCACCGACCAGTTTACGTTTTCGAGCACGGCCAGCGTGGCATCGCGCAGCGTGGTGATGGTCGCGCCGGACATCTGGATGACGGTGGGATTGACGGTTTCGGTCACGTTTCAGGAAAATTTATCCGCGTGAGTATAGGGCTTTCCACAATTCCGGCGCAGCGCGGAAATTCGTTTTGCGGAGAAGGTCGAGGGCGTGCGGAAGTTTGAACAGACCGGCCTGAGCCGCATCGGACAAAATACCAAGGGTCCCGGAAATCCTCAGGCCACGTTGCCCGGCCAGCGCACGGGCCGCAGATTCATCGAGCAACACCACGTCGGCGTGCAGATTTTCCGCGAGGAGCAACGCGGTGCGTTCACCGGGATCAAGCATGTTCAAAGCCGGGTTGGTATCTTCCGGGACGGGATGGATTTTCAGCCACGGCGGCGGGGTCATCGCCCATTGGCGGACAACCGGTGGTGCGGCGGGGTGGCGAAGTTCTTCCATGACGGTTTGTGTGGTGTGAATTTCGCCGTGAAGTTTTAGCAGGATTTCCACATGCCCGATGAGCACCAGATAGCAAAGCGGCGAGGTGTTGCTGACGATGGTCATCAGGCACGGGCGGCGCGCAGGGCGGCAAGGTCGCGCTCCAAATCATCCTCGGTGTAATGCAGGTAGGCCTGCACGCGCTTAAGGAATGCCTCGGTTTCCCAACGCGAACCGTGGCCGAGCAGTTCGCCCGTCTGGAACGCGGTGAGCGCGCCAGTACGATACGCCTCCGCTGCAACCGCCTCCAGCACGCGCCGGGGTACATCCGGCCAGCGTGAACGTAAGGGTGCGGAGACTACTTCGGGAATTTCAATCGCCACATTCATTGCCTAGAAACCATAGCCGCTTTTGTAATGATTGCAAGGGGGTGAATTGCGCGCCGGAAATCGGGATTGAAATTTCTCCGCTCATGTCACCAGATACAGCACGATGAAGATGGCATCGATCAGCACGCAGACCACCACGCCTTGCGTGACGGCGCGGACGGCTACGCGGGAAACATCCTCCAGCCGCAACGGTTGCGACAGGCCGTGGTAGCAGGTCACGATGGCGATGAAAAAGCCGAAGGTGACGGTCTTCAACGCCAGCAGCGCGAAATCCAGCCAGCTGAGTGCGCCCGCGATCTGTTTCAGGTAATCGCCGGGCGTCAACGGCACGTCCTGCAGGAATGCGAAGAGGTAACCGCTCGCCAGCGCCCCGAGGATGAGATAAATCGTCAGGGAAAAAACGCCGAGCGACATCCCGATGACGCGCGGTACGATGAGGTAATGCACCGGGTCGATACCGAGCGCCTCCAGCGCCTCGACCTCGCCAAGGGCGCGGGCCGTGCCGAGTTCGATGACGTTAGCGGTGCCGACGCGGGCGAGCACGAGCATGGCCGTCAGCAACGGCCCGAGCTCGCGCACGATGACGATGACCATCGTGGAACCGAGATAGCCTGTCTGGCCGTAGCTGGCGAGCGCGGAAACGGTCTGCCCGACGACGACAAACCCCAGCGCCAGCGCCACAAAAATGAACAGCGGCATCAGGGCCGACCCGGAGCGGGTGATTTCCTGGCGCACGCGCGGCTGCATCACGCTGCGGGCGACGCGGAATTTCTTCAAGATGACGCCGAGGGTGATCAACGCAAACGCACCCAATCCCTGCATCGTGAGCAGGGCCAGGAACAGTTTTCGCCCCAAGCGGTCGGTGTAGGATTTGGGCAGGGAGACGCGGCGCACCATTTCCGTGCTTGTCGATTCGAAGGCTTTGGCCAGTTCACCGCGCATGACAGAAGCGTAGCGCATTTTTTATCTCAACGCAAAGACGCAGAGAAGAAGGTGCAAAGAGAATTTGCGTTTTCTTGGAATTTTTCATTTTTCTGTATTCCGATAGTGGCCCGTCCGGCTCGGACTTTTTCCCGCGTTAAGCGAACATAAGCGAATTTATCCGAACATAAGCGTAGATTTTTCCAATTTTGATTTGTAGCACCCGCGTCCCCGCAGTAGCCCGGCGGCAGGTTGCCGCTTTTGGGCGTCCCGCCCAAAACCGCCTGCCAACCGCGATTACCGGCTTCAATGAAAACGAATGATCCTTCATGCGAAGGCGCGAATAACCCTTCTGACATTGCTTTCAGTTTTTTTCATGCTTCTTCATTTGGCTGGTGCCCGCTTGCCGCGCCGAAGTCCGACGAAGGCGGGTCCGGAGGAACCCCGGCAGCAGGCTCCTCCGGTGGCCGTCCGGTAAAACTGGTGGTGTATTTTCCTTTCAGGATCGCTTTCGGATCATCCATCCCGAAGAGAATCGAGTGGGTCCGCTTCATCTTCTCCTCATGCGACAGGCTGTCATCATGACCCACCGTGATCAGATAAGACCGCAACCGGGGCAGTTCATCGATCAAAGCCGTCGCCATTTCATAATCAAACTGCTGTTGCGCCAGCTTCAGCTTTGCCCGCCGGAGATCATTCTCCTCGCTCTCCAAAAGGACCCGGGTAAAGGCCATCAGATGCCCGGGTTCATGCGGTTTTTCGCCGGCCAGCTTCAAGGCCTCCTTGCCCGCCAGTTTCACCGCCGCCTCGCGCAAGTCAGCAATGCTCACCGGCAGGCTGTTCAACCCAATGGCCTCCCTGTTCGCTATGACAAGCTCTTCCGTCTGCCGTTCCCGCGCCCGACGCCGATAATACCGCCCCACGCTCGGAATCGTGGCTTCCACGCCAAATTCCGATTTCACCCGTGCCAGTGTTTCCGCATAACCCAGGTTGCCGTCAAACAACCAGCTTTCCAGCAGTTGCCGCTGCTCGATCGAGAGCCGGCTCCACGTCGAATCCTCGCGCATCTTTCTCATACACCAGAAATTTTAGCACAACCCCGCCAAACACCCCGTTGCGCCGCGCATCCGATTTTAAACTATTTTTTCCGGTGGAAGACACTTGATTGGAAAGGCTTGCCGATAATAGAACCACCCAGCCCCTCTTTTTTTTATTTTTCATTTTTAACCTTCAACCAACTAAAAACCGCAGGTGACCATGGTCAAAGAGGATTTGCATTTTAAAAAAACAGATTCATGCTTTCACCATGAGCGCGCTTGAAATCCAGCGGATGCCGCGGGCGGAAAAACTGCGGTTGATGGAAGCCTTATGGGCGGATTTGAGCCGCGACGAGGCGGAAGTGGAATCGCCCGCATGGCATGCGGACGCCCTGCGCGAAACTTCGGAACGGGTCGCGCGCGGCGGGGAAAAGATCATGGATTGGACGCAGGCCAAGGCGGAAATAAGGACAGCGCCGTAGGCGCGGCATCTTTGTAGTTTTTCAAAAGCAGAAATATAAAGCTCCGTCAGGAGCGGCATATTTTACTGCCGCGCCGCCCAACGTCCCGCCGCTTGTCGCGCCGACTTGTCCTGCCATGGTTTCAACGACGGCGGAAGCTGTGCGAAGGCGGAGGACAACAGAAAATAGCCTGCCCTTTTCAACGCGGGTACGCATCATCAAATCGATTCAAGTACCGCCGGGACGGCAGAGGGGTAACAGGGAAAACGCCCACCATGTTTCAGGTAAAGCGTGTCAATCGTTGGGGCCAACCCCTTTCATTGAACGTATATATTGGATATTATTCGCATCAAACAAGGTTTTAATTTTGTAATCGGGGCTGCTTCTTAAATGCGCTGGTTTAATCAGTCGGTCATCTAATTTTGATAGTTTTGGAAAAGACTCTTTTGGATTTAGCATTTTTTCAAGAAGCTGTCTTAATCTGTAAACCACCATATCAGCGGCTTGAATTGCTAAATGATTTGTTTTACATACAAATTTCAATTCACCGATTCTTACGTCTCCTTTTTTAGCTTCTGAAAATGCATCGCTAACTGCGTTTGTCCAATCATCATCGTCATTTTGATCGAAATAAAATGCAACTGGCTCTTGCCAATACCGCCATTGCGCTTCAACATCCTGAATAAATACTTCAAAGAATGTGTATAAACATTGCCTGTACGGATCATTGCTTTTGAAGGGATTTTTAGGAAAAACTTTTGTCGTTTCAGCAAAAACTCGTGTTGGAAGCCAAATGCCAACGTTGAGCTTGTCACCAGAACCCGCCAAATCTGCTAGTTCATAGAGAAAATTATCTAATTTATTTAAATCCCAATTTCTATATGGGTTTTCAAGAAGTGAGGACGATGGTTCCCTTTTCTTGCGAATTACCGCAGAGGCATCTGCCCATTCGGTAAAATGGAAATATGGTGCTTGGTATTTTTCTAGAATGGTTTGCCAGCGTTGACAAAAACCGGGCCAGTTATCTGACCAATCAAGCCACCCAGCAACGATAATTTGTCCAGAACCTGGTTGTTTTCCTGATTTATCATGCCTGCCCGACTCATCAATATAAGCCGTCAGCTTCGGTTGATTGTAGTTAGCATTCATTTCTAGAGCTTTTAAAGGATATTCCTAAGATATCTATTGGCAATACCGCTTTGTATCACAAGGAAGCCTTTTTCGTTTTGCCTCAGTTTTGATGGTGAGTTTCGCATCCTCATCTATTTCCGTTGCCCGTTTAATCTTGAAGCTTTAAAAATTGACATCCCTCCGTCCCCGGCACAAATTCCTACCCTCAGTGTGAGCCGGGGCAATTGTACGAGAATCACCGTCAACTCAGATGCTGAGGCGGACAGAAATGAGAACGAAAATAGAAGTTTCAATAGTTGGGCGGCCCTTCGTTTTTTGAATTTTCCAATTGAAATGAAAGCCAAAAAAATTGGGCCTAATGAACGCTGCCCTTGCGGGAGTGGAAAGAAATTCAAAAAGTGTCACGGAAGCATCAGGCAATCCAAAACGACATTTTCTAATCAACCTTTGCAGGAAGAAATCCGAAAGGCCTTTGAGCATGAACAGGCAGCAGAAATCCAGCGGCGGCAACAGCAAGGCCGTGGTAAACCCATCATCTCAACTTTATGCAACGGCATTCGCATCGTCGCTGTGGGCAGCCAGCTTTTTAAATCCCCAAACTGGAAAACATTCCACGATTTTCTACACGATTACATCAAGTCTGTTTTTGACGGCAAGTGGGCAAACGAAGAATTGAAAAAGGGGCATACAGAACGACATCCCCTTTTGGTTTTGTATGAGTTGGCGGTCAGATACCAAAATCAATTCATCACGGCAAAAGGCGTCGTCAGTACGGCCCCCGCAACCGGTGCCACTTCGGCATATTTACGACTCGCTTATAATCTATATCTTCTTGCCCATAACGCAAAAGTGCAAGCGATTCTAATCAACAGGCTCATGCAAAAGGACGCTTTCTATGGAGCATACTATGAAACTTTTATTGCCGGGGCTTTGGTGCAGGCGGGATTTGAAATCGAATTCGAGGACGAAACGGATG
>Ga0210388_10000414_pt1 | contig 35375 bp, 22 predicted proteins | sample IncBWC19OmetaG_FD_155485 | JGI IMG/M metagenome (GOLD analysis project Ga0210388, IMG submission 155485) | Forest soil microbial communities from Barre Woods Harvard Forest LTER site, Petersham, Massachusetts, United States - Inc-BW-C-19-O ...
GTTTGCGTCCCAGAACTGCACAGACACCCGCCTGCCCTGCGCAAGCTCGGCGAGTGCCGCCTCCGCGCTCCCGCCCGCCTCGAGTGCCGCGCCTGCCGTCTCGATCCAGCTGTCGGCAACGCGCAGGCGCACTCCGTCGCGCCCGCGCCGCACCTCCGCGACCCACGGCTCGTTCTCGAGTTGCTCGAGCTCGGCGAGCGAGTCCGGATCTTGGCGCCAGTCGGCGGCGCGGGATGTCAGCTTCAGGTCGTAGTCCGCGCGCGGCCGGCGCGGCGCTCGCGCGGCCCACCTGACGGGGACATCATCCCGGGTGGGGAGATCCTCGAAGTAGTCGAAGAGATTGACCGTCAGGACGAGCGCGTTAGAGGGCATTTTTGGCATAGATGGATAACTCGAAGGTTTGCCACGATGCACCAGCCGGGGCTCGAACCCGGATCACCGGTGTTTAAGACCGGTCCTTTCACCGATTAAGGTACTGGTGCCTATTTCGGGTCGACGCCGAAGTCCTGATACTTGACTCATTGTCTATGCGATCGATCTTCCGAGCGATCCCGGGTATCCTAATTCCGTACAGCAGCACAAGCAAGCGATGTCTCTGGCGTCTGTGGGGCATTGGCTGAGAACGATCCGCTGGCGGCGCCCCAAACGGGGCAGGCAATGACGATCCGCATGCGAAAGGGAAACGGCGAGAGGGAAACATGCGAGGCGAAATGGGGCTGTGGGACATGAATATCCGGCGGTACGCGCCGCTCAGTGCGAAAGATCGCGGGACGCTGCCCCCTGGACCGCGCATGCCGAGCGCCCTCCAGGCCACCGGCTGGGCTTTGCGTCCTCTCGCTTTCATGGATCGTTGTGCCGGACGCTACGGCGAGATCTTCACACTGCGGGTGCGTCGCAGTCGCCCGTGGGTGTTTCTAACCAATCCCGACCATGTCAAGCAGGTGTTCACGACGGACGCGCACCTGCTTCGCGCCGGCGCCGGGGAAGCCAACCCACTCCTGGGACCCCTGTTGGGGTCTCGCTCGGTGATGCTGCAGGACGAGCCGACGCACATGACCGACCGCAAACGGATACTGCCGTCGTTTCACGGCCAGCGCATGCACGACTACGGCGAGATGATGGCCGATGTCGCGCGGCGTGAGATCGATCGCTGGCCGATTGGCGAGCCGTTTGAGCTGTGGCCACGCATGCAGGCGATCAGCCTCGAGGTCGTGATGCGCGCCGTCTTCTCCGACGTCGAGGGCGAGCGTCTGGAGCTGTTGCGCCGGCGTATGGTCGATCTGACCAACTGGGTCAACAATCCGGGTCGCCTGGCGCTGCTGGCGGCCGTCGGCGAACGCTCGATGACCGCCAACCCCAACTTCCGCAATGTGATGCGCCCGGTTGAGCAGCTTGTGCTGGAGGAGGTGCGCCAGCGCAGGGCAGCAGACGACGGCGAGCGCCATGAGGACATCCTCGCGATGCTGGAGCGGCGCACAGAGGCCGAGGGAGCGCCGATGGACGACGAGAAGATGCGCGACGAACTCGTGACGTTCCTGTCCGACGGTCCGACGGCGACCTCGCTCGCGTGGGCGTTCGAGCGGCTGCTGCGCCACCCCGACAAGCTCGCGCGTCTGCGCAGGGAGGTACTCGCCGGCGAGAGCGAGGAGTACGTCGACGCGGTGGTAAAGGAGACGCTGCGCCTGTGTCCCGCGGTGCCCGTCGTCATGCGGCGGCTGACCGAGCCGATGCGCCTCGACGGCTACACGCTTCCTCCCGACACGATCGTCGCCCCGTGCGTGTACCTGATGCACCGCCGGGCGGACCTCTACCCCCAGCCACGCAGCTTCCAGCCCGAGCGCTTTCTCGGCGACTCTGCTGGCACCTACACGTGGATCCCGTTCGGTGGCGGCGTGCGCAGGTGCGTCGCCGTCGTCTTCGCGCAGCTCGAGATGAAGCGCGTGATCCAGACCGTGCTCAGCGAGGTCGAGCTGCGCCCGGCCGCTTCACGGTCGGAGGGGGCCGCCAGGAGCTCCGTGTCGTTTGCGCCGGATGGCGGAGCGACCGTGATCGCGACGCGCCGTAGACCGGCCGACGTCGATCTGCCAACCGCTGCGTAGGCGCTTCGATCCCGACGTCAGCCAACGCCGTGTCCGGTCGGCGCTATGCCGCGTCGGCGAGCTGATGGAACCTGGCCGCCGCACGCGTCGGCCACGCGTAGTCGTCGCAGCGATGTAGCAGGCCCACGCAATGCAGGCGCGCGACGGCATCGGCGGTGTGCAGCTCGCCGCCGAGCTCCCGGGCAAGCTCGTGCACCGACCAAGGACCCGGATGCTTGGACTCCAGCAGCAGCGCCAAGACGGAACGCTCGAGATCGTCGTCCGCCGCTCCCAGATCTCGACTGCGGTGATCGGGCATGGAAGTTCGCACACTCCTCTCCGTGTCGCTGTCCCGATAGCCAACGGCACCCGCCGACAGCTGTTTATGCGGCCACGTTAGCGCCCGCTCCGCGGTGCGCGGGCCGCAGGGCGTAAACCTGGCGCGAAATCGTTCACGAGAAAGCGGGACGGTCGCCGCGCGAGCACAGCGGGACCCCCACAACCGAGGATCGGCTTGTTAGAGCAAGACGCCAGAGCTGTCTACATACAACCCGACACTTGGGACAGCTGGAATAGACGGCATTTCGGCGAATCCGACAAGACATGTCAAAAGACCTGACTGAGCGTCAATATTATTGCCCGCATTTAGCGAAGATCTTGGCCGGCCCAGCCGCTTTTTCGACGCGAATCGGCGGTACCGTTGTCAGGCCCACGTGGGAAGGCTACGTCTCCGTCGCTCCCGGTACGGGATCGAGGCACGCGGCGAAGCGTACGCCAAAGGGTAGGGAGGGTCTGTTTCTAGCCCGAGCAGACCCTCCCGCGCTAGGGCACCTGTCTTTACTTTCATCGTCAACACTACCGCCCGGATTCGGCGGCTTGATTCTGCATTCGAACTATTGCTCGTAATGTGCGCGTTTTTCCGTTTCGCTGACGGGAACTGAACCGAACGCGAGTTTCAATCCTATGTTTTTGACATTGCCCAGCCACGGCCCAGTCGTCGTGCGGCCCCGCAGATCCGCCGCGACGGGGCCTCTCAAATACTACTTATTAGTCTGTAGACTGTCAAGTAGTAAGCCGCGAGCGTTCGCGGCGTGGAAGGGGAACTGCAGCGACTCGTGGGTCGCAACCTGCGGTCGCATCGAGAAGCGCTCGGCGAGACCCAAGAAGTGTTCGCGCAGTCGCTCCCGTTTCACTACACCTACCTGGGCAGCATCGAGCGCGGCGAGCGCAACCTCAGCCTCAGGGGCGTCGAGCGCTTGGCCGGACTGATCGGCGTCGAGCCGCTCGCGCTGTTGGGCGTGACAAGCGAGAGCTGTAGGGATGAAGGGGACGCTCGGACCAGATGTGGGGATGCAGCGCATACCACGGGAGGCTGAGCCAGAGGCTTGGGTCGCCCGCTAGCCTCAGGTGAATGTCCCTCTCGACCTTCAGTCCGCGTGTCCGCGGGTGGTTCGGACAGGCCTTCGCGGCGCCCACGCCTGCCCAGGCCCGGGCGTGGCCGGCGATCGCCGCGGGCAAGAACGTGCTCCTGTCGGCGCCCACGGGGTCAGGTAAGACGCTCGCCGCGTTCCTGTGGGCGCTCGACCGGCTGAGCGTCGAGCGCGCCGGCGATGCCGATGGTGTCGGCGAGGCCGGGGCACACGTTTCCGGCGCCGGCGCCCGCGGTACTCGCGTCGTGTACGTCAGCCCGCTGAAGGCCCTTGCCTACGACATCGAGCGCAACCTGCGCGCGCCGCTGCGCGGCATCGGCGCCGAGGACGTGCGCGTGGGCATCCGCACGGGCGACACGCCGCAGCGCGAGCGCGCCGCGATGCTGCGCAATCCGCCGGACATCCTAGTCACGACCCCGGAGTCGTTGTATCTGATGCTCACCTCCCAGGCGCGCGAGATCCTCAGCGGCGTCGAGGCCGTGATCGTCGACGAGATCCACGCAGTCGCGCACTCAAAGCGCGGCTCGCATCTCTCGCTCACGCTGGAGCGGCTCGAGGCGCTCGTGGCGGCGGGTCGCGCGGACCGAGGCGAAGCGCCCCGCGAGATCCAGCGGATCGGGCTGAGCGCGACGCAGAACCCGCTCGAGGAGATCGGACGCTTCCTCGTCGGCCCCGAGCGCGAGGTCGAGATCATCGACGCCGGTGCCCGCAAGCAGCTCGACCTGCGGATCGAGGTGCCGGTCGAGTCGATGGCCGAACCCGGTGGTGCGAGCGTCCCGGCGCCAGGCGCGATCGGGTCGGCGCCGCCCGATCCGCTCGCATCGTCCCCGGAGGGGGAGCCGCTCCCCGGTGGCGAGTCCACGCGCGGCTCGATCTGGCCGGCGATCTACCCCGAGCTGTTGCGGCTCGTGCGCGAGCACACCTCGACGATCGTGTTCGTCAACAACCGGCGCTCCGCCGAGCGCGTCGCGCTGCGCCTGAACGAGCTCGCCGCACAACAGGACGCCGCCGCGCACGGGGACGACGGCAGCGAGCACGGACCGGCCGAACCCGCGCCCGCCGACATCGCCCGCGCACACCACGGGTCGCTCGCGCGCGAGGAGCGCACCAAGGTCGAGGAGCTGCTGAAGGCGGGCGAGCTCCCGTGCCTCGTCGCCACGAGCTCGCTCGAGCTCGGCATCGACATGGGCGCCGTGGACCTGGTGCTGCAGATCGAGTCGCCCAAGTCGGTCGCTCGCGGGCTGCAGCGCATCGGACGCGCCGGGCACGGCGTCGATGAAGTCAGCGTCGGGCGGATCTTCCCCAAGTTCCGCGGCGACCTGCTCGAGTGCGCCGTCGTCGCACGGCGCATGCACGAAGGGCTGATCGAGCCCACCGTCGTCCCGCGCAACGCGCTCGACGTGCTCGCGCAGCAGATCGTCGCGATCGCCGTGTCGGCCGAGGGTGGGACGGACTCCGATTCGGTCACCGTCGAGGAGCTGCACGCGCTCGTCAGGCGCACCCATTCGTATGCAGAGCTCTCACGCGAGCTGCTCGAGAACGTGCTCGACATGCTCGACGGGCGTTATCCGTCGAAGGAGTTCGGCGAGTTGCGCGCGCGCATCGTCTGGGACCGCGTCGCCGGCACGATTCGCGCACGTAAGGGATCGCGGCAGCTCGCCATCGCCAACGCCGGCACGATCCCCGACCGCGGGCTCTACGCCGTGACGCTGCCCGACGGCCGGCGCGTCGGCGAGCTCGACGAGGAGATGGTCTACGAGGCGCGCCCCGGTCAGGTGTTCCTGCTCGGCGCCTCGACCTGGCGGATCGAGGAGATCGGGCGCGACCGCGTGATCGTCACCCCCGCGCCCGGCGCCCCGGGCGCCGTGCCGTTCTGGAAGGGCGACTCCGTCGGGCGGCCGATCGAGCTCGGCAAGGCGATCGGCGCGTTCTCGCGCTGGGCGGTCGAGCAGGACACCGAGACGCTGCAGCGCGACTACGACCTCGACGAGTGCGCCGCGCGCAACCTGCTCGCGTACCTGCGCGAGCAGCAGCAGGCCACACGTGTGCTGCCGAGCGAGCGCACGATCGTGCTCGAGCGCTTCCGCGATGAGATCGGCGACTGGCGCCTGTGCGTGCTCTCGCCCTACGGCGGACGCGTGCACTCGGCCTGGGGACTCGCGCTGTCCGCGCGAATCCGCGAGCGCTTCGGCCTCGAGGCCGACGCGATCGCCTCCGACGACGGCATCGTGCTGCACCTCCCCGATCTCGACGCCGACGACGCCGAGGCGCTGCCGTCCGCCGCCGAGCTCGTGCTGCTCGAGCCCGACGAGGTCGAGGAGGCCGTCACCGCCGAGCTCGGCGGCTCCGCGCTGTTCGGCGCGCGCTTTCGCGAGAACGCCTCGCGCGCGCTGCTGATCCCGCGTGCTTACCCCGGACGGCGCACACCGCTGTGGCAGCAGCGACTGAAGTCGCAGACCCTGCTCGAGGTGGCACGCCGCTACGACGACTTCCCGATCGTGCTCGAGACCTACAGGGAGTGCCTCAAGGACGTGCTCGACGTCCCCGGCCTGCAGGAGCTGCTGCGCGGCCTCTCCACGCGCGCGATCTCGCTCGTCGAGGTCGAGACGCAGACCGCCTCGCCGTTTGCCTCCTCGCTGCTGTTCGACTACGTCGCCACGTACATGTACGAGGGCGACACGCCCAACGCCGAGCGCCGCGCCGCCGCGCTGTCGCTCGACCGCGACCTGCTGCGCGAGCTCCTCGGCCAGGAGGAGCTGCGTGAGCTGATCGACCCGGGCGCGCTCGCGCGCGTCGAAGACGACCTGCAGCACCGCTCCGAGATGACGCGCGCAACCGGTCGCGACGGATTGCACGACGTGCTGCGTCACGTCGGCGACCTGGGCCGCGGCGAGGTCACCGAGCGCGTGTTCGCGGGCGTCGACGCCGAGGCGCTGCTCGCGGAGCTCGAACGCGAACGGCGCGCCGTGCGCCTGCGCATCGGCGGTGAGGAGCGCTGGATCGCCGCCGACGAGGCGGGCCTCTACCGTGACGCGCTCGGCGCGATGCCCCCCGGCGGCCTTCCGGAGACGTTTCTCGCCGACGTGCCCGACGCGCTCAGCGAGCTCGTCGCGCGCTACGCGCGTACCCACGGTCCGTTCACAACCGATGAGCTGCACGCGCGCTACGGCGTCGACGCCGTAGCGGTCCTGCGCGAGCTAGAGCGCGCCGGCACGCTGGTCCGCGGCGAGCTGCGCCCCGGCGGCAGCGAGCGCGAGTGGTGCGACGTGGAGGTCCTGCGGCGCCTGCGCCGCGCGTCGCTTGCAGCGCTGCGCAAGGAAATCGAGCCGGCCGACCAGCGGCGCCTCGCCGCGTTCCTGCCCTCGTGGCAGGGCGTCGATCGCCACTCGAACGCCGGCGCCGGGATCGACCGTCTGCGCGAGGTGCTCGTGCCGCTGCAGGGGCTCGCGCTGCCGGTTGAGATCTGGGAGCGCGACGTGCTGCCGCGGCGCACCGGCGCCTACTCGCAATCGTGGCTCGACAGCCTGTGTGCGAGCGGCGAGATCGTGTGGGTCGGTGCCGGGGCGCTAGGGGGGCACACGGCCCGCAGGGCCGGGTCGGGACGCGTCGCGCTGTACTTCCGCGAGGACGCACCCGCGATCGGGCGCCCCGCCGCGCGTGCGGGCGTCGAGCCGCCCGCCGGCCCCGAGCACGAGCTCCTGCGTGCACGGCTGGCGCAGGGCCCAGCGTTCTTCACCGACCTGCTCGCCGAGCTCGACGCTCCGGCGGAGGCGCTGCGCGAGGCGCTTTGGGACCTCGTCTGGGCGGGCGAGGTGACGAACGACGCCTGGGCGCCGCTGCGCGCACCGCGCCTCGCGCTCGCCCGCGGAGCTTCCGAGCATCGAACATCCGTCCAGCGGCGCTTCAGCGCGCGGCGCTCCGCGGTGCGCTCGCGCAGCGGCGCGCAGTCACAGGTTCAGGGCCGCTGGTCGCTCACGGCCGCCGTCTTCGGTGGCGCTGCGCGGGAGGGGCCGGCCGGCGCCGCCGAGCGCCGCCGCGTGCTCGCCGAGCTGCTGCTAGAGCGCTACGGCATCGTCACGCGCGAGCAGGTGCTCGCCGAGGGGATCAAAGGCGGCTTCGCGATGCTGTACGACACGTTCGCCAACCTCGAGACGCTCGGCGTCTGCCGGCGCGGCTACTTCATCGAGGGCATGGGCGGCGCCCAGTTCGCACTCCCCGGCGCCGTCGAGCGGCTGCGGGCCGGAGGCAGTGATGCCGGCGAGGGCGCAGGCATGCGTACGCTCGTCATCGCCGCGGCCGACCCGGCGCAGCCATACGGGGCGGCACTGCCGTGGCCCAAGCGCGAAGGATCTACGGCACGCCCGGCCCGCGTCGCCGGTGCGCACGTCGTGCTCGTCGAGGATCAGCCGGTCCTGTACGTCGAGCGCGGCGGGCGCAGCCTCGTGACGCTCGCCGACGCGCGCGAGGTGGCCGCTCCACGCGAGCTCGACCCCGTGCGCGAGGCGCTCGTCGCGCTCGCGGGCGCGGTGCGCGCCGGGCGCCTGGCCAGGCTCGCGCTCGAGCGGATCGACGGCGAGCCGGCGCTCGCATCGAGCCTCGCCGGCGTGCTCGTGGAGCTCGGGTTCCACTCCGGGCCGCGTCGCCTGACCCTCACCGCCTGAGCGGCGGTCGTTCCGGATGCGCGCCCGAAGGCGCAATCGCCCGGCTTTCAGTGGGCTCTTGGATGGGCCAAATCACCAGCGTGCGCCTTGAATTGACCGCTAATTCGAATCGCATCGTCTGTCAGACATTTGAACCTATGGGAAACACCGGTAGACCCGCTTCTTTCGAGATGTTATTAAAACTCGAGAAAACTTGCGAGGGGAGTCAAAATGATCTACCTTTCAGAACCGTGGGGATAGCTCGAACCGGCAGTCAACTCGAGCCGCTGTACCAGAGGCTGCCCCATGGGCCGAGTGGTATGGAGCACGACGAGGTTGCCAGAAACCAACGGACCCGCCTCTACGGGGGCATGATCGAGTCGGTATCGCAGCGCGGCTACCAGGCGACGACCGTTGCGCACGTGATCGCTCTCGCGGGCGTCTCGCGCCGGGCGTTCTACGAGCTGTTCGAGAACAAGGAAGCGTGCTTCCTGTCGACGTATGACATCGTCGTCGCGCGCGCCCGCAAGCGCATGCTGGACGCGTGGGCGGGCGAGCGTGGATGGGCCAACCGCCTGCACGCGGGCTGCAAGGCCTTGCTCGACGACGTCGCCGAGCAGCCGAAGGGACCGCGGCTGGTGCTCGTGGACTCGCTCGGCATCGGGCCTGCGGCGAGAGAACGCATGCAGATGGCCGGTCTGATGTTCGAACGCCTCGTTACGGGCGCGCTCCAGACGGCGCCTGACGGGGTCGGCTGCCAGCGGCTGACCGCTCGCGCGATCGTCGGTGGCGTCCGCCACGCCGTGTTCACGCGCATGCTCGAAGACCGCGACCAGGAGCTCTACGCGCTCACCGACGAAGTGCTCGACTGGATCGAGTCCTATCGCATCCCCGCGGCGGCCCGGCTGGGCGTACCGGCGCGGAGCACGTCGAGCAAAGCACCCACTCCCGCTGCCTTTCTCGTATCCGACGACAAGCGCGCACGGGTGCTCGGCTCAGTCGTGCACCTGACGCTCGACGAAGGCTATTCGCAGCTGACCGACCCGCAGATCGCGCAGTTCGCAGGCGTCTCGACCGAGGCCTTCCACAAGCAGTTTCCGAACAAGGAGGAGTGCTTCCTCGCCGTGCTCGACGAATTCGTGCGCGAAGCACTCGAGTCGGTCAGGCCCAGCTTTGAACGGGCAAGCTCGTGGCATGAGGCCGTGTACGCGGCGATGGCCGCGTTCGTCGAGTACCTCGTGGCTCACGAAGCACTGCTTCGGATCGCGTTCATCGACGTGTTCGAAGTAGGGCCTGCGATGGTCGGTCGCATGACCCGCTCGGTCGAGAGCTTCACCAAGCTGCTGACCGACAACGGCCCCGAGCCGCGCCGTGGGCCGGCGATGGCGCCCGAGGCGATCACGGGAGCGCTGTGGTCGATCATCTCGAGCTACGTCGCCGCGCGTCGCCTCTCGCGGCTGCCGTGCGCGGTCGATCACCTGACGTTCACGGTGCTCGCGCCGTACCTCGGGCCAAAGGTCGCGATCGAGGCGATCCAGACCTGCCGCAAGCCGCTGCGCTCCGTCTGAGCAGACTCTGCGATCGTGGGTGGCGATGATCGAGTCATCGCCACCCAGGCGCTTGCGCCGCGTCGGCCACAAGGGCGCGGCGCACATCGAGCCGGGAAACACGCTCGCGAGCTTCGACGCGGCGCTGCGCCACGACGTCGACATGATCGAGCTCGACGTGCTCAGCGAGCACGCGGACGGCAGCGGCCAGCTGGTCGTCGCGCACGACCACGAGGATGCGGGCGCGCGTGCGCCGCTCACCTTCGAGCAGGCGCTCGAGCACCTCTCAGGGCCCGACTTCGCCGGCGTCGAGCTCGACGTCGACGTCAAGCTCCCGGGTTACGAGCTTCGCGTGCTCGATGCGCTGCGCGAGCACGACCTCGTCACGCGGACGCTGATCAGCGGCATGTTTCCGACCGGGCTCGCGCAGATCCGTGCCGCGGAGCCGGCGCTGCGGCTCGGCTGGTCGGTCCCCCGCGTGCGCCGCGACTACACCACCGACATGCTCACGGCGATACCAGCGCTCGCGATGCTGACGGGCTACCGCGCGATGCTGCCGCGGCGCGCACGCACGGCGCTCGTGGAGGGCCGCTTCGACGCGATCATGGCGCACTGGCGCGTCGTCACGCGGCCGCTGATCCGCGCGGTCGCCGAAGGCGGCGGCGAGCTCTATGTGTGGACCGTCGATGACGCGCGCATGATCGAGCGCCTGAGCGCGATGGGCGTCGATGGGATCATCACCAACGACCCGAGGTTGTTCGAGCTCCGCTAGGACTGCCTTTCCGGGCTGCTCGCAAGCCCCTTGCTCACGAGCTCGCGGACGTCGCAGCTGACAAGCGTGCCGCCGGTTCGCTCAGCCGCGGCTACGTACGCTGCGTCATACACAGAGATCGTGTGCTCCTCAGCAAGCTTGGCGGCGCGGTTGAGCAAATCAGTCGTAGAAGACATGACGCCGCCGTCGCCGGAGATCCGGTCTATGGCTTCCAGCAGCGGAGCGACACGGTCGAGATCGCGCCAGGCGCGAATTGCAACGTTCGCAACCTCGTATCGGGCAAGATCGAGCGTGGCGAGCGTGACCTCGGGATCACCGAGAAGCGATCGGGAGGGTCCGTGTAGGTCGTCGTCAGCATCAAACGCCGCGAGGATCACGCTCGCGTCCAGCAGCAATGTGCTCAAGCTAGGGCCTGGTGGACTTCACGCGCTCGGCAGCAGCGCCGCCATGGCGTGTTGTATGCCGCAAGAGCGCCTCCATGGCGGCCGCGCGATCGGCGCGACGCCTGCGTAGAGCGGAGTCGGCGAATCCCCGCAGAACTGCGCTACGGGATGTGCCGAGACGGCTAGCCTCGGCATCGACCTCGCTCAGGAGAGCGTCGGGCATGGAGACCATGACCTTTGCCATGCGCGAAGTATACCGTGGTATACGGCGAGATCTTGTGGAGCGTTCAGCCGATGATGCAGGTCGCGGCGCTGTAGCCCGGCGGGTCGGCGCCGGCGAGGCTCTTGTGCCCGACGGCGGTCGGCAGCGCGCCCGATGCGAGCACCGTGCCGCCACGGCGCCACTGGAAGTCAACTACCCCTCGCAGCGTCACGGCGGGCTTGCCGGCGACGGGTTTCAGTTCGAAGCTGGTGCCGTCCTGGCGGGCGGCGGCGCCGTTGCCGACGGCCACGAAGCTCGAGCTCGCGCTGCTCGAGAGATTGACCCACTGCTTGCTCGCGTTCATGTACTGCAGGCGGAAGCTCATGGACATCTTGTCGTGGCTGTGGCGGTCGCCCGGCATCGAGCCGCGAATGCCGACGGTGTCCGGCTGGTCGGCCGGGTTGCAGACGTCGATCGTCGCCCACAGTTCGCGCGAGCTCAGCAGCGCGTGCGCGCTTGGGGTCGGCGTCGCCGACGTCGAGGGGGCGGTCGCGGCCATGGCGCCCGCCGGCGAAAGCGCCACGATGGCGACCAGTCCGGCGGTCAGCCACTTGGATCTGAGCATGCGAGTGAAGATAGCGACGGAACACATCCGCGGGCCTCGGGTTGTGGTATTCCCTGGAGAGATGGGGGCAGAGCGCTCAGCGGACGTGGTCGAGTTGCTCGGACGGGTGCCCGTGTTCTCGACGCTCGAGCCAGGCGACCTCGAGCGGATCGCACAGATGGCGCTGCCGCGGCATTTCGAGCCGGGACAGGCGGTCTTCCGCGAGGGCGACCAGAGCGACACTTGCTACATCGTCCGCCGAGGCCACGCGCGCGCGGTGCGCAGCCACGGCGACGGACGCACGATCACGCTCGCGAGGTTCGGACCTGGAGACATCTTCGGCGAGCTGGCGATGTTCGAGGACGAGCGCCGCTCTGCCACCGTCGAAGCGATCGAGCCGACGAGCGTGATCGGCGTGCTCGGCCCCGACATGCGCAGGCTGCTGAGCGAGCATCCGCAGATCGCGGCGAGGATGGTGATCGCGCTCGGTCGTCGCCTGCGTGACACCAACGAGCGCCTCTCGCGCCAGTCCTTCCAGACGGTGCAGAGCCGCGTCGCGGTCGTGCTCAGCCAGCTCGTCGAGCAGGAGATCGCCGACGGCAAGCCGGCCGCCGACGTGCTCGTGACCGCAACGCAGGCGGACCTCGCGCAGCTCGCCGGCTCCTCGCGCGAGTCCGCCAGCCGTTTCCTCGCGGTGCTCGAGCGCGCCGGTGTCATCTCCCAGGGGCGCGGGCGCCTCGTCGTCCACGAGCCGCAGGCGCTCGAGCAATATGTCTTCTAAGCCCTCGAAATCATCGAAATCCTCCAAGCCGGCGAAATCGCGGAAAGCGTCGACGTCGGTGCCGAGGAAATCGGCGAAACGCCCTGCACGTGCCGAGGCGCGCGAGTTCTCCGCCGGCGGCGTCGTGGTGCGCGGCGAGGAGGTTGTCGTGATCGTCCCCACCCGCCGCGCCGCCGACGGCGCGCGCGTGCTCGCGCTGCCGAAGGGCCATGTCGACCCAGGCGAGACGCCGGTGCAGGCGGCCACGCGCGAGGTCCGCGAGGAGACGGGGGTCGTTGCCGAGCCGGTGCACGAGCTCGGCGAATCGCGCTACTGGTACCGCCGCGACGGGCGCACGATCGGCAAGGCGGTCGTCTTCTTCCTGTTCGACTACGTCGAAGGCGACACCGCCGACCACGACGACGAGGTCGAGGAGGTGCGCTGGATCGGCCTCGACGAGGCCCACACGGCGCTCAGCCATGCGGCTGAGCGCGAGATGGTCGAGCTCGCGATCGCCTATCTGCGCAAAGACCGGTAGCCTGCCGGGTCGTCATGCAGGTCCTGAACTTCTACTCCACGATCTTCGCCGACGAGCTCAAGCGCGGTCGCAAGACCGCCACGATCCGTCTCGGCGACAAGTCGGGCAAGTACCGCAAGAACCAGGCCGTGCTCGTCACGATCGGCTACCAGTACTCGCCGCGGGAACGGATCTTCGAAGCGGTCATCGATCAGGTCGAGGTCATGAAGCTGATGGACCTCTCGCCGCGCGACATCAAGCACGACAACCCCGAGTTCCGCCGCCACGAGGAGCTGATCAAGTTCCTCGAACAGATCTACGGCCGGGCGGTGTCGATGGAGGACGTCGTGACCGTCGTGCGCTTCTCGCAGATCCTCGAGAACCCCACAGGGATGACCGAGGCGATCAAGGGCTTCGGCGGCGCCCAAAACTGAAAAGGCGCGCGAGGGCACGGCGCGGAGCGGCGTCCTCGGTCGCTCGCGTGCGAAGCACGCCACGCGAACTGCCTGTGCCCCGAAGGGGTGCGTCCTTGCTCCGCTTGGCCCTCGGACGCCTTTTCCCGCGGGACCGGCAGTCTGTGGCCAGGAGTGCCAAGATCTTTACTTGGATCGGGACCGAATGTCCTATATAGTCTTCGTATTGGCACTCTGAAGGCGTGAGTGCCAAAACAGAGGCCGTTTCCCCCGGTACCAACGGCGTGAGCGGCCGGTCGCACTCTCTAAGACGGAGGTTTATCAACATGAAGCTCAAGCCCCTGGGCGATCGTTTGATCGTGCGGGCGATCGAGGAGGAGGAGACCACCGCGAGTGGCCTCGTCCTGCCTGACACCGCCAAGGAGAAGCCGCAGAAGGGCAAGGTCCTCGCCGTCGGCGATGGCAAGCTCGATGACGGTGGCAAGCGCATCCCGCTGGACGTCAAGGAGAACGACGAGGTTCTCTACAGCAAATACGGCGGGACCGAGATCAAAGTCGACGGGGAGGACCTGCTCGTGCTGCGCGAGTCGGACGTCCTCGCCAAGGTCGCATAAGGAGATTTGACAGATATGGCTCATAAGGAGATCAAGTACAACTCGGAGGCACGCAAAGCGCTGGAGTCCGGCGTCGACGCGGTTGCCAACGCAGTCAAGGTCACGCTCGGTCCGAAGGGCCGCTACGTGGTGCTCGACAAGAAGTTCGGCGCGCCCACCATTACCAACGACGGCGTCACGATCGCTCGTGAGATCGAGGTCGAGGACGTCTTCGAGAACCAGGGCGCCCAGCTGGTGCGCGAGGTGGCGACCGCCACCAACGACGTCGCCGGTGACGGCACCACGACGGCCACCGTGCTCGCGCAGGCGATCGTCCGCCAGGGCCTGAAGAACGTGGCGGCGGGCGCGAACCCGCTGGCGCTGAAGCGCGGCATCGAGAAGGCGGTCGACGAGGTCGTCAAGAACATCGCCTCGCAGTCCAAGGAGGTCTCTGGCAAGGACCAGATCGCCCGTGTGGCGACGATCTCGGCCGGTGACGAGGAGATCGGCGACGTGATCGCCGACGCGATCGAGAAGGTCGGCAAGGACGGCGTCGTCAACGTCGAGGAGGGCCAGACGTTCGGCATGGACCTCGAGTTCACCGAGGGCATGCAGTTCGACAAGGGCTACATCTCGCCCTACATGGTCACCGACCAGGATCGCATGGAGGGTGTGCTGGAGGACCCCTACATCCTCATCGCGAACCAGAAGATCGGGTCCGTCAGGGACATCCTGCCGGTGCTCGAGCAGGTGATCCAGTCGGGCAAGCCGATCCTGATCATCGCCGAGGACGTCGAGGGCGAGACGCTCGCGACGCTGGTCGTGAACAAGCTGCGCGGGACGTTCACCGGCGTGGCCGTCAAGGCCCCGGGCTTCGGGGACCGCCGCAAGCGGATGCTCGAGGACATCGCGATCCTGACCGGTGGCGAGGTCATCACCGAGGAGCTCGGTCTGAAGCTCGAGAACACCCAGCTCTCGCAGCTCGGGCGTGCGCGTCGGGTGGTCGTCACGAAAGACACGACGACGATCGTCGACGGCAACGGTGACGCGGCGGCGATCAAAGGCCGGATCAACCAGATCAAAGCCGAAATCGAGAACACCGACTCGGACTTCGACCGCGAGAAGCTCCAGGAAAGGCTCGCGAAGCTCTCCGGCGGTGTCGCCGTGGTGAAGGTGGGGGCGGCTACCGAGACGGAGATGAAGGAGAAGAAGCACCGTGTCGAGGACGCCCTGCAGGCCACGAGGGCGGCGCTCGAGGAGGGCATCGTTCCCGGCGGTGGCGTGGCGCTGCTGCAGGCCTCTGCTGCGGTCAACATCAGCGAGAACGGGGCGTCGGTCGACGGCTCTGATGACGAGCGCACGGGTGCGCGGATCGTGCTGCGGGCGCTCGAGGAGCCGCTGCGTCAGCTCGCCGAGAACGCGGGCCTGGAGGGGTCGGTCGTCGTCAACGACGTGCGTAAGGCCAAGAAAGGCTTTGGCCTGAACGCCTCGACGAACGAGATCGTCGATCTCGTCGCCGCCGGCGTGATCGACCCCGCGATGGTCACGCGCTCTGCGCTGCAGAACGCCGCGTCGATCGCGAAGAACATCCTCACCACCGAGGCGATCGTCGCCGAGGTCCCGGAGAAGGAAGGCGCCGGCATGCCCGGCGGCGGCGGGATGCCGGACATGTCAGGGATGATGTAGCAGGCCTGCATCGAGTTCCGCGCGTGGGGCCCGGCATCTGCCGGGCCCCAACTTGTATACGCCCGACGTCACCAGTCGACTGGGGGTGCTGGTCCTCTGTAGAAGTTTGATGGCACCAACCACGAGCCAGGGGCACTCCGCCGTCGTGAGGCGGCGGTTTTGGCGGAGGGTCAGTTCCGTAGTTTCGTCCGTGGGAGAGGAGAGCCTTCGGTTGCGCGATCATCTGCCACCGTCAACTCACGGGGTTCTGAGACGCGCTCTAGCCTGAGCCTGCTGGTGCCGAGCTCCGACTCTCTCGGCTATGGCGAGGTGGTCGGCGTGTCTCGACGTCGCGGATGCTTACTCGGCTGGCCCCTTCGCAACTCGCATCATGAAGTCGTCATCGAGTCGCCACCTGGGCGATGGGGTTGCGAACGGCGTGAAGCATGTTCTCGTCCGCGATGCCGTGCTTGCGAGCTGTCTGCCCGATGCGCACGATGACAAACCGCAGAACGCGCAAGAGAGAGGCATGCGCCTGGGTGCACGGCACGCTCAGCCGCCTGTCCGGTGCGTGTTACCCGAGCCCGCTCGTCCCGGGTCGTGGTTCCGAGATGTGGACTATGATGCCTCAGCTCTATGCAGTTGCCAACATCGACGCTCGCTGGCATGCGAAACATAATTCCACGAAGAGCACCATCGGACTTGAGCAGGCACGTCACGATACGATCGGCACGAGACCGCGATCGTATGGTGCGCCGTCTTGCCGACGAGCTAGAACGACTGGCGGACAGAGTCGACCGGCCGTACGTCGCCACGGTGCAGATCCAGCTCGTGGTGCAGGTGTGTGGAGATCAGAGCTATCCGAGCTGGAAAAAGGCCCGAGAGGCGACGTGGCGTCGGGAAGGTGGCAGATGTTCAACGAGGACATGGCCAGTGGCGCTCAGAGCGGGCCACTTCGCGGCTGTACTTCTACCTCTACGACTCGGGCGTGTGTCCACAACGGCTGGAGATCATCCGCCACTCGTGGCCAGTCCGAGATTCGCTTGCGGCCCACTACAAGGCGATACAGGATACAAGGACGGAGTCCTGAGCCTCGTCACCAGTTGGGTCAGCGAACCGGGCTTCGGTGTGACCGCACAGCTTGCACCACCCATAGTGGAGCTGATCTACAACGGGAGAGTCGGTGACAGGCGAATCCACGCATTTGAGCTCGATTGGCCACTTCCCGCCGTGGCCGATCTGCCGTCGTCATCGAGAGGCGAGAGCACATGAACACGATGTGTCGTTCGGGGCGATGAACCCTCTCCGTCGTTCGGCTTTCCTCATTCGCAGTAGGAGACCGTCGAGCGTCGTGGCCGATGTCGCTTGTGGCATCGGCGATTTCGCACACGAGCGATTCGCCGAAGGCAGAGGAGGGACGGTGTTCTTGTCCGGTGGACCGGGTGCGGGTCACGACCTCATCTTCGATGAATTGCCATGCTACGTATCACGGCGCCGCCAACCTGCCTTGCTGCTGCGAGGAAGCATCGTCAACGGTATTTATATCCCCGTTGCTCTGCGTGTGACGCCGACATCTACCGTATTGGCCGCCGCAGCGGACGTGACTGGCTGGCTCGCTCCCCTCATGGGGCCGCTTGGTCCGTTGAGCCCTCTGCTTGGGCAAATAATCAGTAGTGTCAACGACGGTCGACGCCTTTATCGCACCCTTTCCGCCAGTAGAACCTCGGCTCTCACCGGACCACGGCTTCTTCAGCGAGCGCTCCGTGCCGTCGCCGACGAACATCCACTTTGTCTTGCCATCGAGAGCACGGCGGCAGATGCCTCGTGGTGGACTGACTTGGTCGAGAACCTGTCGATCGAGGCTGATGTTGACCTGCGTATCTTGACGATCGTTGGGCTCGATGGACCGTCACAGCTGTCCACAAATGGGGACAGTGATTCCGATCTATCGCGGCTCGCGACCAACCTTGTCAACAGTGGCCGTGCGAGATGGTGGTCGATGCCGACTCTCGACGACGCAGCTGTTGTGTCACTGATCGGTTCTGCCAGCGTCGATGTCTCCGGAGCGCTAGCCACTCTGGCAGATGGACAGGTGGGCCGGCTAGTGCAGCTCTTTGACGGATGGCGACGAGAGCATGTTGTCGCAAGAGACCGAAGAGGGATGTGGGTGTTCGACCATGCCGAGCTGCAACGCGGTGTCGCGCCAGCCAAAGACATAGTCGATGATCGTATCAGGGAAGCATCAGGACACAACAGGCGATCGTTTGATGAGGCACGGCGATTCCTAGTCATGGCAGCGTTGCAGGGTGAAAGCTTTGTGCTCGCGCCTATAGCCGAGTTGCTCGGTACGCCGCTAGACGCTTGCGCGAGGCTCGCTGGACGGCTCACACGCGAAGATGGCTGCAAACCGTTGTTGGAAGCTGTGCAGGAGATTCCTGCTGGACCCGTCCATCAAACGCCACGATACCGGTTTACCGATCGATGGATTTGGTATTCACTGGAGCGCTATGGCCTCAGTAAGGCGGACGAGCCCGAGGCGGCTATGAAGTGCGCTCGCTCGCTCGAACAGATCTATGCAGCAGAGCCAGCATCGATTGCCTACGTTCTCGAGCGCCTTTACAGATTGGCCCACGACCTCGTAGAGCGTGAACGGTGGCGGCGAATCGCCGAGGTGGCACCTGCGGAGGACCAAATACGGTGGCAGGCGAAAGTTGTGATCGAAGACGAACGCCTTTGGTCGACCTGGACCGGCGACGAAGCGCGCCGCACGGCGGATTTTCTACTGAGAGCATCGACACAACTGAGTCGCATGCGACCGCGGCATGAGCTTTGGCCGTTGCTCGAGGCTGCAGAGAAGATCGCGAGCATCCACGACCTACCGCAAGAGAACGCCAAGGCGCTCAGGTTGCAAGGCAATCTCTATGCGGCAGATGGTAACTACGTTCGTGCCCGCGAGAGACTCGATACCGCAGAGCGCATACAGCGGCCACTCGATACGACGAGCGAACACGCAGATCTGCTCTGCGATCTCGCGTACGTCGAAAGTGTTGAAGGCGAGGCACACCCTGCGCTTGCCAGACTAGATCACGCCATCGCTGCATGCAAGGCGCCTCCGGGCAGTACTCGTGTCGAGGCTAGAGCTCGCGAACTCTGCGGAAAGATCGCGCTCGAATGTGGTGACGCACGAGCCAAGGGTGATCTCGCTGCGGCGGTTCGTCTCTTCCGTGAACTCGATGACATGGATGGGGTCACATCGAGCTTGACGGCGCTGGGCTCAGCTCAAGCAGTTGAACGCGACATTCCCGGAGCGGTCGATTCGCTTTCTGAGGCGATCGCGGTGGCGCACCGTACAGGAAACAAGGCGGCTGAGCTAGCTGCTCAACAATACGTCGGTGCCTTGATATCGGATGACGAGATGGCCTATCGTCACCATCAGCGTGCACTTACTCTCGCACGCGAGCTGAACTACGCGCCGGCCGAGGCCGAGTCGCTGTTGTCACTCGCTTGCAGTGCACGTGCGCTGGGGCGAATCGACGAGGCAGCGCATCTACTACAGCAAGCTTTTGATCTCGAGCGACGGCTCAAAGACGCGGTTGGGGTAGCTTGGTGTCGACTCGAGATGGGGGCGCTCCAGATAAGCGTCGGCACGCTAACGCAAGCGACAAAGAATCTCAAGGCCGCGCAGGAAGTTTTCTCTGCCCGGAATATTCGCGAGGGTTTGGGCTTGACACATCACGCTCTAGGGAATGTAGCAGCGATACGGGGAGACCGACGGACTACGAAGCGAGAGCTGGAGCTGGCAGCCAGTTGCGGAGTTGGGGGCCAGAACCGCATGCTGATCATACAGCCCCAGCGCCGCCCTCGAAGCAATTCCCGGCTTTGAGCATGACAAATAGTGAATATGTGTTAGCACGCGCATATTCACACGCATACTCAAACACCGCGCTCCCGTATGGCGTCGGCTTGCGCATCCTTTCGGATCGGCAATTGGTACGCCAGATTCGGGCTGACTTACGATCACGTACAATGACTTTGGCTGACATCGCACGGCTTGAGAATGTGTCTCCGCGCGCACTAAGGTGAGTGCTAGAGCTATCGATGTCGGTTGAGGAGGCACCATCTCTGCTCCTTGCGTCAATTCGCTCACCGAGAGGCCGGTTGTGACACGGTAGCGTGGCAGACATCGCGGAAGCCATTATCAAAGCGACATGTGGTTGGCCCGGGCCGTGCGACACCGTGTGGCACGTCGGTCGGTGGTGATCTCGAGTGGCTAGACAGCCGGTCCGTGCCGAACATGTACCGGACGCGCGGGAATCAATATCGGGTCGTGGCTCCGCCGCGGCGATGACCAGACAGAGGACCATGTACGGAGATGGCTACCAGCCGAATCGGGGTCCAACCCTGAACCGCCACAAGGACGACGCTCCTCCAGAGCGCAGCATCGGCCCGGCGCCGGGTGATACCGCCGCTCACCGCTGCGACCGCCTCGGCCGCATCGTGTCCCTCGCGGAGCTTCGCCACGAGTAGGGCTTTATTCTCGAACCAGTCAGATTCCATATGGCTGAGCAGTCTCACAACGCCCTAGGATGGGACATCTCTGCCCGCGCAGCCCGATCATCGGCATCCTTCCGCTTGGGGAGCATCCGCGGCAGCCGGAGAAACGCGGGCGGCCGGAAACAACACGGCGATCCTGCGGGACGTCCTGCAGATCGGCGAAGCCGCCGCGGTGAAAGCGAGCGAACAGCCAGTTCCTCGCGAAAGCCTGAGCTGAGCTCGATGACATATCCCGAGGAGTCCGCGAAGTGCGTCGCGGACCCCCTGGCGGTCTGGGGAATGGCTCGATACCGTTACAAGCACATGCTGCCAAAGCGCCGACCGTCAGCCCTAGAGGACCGAGAGCGGATGAGGCTCGGCTTCATCTGCGAGGGCACGCCCAACGGCTACTACCGGGCGATGTTCCCTATGCAGGCGTTGGAGCAGCGCGGCCACAAAGTGCTGTGGCCGACCGAGGCAAGCGGGGTGCCGATGCGCGAGCTGCTCACCTGCGACCTCGTCCACTGGTACCGGTACACGGACCGGCTTGGAGACCTGCGCAAGCTGTGCGAGCACGGGGTTGCCGTCAGCTTCGACAACGACGACAACTTCGCTGCTGCCGAGGTCAGCTACGGCGGCGAGGGGCTCGAGGGGTACCGCCACAACCTAGCGATCTTTCGTGAGGTGTTGAAAGCGGTGAGACTGGCCGACCTCACGACCACTCCAAACGAGTTGTTGGCAGAACGCTACCTCGAAGCGGGGGCACGCAGCGTGGCGGTGATCGAAAACCATCTCCCCCGCGGGATGTTCGGCTTCGGCTCACGCTCCAAGCACAAGGGCTTCGTGGTCGGCTGGGTCGCGGGCAGAGAGCATGCGCCCGATCTCAAGCGCCTCCCGATCATCCACGCGTTGAGGCGGCTCCTGGAGATGCATCCGCAGCTGAGGGTCCTCACCGCGGGAGTGCGTCTGCCGCTGCATTCCGAGCGCTACGAGCACGTAGGGGATGTATCCTTTCACGAGCTCCTACAGCTGACCGCGAGGATGGACGTCGGAATAGCACCGCTGGCCGACACGCCGTTCAACCGCTGCCGCTCGAATGTCAAGCTCAAGGAGTACGCCTCGGGGGGCGCCGCTTGGCTGGCCTCTCCCGTGGGCCCCTATCGAGGGCTTGGCGAGGAGCAGGGTGGGATGCTCGTCGATGACGACGACTGGGTGGCGGCGATCGATCGGCTGGTGTGTTCGCCACGTCTGCAGAGGCGCCTGGCGAAGCGCGCGGTGAAGTGGGCAAAGGCCCAGACGATCGATCGCCACGTCGAGCGCTGGGAGGCGGCGATGCTCGAAGCGATCGAGCGGGCGGCGCAGCGGACGTAAGCAGCGCCTGATTAGCCGAGAGAGTCCGCCGCGTTTAGTGCTTACTACCTGCAAGCATTCCCGTGGGCCCTCCCTCAGCACTTCTGGTGATACGGCGGCGCAGGCGCGCTAACAGCCCGCTGTGGCGTGACTGAGTTCGCGTCGATCACACACGCTCCAAGGGGCGGCACATCGACAAACACCTACACGCAGGTGGGTCGTACCGGGCGGTCCCACACGGCGCCCTCGCGTTCGCGAGCCGCGCGCACGAGCAGAGCCGGTACAGCGAGCTCCAGCGGCGATCACTAGATCGCCGGCTTCGATGGCTGGCCGACGTAGGTCGGCGGGAGGGCGCCGAGGCGGACAATCCGACCCTCCTCGAGCTTGTACTCGACGCGCTCGTACCCATAGCGAGGGTAGAACAAGTTGTCACTTGGGCCGTAATGTGGGTAGGCGAGGACAACGGCATCGTTCGATTGAGAGACAATCCTCACTAACACGCTCGGTCCAAGGGTGTCAGTCCCCGCGAACCGGCTGCCGATGAAGAAGAAGGCTTTCTGTCGGAGTCGGTCGGTGCTATAGCTAAGCGTGCCGATGAGCACCTCCAGCGTTTGGCCGGGGTGGTATTGGGCGGGATCCTCGGCGGTATAGCCATGGGCGAGCACGACTGCCGCAGCGGTCTTGGCGCTCGCGCTAATGGCTTCGTGGGTTGTGCCGCAGCCGTAGAGCAGCAGGGCTGCGGACGCCGCAAGGACCTCTATCGCTCGGAACTGTCGCACCGGCCGCACGAAGCCTCACCAACGCTTATCCTGGCGATTGTCCTGTGAAACCGTGGCTGGTTTGGGGTCGCCAGCGGGCGATTTCCTCGAGCAGGACGGAGCCGACCGGGGTGGTGGTTGGGGTGGTGGGGGGTTTGTAGTGTTGGCAGCCTTCGACAATGTATTCGGGTCGGCATTGGGCATTGGGGGTGGCGGCGACGGCTTCTTCGAGGAGCTTGGTGCCGCCGGGGGCTTTGATTTTGGTTTCGAGCTTTTCTTGGATGAGGTCGTTTTCGAGGAGGAAGAGCTCTTGTGTATTGGTGCGTAAGCGGCTTGTGAGGAGTTGCTGGTAGGCCTGAGGGGCTGGGTACTTGCGGGCCTTGGATTGGGCTAGCTTGTGTTCGACTTCAGCGTTGGTAACGCTGATGCGGTGCGTCTTGGCGAAGTGGATGGTGGCGTAGGAGCTCAGGAGGTAGGCCAGCGCGTCGGCTTTGAAGCGTTCCTCGATTTGTTCGCATTTCTTTTGCAGCTGACTGGTGGTGGGGATCGGCTGGCGTGGTCCCTCGCCAGGGATCGGGGTGAGTTCCTTCAGGGTGGCTAGGCAGGCGGGGTAGTTGGCGGGTTCTGCGACGAGGTTTGGGGGTGCCTCGTGCGTGGAGACTTCGTAGTAGAGTTCACCGAGTCGCTCGCGCATCCATTGCAGGATCATCGCGCGGGTGATCTGCTGTCCATCGACTGTGGCGATGACTTGCTGGCCGATCTGGGGCGGGGGTTCGGTGCCCGCCTGGGTTTGCGGGACAGGCCCCGACGAGCCTTCGCTGCGGGTACCGGTATTGGCTGTGCTGGTTGGGGCGCTGGCGTTGCTGGTGGTGTTGCGGTGGATCGAGCCGCCGCCGCAGGCAGTGAGGACGAGGGCTGACAGGAGTGCGGTGAACGCGGATGTCCGGTTGCGAAGCACGTCCGCAATCTATAGGAATCCGCCGGGTATGCGGGCGTACGTTTCTAGCGCCGGCGACCGACTCGGGTGGCGGGCGCGTGTTTGTGTACGGGTGGCATGTGTTGCTGGGTGTCGCGCTGGAATCTGTGGTGGAGCGCTAGCACGCGGCTATCTGTCAACGACTGTCTCTAACTCGGGAAAACGCTCGGATACACGAGTCCGATCGCGCGAAAGCCCATGTTTCCGGGGGATGGTGTCTAATGGGGCTGCCACCGCAAGCTCAACGAGGATGGAGGTAGCACCCGTGATATCACGCCATACAGCGATGGTGACGCCCAGCGACCACCAGCCTGCCCACGCACACGCGCGACACACTACGACCGTGCGTGTCGATGGGTCCAAGCGCGCGGTAGCCACAGGCCCGGCAGCAGCCTACTAGTCTGTCTGCTCGTCCTCAGATGCGAACCGTCGCCCCTGTCTCGTCCGCCCCAGGCCGCAAGGGCAGCCTGTTCCCCGCTGCTGGTTGGGGGGGGAGGCTCGCGCTGTTTCTCACGGCCGGGATCATCGCGTTGTTGGGCGCTATCGCCCCGGCTTATGGTGCGAGCGCTCGGGTGTTTACAGGCTCTTTCGGCAGCGAAACATCGGGTACACCCGAAGCCTTTCGCCTCTCCGATCCGACGGGAGTCGCAGTGGATGAAGCGACCGGGGATGTCTATGTGGTCGATACCGGGCACTTCCGCGTTGAGAAGTTCGGGCCAAGCGGCGAATTTCTGTTGATGTTCGGCGAGGACGTCAACCCGCTGGCTGCTAACCCCGACGTGTGCACGGCGCTGGAAGCGTGTCAGGACGGCACTCAGGGAACGAGCCCCGGCGCATTCACCTTTGTCAACCTAGAAGGGGATCTCTCCCTGGCGTTCCTCGCCGTCGACAACTCGTCCGGTCCGAGCAAGGGCGATGTCTATGTAGGCGACGACGGCGATCATCTGGTTTCGAAGTTCACGCCGTCGGGTGAACTCGTCGACACGTGGGGCGACAACGGTCAGCTCAACGGGCCTCCGTCCGAATTGTTCGGCGAACGCTTCAACGGCGTCGCCGTGGACGGGTCGGGGAATTTGTGGGTTTCAGGGTTCACCCCCGTCGAAGCAGCCCATGGTCAGCGGGTGTTCGAGTTCGACCAGGAAGGTCAACTCGCACAAGAACCGTGGACACCCCGGTCGAAGGCCGGACCGCCGATCGAAGAAAGCAGTCGGTGGGGTATGGCGGTCGGCCCGGAAGGCGATGTCTATCTCTCGACCGGCATCGACCCCGTGAGCTATGTCAAGTTCACGCCCAACGGCGAATCGGAGGGTACCGTCGCAGGCCATCGCAACAAGTTCAACGAAGGGACGACCGGTTTCGCGATCGACTCCGCGAAGACGATCTACATCAACGAAGACTATGAAATCGCCGAATATGCGGGCTGCGTGCCACCCGAAATCGGTACGTGTGAACCGACCATGTTTTTTGCCGCGCCGCATCCTCCGCGGGAAGGTCAGTTGGCCGTCGATTCGGCGGCGACGGAAGGGAGGGACACCCTGTACGCGGTCGGTGATGCGGCTGGGGAAGTGTCGGCGTACTCGACGGTGACGATCCCGGGCGTGGTGACCGGCAAGCCGTCGTCAGCGTCGCCTACCTCGGCGACGCTGACGGGCACGGTCAACCCCTCCGGCGTTCCACTCACCAAGTGCGTCTTTGAATACGGCGAAACCGAAAGCTACGGAAACGATGCTTCGTGCAAAGCGCCGGATGCGGCGGGGGTCGGCGACGGGACAGCGCCGGTACAGGTGCACGCCGCGGTCGAAGGCCTGCTGCCAGGGCATGTCTACCACTATCGCCTCGTGGCGCTGAACGAACACGATGAAGCCGAACCCTCGGCGAGCGAGGGCGGCGATCTCGTGTTCGGCCCGCCGGTGATCGACAGCGAGGGCAGCTCGGGCGTGGCGGCGACGAGCGCGACCGTCCAGGCGCAGCTCGACCCGCGAAACCTGGAGACGCGTTACCACATCGAATACCTGACCAGGGCGACGTTTGAAGCAGCCGGTGACGGCTTCGAAGGAACCGGCGCTGACGCGCCGGCCTCGGCCCCGTTGCCCGAAGCGGATGCGGGCGCCGCCGGCGGCGACGTCGGGGTCTCGGTGCACCTGCAGGGTCTCGAACCGACTACGGCGTATGTGTATCGCTTTGTCGCCGAAAACGCGGCGGCTGGTGGCTCCGCGACCGTCGCTGGAGCGCTGGGTTTCACCACCCAGGGCGCAGGCGCATTCGGTTTGCCCGATGAACGGCGGTGGGAGTTGGTGTCTCCGCCGGACAAGCACGGTGCGCTGATCGAACCGATCGGCGCGCAAACCCCGCTCCAGGCGGCTCCGGGCGGCGAAGCGATCACGTTCGGGACGCACTCGCCTACGGAAACCGAAACGAGCGGGTACGCGGATGGGGCGCAGGTGTTTGCCGCGCGCACGCCTGCCGGTCGCTGGAGCTCGGTCGATCTGACGGTCCCGCACTCGGGGGTGACGGGTGCCGCTGCCGATTTTGGTACGGAGATGCGGGTGTTCTCTGAAGATCTCTCCGAGGCGATCGTGCAGCCGTTCGGCGCGTTTGATCACGAACTGTCCTCCGAAGCGAGCGAATCGACCGCGTTCTTGCGCAGCGTGTATCTGAACGGGAACACGGGCGAAGCGTGTTTGCCGGTGAGCATGCACTGCTACACGCCGCTGGTGGACGCCGCGAACGAGACCTCGCATATACCATTCGGGGAAGAAGGCGAGTGCCCCATCGTCAAAGCCGTCTGCGGACCGTTATTCGAAGGCGCGAGCCCGGATCTCTCGCACGTCGTCGTCACTTCGAAAGCTTCGAAAGTGCCGCTGACCGAACACGGCGGGCCGGACTTGGATGAGTGGAGTCAAAGCGAAGGCGCCCTCACATATATCGGCGAAGGCGAACTCGGGGCGGCAGGATCGGGTTCAACCATCAGGACTGCGCGGCACCCGGTGTCAGAAGATGGGTCGCGTGTGTTCTTTTCCGATCACGGGCACCTGTTCATGCATGAGGCCACCGGCGCGACGGTCCAGCTCGATACCCCTGAAGCGGGTTGCGGGTCTGCGTGTGGGGGCGGTGCGGTCGATGCCGAATTCCAGGGCGCTTCGAGGAACGGGTCGAGGGTGTTCTTCACGGACACGCAGAAGCTCGCGACGGACGGGCAGGCGTATACAGCACCACGGGGTAGTGAGAAAACGTCTGCCGATTTGTATGAATGCGCAATCGTTGAAGGCACGTGCAGCTTGGCGGACGTCGCGCCCGGTGGCGAAGTGATTGGGTCGGTGTCGGGGTTGAGCGAAGATGGGTCGTGGGTGTATTTCGTCGCGAATGGCGTGTTGAAGAACCGGGAAGAAGCTAAAGAAGTGCCGGTGCCGGGGGCGGTGGCGGGCGACTGTCCAAATGTTGGTCAGCCTGAAGAACTCGTGGCTGGAGATCGCTGTAATTTGTATGTTTCGCATGGTGGGCGGGTTGGTTTGGTTGGGGTGTTGTCGGGGGCGGATGTGCCCGATTGGTCGTTGGAACTCCCGAAGTTGGTTGCGCGTGCCTCGTCTGATGGTGTGTGGTTTGCGTTTATGTCGCGTCTGCCGATGACAGGGTTTGATAATACGGATGCCGTGAGCGGTCGTGCGGATGAGGAGGTGTTCTTGTTCGACGGGGAAACCGGCGCGCTTGCATGTGTGTCGTGTTCCGCGTCGGGTGCGCGTCCGGCGGGGGTGCGGGTCGGTGTGGAAGGTAATGGGGGGCGTTCAACTGAGCCGTTGGCCGATGTTGGGGATGTGTGGGAACAGTCTGCGTGGTTGGCGGGGAGCGTGCCGGGGTGGACGCCGTATGAGCATGAAGTTACTGCGTATCAGTCGCGGTTTGTGTCTGATACCGGCAGGGTGTTCTTTGATTCGCCCGTTGGGTTGGTGCCTTTGGATGTGAATGGTCTTGGCGACGTGTATGAGTGGGAGCCCGCGGGTGTTGGCTCGTGTGCTGCGGGTTCTTCTTCCGGAAGCTCTGTCTATGAGCCTGCTCGTGCGTTTGAGGGTGAAGGCAGGAAAGGCGAATCGGTCGCCGGTTGTGTCGGGTTGATCTCGTCTGGCTCTTCGGGTGAAGAATCCGCGTTCTTGGATGCCAGCGAATCCGGGGACGACGTGTTCTTCTTGACGTCCTCCAGGCTCGTGCCGAGCGATGTGGAAGGCGGTCAGGAGGTTTACGACGCCCATCGGTGCACTACTGCGGCGCCGTGTCCCGTGGAAGCGGCGGCGCCCCCGGAATGTGTGACTGTCGAAGGCTGCAGAGGCGCGTCTGCGCAGCAGCCACCGATCTTCGGCGCGCCGCCAAGCGCGACGTTCAACGGCGTCGGCAACATCACGCCCTCAGTGCTCCCACCACCCGGCCCGCCAAAGAAGAAGGTCGCCAAAAAGGCGACCAAATGCCCCAGGGGAAAGACCCGTAACAAGCACGGAAAGTGCGTCAAGACCCGCAAGAAAGCAACGAAGTCAGCCGAGAAAGCCAGCTACGACCGGAGGGCAACCCGATGACCACCGTCAAAGCTCTCCTAAAAACGGCCGGTCCTGCGCTGGTCTTTGCCGTGACTGTGTTGTTTTTTTCGTTCGTGGGCGTAGCCTCGGCAAACGGGCCGTGGTGGCACCTCCAGTCGGGCTCCCGGCCGTCATATCTCGCCCCGGAAGCCAAGGGCCAGGTGGTCGTCACGGCGAGCAATCTCGGTGACGCGGGTACGAGCGGCGAAGTCACCTTCGCGGACACCTTGCCGGCGGGGTTGAAACCCCTCTCCGTCGAAGGCAAGGTCTACGAGGGCGGCGGCGGGGTCTCCAGCCGCCAGGCTCCGGTCGCGTGCGTGCAGCCCGCGGGGCCGTGCACGTTCTCCGGCGCCCTGATTCCGTTCGCGTCGATCGAACTGCGTTTCACTGTCAGGGCGAAGCCGGTCGGCGAAGTCGCGCTGTGCGAACCGAATGCCGCTGCGTGCGAACGCAACGTCGTGACGGTCTCCGGGGGTGAAGCGCCGGGCGCGGAGCTCTCGCGGCCGGTCACGGTCTCCGAAGCGCCCGCGGCGTTCGGCGTCGAAGAATACGACGTCACTCCCGAAGAAGAAGGTGGCGCCCCGGCGACGCAGGCGGGGAAGCATCCGTTTCAGGTCACTGGCACGCTCACGCTCAATCAGGGGCCGAGCAAGATCAGCGGGGCCTACGAAGTGTTTCCGGTTGCGCTGGCAAAGGATCTCGCGGGCCTCTTGCCGCCGGGCCTGATCGGCAACCCGACGCCGTTTGCGAAGTGTTCGCTGGCGCAGTTCCCAAACACGTGTCCGGCGCAGAGCGTGCTCGGTGTCGCGATGGTCTCCTATGACGTGCCGGGCCAGGGCGGGTTCCAGATGGCGAGCGCTCCGGTCGATAATCTCCAGCCAGCGCACGGCGAGGCTGCGCGTTTCGGTTTCGAAGTCGCCGGTCAGCAGATCTTCATCGACGCGCGGGTGCGCTCGGGCGCGGACTACGGCGTCACGCTCAGCAGCACCAATGTGGGCCAGGCGGTCGCGTTCCTCGGCTACAAGCTGACGTTCTGGGGCGTTCCCGGCAGCCCCGCGCACGACGCGACACGTGGCCTTGGTTGTATTGGGGAAGCGGAGGGGCTCTCGTCGCGTGAAATTCGCGAAAAAGGCCTAGCGCCGTGCAGTCCGCTCGAAGATCAGAGCCCGCCGCCGTTCTTGGCGTTGCCGACCTCGTGCACGGGTCCGTTGCACACCAGCGCCGAAGCTGACTCGTGGAACGAACCCAAGCCTGAAGGTCACCGGTCGTTGTTCGCGGAAACCGCGCCGATGATCGCGTTGGATGGTTGCAACCAGTTGCCTTTTGATCCGCAGATTAAGATCACGCCCGATGGTGGCGAAGGCGGCACCCCGGGCAGCAGTCCGACGGGGTTGAACGCCGATGTGCACGTGCCGCAGGAATCGATCCTCAACGCGGGCAGCCTTGCGCAGTCGGATGTGAAGGACATCACGGTTGCGTTGCCCGCCGGTGTCGCGCTGAACCCCGCGGGCGCGGGCGGGTTGGGAGCGTGCTCTGGCGATCCTGCCGATCTGCCGGCCGGTGCACTTGGCAGTCCGGGTGATCAGATTGGGTATGAAGGGGAACGGAGCATCGAAACGAGCCCCAGCTCGAACACGCCCGCGTTCTCGCCGAAGTTGCCGGGTAGTTTTGGCGCCGGTGAAGCGCTCGAGCCGGGCGTGAATTTCTGCTCCAACGCGGCGAAGATCGGGACGGTCACGATCCGCTCGCCGTTGTTGCCGCCGACGCAGCCGTTGACCGGTTCGGTGTACTTGGCCGATCAGGAAGCCAACCCGTTCGGGAGTCTCGTCGCGATGTACATCGTCGCTGAAGACCCGGAATCGGGTTCGCTGGTCAAGCTGCCGGGCGAAGTGCAGTTGTGCGCCGGCGCGGGTGAAACGATCGCCGGGGAGACCTGTCAGGCGCCGGGACAGATCGTCACGACGTTCGCCAACAATCCGCAGCTCGCGTTCGAAGACGCCGAACTGCATTTCTTCGGCGGCGAACGCGCGCCGCTGGCGAGCCCCGCGCGTTGCGGTGCATACATCACGCAGGCGTCGTTCGTGCCGTGGTCCGCGGAAGCATGGGACGAGGCGGCGCGGACCGCCACGGCGTCCTCGACGTTCGATGTCACCTCCGGCCCGCATGGGGGGCCGTGCCCCGGTCAGAGCCTGCCGTTCGGTCCGTCCGCGACCGGGGGCGCCACGAACCTGCAGGCGGGCGAATTCAGCCCGTTCACGGCGACGTTCTCCCGCCAGGACGGCGAACAGAGCCTGCAGTCGATCGTGGCGAAGCTGCCCCCCGGTCTCTCCGGTGTGCTCTCGGGTGTCGAACTGTGCCCCGAACCGCAGGCCAACCAGGGGTTGTGCGGCCCGAACAGCCTGATCGGAGAAACCACGGTGTCGGTAGGGGTGGGTGGGGATCCCTACTCGGTCACGGGCGGCAAGTTCTATCTCACCGGCCCGTACAACGGCACGGGTGGCTGCACCGTCGGCCAGGCTGGTTGCGCGCCGTTCGGGTTGTCGTTCGTGGTCCCGGCGAAGGCGGGTCCGTTCGACCTCGCGAAAACGGCAAACAACCACCCCCCGTGCGACTGCGTGCTCGTGCGCGGGAAGATCGAACTCAACTCGATCACCGCCGCGCTGACGATCACCTCGAACCCGCCGGGGAGTCCTGACGCGATCCCGACGAGCATCGAAGGGATCCCGCTGCAGATCCAGCGCGTCAACGCGACGACGACGCGCTCGAACTTCCAGTTCAACCCGACGAGCTGCGCGAAGATGGCGTTCAGCGGGACGATCGCCTCGGGCGAAGGCGACAGCGACGCTGTCACAGTGCCATTCCAGGTCACCAACTGCGCCGCGCTGAAGTTCGAACCCAAATTCAGCGTCTCCACGAGCGGGAAAACCTCCAAATCCATGGGCGCCTCGCTGACCGCGAAGGTCTCCTATCCGAACGTGCCGCAGGGCACCGACGCGGACATCGCAAAGGTCAAAGTCGAACTCCCCAAGCAGCTCCCGTCAAGACTCACGACGCTGCAGAAGGCCTGCACAAACGCGCAGTTCGAAGCCAGCCCGGCCGCGTGCCCCGCGGAATCAAAGATCGGCTACGCGGTCGTGCACACCCCGTTGATCCCGGTCCCGCTGGAGGGCCCGGCGATCTTCGTCAGCCACGGCGGCGAAGCGTTCCCGTCGCTGACGATGGTATTGCAGGGGTATGGGATAACGATCGACCTCGTCGGCACGACGTTCATCTCCAAATCTGGGGTCACGAGCACAACGTTCAAGGCGGTCCCCGACCAGCCGTTCTCGAGCTTCGAATTGACACTGCCCGAGGGGCCGTACTCAGCATTGGCTGCCAACGGGAGCCTCTGTGCCCCAACCACGACCAAGACCGTCTCCAAGAAGGTCACGGTCACGGTGCACGGTCACAAGAAGACCGAGACGCGCAAGGTCAAAGAGACCGTCGCCACCTCGCTCGCGATGCCTACCGAATTCGTCGCCCAGAACGGGGCCGAAATCCACCAGAGCACGGCGATCTCTGTCAGTGGGTGCCCCAAGACTCACAAGCATTCAAAGAAGAAGAGACACCACAAAGCGGCGAAGGGGCGCAAGAAGTGATCGTCGGCGCTTCGGAGCGGGGGCGACGACTTCGGCTGTGCCTGCCGGTGGGTCCTGGGCTTCTGCCGGCCCGTTGTGAGTTGGGGGTCGCCGGGAGTCCGGGCCGCTAATACACATGCGCGGCGCGCGCGAGGTCCGATCGAGCGTTCCGTCCCAAGCGCGGGCTAGTCTGTTTGGCATGGATCGAATTTCAACCAGCGCAGGCTGGCCGCCGTCCCCGTTCACAGCGGGGTCGGCGGGGCGCCGTTGAGCCTGCCGATCGTAGTCCCCGGCGGTCACGGGCCCGTTCGACCTCGGCATCTGCTCATACGTGCTTCGATCTGCATCGATCCGCATACCGCGCAGGTGACCGATGCATCTGACCCGTTCCCGCAGATCGTTCATGGGAGCTCCAACCGACCTAAGGGCTCTCAACAAACATCAACCACCCGGGTTTCACGTTCAACCCGACGAACTGCAACAGACTTCTGACGATCACAAGCAACATCCTCAAGCAACACGAAGAACCACAAGAAGCAAGAAAGGACGCGAGCCCGCTTCCAGGTCGCTAACTGCGCGAACCTGAAGTTCGAGCCGAAATTCACGACCTCCACGGTAGGGGAGACGAGCAAAGCGGATGGGGCTAGCTTGCATGTAAAGCTCGTGCCACCGCATGAGGGTCCTCAATCGACGACCGGTAGCACCGGATCAGCATCTCCTACCTCTGGAGGCTCACCATCGGGATCGTCCGCTCAAACCGAGGAAGCAAACATTGCTAGCGCCAAAGTGGAACTCCCCCAAGCAGCCCCCCTCGAGGCTGACTACATTGCAGAAAGCGTGTACCGCGACGCAGTTCAACGCCAACCCGCGGCGTGTCCGGCGGCGTCGGTGATCGGCCACGCGGTCGTCCGCACCCAACTACTCCCAGTCCCCTCGGAAGGCCCCGTCTACTTCGTCTCCTACGGCGGCGCGAAGTTCCCCGAAGCCGTGATGGTCCTCACCGGAGATAACGTTCACATTCGTCTCACCGGCGAAGCGTACATCAGTAAAGGCGTGACGTCGGCGACGTTCAAGACCGACCCCGACGCCCCGTTCACGCTTCGAACCGACGCTGCCGCAAGGGAATTACTCTGCGCTCGCCGCGAACCTCCCGGTGAAGGATCACGGCAGCTTCTGCGGACAAAAGCTCTCACGATGCCGACCGAGATCACAGCGCAGAACGGCCTGGTGATCGAACAGAACACCGTGATCAGCGTCACGGGGACTGCCCGACGATCAAGAAGGCGAAGCAAAAGGCGGTGCTCTCCATCTGTCAACGCACCGCGGCTGGACCAGCCAGCGAGCTCTGCTAAGTGGTCGTTCTCGGAAGGTTTGACCAGCTTGAGTTTATGCTGCGATTCGGTGTCGGTTTTCGGCGGCGGTCAGCCGTCGGTTGCGATGTTCGCCGTTGCGGTAGGTGATGTGTCGGGCGAGGGCGTCCAGTCGAGGTAGTCGGCGTTGCAGACGACGAACTGGCTGATCGCCGATAAGTGGCACTCGACGGGGTTCAGGTAGCTGGCGTAGGTCGGGGTCGCGACGAGCGCGATCTTGTTAGCGGTCGCGTATTTGCGGATGTCGGGTGTCCAGTTTCACGGAAGGTTGTCTTGGATCCAGTAGATCACGTCGGCGGCGAGGTAGCAGCCGCGGATCTGGGTCATGCACGCGCGTTGTCAATGCCCCGGTGGCGTGGCCGCAGGCGTGTGCGCAGCCGGTCGGGGTGAAACGTCGTAGGCCCCGAACACGTAGCGCGTCCCCGTGCCGGCGGTTGTAGTCGGCACGCTGACGCTTAGGCCTGCGCTTGGGCGCCCAGCCGTGGCCAGCGGTGGGCCGCGGACTGACCGGCCCCATCTGGCCGAACGCTATCACGACACCGCCGCCCGGCGGCGGATTAGGCGTCAACTCCAGGACCCGTGCGGCCTTGGCCTCATAGTCGGGTTCAGGGCTGGCCTTCCAGGTGCGTCGCGATCTACGGTAGGAGACATTGATTCCAAATGCTTGACTTTGCCCGGCAGGCTGTGCGAGCGTTACTGCCGTGCCGGCACAGCCCGCCACCACGGGGTAGCTGACGGGCACCTAGCACCAGTCCACAAGGTCGATGCTAGACGGATAAACAAGCACAAGGAGCAAACCTCTATGCAACGCATCAGAATATTCGGTGTGACCCTTATGGCAATCTTCGCCGTCGGGGCCGTCACCTCAGCCGTCGCAAACGCAGAAAACACCAAAATCTTACCCGAACCAACCGCAGGGGAACCACTAACCGGCACGAGCAAACAAGAAGGAAAAGGTAGTCTCTTAACCACAGGTGGCAACCTGGTCACCTGTGAAGCTGGGACAAACACGTTCACGTTCGAAAACGCGAACACGGGCAGTACGCACGTGTTATTCGAAAAATGCTCGACCAAAATCCTCGGCTCCACATTGGTCTGCACCGGGGTGGAAGACAAAGAAGGCGACATCTTATTCTTAGGTGTAGCTTTATATGTCTTAGCATTACGGATGAAGAACTCAACCGAAACCGAATTAGTGGCAGCATTAGTCGCACTGATCACGCAGTTCCACTTTACGTGTAAATCGGGACTCATCAAAGCCTTAGTATTAGTCAGGGGCTGCTCCGCGTCATTAACTGAAGGCATCGAAAAATTAACGAAAAGCACAAAAGATGTCTTCAAAGAATTCAGCTCAGGCGAGTCGGAAATCTTAGCATACTTAAAGGCGGGGACTACAGGAACGGATACAGCCTGCTTAACGGAAACCGAAGTAAACGAAAGCGGCAAATTCGAATTATCAGGTGAGACGGGCAGCGCCACAAACACGGGATTCAAAAAAGGCGGTAAAGAAGTCGAAATCTTACTCATGAACTAAGGAGTAAGAGCCGGTCCTAGTGAATGTCTGAGACGAAAGGTGCTGCGGTCGCAGAGTGCGACCGCAGCACCAGCCTGTGGGTCGATGCCTCATGCCTGTGTCGTGCCAGGGGCCTGTTCGCCGGGGAGATGATCTCGGTGTACGGCGATGGTTGCCTTCGCGGGCAACCGCTACAGCGCGCAAGTGCTTGTCGGGCCCGGGGCCTTCCCGTGGCCCTCGTGAGAGCTGCCTTGAGCCGTTCCGCGACTATTTGGTCGCGCGTTTCGCCGACGATGCTCACGTCGACGGGAGCGTGCTGTTCAGGGAGGTCGCTGCTCTCGGGTCCGAGCGTTCCTATGTGACGTTCGTGCGGGAGCTCTGCCGGCTCAGCTTGCGCCCCCGTTGTGGGGCGTGCTGCACCGGCGGGCAGGGCGTCACGACGGTGATCGCGCACGAGCCGAGCGAGGAGATCCAGTGGGATTGGCTCGAGCTGATCCAGACGCCGTGGGGTGAGCCTGCTCATGTCCTGGTCCACGCACTCGCGTTCTCAGGCAAGTGCCGCGCGGTGATCTGCGAGGGCGAGAGCTTCCCGCACTTGGCGGAGGCGATCGACGGCGTGTTGCGTCGCCTGGGTGGCAGCACGCGCGTTGCGGACCGACCGGATGGCCACCGTCGTGCACCCCGGGACGGATCACATCACCAGCCAGTTCGCGCAGCTGGCGAAGCACTACGGCGTGCAGCTGTGGGCCTGTCCCGCCCGGGCGCCCAAGGCGCAGGGGTGTCGTCGAGGCCGCCGGTGAAATACATCCCCCGCTCGTGGTGGCGCACCCCGCCAGTCTCAAGCCTCGGAGGGGCACAGGCCGACCCCGACCGCTGGGCGATCGCAGTCGCCGATCAACGCAAGCGTTGGGACGGGACGATCGCGCGGCTCGCTGCCAAGAGCAGATGCTCGCCTTGCCAGCCGTTGCGTTCCCGGCGGTGCTGGAAGTCCAGCGGGTGGTCTCGCGCAGTTCCTCCGGCCGCGCCCTGACCGTCACGTTCTGCCCGACCATGCCGGGCGGCGGACCGTCTTGCGATCCCGGCCCGTCTGGC